>JAABUZ0100000360.1_pt1 | contig 114710 bp, 28 predicted proteins | sample 5562091 | NCBI WGS metagenome assembly JAABUZ01 (sample SAMN12813069, study PRJNA571459) | rock metagenome | isolation source: Antarctica rocks | place: Antarctica: Victoria Land, Linnaeus Terrace sud | collected 2015-12-21 | reverse complement strand
AAGAATACTAAAAATAGTATAAATTTAGTTTAAATTTAGATTTTTTTAATTGTTTTCTAGATAATGCACAATAGTAATATATAATATAAAAACAATCTAATATATTTATTAATTAATTTAAATAGATTAATTATTTCTATTAACTATTTCTATTGAATTATCAATTAATTGTTATTGAAAATAATAAAGTTTACTAAAAATAGTAGTCTTGACAATTTGATTCGATTTTTCGATTCCATTTTCGATTTAACTTTTGAAATCGAACTAAATTGTTAACTTTAATTTTAAGAATTAAATTGTTAAGACTTTCGATCCGATTCAATTTCTCGAATTAAACTTAATTTCTCGAACCGACGCAATCAATCTAGTAAAAACTTCTAAAACAAAGAAGTATAAATTATCTTTCTTTATAACGCAAGTCTCTTAAGTTGTTTAATTAAGAAGTTGTTTTTAATTATAACTAAATCGATCTTAAATTTGTTAAATATAATAAACAAGATAAGATTATAATAACTATCGAATATATATTAAATTAATAAATGTTATAAATAATAATTTAACAATCTTCTTTGTCGATCTTGAAATACAATTAAATAAAATCGATATTAACAATTGCAAGACTATTTATAACTTTACTCAAAAAACAATAAAATATAAAATTATAAAAGATAAAGATACTAGAATCTTTAATTATATATTAATTGCATTTATAATTTAAAACTTATTTATTAAGAAATTTGTTAACTCGTAAAATAAGATCGAGATTATAAAAAACAATTTGTAAACTTAAACTACTAATTGTATCGACAAAAGCTAGATAACTTTAATAAATAAAGACAACAATTGTACTTTATTTGTTGTTGTTCTTGTTCTTAGACTTTTTACTTTTGTTTTTGCTCTTGTTGTTCTTGTTATTTTAATAACGCTTGTTTCGAAATTTATTATTATTGTAAAATTTGTTAATACGAGTCTTTTCTTAAATAACTTTTAAGTAAGAATACTTTTTCTAATATTGTTCGAAGATATAATAGTTCTTATTGTAAAAGTTGCAATAAAGAATTATTTATATAACTTTGCAACAATAATTGCGATTCTTAATGTTTAAATACAATAACAAGATCTTTAAAATAATAATAAGATTATAAGCAAGTAATGCAAGCTTATTTTTAATAATTATAATATTAAGTAAGTTGCGATATTGCGCTTTGTAATTATAAAGAATTTTAACTAGCTAATACTTTAAGATATTGTCTTTTTTAAAGAAATTATACTTACTAGCTTATTTATTAATAAAGAATCGAGCAAAGTCGAGTAATTCGATAAGATATAGTATAGCTAGACTAGTGAAAAATTCAACCGTTGTACAATCGTAGTACAATCGTAGTACAACTGTTGAAAAATCGACTGAAAATCGTTTTCCAATCGATTAACAACTAGAAAAATTCTAAATTTCGATTGTTCAATCGTTAGGTGCTCCAACAACCACCAATCGCAATTAAACTATAGATAGATTGAATTATAGTTGTTCAACGATTGATTAAAAATTTTATAAAATCAAAAAAAAATTAATTAATTAGACTCTCTAAGTACTAGACTAGTAAAGAGATGTATAAGGGGGATATAGATGGGAGGGTCATTTACGCGTATATTTTTTTTGCAAATCACGTGATTTTTCTATTTATAACTTGATAGCGTTGATAGTAATCAAAATAGAGACTTCTCGAAATAAATTAAAACTTTAAATTTAAGTTTAAACTCTAAACTATTAATAGAGTCAATAGAAAAACGTCTTAACAAGTTCACGCATTGACGAATCAACGATTTACATACTTTATTACTCGACACTCTAGTAGTCGAAACCTCAATCGGGCTAGCTTCGAGACTTAGATATTTTTTCAAAAATTAAACTTTTTTTTAACCAAAATTAGCATCTATAAGTATCTATAGGTTGAACAATCGTTGTTTAACCGTTGTTCAACTATCGAAAAACCAACTTTCCAGTCTTAAACCGTTGTCTAACGATTGTTCAACTATAGAAAATCTAAATTTTTAACCTTAAATCGTTAAACAACCGTTAAACAACCATAAAATATCTAGATTTCTGTTGTTCAACCAGTGTACAACTATTGTACAACTGTTGTTTTTACTACTAGAAAGCCCTAGACGTATTTGTAAATTAGCTAGTTAATATTTATCTTAAACTTATCGAAATAAATAAAAAGTTTGTTAACAATATTACGAGACTTGATATTATATTTATTAATAATAACGCAATTGTTAATTTTGATAATTTCGAATTTAATTTAAGTAAATATTAATACGCTAAAATCTTTAAAAATGCAAATGTAAATATTAATTTTTTAAGCTTTTTTTGCGATAGTAATGTCTTCGATATCTAAATATAAAAAGCAATACAACAATAATTGTTATTTTTGATTTATTTAAGGCACTTAATAAGAGTAAAGTTGTCAAAAATTATTTCGAGCTTAATATATTTTTATAGATAAGTTTACTTAAGAATTTCGTATATCTCTTGTTTTTAGGCAAGAGATTCTACGCTATCGCAAATTTTAGAAATAATGCGAAAAACTAAAAAGATTAAGATAGAGATATTAACAAATGCAATATTTATAATTTCGATTATCTTTAGAGCTTAAGTAACGTCTTACAATAATAGAATTTAGACAAGAATGTTTTAACAATTAGATCAAATAGATTACAAGAGTCTAGTAAGCTTAATATAGAGATAATATCTACGTTCTTGTATTTGTTACTTGAGCTCGTTTGTTTAGAGAGTATATAAAGATTTAGACAATAGATTAATAGATGCGCAAGAAGTTAAATTTGTTGTGTTGTTCGTAGCTTCGACAACTATAATGCAAGTCTTCTAGAATCTCTTTAACAATCTTTTGCGTCAATAGTAGTTAATATAATTTGATACAAATATTAATAATAGAAGATTCGAATACAAAGCGCTTTTGTTTGCGATTAATTAATACTCTAGATTTGACAAATGTTTGTTCTCTTTTATTCTCTTGTAAAACAATAGTTTCGAAAACAATATTAGTTATTTAATTTTTACAAGACTAGATCTTGTGTTTGACAATTAAATCTAGATCGATCTTATTGTTTTGAGACTAAATTTTAGACATAATTGTTAAAAGATAATTAACATTTAATAAGTTAACAATAATTAAAAAATAAGAAGATTAGCGAAACTAGTCTTCTTAATAAGAGCGCGTCAAGATGCGTAACTAATCTTTATTTTCTTTTATGCATTCTTCGAGCTAGGTTTTAGTCTTTCTACGTCAAATATAACTCTAATTAATAATAAGATATCTAGATTGCTATTAATAATAGCGCTCTACAACGAAAGCTAACAAGTAAATAAGAAATAAGAATTGAACTTGATCGATCAATTCTTGACTTTAAATTGAAGAGATTTTAGGTGTTTGAATTTAGCTGATTATAATTTCGCAAAAAAGTACTAATGCTATTCGCCTATTTATAATTAATTAAATATAGACAAGATCTTTTTATCAATAGATAAGATTTACGACTAGCGTTCCAAGCAAGAAAATAAGCTTCAAAAAGTGTTGTAAATAATTAAGAAAAAACAAGACTAATTAGATATTCTTTTTCGAATAAGACTAATTAGATGTTTCTTGAAAGAACGAGACTAATTAGATATTATAGCTAATAACGAGGCTAATTAGATGTTTCTTCGAGTAATAATTAAATCGATTCAATTATCGAATTTCGTTCTAAGTAAGTTAAAAGAAATGCTTCAAATAATAGATTTCAAGCTCTTTGATATAATTCAAATAATAGATCTTCAAGCTCTTCGATGTAGTCTAGTATCTATATAGATAAATAGATGTCTCTAATAAATGATAAAATGATTGATCTTAGATAAGTTACTCGCTCATTTTCCGAGCTTATAATCTATTAAAATATTAGGTAGTAGAACGCTTAGATTTCTAAGAAGCTAGGGCAATTTGCCTAATATATACAAAGTGCCCAGAGTCGGGCCGGGTAGCTACCCGGCACCAGAACAGATCTAGACATGGAGTTTCCACAATTTCTTGGAAATTTTTTTGGCCTTCTTTAGCGCCTAGTAATTCTAGAATATATTTAATATAATGTTTGTTTTTGTTAACTTTTTGCTATCTTGCTATTTAACTTCTTGTTGTTTTCTTATCGATTTGTTTTCTAAGATACAAAATTGTAATAATAGAGTCTATAGATATCAATTTTGTTATTTTTGCTATTTTTTTTGCTAATTTGTTTGCTTTTTTGTTTTCAATAACGTTTATTTTAACTAAAATCTATATAATATATATTTTGTATTCTATATTCTATATTGTCTAATTTAGTTAGATTCAATCTAATCTAATTTCGAATCTCTACAGAATTCTGATTTTTTATATTTTGTATTTAATATAGTTATATATTTGCTTAAGTTTTAACTGTAATTGTTTATTGTATTTAGTTTTTGTAGAAAATAAATTTCTATTTTAATGCGCTTTAATAGTTAATTTTTTTTTCGAAGCTCCAATATATAATCTAGATTTATACATATATATTACAATATTTGTTTTGTTCTAAACTAGTTTGATTTTTAAAGTAAGATAATTTTTGTTTATCATTTTTAATTTTTCGAACTTTTGCTAAATTTCGATTAAATCTTTGATTCTTGTAGTCTAGAAGAAATTTTAATACAATAAGTTAATTGTGATTATGTAACTTACTATATCTTTTATTTTATTTAGCACTTTGTATATTTGTATAGAATATTTTCGACTTTTTTTGCAATATTTTTTAATTTTGATTTGTACATTTGTATTTATAGACTCTATAGATTTATTTTTGTCTTAATTCAAATACCTTTTTTTGTTAATCTCTGTTTCTGTACTATATTGCGATATAAAAGAGCTACAAATATATATTTTTATTAAATAATTCTTTGCTAATATTGCTAGTCTAATTGTATATTTGTCGCATTTCTGTTGCAATCGCAAATCTATCGAAAATAATTTTGCTTCTATTTTTATAGTAGCAATTAATAATATTATAAAAGTTTCTAGAATCTTTCTTAAAGCTATAGATTGCAATTGTTAAAATTTGTAAATGAAATTTGTTTGTTTATTCTACTATATTTCTGTTCTATAGTTGTTTACTAACATAATATATATTAATTAGAGTTGCTTATTAGCGTTTGTAATTAACTTCTACTTAGAGTTCAATAGTTTTAGTAAAGAGTATAATACTCTTTTGGCTATATTAATTTTTTCAATAACGTGTCTCTTAAAGTTAAGTTTTCTATCTATTTAAATATCTAACTACTTTACATAGTTCTTTAATTTAACAATTATTTTATTTATTAGTAAAACAAACTTTATAGAGTGTTTTCTCTTTTCTAAAAAGTAAATAAGTTTTGTTTTAATATTATCGAATTTAATTGTATTACTACTAATTTATAAAATACTATTTCGATTGTATATTAGAAAATTGTAATATTCTTAACTATATTGCATTCTTTTATATATATTGCTATATTGTCGATATAACTAGAAATAGATATATTATATCTTGCTCTAATTTGTAGAAATAGAAATCGTATATAGATGAAAAACTATATTAGCAAGATTAATAATTTTTGAGATATTTTTGTAGCAATTTGCTTTAACTTTTGTTTGTTTCTGTTAAATACTGGACTAATTATTTGTTTTTGTAGAAAACAAATAACTTAATTAACTACATTAATTGACATATCGAGTTTCTTTAGTATATTAACTAATTAAATAAGAGATTTATAATTAAAAGCTTCTTCAACATCTATAAATAGACAAGATAATATATCGTCTTTATTTCTGATTATTTATGTATTGTATATTAAATTTAGAACAGTATCTCTAGTTAATTTCTATTTTCTGTCTTTTATTTACTTGTAATTTAGAATATTCTTGCTATATAGAAAATTTTCTGCCAAATAAGTAATTTTTATAGCAATTATTTTTTTTGATTATTTTGGCAAAACAATTAAGAAGTATAATAATACAATATTCTTTTAGTATTGTTCTATCTTTGTTAGATTTACACAACATAATTTTTGTTTCTTCTTGTTAGTATTTGAAGTAATATTTAGTATCTATAATTGTTATGAATATTATATTAAATAGTTCTAATATTATTTTGTAGACTTTCTGCAATATTAAGAATATTATACAATCTAATTTAGATAGTTTGTTGAAAAATAATATAAAAATAGTATTTTTTATCTCTTCTACTTTGATATTTAACTATTTTTGAGTTTTTCAAATTTTTGCAATATTTGTACCTATAGAGATTATAGATAGTTTTAAATATATAGCTTGCAAGAATATTTTGTATTTAATCTCAAATTCTATTATTTAACTTTTGTCGATCTTTTTAATTAATAGTAGTATCTCGATATTATATTATTTTGTATATTTATATATTTGAAATATTTTCTTGTCGATTGTCTTACTTTAAAAAAAAAATTATTTTTTATTTTTCTTATACTTAATTTATTATTCTAAGAGAGATATGTTGGGTTACAGCTCAACCCGAGTGCAGATTTCCTACCCGGAACGAGCTTCTCTCGGGTAGAAATTCTTACTCGAGGAAAACTTTGTTTATGCTGTGTTTGTGCTCAATATAGATCGAGCTTAACAAATCAAAAAGATTGAAAGTAAAAAGATAAATTGCGCTTTTTAAGTTTAGCATATGTTCGATATATACAACGCTCAAAAGAGAAAAGCTTAATTCTTTTATATAAAAGACGCATCAAAGATACGTTGTATATATCTAATATATACTAGACATATAAGTTGATCTTCTTATTATATTGAGTACTTGTAATTTTGTTCAATTTCTAAAACTCAAAATAAGCTAGACTTATACTTAATATAGTTAATAGCAAATAAAATAAAAATTATTAACTTAATCTTAGACGCGCAATTTCGACGCGTCTATATAATACGCAATTCAAATATAGATTTAACATTGCTATAATATATATTAAGACTATAATAAATTTAAACGCAAGTCGCGCGTTAAGTCTCTAACGTATTTTGCGAAATTAAAGTACAATTGTTGCGTCTTTTATTTTTATCTTTTCTAAATATTTGTAGCAATCTAGTATATACTTTTGATTTTATTGACAAATATATAATATAAATCTAGTATATTTTTTGATTTTATTGCTTTTAGTATCTTAATATATATTTAATATAAGTATTATTGCAATTTAGTTTATTAATCAAAAAATATATTATAACAATCTTAATATAACAAACGCAAAGAAATTATCTTCTTTAAAATATTATTATAATAAATATAGTATATGCAATATTTATGTCTAGCATATACTAATTATATACTCAAGAATCTTATTTTAATTCGAATTCTAATTTTGTAACTAAACGTAAGCGTTCAATTATAACACAATTCTACGCTAGATATATACTAAGTCTATATTTAACGCAAATAAAATATATTTAAGAAAATAACAAGTCTAATAAAGAGAAAGTTCTTGTTGTAACTTAACTTATACTAAGTATTAGCAATGCTTATTATTAAAGTCGAAAAAATAATAGATAATTTACAATTAAATTAAATTTTAAAACTCGAATTTTCTTGTTTAACTTTATTATATAAATTGCATAAACTTAGTTGCAACTCTATATATATTAAATATTAACAAATGCAATTGTACAATAGCGTCGACTAATTAAATATATAAGATAACTTTTGTTATTATTAATTGTTAACTATTTGTATATATAATGGTAATTTTATTTATACTTAATTTATGCTAAGTTAAAATTAAAATCAAGCTATATTATTATATAAAAATATATTATATTAAAGCAAGTAAACAAATATCTTAGCTATTAATATATTTTATATAAGCTAAATATATATAGTTGCAAATATAGACACAAGAAATATTTTTACAAATATGCGTTATCTAACAAAGAAATATATATCTCTTTTATATTTAATATGTATCGAGTTTATACTAGTTTAGTACTATAAAATTTTAAATTAAATTCGAAGAATAACAAGATATAAATTACTTTATAAAGTCGAAGTATAATTTTAATAAACGCTACTTAAACTAAGTTCATATCTTGCATAAATATTAAAATATTACTAAAATATTTATCTATTAATATGCAAACAATATAAAGTATATTGCGTAAGCTAAATTAATATTAAGTATATATTAAGTTTATATAAAACAATGATTATAATCAAGAATTTGCAATTCTTTTTAATATATATTTCTATTGCAAAATAAGTTTATTTTATACTTATTTTATACTTAATTTATTTTTTTACTTTTTTGTTCTTATACTATATATACAAATGCTTATTTTGTTTTTTAAGATTTTGTTAATATATTAATTATATATAGACTCGACTTATATTAGATTTGCACTAATATAATTGTTAATATTATTAATTAATTATTGTTTGTTATTTTTCTTCAAATATTTGTTTCTTAACTTAAAGAGTGCTTGCAAAAAATATACTTTTAGTTTACTTTTAAATTATACTAAGTTTATATTAATTTACTTTTAGCATTAAATTAATTCTTTAATCGAAAAGCTTGCTATTATTTATTTTGTTATATTAATTTGTACTTAGTATATGCTTAGACTATGTGCAAATTAATATATTTGTTATAAATATTAAATTTTCGAGTAAATTATTTTAATTATATTTTAAGTTAAGTTTATACTAAATATATACTAGCGTTAAAGAAGTATAAAGAAGAGAAATTTTTTTATAAAAATAGTGCGCTTAAGATTTCAAATTTTTTTAAAGATTTATACTTTATTTATATTCAATATATATATAGCTAACAAAAAAAATTAAACGTAATAATAAAAAGTTAATTGCAATAATTAAGTCTAATAAAAGAGTTTAAGAGTTATATATATTATACTTATGCTTATTATATATTTAGAAAAAAGTTATAATATTTTTCTTAATTCGAAGAAGAACAAGTCTTGCACAATAATTAACTATATTAAAATTATGCTAATTTTATGCTTAATAGATGCTAACGTTTTAATTAATATTTTAATAATAAAGAAGAATAAAATTGTTATTTACAAATCTATATATTGTTTATATTAAGTTTATGCGTAACTAATTTTTTTTTGAATAAATTTATTTCTATTAACAAAGAGAGTAAATGCAATTGCTTCTTTATCTATACTAAATTTATGCTAAATTTATATTTAGCTAATATAATTATTGTAAAAACTATTATTATATTTATAACTAAGAAAGTTAAAAATCAAATTGTCTTTTATTGCTTATATTAAATATATACTAAGCAAAAACTAAAGCGCATTAATATAAAGAAGTTTTCTAAATTAATTTATTAAGTTTTAAACTTAATATATGTTGTGCTTAATAGTAGAACTTGTCTTGACTAATTTTGTGTTCTTTGTTGTGTCTAATATATGCAATATAGACAATCAAATACTTTTCTTTTTAACTTCAATTTAATAAAGTAAATTAATATCTATTATATACTTTGCTTTTGCGTAATTGCTACGACGATTATAGTTTAATAGAAAAATTTCTTTTGCAGATTAATTTGCATTAAAGTTTAGTCTATATTTAGTATAAAATTTCTATATATTTTATTTAATTTTAAATTAAGACTTTACTTTTAATTACGTTTAAATATATATTTTGTCTATATTTTGTCTACGTTTGCTATATATTTATCTTATTTATTATTTTAACTTTGTACTTATTTCTTTTATTTTAATATTATTGTTTATAAAATAAAGCTAAACAAACAACTATAATAATTTGTTGTATTGTTGTACTTGTTAGTTTTACAAACAATACAAATATTTTATATATAATTTTGTCTTCGATTGTTTCTTTTTAATTTCGAATTTTTTAATAAAATAATAAATCTTTTTTTAAATTAATACTTAATATAAACTCGATATAAACTAAATTTATACATAATACTTCGAAATCAAATAAAAGCTTTTAAACTATTATTATTATACAATATTTGTAAAACAAAAATATAAACTTATAAGCTAGTTTATCTTTGTTGTTATTTTAATTGTTTAACAAATATTGTTAATTTGCTTGTAATAAAATTACATTCAAAATATATTTTGTGTTGTTAATAATATCGAATTACTTTAATTTAACAATTTTCTTTATTAGTTTTTTCTCTTTCTTTTGTAGAAGTTTATTACATTCTTAACGCATACGCTATATATATTGTTTTTGTACTTAATTTTTAATTTGATATTTCAATAATATTGCTATATATTTTCTACTTAATTTTGATATATTATTTATAGAGTTTAAGTCTAATTTATGCTTATTAGAGCTAAACAACAATATATATTAAGTTAATATTCGACATTTGTCTCTTTCAAATAATATTTTTATATGTTAATATAATAAAAAAGATATTTTCAAATCTTTATTTAATATATATTGAGTTAATGTTTAGTATTTATCTCTTTTAAATAATGTCTTTGTATATCATGTCTTTGTATATCAATATAATAGAGAAGACGTTTTAGAATTTTTATCTAATATATATTAAGTTAATACTTGACGTTAATTTTTTGTTAAATAAGTAGTTCTTAAATTGCAATTTTAAAATATATAAAAAATCTTGCTATCAAATTTAGACATTATATTTGTATCAAATTTATATTTAGAATTAAATCTATTAAGAAAGAATATTATATAAGAATTTTTCGAATTAAAAGAAAGATATAAATATTGTTGACAACGCTTTGCAACTCTTCGATCTTTTTTATCTATAATTTGATTAACTATTAAATTAAGTTAAATATAAATTAATTATACATATTTTTTTTAATTAGTTAAATAACAATACAATTCAATTTATTGCAATTGCGTTAAATAAATAGAATATTTTTTTTGTTTCGAAATTATTTTTTTCAAACATCTTCTAGCAAGAAGAATTTTTTTACATTTAAGAATTTCGCAAATTAAGATTAACAAACGATTTCGCAATAAATAATTAAAATTAAAATTTACTTTATACTTATTATATACTAGATATTTGTTAAACATTTAAGTAGACTTTAAATCTTAATAATATTAATGCTTTTAAGTCGAATGCAATATTAAGTAATTAAAACGTTAACAATAATACTTTTTATAAACAATTAAGAAAATTAAGATATATTAAACAATTAAAATCTTAACAATTTTAACAAATTATTGCTTATAAAACTTAAAAAGATAAATTCTCTTTTATACTTTATATCTATTGTATGCTAAACTAGTATTTATTACATATAGAGTTTTATTAATATTAATAAAATTGCGATTATCTTTAAAGAACGCAATCAAGTAATTATATTAAAAGTACAAAACTATTATAATATTTTAATATATTTGTATATGCATTTAAAGAAGATTCTTTATTTTGTATATAGAAAAAGCACAATATTAGTTAAGATTTTAATTAATATATCTATTAGAGTGTTAATTAATATATATATATTTAGCATATATTTAATTTAAGTATAATATAATTTTAACTTATATTAAGACTAAATTTAATTCTTTATTGTCGTAACTAACTTTAAGATTACTTAAGTTATTCTTTTATTTTTAGAAATTAAGAAGAAAAACAAAATAAACAAAATCTAATATTAAAGCTTTAAATATTTCGAAATCAAATATTGCGAATACGCGCATTCGCATATACTATATATATATTTAGCGTACAATAGAGTTAAACTTAAGAATATTAACAATTTTTGACAATACTTTATTTAATAAATATATATAATAAATATCAACGCGCAATTAAAGCGTCGTACAAAGATCTAATATTATAAATTTCTTAAAAAATAACAAAATCAACGCACACGTTATATTTATTTCGAATTTATAACTCGCGTATACAAGGATTAAGAGTCTATTATATAAGAGACTTATAAGATAAACTTTTACTTAATCTATGCTATTCGTAAGCTAATCTTATAAATTTATTAAATTGAATACTCTTTACTTTTTGATATAGAATTATAATATATAAATCGAACAATTAACGCAAACTTAGCATATATTAATATTAGTTATTTTCGCATCTTAATAAATTACAAATCACAACAATATATACAAAATTATATCTTTATTAAATATTTAACTTCTAAAAGTTTTATTTGCAATTAGTTTTATTTTAATACAAGTTTAATATATATTTAATATATATAGAATTTAATTATTTTTAGAAAAGTAATAAAATTAAAATTAATATATACAATGCGCAATTAAATATTTATGTTCTTGTTAATTAAGAACAATTTCTATTCTTTATACTAATTGTACGCGAAGATTATACTTACTATTTATTATATTCTATTAAAATATTTCGAGAAATTGTCGACAATATAATTGCAACAATTAAATAACAAATTTTATTATTTTTAACAACGCATAAACTAAGTTTACATTTAATATATATTATATTTGCGCTAAACTTTTTGCAAAATAGTTTGTTATCTCTTCTATTATATTCGATTTACGCATTAAATATAACAAGATTGCTTTATATTATATATACAATAGTCTTAATATAAAAGATTGTATAGCAACATTAATTTGCAAGCAAAAATTCGAGAAATTTCTTATCAAAATAATTTTAAAAAATTTGTTTATATTTAGTTTAAGTTTTGCATAAATTTAGCTTATAATTTATAAAAACTAAATAAGAATTTGCTTTTAATTAATTGTGTTTTTCAAAAAAACAATAAATTAAAAATATTATTTATTTTAACAAAAATTCTTAACAATATATTATTGTATATTGTATTTATACTTAGACTAAAATCTTTATAAATTAATTATATCTTAAAATAAATCTTGCATTTAAATAGATTTAAGACAAAACAAATCTATACAATATCTCGAATTAAAACAAGAATTATTATTGTAAATTTAATGTATATACAATATACATTAAGTATATACTTAAATTGCAATAAAAATTAATATCTACTATTACGCGTAAATTGATATAAAGATTATCGAAAATTATTATATAATATTTACTAAGATATTTAAAATATTAAAAGAAGTTACTTGTCAAATTTTTTAAATTTTTTATATTAATTATAGAAATAAAGAATTGCGAACTTTTACAATAAATATAAACAAAAGATATATTCGAAATATATTTAATATATACTAGAATTATACAAATATTACTAATGTTTTGTTTCAAAAATTTGAGAAATATCTTTATAATTTTAACAACTCTTAAAAATAATTTAAATATCTCAAGTATATACTAATTTTTTGTCGAATATATTCTAAGCGTAATTTTCGAAAACGTTATTTAATTATTTGACAACTTATCTTATTAATTAAGTTTAAAAAATTAAAATTATTAACAAATTAATATAATATATAAATAATATAAGCATATTATATCTTAAGCTTAAGATATAAATTAAATATCGAAAAACAAAATAAATTTTTGTTAAACTATATAAAGAAAAATTAAAAATTTCTTTGTATTAATAAATGCTAGTTCGCAATTATATTAATATAAAAGAAAATAATTACTTTTAAGACAATAAGTTTGCAAAACAAAAGCTATTATTACTTGCTTCTATATTTAGATAAAACTTTTATTTGTTTTAAGCTATATTTGTACTAATTATATACTAAAATAAAAAAACATACTATTAAGATATATAGACGTCGAAGACGGAAAAATTGCTAACAATATTAAAAGATATATTGCTATTAAGATTTGAATTAAATATAAACTAAGCTTAAATATAATATACATGTAGAATAAGTAACTAAGTTGCGCAAATGAAAAATTATATCGAGCTTATACTACGTCTAAGAGCAATTTATGTTATAACAAAATTTAGATTTTGTAATATAAAAATCTTATTTTTAAACTTTAATTAATTGCGTATTATAGATTTTACACAATTTTAAAAATACAATAGATATAGAAGATTAAATTTATATCTAATATATATCGAAAAGAAGCAAAACTTTAAATGTTAATTTTTATTTAATATTAAATAAAGAAGTTTATACTTTATATAAGCTATATATATATTGAGCATGCATTTCGATTGCAAGCAAAGATTATTATAAATTTCTTTAATTTGTAAGATTTATGCTAAGCATAGACTTAGCATAAACAAAGTTTCTCTTAAGTAGAAATTTCTATTCGGAAGAAGCTTGTCTCGAGTAGGAAATCTATATTTGAGATAAGTTATATGTTCGATTTATGCAAACTTTATATTATTAATATTAACGCTATGTCGACGCAACGCTAGCGCAACGATTGCTTTATCTTGTCGATTGTTTCTTATTAATTGTTTATTATATTAAAAAATTCTTTATTTAAGAACTCTATAAATTTAAGTTTTTGCTCTTTCTTTTATCTTTCTTGAACTCTAGCAATGTTGTAACTTGAAATTAATTTAATTGCTTAATAACTAAAATTATGCGCGATATTACAATAATATTATTGCATATACTTAATAGTTTTCTTATATTTGTTATATTTGTTATTCTTTGTAGTTCTACTTTTTCTTGTCTTTAATTAAGATATGCTAACAACGTATATTCTATTGTTATACGTTCGCAATTGTAAACGCAACAAGAGCTTAATACTTTAAGTACTTTTCGCTTATAAAAAAATAATTAGATTTAATCTTGCTTGTTTTAAATTATATTAACAATATATTGTGCGTTTTAAAGCAATTGCAATATAGAGTTAGATAGTTAACTAAAGCTTCAAAAATCAATTTTCGATAATAATTTTTATTTGTATTCTCTATTTTTTTTTTTTTTTAAGTATTTCGAATGCAACTATTTATAAGTATTGTTCGAACAATCAATTTGTATATTTGTTAACACTTTAATAAAAATATTAGTTTGTAAGCGTTGTTAACTACTCTATCAATTATTTCGTTATTCTTAATTTTTACGTAATTAAGTATTTAATATAATTATAGACTTAAATCTAATCTATATATAGTTTGTTTTATCTCTTATATTTGTTAAAAATGCACTTAATTTAGAGTTAAGCATATAATACTTACTATTTTTAACAACGTCTAACTATTTAAGTATATTTTATATATCTTATTTATCTTGTTAATCTTTGCTTTATATAACTTAACTAATTACTTTACTTTAACTATTAGTTCTTTTAGTTCTTAATAACGCGTAAATGTTACGCTAACGCTCTTTAAATACTTACTTTATATTTATTTTGTATCAACAACAATTGTTGTAATATTGTAGTTTTTGTTGCTCTTATCTAAATATATTCTTAAACGCAAATTTGTTTACTTGTTATTATATTTTTTTTAATTAATTTTTTAAAGAATATTATTATTATTATTATTAACTTTATTTATAATAGAGCAATATAGGGTTGCGCTTGCGCAATTGTTAAGACGTCTAAATTTTAAATTATTTATTTTCTTTTTAATTGTAGCAAAACTAATCTAAGTTTAAATTTTCAATCTCTTGTTCTTGTTATATTGTATCGAATATATATCGTTGTTGTTTTAATAACTAGATTTAAGTATTTTATATTTATGTTTGCTATTAACTTTTGAATTAACTTATTTAGATAAATGTTAATAAAGATTGTATTGATTTTTGTTTGCAATATTTTTGTTAAAATTGTCTTGTACGTATTTGCAACTTGCTAAAGTACTTGTTTTTGTATTAATCTTAATTTAATTATAATTGTTTTTTTGTCTTCTTTTAACTTTGTTGATGTATATTATGCAATTGTTTTATATAAAAGTATTAATTCTAAAATTGTCGAATATATATACTTTCTTGTTGCTAATAAAAGATCTTAAGTGCTTTTTATTATTATTTGTAATACTTACTATTTTGTTACTAATTTTATCTCGATTTATTGCAAATGCAATCTAAATTGTAGCTTATTGTTTTATTAAATTTCTAGTATTTTTATGTCTTGTTTAACTTCTATATTGTAACTTATTAGCATAATATCTATAATTATATTGTATCTTTTCGACATTCTTATTATTGCGCGCAACAAGTCGAATTAACGCGAGTTTTAACTATTTAGAATTCAATCTAGACAAATTCTCTATTTAGAGAATTTAATCTAGACAAGTTCTTTAGCTAGAAAATACAACTTGCGCAAGTAGAAAAATTGCTAGAAATAGATTTGCGTAAATTCTTAATATTAAGTTTTATACAAAATAAGTAGCAAATTGCAATTTGCAAGTTTATTTAATATCAAATTTGAATTTGTGCAAGTTTTAAATTTAAATTGTAATTTTTAAGTTAAATTCTTAGATGCAAAACTTGTTTCTAACTTATTTTGTATATAAGTTAAAATAAGTTAAATTTAAATTAATTTAACTTGTTTTGCACAGTAATTCTTGTAAAATAAATTAGCTTATATTTTTGCTTTGCAAATTTTAATTTATACTTTTACTCTTATTGTTTGTATCTTTTATATATCTTTAACAAAGTTTAACAATTTTGTATTATCGACTTGCTATAAATTAGAATGTTAACGTTATTTACAAAATTTGTAACGCTAACTTGTAGTTTAATATTATTGCATATCTCTATTAAATTCATATTATAAAATAAATATAGAATTAATAATAGAAAAGATTTTTAAGATATTTTAATTATTGTTTCGCACTTTATTATTCTATAGTAATCTATAATTAATATAGTGTATCTATTTTTGAGAAAATTGTTTATCTAGATAAAAAGTTAAGTAAACACTTGTCTTTTTTATATATAATATTCGAATTAATAATGCATTATATTATTGAACGCTTTTATTATATTCAAATTTAATAAAATAGCAATTCTTTTTTTTGCTTACTTTATATTGTATATATCTTTTTTGTTATAAGTTGCAAAGTTGTATTTATTAATTTTTATTATTTACTTTTTATTTATATGTTTGATAGAATTTTTGCTTCTTTAATAACATAACGTAAACGCTTTAATATTATTAATTTTAATATCTTTTTTAAAAATATTTAGCAACGCTATTAACTTAAAATTAAATAATTTCGAATTATTTTTTTTGCTTAATTTGCGCAATACTATTGTAACAATTCTTTTAAAATACATTTTATAAAAAGAAATTATATTTGTATTAATATAACGTTTACTAAATATTACAATACTTAATTTGTAACTTTATTAAATTTTAAAATCTTGTTCGAGACAATTTGATATATTGTTTGTTTAATTTCTTGCTATGTAATTAAGACGTTATTCTTTATAAGTAATACGTAATTGTAATTCTAAACATTTTTTATTAATATCTTTAATAATAATAAAAAATAAGTTTTAAATATTATTTTAATCTTTTTCTTAATTGTAATTGCAATTTTCTTGCATTTTTTTAAAAATAATATTGATCTTAATGCTTGCGCATTCGAAAAGATTGCTTGCTATTTAAAGTTTGGCGTCTCGCTACAAGATAGTCGTTTAATCTAGCGAACGATTTAGCTTTTCAACTACAATATATATCTCTTGTCGTTTTGTCTTTTAAAGATCACAATCTTACTATTATGTAATTCTTTAACATAATTTTGCGCCTCTTGCATCGCCAACTATGCACAATTTTTTTATGAAATCGTCTCGACGTCGAGCAATGATTAATTTTTGACGCTATTGACGAATTCGTTCTTATGCGACTCTACGATCGAAACGAGTATGTTTTGTCTCGTATTTTCTAGCGAAGATTAGACAATTTACGCTTTTCATTTAATTGACATTCTTTGTAGCTATCGCTTTTGTTAACTTTAATAATATTTGACAAATAAAAGAAACTCGCTCATTAATAATACAAAACGATTGAACTTAAAGTTTACAAACTAAATGCATTAGAAGAGTTATAACAAAGCTTTAATTAAACATTAATGCGACGAAATCGTAACGTATTCATTGCTATCTATTAAGTCTATTAGCTACGATCAAGACTTAACACATCTCAAAATCTCGCTCACGAATAATAAAAAACGATTAAGCTTAAAGCGTGCAATCTAAACGCATTAGAAGAGTCATAACAAAGCTTTAGTTAAACATTAATGCGACGAAGTCGTAACGTATTTATTGCTATCTATTAGATCTATTAATTGCGATCAAGATTTAACACATCTTAAAATCTCGCTTACGAACAATAAAAAGCGATTAAATCTAAAGCGTGCAATCTAGATGCACTAGAAGAATTATGACAAAGTTTTGACTTAACGTTAATGCGACGAAGTCGTAACGCGTTCATTGTTATCTATTAAGTTTGTTAGTTGCGATCGAGATTAAATACATCTTGTAATCTCGCTTATAAATAATAAAAAGCGATTAAACTAGAAGTCTACGATTTGAAAGCAACAATAAATGGCGTTTTTATTTCATTCTTATGCATAACGTGGCTTGCTTCAAGTTTATATTTTGATAAAAAATAATAAAGTTTAAATGTCGAAACAAGAAGACGTCGAATCAAATAAGACGACGAAGATCGTAATAATGTGCGTCTTATTTTATGTCTTCAATCGATTAATTTTAAAACTCTTAAACTCTTAATCTTGAAGCAATAGAAAATAAGGAAGTCTATTTAGCATAATGCAATCGACTCTAGATTTAAAATTAATTAAGCAAATAAAAACGATTAATTGTGAACAACAAAAAAGAAAAAGTTGAGCACAAAAATTAAATTAGAAAAGACAACAACATTAAGCAATTTGCTTTATTTTTCTTTCGATTAATATTATTTTTAAGTAATAGTCTCTCATCTTAAGTAATAATTATTTTGTACATTGATTTTGTAACATAATTTCTAAATCGAACTTAATCTTTTTATTAATACGATTAGTTATAACGACTTCTAGCGTTATTTTATCATTTTAATCAATTCTTTAATTATTGAAGTTCTTAATTTTCATCGAGATCTATGTTAGTTTTTATAGCGTACAATCATTACTCTTAGCGATCTACAATGATAGTAACTCATTAATAATTTGAAAAGTCAAAAACGAATTTAACGTCGTTTATACAAGTACAATCCTAATGATTAACACGAAATAGAACAATAATAACGATACGAAATGTCGAGATCGATGTAAAGAATTTATAGAGAATACTAACTTTAAAATAGAAAGCATCTTTTCTTTGTTAATTAGTATAGTTAATGCGAAGCAATTTATTAATCAATGTCTTAATTATAGTTTGAGAAAGTCTATTAACAATGAATTGAATAGCATCGATATCTTGTCTCGATTTCGATTCGAACTTAATCAAGAAATTGCGCAATCATTAACATGAAACACATTAGCGACGAACACAATAAATAATAATACTTTATTTTATGAATTATTAATGTCTAAAGATGCTTGCAAGACATTTTGAGCTTCAATTAGCATTAATCTTGCGATTAGAAAAAGAAAGTCTATTGTACTTAATAATAAAAAGTATTAAATAATGAAATGAAAAAGATTATACATTTACGAGAACGAAACATTTAGCGTACATTAGAATTTGTTCGTGAATTACGAGATCAAAACGTTTATGTTAAAATCTAAGCATCTCGAAGTTAGCAAACGAAAGCTAAAAAAATTTCGAAAAAATGCGTCTTCGCAATTCTTCAAAAGATTAACTATTATAAAATCTTAAAAGTTATTATAGATATTGTAGCATTTTATATCGCAAATTGTTGAACAAATTAATGCAAATAAAGATTGCGCGAAGTACAATACTCTTTAGCATCAAAGTTATCTTGTATCAAAGTATATCACTTAATAGAGCTAGTCATTAAATAAGATTGTCTTGATCATTGATTAATAAATTAAATTAAAGTCTAATTTCTATGCACTCATTGTAGCGATTAAGTTAAGAGATATAGTTGTTCGCATCAAGATCGCGATACGTCGTATAATTAATTTTATTTATTTAAGAACAAGTCGTAGTATATGCTTAATACATAAAGTTTAAGACTTGTGCAACTCTAACGTCGTTGAAAAATATCTCTAGAACTAGTGATCTCGAAACAAGAAAAACAAACATTTGAAATATCAAAGAAGAGTAATGAAGATTTTTTTTAATTGATGTGACTTGTTTCATAGACTCGCTTATGTAATTTGAATGCTAAGATATTAACGTATTGTTTAGCGATACGAAGTGAAAAAATGCAATCGACGTCAAGTAAAAGCTAGCGCAATAGTCTTCTAAATAATTGAAATACGTGAACGATGTTAATAATTGACTCGCAATTGACGATTCGTTCAAATGTAAAAACGATAATTAAGAACTTTTGCAACTTTGAAAGTCTTTAAAGAGCTAACGTTGTTAAGCGATCTAAAAACTCTTAATGCTTTGAAGATTCTTAATGTTCTCGAACTCGAAATTGAACGACACGATATATTTGATAAATTTATTTTTTTAATTCTAATTAGTTTGTTTAAATACAAATGATATTAAGAAATTTATTGCGATCTCAATAGAAGAGAATCAATTCATCGAGTCTCTTAAATTGAACACGAAATAATAATTGTTGCAACGTCGAATCATCAAGTAGACATCAACGCTAAAGCGAACGACTTCGTGGGCTTTTTTAAACAACGTCAATTTTCGTTTTCGAAACAATTCTTTCTTTGAGCGCGATAAATTGTGATGTCTTATAATTTTGTCTTAAGAGTCGAAACTTAATTGTGTAAGACTTCTATTTGTATGTTGTAACGAGAATAGATTAGTCGCTTACGTTAACTCATTATTGATTAACTAAGTGCGCGTTATATTTAATTTTGTATTATCTAATCTTAGAACAATCATATGATTTGATTAATAATAATATATAACGATTTAACATATCGTAAATCAAGAGAAAGAAATTACTTAAAAATCATTTGACTTCAATATTACAACATAGATTTCATTTAAATATACAATATTATCGTTAACAATATACTTTTAACTTTGCTTTTTTATCGCATTTTCTTAATTATGTTTTATTGAATTTAGAATCGAACATTCTTCTTAATGCTTAAATACTTGATTTATTTATTTCTCTTTTAACGACGCATATTTCTTCAACTCTTTAGTCGTTGACGTTTTCTACTTCTTATTTTTTATTAATTTGCAACTACGACTTGTAATCTAATAAATGTAAAATCTCTAATCGAGACAAGAACTCGAACAAATATGCTCTTCACGCTTTATATAATTCTCTTAATGTTCTTAAGTTGCTTGAGCTTCGTCGCGAATTTGCTTAACTTGTCTCTTTATATTTTCTATGCTCTTTATGATTTCATTAACTTTATAATTGTCGTTTAGACACTAATTTATATGTTTGTTTTTGTATTGCATAGCGCTTTACGTTTAAAAGATTCACTTCACTTCTATAACTTCTTAATACGTTAAAAATTCTTAATCAAATATTAATTAACATTATCTTAGACTAGCATAGTCATGTTTTGTTTTTTGCTTTTTACATAAGTTCGCTTATCTCTTTACGAATTCTTTCTTAAATTACATTTCTTGTTCGCTATACTTATAATGATCGCACTTTGACGTCATTTAACGATCAAATCTACTTTCACAAGATTTTATGTTATCATTAACACTTCGATCTTTGTTGTCACAATTTTACTACAATATAGTTGACTCTTATTTTGTCAATTTTTTTGAAGTCGCTTATATGCAACATTACGAGTTGTTTAAATTCACAAAGCTAATGACGCAATTTATCTCGAAATTGATGTTTGTCGATCATGAAATATACGCGCGAGATAGTACATCTATATATGAATGCTCTTTTGCAACTTCTAGTCTTTTTTCCAAAGTTATCTCTTTATAATTACATGATAAAATTAGAACTCACATAATTTAACTAGAAAGATTTATCTACTTATTAAATCTAGATACAAGTTTATTCGAAAGCTTTTTAAACATTTGAATGCTTTTGCTTTGCGTACATAAGTAAAGGACTTATATAATAAAGCTAAGAATTTTAACAACTTTAAAAGCATTTTGATATTCGCAAATAACATTAACATAATTGCATAAATTTTCTACATTAAGAAGCTTCTTGCAAATATTAAACGATTTAAGATTTAAATACGAAGCATGTTGCTAATGTAACAACTTGACAATAAGAATAAATATCTCTCTTTGTTGTTATTTCTAAAACTAAATATCTTAGACAATTAAGAATGAATGCAAGAGTAAATAAATTATCTTCTAAACGAAGACAAAAATTAATATGTTAATTAACTTGATTTCTACAAGTTAGCTTGCTAACAAGCATTAAATTTTGCGCATTACATTACATGTTTTGTACGACTTTAAAAGTGCAAAGATTTCTTATAACGCTTCTTAAAAATATAATTAATACTCGAATATACGTAAATATTACGAGAAATCGCATTTTAAGAAGCTAATCGAACGTAAAATTGTAAATAGACGTAATTAGTTACTTGTTACAAGTAAGTATATCTCTATTATAATTAACAAAATTTTTACTTTTGAATAGCTTCGATCGAAAGCGATATGTAAAATCAAATTTAAACGCTAGTCATTAAACATCTTAGTCGAAACGTTAGACTTGTACATCTAGCATTTCGTTTTAAAGAACATTAAGAATTTTGAACATTCAAAAGACTAAAAATAAGACATTAAGATCTTGTTTAAATACTTATATTTCTATATTAAATATTAGAGTAATCTAGTAATTATAGATGTACATAATGATAAAATCTAAATTACAATCGAATGCGTCTATAAATAAAATCGATTTTTAAGCGAACTTTTCAATGAGCGTTATATACGTAATTCTTGATCGTAGATCTCTTATCTTGATTAATCGACAAACGTACAATTATTGTTCTCGTCTTTGTTGTCGCAATCAAATGAATTCAATCTTTTAAACAAAATCAATTAATAATAAGTAATACTTTTATTTTATTAGAAGAATCTAAAAAGCTTACTAAACACTATTGTAGACTCAAATCGTTATTCGAAAGATTCTTATCGTATTTATTCCATTAATTCTAGTCGTTTTATCAAGAATCATCTCGTTAGAGAGCAAACGTTCGAAGTCTTGTACAACAACGAGAATAAAATTTCGCTTCACGATAAAGTAGACTTGCAAAAGAAGCTACTTCTCTCTATATTAGACATAATTAGACGTCTAAAGAGAAAGTCTCGAGTATTTAGATGTCTTGCGAAAGAATGTAAGTTTCGCTATGACAAATCAAACAATTTATTACGACATATTAGAAGCTTAAATAATAATAAACACAAACATGTGACAAACAAAATAAAGAGCAAATTTTACAACAAATGCGATAAGATCTTAAGCAAACAATGCGACTACACACGTCATATGCGTAGCAAACATCTAAATGTAAATTTGGGCGCTTAGAAACGCGAGCAATACGTTTTTTCATCTCTAATTATTGTCTTTGTCTTATTTATATAGAGGTCGAAATCATACTTCGTCAAGCAACAAGCAATTATTAAAAAATAATATAGTTATAGCTTTTACGCATCGCAATCTTCTCGAATCTCTACATTTAACAATTAAGAATCAAGAAGACGTTTTTAATATTAACGTACTTTCAACGTTGCAAGATCTAAGACATTAGATTGCTTCTTATAAAAAAGAAACATATCTAATCTACTATAGCAACTATTTCTTTAACGTTTTATCTAAAAAGCTTTTTCAAAAACTTGTTTCGTTAGACTTGAGAGAAAGTCTCTTTGATTAAATGATAAAAATGTAGAATTTTAGTTAATTGACGTTGCGAAGATTCGATTTTACACTATAAATTTTTTTTCTTTAATGCAATCTTAATTTGCTATTTCGAATATATTAAATATATATTTTTCGAACTAGAGTTTGTCTTGATCTACATAGCTTCTAAACAAATATTGTATAACAATTGCATATACGTCTCGAGAAAATCTCTTTTTTAATCGAAAGATTGTTAGTTCTAGCTAGTGAGTGCAAACAAAGTTATGCAAATAATTAACATATTGTTGCAACAATTAAGAAGAATCTCTTGCATATTGTTTTTATTCGTTCGAATTTTCTTTGTAACACTTGTGTATTTGTCTTTAAAATCTTGATTCACTTTAATTAATCAAGTTATTGTAGAATTGTTATTAAGATGTATACAATTAAGTTTTGCGAACTCTAGAGCGTTTGTTATTGTTTTTCATTGTTTGTCTCTTTCGCTATGCGTTAGACGTACGTCCTCTCTCATTAATAGATAAGCGATAATGAAAAAGTTATTATGTGTTAAGAAAAGAATGAATTTAACAATCTTTATTTTATCTTATTAGCTAGTTGCTCAAGATATCGCGTAGTAAATAGATTATATTTTGTTAAACACAACATTTTTAATAACAAATGCGAGTAACTTCAAGTTATTAAACAAAATAAAATTAAACGCTTGAAAATTAGTCGCTTGCTTTAGTAATAAATCATTCTTTTTTTACAAGATTTGTACTATATCGTTGTTCTTCTCGAAATTCGATAATTTATTATTGAAACGTACGATTCGAAGTAATCTACGATTCATTGATCGCTATCGTATGTTAAGTAGAATGTCAACTTAATAAAATGCATCGTTAGAAATTAATCGCGTAATAACAAGCGTTAATTTTACAAACATTTACGATTTAATCTTTAAAACATAAAATAAAATACATAATTAAGAGACGAACAATAAGATACTTCACAATAGAATTGATTCAAAACGACTTATAGTTCTTTTCGACTAAGTAAAAGCGTCAAGTTATTTATTAGTAAGTTTTAAGCTACATCTAGAAGTCGCTTCTTGACTTAATTAAAGTTTTCGTACGCTTTTTTTTCGAAAGTTAAGTACAAACTTAAATTCTTGAACGTGTTTAAGCAATTTTATTGTTAAAAGACTTGTATTGCTCTCGTCTTTGTCAAGAAAAAGAATTGTGAGTTAATCTATTTGCATAAGTGTAATCATTTAGAATCTATCTATACGAGCAATTCCTATTTGTGTTTATCGTCGAATGCGCATTTTGTTTGCCAATCAATTTCTATTTTCGCATAGCTTTCGCGTCTTCAATATTTATCTTAATTGTATAAGAAACAAACGTGAAAGTTTGTAAGACTTTTTTTGAAACACTCATAAAAGTCTTAATAGTGTCGATCGATTAATGTCTCTTCGTAGTGATTGCTAGTCAAAACAACTATTTAAAGACAAATGCTCTTATTACTATGTTATTTTCTTTAATTTCTTCTTCGCTATTAGAGACACAAAGCGAATGTTCTTTTTTTCAAGTATTTTTTTTCAATTGTCACGAGATTATTATTTATTGATCACTTATAATAACTAGTTTTTCACTCACTCTTAATGAGCTCTTTTAATCTAATCTTTTCTAGATCTTGTTGCAAGAGCATTTCAACTTATATGCTTTAAGAGAGCAAAAATAACAAATTGTTATTTAGTCTACGCAATTTAATTTCGAATTAAACAATCTAAACTCTTGTATTTTTTCGTTGAAGCTTAATAAAAACTTTTTTCGTTCAATGAACTAAAAGAATAACAATGTGAAGAACGATACAACTTGTCAATCGTCTTTTTATGCAATTTCTACGAGTCTTAAATGCGAGATCAACTTCAAAATAAATAAGAAATAACGACAATTGAAACAACTCTAAGAAAGTCATAGTTAATAGACGAAGTTTCAACACTTTTACTTAAGATCACGCGTCACATTACGATTAATTCTTGTTCGAGCAATTAAATCTACGAATCGCTACAAATTTTAATAGAAAAAACAAGCTTTATAAACAAGTTTAGCTAAGTTTTGTTAACAAAAATCGTAAAGACATTTGTCGTCACGTTAACTAGTGTTAAACAAGATGCAATTTTACTATGTTATATTCTTTCTATTGTATTGAGCAATGTTTTCAAATTTCTTAAATTAAATTGTATTTATTAGATCCTCGTTCTTGCAATTTTTTTACAAAAGAAAAAGCACTAGAAGATGTTAATAAAGAGATACGACTACAATATGTATTTCTTGAGCGAAGAAAATCGCTTTTGAAAGTCTTGCGTCAAACTCTTTCGCATTGCACTCTAAAGTTTATTTTTACGTCAATATAAAAATGATTACGTCTTCGTTATTTTGTTCTACGAGCATTATTGAATAAATTTGATCGTTTTTAAAAAAGTAGAGATTCTTGTTAACTTATTGCGTTCATAATTCACGAGATTTCGTATTAAAGATTAAAAATTCGAACGACAATTTCTTGTCTTTTATAAGCAAATCGACACTATTTCGATTAATCTTAAAAAGATTCGTTAAGCTTACAACAATAAATTCTTGACATAATAGCTATTTATCTAGAGTGGCGAGAAGCACATTCTAAGATACGCTTAACAATTGCACTAGTCAAAGTTAAAATAAAACAAGTGTTAAAATCACGTACATAATTTCTTTCATTGCATGAATTGTGTCAAAGCACAATGACATAACGTCGTAATTAACAATGATGTCAAATAACAATTCTTGCAAAGAATCTTAATTAGTGCATCGAAATAAATGTTAAAATCTTATTAAGAATTAGTTAAAAGTTAGATTCTAGACAAGCTAATTATCTTGATCACAATTAATTGATTAACTTATTACATGTTAACTTTTTAGCGAACATATATACGCAAGACAATATATTTGTGCTAACACATATTAAAATACGCTAAATAAGTGCTCTAAGATTCTTAAGAGTTGCTCATGTATTATTGAATAATTGTCTCAAAGATCTTCACAATGTAATTTAGTCGCTTTAAGTTAATTTTTAAAAGCGAATTTCTTAATTCAACAATTTATAAATATTTAATTGAGCTTTTTGTTTAAAAGATTTGAAGCTTCTCTTGCAACTTAAGTACGATTGTTTGTTTATTCTTTGCATTAATACATCATTTCTCGTTACTTTTACTTGGTCGAAGTTTATTTTTTCTTGATATAAAATTTCTTATAAAGTTATGACTTAACAAATAAGCATTACTTATTTGCTTTTTTTTATTAATACATTACGCAATCGAAGCAACGATTCGAATAGTGTTAGTTACGTCTTCTTTGCTTAAATAACATTCTTAAATATCGATAAAAATGCGTTCACATTTTCAAGTATTTTGGGCGAAGCATTAAAGATTAATTCACGTAATAAAGATTCTTGTCGCAATAATGAAATCGAAGCTTTAATTTTGCTAAAAGTTGTTAAATTTAATTGTACGAAAAATTACTACAACGCAACAAATTAAAATTCTTAAAGTACGAAGATTCTACAAAAAGAATTTAGGCTTTTTGACGAAAAACATTAACACATTATTATTGTTATTAACTTAAGAAACAAAGAAGACTTTACATCGTATACGCAACAATACGTATAAAAGCTAAAGAAAAGACAATTATTCTATGAAGATTTAGAAATGTTTTCGAAAATTAAATTGCAAACATTTCAAAGATTGTTCGAAGCTAAATTTAGCGTATTGATTTCTAGTTATAATGTTGAAAAGCAAACAACTTGCAAGAAAAAAAAAGCTTAACTCGATAATCTAAGTTCCTTAAGTACTAGAAGTATTTCAACAAAAATGAACGTTTTACGAATTATTGATAACTATTATGATCTCGCTCAAACACGTGCATCGTCTACGATGTATAATCAAAATTTAATTTAAATAACACAATCGAAATTCGCAACGCACATTGTATCTAGAAATCTTCACACTAATTTATCAACTCTTAGAAAGTCTATAGTTGCATTTAATTAAATCGAAGAACGTTCATTACAAGTTAATAAGACAATTTAACGACTAAATCTTCTAAAGACAATGATGCGAAAATTGACGCAAAACTACGAATTGAAATTTATATAAAAAAATCGAATACAATGACACTAGAATCTTCTACTCACATTTATTTGCTTTATTGAAGATTAATTATTTTTAAACAAATATTTTCGTTTCACATATAATTAGTTACTTCAAGCTCTAACATTTTTAAAAAGACAAAAATATTTTCGTCTTATAATGAGAAATCGAAGCGACAAGCTTACTACAATTATCGAAGTTTCTACGCGTCTTACATTTACTCTATGAAATCGAGTTAAATTAAAAGAATCTATTAGCATCGATAAGTTTAAGTATTATTTTCGAACAACAAAATGTCATTTAGCATTGATTGCTCTTGCTAACTTATATAATTTGAAAAAAATACTAGATATACGAAAGAATAATACGTGAGACGTTGTTAAATATTGCGTTACGATAATTGATTCTTTAGTTATCTCTTAAAATCGTTAAGAATTATAAGAGATTGTCACATTAAATCTTTAATAGCGTTAATCTTTTATGTAGATTTGAATCAAATAGTTCTTAACAATGATTATAAAGTTATCTTATTCGCAATTAATTAATTCGAGCAAGCAAACAAGTTCGCTTTTGAGCACTTATATAAACAAGTAATTTTAAGTATATTCTTGATAAACTTGTCTCTTAGAGATTAAAGTAAGTATGAAACATGATACTAGTCTAAGCGTCACAATCTTATTTAAGATAGTAACGTAATTCTATTGCATTGCCAATCTATTAAATTGTTTTATCGTAGTATTGCTTAATTTAGCTTCTATAAATATCTTTATTCTTGCTCTCTTCTTCTTTCTTTTATACACGCAACAATAGTATTTAAATACGATGTTCGTCATCTTTAACTAAAGCTAAAGACGAAGATTCTTGTGAAGATTGTAAAGTCTATTACTTCTTTTAAGATTCAATTTTTATAAAGACATAACATCAAATTCTAAACGTGATATCATATATTATTAAAGTTATCGTCTTCATTAAATTTTAACAATACAACGAGAAGCTAATTAAGAATCGTATAGCAATGAATCATTTTGTTCGAAAATTTTGTTAGCATAAAGTGTGATTGTACGAAACACATTATAATTAATTTGTCACTATGTTAACGTTAAGATGTTACGTTAATTTCGAATTGTATCTTCGAAATCATAACAAGTTTCGTCTTATTCGCGCTTATTAGTTTCTTAAGATTATATACATTTAAATTAATTAAGTAGTCGTCGATAACTTTTAGATTCTAGCTCGTTTATGATCTTTATAGATTTTCTATTATATAAATATCGTGAAGCTTGTTGCGTACACTTAGACTAATTCGAGACTCTAAATTTATTTTCTTTATCTTGTGAAAAATAATCTTAGCACAAGCTTTATAACTAGCGTTTTTGAAGACAAAGTAGATTGCAATTGCGATTTTTGCGTCATTTTAACGTTGTATTAACATATTAGTTATTAGAGAATAACAAAAAAGAAGTTGCAAAATTCAACGTATAAAAAAATCGATTTTAGAAGTTTAGTGCATCGAAGACTATATATAAGAATGCAAGATACAACGTACAAGACAATCGACTTTAAAAACATTACATATAAAGCAATTACGCTCTAGTTAAGATTACGTAGTTTAGAACATATCTAACGAAAAAAACGTTATTACTTGTTCAACATGTTATACGTCAAAAGCGTCATTCTACAATTGCTATAAATTTACTTAAGCGAACGAAGTAGCAAAAACGTAATTGGAACATCGATTTAAATATATATTGTACAAACATTTCGTTACTTAGTTCGATCAAAATTGCATTTCTTCGAAAAACATTTAAAGTCGATCGATGTATTTAGTCGAATAATTAGCTCGTATATAAAAGCGCTTTACTTCGACAAATTTATTTATTTTATTTATTTTAACATTATATGTTAGCATTCATTATAAACTATTTTAGATTAAAGAACTTATTAAACTTTTAATGCGTCAATTCTTCAACAAAGATTATTTATGAACAAGATGCTAACGTCGTTACGAACGCTTATGTCGAACATAGTTTCAACTTCAACTTTGATATTAGTTTCACATTGCGAACGTAAAGACAACAATAAGAGAAAATGAATTGATTTATTGACATTCGAAAGATTTAAACGATTGCTATTAAACTAAGTTTAACTTAATTAGTTGTTCGTACTTAATTAATAGACAAGATTTTCTTTAATTAAGTCGTAGTTAATAACGAGAGCGTTCTAGTTAAAGACATTATTGACTACGATTCGTTGCACTTCTTGTTAATCTATCTCGTGTCTCTTCATTGCGATGTCTTGCGTTTTGCGTTTCTTGTACTTTGATTCTTTCTTATATATAAGACGATTTATTCTTGTCTAATCTTTCACGACAACTATTATTGAAAGTAATTATTGTGTTAATGTTAAATTATAAAATGTGCATCAAGTTTCACGATTACGAGCTAACTAAATATAACAAGAAATTACGTTACAAAAATCGCATCTTAATGTAATTCTAAACAAGCTCGCTACGAGTCATTTAACAATATTATGTCTAAAGAGTCGCTAAAATCGTTGCAAGCATTCTTAGCTTATTTAACGTTTGTCAATTATCGTTCGCGATTACTTGAAGTAATTTAAAGCAAACACTACGTTAATTTAGCAAATGTGATAATGTTGTAAGTTTAATTTATCAATTCTTCGAATTTGTCGCTCATTATTAAAATACGTTTCTTTAGCAACACATTGTTATTCTAAGACGTTTAAACAACAAGCACGAAGATAATAGATCTAGATTCGCTCAAAACTTATTTCTCGAAAAATTTAATATTTAAAGTTAAAGTTTTACGCTTTACATTTGTTCTCAAATTCTAAATGTTATAATTATTGATTCGAATTACTTGACAAATATAACAAGCAAATCTAAAACTAAAAGACGTTGCATTTTTTAACGAACTAAGAACTACAACGACGAACGCATTTTAAAACATGTTTGTGAAGTTAACTTACACACACAAATGTCAATCATTATTAATTTTCTTAATTAGAAGCTCTTTTCGTCTCGACAACGCATTGTAGATTCGATTTCATCGAAGTAAAAAAAATTAAAATTCATGAAGTTCGAGAATAAAAGTTTTGTCTCGTCATCGTCGAACGAAGAAATTAACGAAAAAGTTCTTTCTTAAATTAATAACTACGTATGCTTCAAAACTCTAATATTGGGCGAACTCGCTCACGATTAATAGATTAACTTGTTAAAATGCGATATTATTTATCAAGAGCAATGAATCGCTATAAATATGATTTCAAATAAGATTAATTAAATGCTCTAAATAAACAAGTACTTTGCTTCGATCGCAAAGATATAGAAGCAAATAACAACTATAATAACAAAGACAACGTGTAATGTTCTTTTTTATTCTAAATAGTCTTAGGCTTTAGTCTTTATGTTTTAGCTATTATGTAGTAAGAAACTTAATCTAACACTTTTATGCTTTTTAGCTAAACGATAAGAAAGAAGAGACAAAAGCTAGAATAGTAAATCACTAGACAAGGCGTGCGATAATAGTTATTCAATTCTAGTAAGAAGTCGAATATATAAGAAATAAGACTTGTTAATAGTTATATCATTATTTACAATCTTACATTCTCTAAATTCTCGTTTCGTTTCTTTATTGCTTCAAGAACAATCTATCTTCTTAGCATTTGTTTCGTTGCTTTAGACTATTAACTCGCAATCTTACTTTCAACTCACAATCAACATTTACTCGTAAGACCTTTTGCTTTCGCTTTTACGTCACATTTCTTTAGAAATCATAATAAGTTACTTAAATCTTTTATGTCTCTTAAAATAATAATTGTAAGATTGTCTTAAAACAATTACGCATCAAATTGTCGAAAATGTGTTCAACAATTCAATTAAAATGTTTTTCATAAATTCTATCGTCGTAAGAAAGCGACACGCCTACAAGTTCAAAAACTTCAAGTCTAAATAACTCGACTTTATGAAGCTTTTTAGCATACTAATAATAACGCGCAAAGCGATCGAATAACTCTTAACAAATTACACAATTATATTCAAGAGCTTCAATACAACTATAGTGTATCGAAAGCTACAAAAGTCAAATGTAAGAATTAGTTGCACAAAGAGCGTCAAAAGCATTGCTTAATCAAAGAAGCTCTTAATTAGAAACGATATTACGCGAAAGAAGTTAAAAGAAATTTAAAATAAGTTTGAAGTGTTTACGCTTGTTTGAAAGAAATTTTATTTCGAATCTCTAATTAAGACTTTAAAGATTCTACACAAGAGAATGTTGCTTTCTAGAATATCGTCAATTTATTGTTGAAGTTAGAGATCAAGAAAGTCAAGATTGCTAAGTTAAAGATTGCATCAAATAAATCGCAATCTAGATTAAGACTCGCATAAATAAAAATTAACAAGTTGAACAAATAACTAAACATTTAACGAATAAAAATCAATCCAAGTCTTTCTAGAATACACATGGCATTTAACATCAAATTAACAAAGAAAAAGTTTAATTAACGAAGACGCTCACAAAGACTTCGATCGACAACAAAGAATAACAATGACAACTTACTAAGACGCATTTCAAACGAAGATATAAACGAATAAGTCAATACTACAATGAAGATAAAGAATGCTTAGTTAAGATTTATGTCGCGTCGTCGTATTATAAGTCTAGCGTTTTAATGTTTGTTCTTTTATTTTATGTAATATTAAGACATGATATTACGATTTAGCTTTTAAGATACTTTTCGATACGCATAAAATAATACAAGCACGTCTTAATTATCTTATAATTTCTCTTTCAATATTGCGAGTTGTGTGTTATTTATCTTTGTTGTTTGCATTCTTTATCATTTATTTGCATTAATTAATCGTATTTTAATAGTTTAATAGTCTAGATTCTTCTTTCGTTTTAAGCATCATTAATTTTTAATGACTTGCAATCGTTTTGCGATCAACGACTATTTAAACTTCGAAAAAATAGTCTTGAATATTAATATAAACTCGATTTTGTTGCTCTTATCTCGAGTTTAAAAGGCAACAACAATCTTATCTTTACTGTTTTTCATTGTTATACTTAACATCATTTCGAGAGTAAATGTTTTTTATTCATTAAGATCAAGATTGAATTGTGCAATGACGCAAGAATCTACGTAGTTATGAAGACATGCTTAAATATTTTTTACATTACTAGATTTCAAGTAAAATATCTAGCACGTTATCTCTTCGATATTAACGAAAAATAAATTGTTGTACGCGACATTAACATTGTATTTAGCAACGAGATTTTTGTAAACAACATTAAAAATTAAATCAATTAATAGATTTAAACGTTCTAAGACGTTTGACAAATTCAACTAAGATATCTCTTGCGACGAAGAAGATTCACAAACTAGTGGCAACAAAGAAAACTCACAAACTTGCGACGACAAAAAAGACTTATAAACTAGTAATAACGAAAAAGACTTATAAACTTGCGATAACAAAAAAGATTTACGAACTTGCGACGACGAAGAAGACTCACAAACTTGCGACGACAAAGACTTATTAATTTCGTTGTTTTCGTTATGATGCGCATTGCTTTAACTCGAGTTATTTATTTAAACTTCATTCAAGTTCTTATTTGTCATTGATTGATTTTCGACGTTCGCTTCTTCTAGAATGTCTATGTTTATTAACTTATTAACCGCGATTTCGTTTGTCACTTCTAGTAAGGCATTCGTCGAATTGTTTCAATTGTTCTTAATAATAAGACGCTAACGCTTCGCAAGCCTTTTGATGAATTTCATAACGCATAAAGAGAGATAAGACAAGAAGTTAAGTGTTTTCGAATTAATATTAAGAACGATAGATTTGCTTTGCGCAACATTCAAATTAACAAACATACTAAAATCAAAGAAGACACGAAAGATATTACAATTAACAATAAAGTGTAAGATTTCCAACGAATTAATCTTGTATATATTAGAGAAAAAAAATTAGCTTTTAATAAATGAGTAAGAACCTTTATAAAGTTTTTCGCATTAATATTTCGTTGCAAGCTCTTCGTTTAAAGTAAGTTCAATATTAATTATTTTAAAGACTTTTTTTGATATAATATCTTGAAGTATGTTGCAAATTTGTGTCACGAAGCTAATAAAAATATTGATAAATATAAAATAATATTTAATAGAGCGAGCTTGTTGTAAAAATGTCGAGATTATTTTAACGTCTAAATTTTGCGCGATAAATTTCTTCAATTGCGAAGAGTCGAAGCTAAGTTTGTTAATCAATTGAGTTAATCTATGCAAACACTATTTATTTAACGATTTAATTAACGACTTTGTCTTGCTAAAATTCTTTCGAAAAGCTATAGCAATTATGTTTGAAAAATAACGCTATAAAAACATTTAAAGCTAGCGATATTCACAATTAATCGCAACTTTTTCGTTATCTTTGACGTTAAATCAACATTAATCGCAATTAAGAATTAGAATCGTATTATCTTGTTAATTTTAATCAAGAAATATTTTGAAGAAAACGATGTATATAGACTTACGACAATTGGGCGAAAGTATATTGCGCATCACTTTTACGCTAGATTCTAATTACTTCGTATTCTTAAGAAAGATAAATAAAGATAAGATGATACATGTAATTTTTTTCAATTAACACAAAATCCCTCAACGCAATGTTGCGTTCGTAATGATAAAAAATAGCGTTTTCTTGTTCATTTGCTCTTGTACAAAATCGAGATTTAAATACAACAAAAACGAATTTCGTGTTTGCAATAACTAAATAGTTTTAAAATTCATTAGACATTTGTAGTTGTAATTTTCTCCAAGTATTAAGTTTCATTGTGTCTAAATGTGACAAAGATAGCATTTTAACTTCTAGCGAACACAATAAGTGATTATGATATTTGTACTTAAATACGAACTCATTTTAAGACATTTAAGACTTAATAGTTTATAAAACGTTTTAATTTATAATGCAAGCCAAAAGTCTAAAAAAAGCAATAAATTATTTAACGCGTTCGTTAGTGATTTTAATTTTAATCTTCTTTGCAATTGCTTAACATTCTTTTTCTTGCACTTCAAGAATTTAGCTAATTATTGTTCTTCTTTATTCGAGTTCTCTTTAAGTTAACTTTGACGCAAGTAATAATAGATGTCTTTATCGCAAAAGTTGCGTTCGTTTGCATATTTCTCTCGTAGATTGCGATACATAAACTCGTTTAAATTTATTCTTCAAGATTTAGCAATTGCTCGTTAAAAATCAAAACATTAACGAATTCTCAATATATAAATCGACAATTCATTATTTGTTTTTAAATAGAAGGATTTGTTAAGTTGCGACGATATAATGTCTTTCGTACAAACAATTTAGTCTTGTAAATTGTAGTAATTAAAGCTTTGACGAAACTTTAATAATTAAGAGTTTCGCATTAGTTAGCGACGATAAACTTAGAATCTTCTAAAGTATCGCATCGTTAATAATTGCTAAAACTCGATGTTTTTTCTCTAATTTTAAACAACTTTTTAACTCGAATATTTTGATCAAATGCGTTACGTTTTTGAAATTTAAATGCAAATTTAACAATACGTCTTTGAGCTTTTTGAATAGTAAGTGTTTAAGATAAATTTGGACATTGTTTCGAAAACTTGAGAACTTATTCTTTAGTCGTTGAATCTCGTTCTTTATGTCTTAAGTATATTAACAATAGTTAAAAAATTATTTAATGCCTTAATATAAGTTGTAACGAAAAGTCTAATGTTTTAAAATCTATTTCTTGACGCTTTTTTCTAGCTTTCGATTTTGATTTTTTCTTTTTCTATTATTGTTTTTAATAGTTGCCATAAAATATAAAATCTAAAATTAGAATTAATTCTTTTAAGCTACTTATCTCGCTAGCATTTTGTAGTTAATATAAGTCACAATTTAACTCAAGATGTCAAAATAAACTTTATTTTCATTCTTATTATTATGAATTCTTATGATCATATATCTTGACTTCAAATTAGTAATTAAGAGAAGACTTCTATTTATTATGTCAATTACGTTGTCAAAGTCTTTAATCAATTAACAATTGCTTAATCGCAATATTCTTTTATGATTTGCTTTCTTAAGCGCAAGCACAAAATAACTATCATATGCGAGCTCTTCTTTTACAATAATTTTAAGCGCAATTATCGTGACGACTTCGTTAATCTTTGATTCGACTTCGCTACTATTGAATTAAACTTTTCTTTGCTATTGTTAAACAATGATTTAATATTATTCATTCGCTAATTAATACATTTGTTGACCTATTATTATAAGAACGTTTTATCTACTAGCTAGTTAAGTAGTTTAGAACATAGTACGATAAATACGTTTTACGATCGTCTAATATTTTTGTTTTGTGACGTTATCTATCTCTTTGCTAAAGATTTTGACGAGTTGCTCCAAGTTGCATGTCTACTTCAATCATAACTTCGCGTTCGAAGCGCATTCTCTTTATCTAAGATTATTTAACTACGTGTCATTATTGTTGCGAAGAAGAAGACGAATTCGATAATTTATAGCTTTCTAGATCTAGAAGATTTGCGACTCGATTTACAACAAAAGAATATTATTCGACGTAGCGAGATCTTCGCCTTAATTACATTTATGCGCTTTGTCAAAACTTAAATCTCTTTATTGATACGATTTCGACAACTAAAGAAAGTTATTTTAAAAGAAGTAAATAGAGTACGAACGATGCAACTTAAGAAAAGAGTTTTGTTCTTAACGAAGCATATTTAATGTTTCTTACATTAAGCTATTTAATATACGACATTATTTATTATTAAATCATTCGATTTTATTGTTAAGAGCAAATTAAATAACGAATTTCGACAAGATTATAAGACTTATGTTTGTGTCTTTCTTAACTTAATTAGACGCTACTTTCTCTCAATGATCATTATAAATAAATTTCTTATCTCTAGCATTATTATGAACGCCTATTTATTAAGAATGCACTATAGACGCTTCGTTTGTCCAAATTATATCATATTAATTTGTCTCGCAATTTTCGATTTTTAACGCCTCTTTCGATCGTTGTATAAACAATATTTTTTTCGTGTCTTTTAAAAGACTTTCGAATTCGACAACTAGATCGTACTTCGTTGCTTCATACTTAAAGAAACATTAACTACGTAATTTTAAGTTGTCAAAATAAATTTGCAAAGCTTAACTTTGCTACGTACAAAAACTCTTAAATTAAACTCTAAGTATTTGAAGCAATTGCGAACGCATCTTATATGTTTAAATTGTTTACGAAGAAGATTCGAATACGTATTAAGTTGTGAGCATGCAATCTATAACATTTGTCTTTAGATCTTAGAATTAAATCTAGAGAATCAAGAATTATGTTTTTGCGTCAACGAATGTGTTATTTGTTCTTAGAAGATATTTGTTGTTAAAAGAGTCAAATTTGTAACAATTGATTTTAGAATTCTTAATATTAACGATAATAACATTCGAGACGTTATGTCTTTGAAGTTTCTTCGACTTTTGCAAGATGTTATTGAGTCAACTCTTTTCATTTAAGATCTTTTTAATTAGACATTTAGTACGAGTTCGAATAAGCATTGATGCATATTTTTCACATTACACGCTAATTAATGTTGTAAATAATCTTATTGTACTTAACATATTTATTAAGTTTTAAAATATTAATTATTGTACGAAGATCTTCGACACTTTTATTTAACAATTCTTTGACGTTTATTTTATTAAAGAGCGAGATTTTCTTTTACGAATGCGAGACTACTTTTGATGTTAATTTAGCGATAAATGTTACAACGTCGTTGTTTTAAAAAAGATGCTTAAAAGTATCTTTGAAGCGAAGCAACGAATATTTGATATTAACACTTAACATGTCTCGAGTTGCAAAATGACAATAATAGCAACAACTCTATTAGACGCCTTCGCGTACTTATTTATCAATTATAACGATAACGACATTAGAGAAAGAAATTGCGATTTGTCTTAAATAATCTCTTAAAAAGACTTTGTCAAATTAACTTATTAATAAAATACAAACATGTGCGATTAAAAAGAATTAAGAATGAATTATTTTTGTAAAAGACGTAGATCTTTTGTTTGTAACTTGAAGATAAAATCGTTAGTTTACACACTTTGTAATGTTCGAATTACATCGATCGCTTTAATGTGAAAAAATCATATTTTATTTATAATCTTTTAATTACTTACAAGTTATAGAATCTTCTAGTTAACGAAAATTAACAACATTGATTTATTTTAGAACGACGATTTAAAGTATAACAATTTAATCGATTTTGTCTTGTGAGAAAGTCGCAAGCTATGATGTTCTTTTATCATTTTAGACGTAATACTATTTTTGAGAATTAATTTAGAGAAGAATGCAAAGTTCTCTAAAGCATCTTATTTTCGTCACGTGTTTAACGACAACTTCATTTCACGTTTGTGTCGCTCATTTATGTTTTCTCTTAATAACAAACGTATATAAAGAAAGCTTCGCAATCGTTTAAATAATAACGCAAAGACTAATTATTTTCGTTTTAACATTTTTATTAACGAAGATAAGACAAGAATTGACGACATTAAATAAATGAAGAAACTTCGTTAATATGTGCAATTGCAATCGAACGATCACGACGCTAAAATCAAGATTGTTGTTGCACTCTTTACGACGAGCTTTTTCTTTAAACTAGAAATTATTTCTTTGTTAAAGTTAAAACATTATGAGTGTCAAGATTTCGTTCGTTGTTGAAATAATAATAATTAAATAATAATCGCTATTTTCTTTCAATTTCTAGAATTTCATTTAGAGCTTAGTACAAACATAACGACTTTAAGAAAAATATTGCAAGACGATATTTGCAAGACGTATTAACTTTATCGCAAAAAAGTCATTGTGCGAATACGTTATTTAGAAGATATTGTTAGTCTATACATCAAATACGATGTCACGAAGCGTCGAAAAATTAGTGAATTCTCTCATAGCATATTATGATTTATTTAACAACAACAATTGGCATTCAAATTTGATCGAAAGAATTATAACTTTCTTAATTAATTGCAATGTTTAGTGTGTACTAGTTAGCGCAAGTCAAATTTAACGCGAAAACGAAAGCTAAATCGTGCTATTGTTTCTCGCAAACGACTTCGATTTACGATCAACTTTATCACGAAGACGAACGCATGATTGCAATAAATAATTAGCAACAATAACTTTAATATCTTTGCTAAAAACTTAATTAAGTTACAACATCTAAAAATACGATTTACATTCGAATTAAAATCGTGGTTTTTCGCATTGACGACACAACACTAAATTAACTAGAAGTTAATCGATTTCGTCTTTTTGCACTTTAAAGAGACTAAACGATTTTAACAATCTAGTTAAACTACAACTTGAAATTGTAGTCTACAATAATTCTCTTATCTCGTGATATTCTCTCATGTAAAATTAATAGTTTGTATCTAGAATGCGATCTTACATCTTCAATAAACTAAATCGTTAATATCTTGTTGTCGCGCAAACTTATTTTTTCACATTTAAACGTTAAACTAATACAATGACTCGATTTTTCAATAGTTAACGTCGCGAATTTATAATTGTCGCTTCTCGCAATGCATCGTTTTGAAAATCAAGAACTTCGTTTTAATTTTTTAGTATTCGAAATTAGCGATAAGCGATCAATAATCATTGCACTTGTTTAAAAGATAAAGTTGTTACGCTTTTAATTGTGATTAAACTTGTCAATATTTAAGAAAATTTAAAGAATTCGAATATAACGATGTCTTGAACAATTCGATAAGAAATCAAGCTTAATTAACAAAAGATTTAGAAATTTGATCATTGCCAAAAATCATAAGTCTTTAAGACACAATGTTAAGATTTAAAATCAAATGTTCGAAGTAAAAGCAATTAAGACTCGTCAAGAAACCCATCTTAACTTAATAATAATTATCGAATAACAAAGTAAAAATTTGTAGAAAATCAATAACAAGAATTGCTTAACTCGAATGAACAAATATTTAAAACAAGTGTTTATTTAACGTGATGTCGCATCTTATTTTTTAGCAAGAAAGCAATTTCGTTAACATTATAACTTCTAGCGCAATTTAAGCTTCGAATTTGTCACAACTTATTGCGAAGCTAATATTAACGTCAAAAGCAACAATTGACGCACTACTATTATTACACAATAAACGATAATTTGCTCTTTTTTCTTTTTCTTCGAGAACGATGAAGCAACAACGTCAAATTACGCTAGCTTCAGAAACTTAATTTCTCGCACGCATCACGTTTAGTCTTGATTGACTTTCAAACAATTAAAGCTTAAAATTTGTGTTTAATAATAATAGAAAAACATGCGATGTTTTGTTGCATAACAAATCTTTTGAAGATAACATTAGTCGAAAGCTTTTTCGCATTACAATAAATACAAATACAAGAATGTTTATCGTTAATAACAAATTTACTTATGACATTGTTGTTACGTTTTGCCGATTTAAAGAGTTGATGTTGCGCAAAGCGTTAATTTCTATCTTTGCTTATAATAACATTTAGATCGATCTAGTTACACTTCGTTTATTAATTTTATCTTAAAAGTCTTGTCAAGACGATTTCGAACAAAATTGGAAAAGCTATTGTTTCGAACGAAATGCAACTCGCGCCAAAAGTCTTAAATAGCTAGCTTATTAATATTAAGCGCCTCAAATCTCTTTAAAGATAGAAAAATTTAGTTTGATAAATTAATTTTATTAGAGATTTGACAAAACAATGTTAAAGATTGTAAATTATTGAAGAAATTTCTACGTCGTTAAGCAATTCGATAAACATATACATCGTGAGAATAGATATCTTAAGAACATTAATTATGTACGTAGTTCTTAAATCATCAATTATACAAAATTGTATTAACGACAACAATTAGTTTCACATCGTAATCATCTTTTCAAGTAAATTTCTCAAAAATATTGCAACGTTAATTCTAGTTATAGAATTTGTTAAGTACGAAACATTGAAAAATCTAAAACGAGTTACAATTAATAAGATAATTGTAGCATTTCAATAGATCTTCGATGCAATCTTTTATTTTTATAACAACGATTAAGCTTATTGCGACATCAAGTTTGCCAATATTTTTGTAATTTTAAAGTTATTATTATTGACGAAAATAAACGATTTTGAATTGATAAACAATGAGCAATTGAAAACTCGTTGTGATATAAATCTCTTTATAACGTTAAAGATTTTAAACTTTGTTATCGTGCGACTCTACAACAAAGCAATAAATATATAAGCGTTTAATGTTATCATATTGGGTTTTTGTCTATTCGCGAGCTTTTTATCACGACTTAATGACATGTTCGACGACACTATCGCAAAATGAGCTCAAGCATTGTCTTAGAGTGATCGAGCTATTCGTCTTAGCTAAAAGCGATTAACTTAGACAATTAAAATTATATTAATAAATAATTTTAAAGCTCGTCTTTCAATTAATTAGAGTACAACATTAATGATTAATTGCTTCTTAATTGCGATTCTTATAGAAAAACTCAACAATAATATGAAGTTCTTACAAAATTAGCGAGACGTTAAATTGCTCGCTATGTTAGCTTAAATTAAAATTGACTACATTTGCTTACTTTTTACGATTATCAACTTTGATCAACTTGAATTTGTAAGTCAACTAATTTATCGTAAAGTAATGCATTAGCTTCGTGTATTAAATGTGAACTCTTATATCGACACATTAGGCGAAACATATATTAGACTAGATTTTGTCAAAGCAATTCTTAAGTTAAAAGTCAAAGAATCACTTATATGTATTAAAGATTATTTGAAAACAACTTATTTCATCATCTTTAAATATTCTATAAATAAAGAGCTATTTTGTAAAACTACTAGTACAAGTTCTTGATAACAACATCACGATTGCTACTCTTTTATTTCTTGTCTCGACCAAATATCTTCGCAAGCTCGTTTATACTCTAGATCGCTAAACTCTATCGCATTGCCTTAATTTGATAATCTTTTCTCGTAAAGTAACGAACTTGCGCTTTTAACATAATTGTATTTATTTTTAGCTTTTTCGTTTAAACTTTTTCGAGATTTGATCGTAAAGCGCTATCGCATTTAGACTTGTACTCGCTTTATTTAAGAATATATAATTAGAATGTCGCGTTTAATTTGTACAATAATGATAAAATGCATGTGAAATTCTATTAGCAATTGTTAATGTTAAGTGTTGTTAATCGTATATAAGAGATATTAAAGTCAACTATGTCTAGCATTGTGCGAAGAATAAAAATCAAACTTTAATATATAAGATTGATTTTTGAAGATTGAAGAAAATCGATGTTGAAGTTCAATAATTATCACATTGTACTTTATTGTATATTAGTTGTCTAAGAATAGTATTAGCAAAATCTAAGCTCTCTTTTTCGTTGTCTTTCTAGATTTCTTATCTATTTATTTTTTTCCCTCTCTTTCTACGACCTTTGACGCTCAAGCTTAGTTGCAAATTATGCGAACATTGTTTAATAAACGTTGATCTTACATTTTATAGCAATGTTAAGAATCGATCATTACGATTTTTGTTAAGCAATGAACGTAAATTAAAGAACTTAACATTCAATTAAATACGCTATATTTAATCTAAGATTTAAGCTAGCTAAGACAAAATTCATTGCTATAATCGTTCGCTTATAACGTGCTTTTTGTCGATAATATTAACGATCGACTCTTAATAGAAAAAGATCGAAAATTATGCAAGTTGTTATCAATATATCTTTGACTAACGATGCAACTACTATTGCTTCGTTAGATAGCGCCATTTTAGCGATCGCATATCTAATGAGCTCGAAAATCTAAAAAGTGCTTAAGAAACTTTAAAAAGATTAAAATTTTTAAATTGTTATAATTAAGTCGTTAGATGTTCAAGTTAATGCAATGATTATATTGAACTTTCGATGCGTCCAAGATGTAGCGTTCAAGTAATCTAGCATTGTATTTAAAGATTGTCTAGTGCTTTCTTAATTCGTTTTGATTACTTACATTTTTGGCGCACTTTCTTAAGCGCTTTCCATAATTATTCTAGAGTCGTAAATCGAATTTATTCTAGTTAATCAAGCTTTTTCATCGAAGTCGTCGTATACATTTGTTTTCGTAGATTGAATTTTAATAATTAACGAAAATTAACTAGAGTTGAACGAAGTCGACTTAGAGCTTAAGTCTTACATCGATAAAACACTTCTTAGAAGAGAAGAGTTTAACAATGCAATTGTGACTAATATAGTTTAGATTACGTTGTAGTAAATAATAAATTAAATAATAAAAGTAATATTAGCGTCATTAGAGTTCAAGTTTATGATAAGACTTACGAAGACGCTCTCTTAATTAAGAGTTTTAGAGTTGATTTTATCATTGCAAAGTGCCTTAACTTAGTTTTTTATAAATTGATTTCGCGTTTATCTTTTTAAGAACTAAGCGAAGATAGCGTTCTTAGTTAAGACAAAGCTCAATAAAGAAAATATAACGACTAAAAAAAGAAGCAACGACATAATCGAAAATCAATTTAATAATAATTAATAGCAATGTGAAAAGTTGGTCGAATAAAGATTACTTGTATAACAAAATGTAAATTATAAATTTAGAGCAATATTGAAGGCAAAAATCAAGTATTCGTGAGCTTTTTAATATGAGTTATCTAAAAATAGTTAAGTGAAATTCAAGAACGTTTGACAAAAATCAAATAATAAAGAAGAGAAATTCACAATTTGGACGAATCCTTCAAGATGCTAAATTATATTGTTGAAAATAGTTTCAAAAATATTTTAATAAATGACGTTAATAGATTATCGAACAAATATAAATAAAAAGGCATGTCTTTATCATAAAATAGCATAACAAAAGATTTAGACAATATTCGAAAATTAATTGATTCAATCTTTATTTTTTGTTTAAACAAGTCTCTTTTTTATTTTTTTGTGACATAAGACGAACGAGCTTCTACAATGATTAAGTTAAAACTTAAGAAATCGTCTAAGAAAGTTCGAACAATACGACAAATAATAATGAATAATATATTGAAAGCAAATCAAAGCAAATCTTTAATTGTTTTGCTACTTCACAACATCGAAACAACAATTAAAGTAGAAACGAAAGTTAAGATGTTGCTTAACAAGTTTAATTTAATCAAATGCTTAAGTATCGACGATGCGACAAAGATCGCAAAGAATAAGAATCTTTATTTATTGCAACGATTAAACTAATTATAATTAGAGATTGCGCAAGCAAAGAAAGATCTCGATTTGTTTACAAATGACGTCGACGAAGATACGAATATAGAAGATGACGCTATCTACGTTGTTATTGAAGTTAAGACATAGTTGTTTTCGTCTCTTCGCATTAGATTGTATTGTTAAGTCGAATTTTAATTAAAGTAATTAATGCAAAACTTAAAGAACGCGAAGATTAAAAGCGAATTAATTAAGCTTAATTAACAAATCATTGCTTAGAACAAAATTAATAAGATGAACGAAAATTAAGACATTATTGACGTTTTATTCTTTGCGATCAATATTGTATTTGCGCAATCGTTTCGATCGAAATTAATGTAGAACTCGAATAACAAGAATGTCATAAACAAGTTGCAAAGTTTTTCCAATTTAATTAAACAAAAGACGAAATAAGTTGACTATTCTAAGGAATGAGCGCGACTTTTGTTGTCTTTAGAGAAACAATTTAAGAATTATGACTCGATTTTTCTTTATAACAACTCTTTTTAAGTCATTGAATCAATTTCTCTTTCTAATTATTTCAAGTCGAAGATCGTAAACTTGACACAAAATAGTTTTTTCTTTGACGTGCAAATTTCAAAAGACAAAATTATTTTATTTGAGAAAAACGTAAAACAAGAATCTAACGATAACGACGTCGACTTTAATCTCTTGAACGAAGATCACTACAATAACGACGATAGCGAAAGCGTCATCAAGGCGAACAATGACGACAACGATGACGAGAAGTCTATAACTTTGCGCAAAGTTATATCTAGAAATCTTGACAACAAGAAAAACGTATTTAAAGAATAATCGAAATACGAAAAAGTAAAAATTATTCGTTATAAAACGAGAAACGTCTCGTATTATTAATGAAGATATAATACAATTAAAGAAACGAAAAAGACGAAAGACAACAATTTCGAAGATCGACAAGAAAAGAATAAGAACGATATTAAGTGAAATTGAATCAATTGTCAAGTCAAGGCGCTACAAGGAATTTGCTAAAAGTAAAATGAAAATAATTACGTTAATATCGAAAAGAATTCTTACGAACTAGATCTTATTAACTACACAAAATGAATTACGTATCAAAAGTTCTCGCATACACTTTACAAGATTGTATAAACGAACAACACAAAAACGTAAAAAACTTAAATCATTATAAGACGTTTGTTTGAACTTGACAATAAAACTAGTGACAAAAAGATCTTGAAGAACGCTAAGTTCACAATTAATTAATACGCGAAGATTGAACGAGAAAAGCAACTCGTTTTGAGCAAATCGTTAACATTGAATGTCAATATAATCTTACGTTCGAAATCATTAATCTTATTATTAAGATTTGTCGTCTTAACAAAAGTTAAAGAGTCTCGAGATGCAAGCAAAGCGCTCTTAGAAAAAAGCGTAAATTAAGACAACTTAACAAGATTCTAAAACGAAAGATCTCTAAAGTTCCAAGACGTCAAAATGTCGCTATCTAAGTTTATAAAATTAATGCAAGACGCCTTGTCAAACATTAGCATCACAAAAAGAATAGCGAAACTTGTCATAATCTACAAAATCTATTTAAAAGATAAAAATTTTAATAAGAAGTAATAAAAGAGCAATGTTATTAATTGATTAAACTTTTTGTTTTCTTTGATTTCTTTGCTCTTCATAGTCGTTACAACTATATTATAATTAGCTAAGTAAAATTCTTGCTATGCAAGTATTCTTATTTTATTGGACGCTCTTCACACATACTTGTATAAATTAACGTATGTCTAACATTGTTGTTTTTGACGTCACAATAACAACTTTTCGCCTAATTCTTTACTCGATTCTCTACAATGCTAACTTCATGTTTAAGTTCATTTTATCAAGATACATCTTTGTGACGATTGAACGATGTTAGAACTCAAGAATAATTCGATGATCGTAATAGACTTAAACTAACAACTTAAACTTCTAAAAAAGATAGAAGAAACTTATTACTTTAAGATACACTCGCATCGCAATTAACGAATGAAGTGGCAAAATAACAATTAAACGATGTTAGAACTTAGGAATGATTCGATGATCGTAATAGACTTAAATCAATAATTGAAACTTCTAAGAGAGATAGTAGAAATTCATTTCGATTGTCAATAAATTTGTTTTTTCTTAGTCATAACATTTGCGACGTTAAGAGTAGATTTAAAAGCATAACTTAAGATGATGCTACTAATGCTAAAATTATATTCGCTTAATTGAGTAAAAGCTCTTTTAAAACTCTTGTATAAGAGCTTTCTAAACGTTAGAGAGATTATTTATTCTAGAATTGCGAACAATACAATTTAGTTAATGATCTCAACTTGTAAAAACAATTCATTGTAGATTCTTTTCAAAGAACAAAATTAATTCAACAAATTATATATGTTTCGCAAGTCGTTATAAAAGTACGTTCGAAATGCTTGTAAAAAGTAATTGTTATTCGAAAAAAACTTGAAGTTATTGTTGTTAAAGAAATTGAAGTTTCTTAAACTTTGAACGAATTAAGATAACTTTAAACTTGTACATATAATTCACAAAATTAAGTTATTAAATAAAAGTAGCTACAAAAGTTAACAAGTAGCGAGGAAATTGCTTATTTAAGTTTAATTTTTTTGAGTTAATTACACTTAAATCTATGATTTAAACGTTCACGTAAACGAACGCACAAAAGTCGAATCAAAACATTGTGAATCACTCTTTTATTATATATTTGCGTTATGTATTGTACTAGATTTCTAAAATGAATTTAAGCAAATTTTGACAATATGATGTTCACAAGAAACTTTGCAATTATTTTCTCATTTAACGATTAAAAAATATAGTTTAGTATCTTGTCTTTTCTAGCATTTTTAATCTTATTATCTTCGATGTTATTATCTCTTACGTTGTTATTCTTGACGTCGTTGTTCTCGAAGTCGTTATTCTTGAAGTCGTTATTCTTGAAGTCGTTATTCTTGAAGTCGTTATTTTTGAAGTCGTTATTCTTGAAGTCGTTTTTCTCGAAGTTGTCATTAGAATCACTAGTGTTGTCTTTGAGCTCGCTAATGATTTTTGAAATCTTTTTGACGTGCGTTCAATCTTTAACGCTAACGTTAAGCTCGTTCAAGAAGACATCTATTCGCGACGAGAAACGTTTCAACAAGCTTTGCTATAATAATTGCTAATTCGATTATAACTAAAAATGAAATATACGTTTAACGATTTTTAAGTTACATGTTCGAAGTAGTTTTCTCGTTTTTAAATTTTATTAAGCATTATCGAAGTAATGAACTTAAATATTCACAAAAATTAACTAAGAACGATCTCGAACGTTATTGTTGTCAAAAGTGTAATAAGATATTAAGTAGATAAACAACTAATGTATGCAAGTTTTTATCAATTGTTTAAAGTATCTTTTATGACAAATGTATCAATTAAAGAGAATGCACAAACGACAATAGTTTTTGCTTTTAAGAGTTAAATGCCAAAAATCTTAAACAAGTTTCTAGACAATTCTAGATCTCGATTAAGTAATGTGTATGACTTTTAACATTTTTAATATTGTCATTAAAGCTAGATTAAGCAATTAAACTTTACATTAAGTTTTGTATTATCTAGTGAAAAGTTAAGATATTAAATGAAGTCAAGAAGCATAAAATAACTAATGCATAATGTAATGAAAATGCATAATGTAATTGCGATACTAGAGAGAATTGCGACGCATAATAAGATTGCAATGCATAATAAAACTCTATTGTATATGTCACGTCAATTGCGTGAGCTACGATCAAATCTAAAAGCAAATAAGTGTCAATATGTTATCTTCTAGAATTTTCAAAACAATCTTATTATTTCATTCGCTTCATCGTGAGCACAACGTTAGCATCGTAAAATAACAATTAATAAGTCAAAATCGAAATCAAAGTTCAACAAAAGAGAAGATTTAAATGCGAGACTAAAAGAGACTTTTAAATGTAATAACTAGAATTGATCTTAATAGCTTTAGCAATTGCGTATAGATTGCGAGAATTTTATCTTAATCTTAAAATACAAGTTAAAGTGACAAATCTTAATTAAGCAAATAGTTTAAAACAATTTGCTTCTAAATTAAACGTAACATAATTTTTCTAAAAATAAAATAACAAGAATTGAAGACTTTCTAGACGCTAAGCATTTTAAATTGAAAAAACTTTCGTTTTTCGATCGTCAACAAATGTTACAACAATAGTGAAAAAACTTAAGAGATAAATACATTCGAAACAACAAAATTAGCAAAAATGATACATAACATAATTTTTTTTGTGAGTGTCGTTAAAAACTAATTTCGAAGAGTATAATGCTAGAGTTAAGCGACAAAATGTCAAGTTCTAATATTTAGAACTCTTAGAAAGAAGACTTTGCAAAAAGTTTTTAAGTCAAATATTCTTTCTAGCTACATACGTACGTGTGACGTAGAATAAAAGTAAGATCATGTACGTAATTAATAACATTAAGCGAGCAAAGAACGCAACTAATTGTTTAAGTAATAATGACGAAGTTAAGATTAAATTAAGATCAATGATATTTACAATAAATTGCAACAAGAGTCGTCTAGCATTGACTTCTTTAGTTGTGAGAGTTGTACAAATTTCATATTGTAATAGACTTACAAAAGTAAGTTCACTTGTTCTTTCTTGTACGTCGTTAGACTCTTTATGTAGTTAAAATCTTAATAAAAGCTCAATGTTTATTGATTACATTCTTTTAATAATTTAGAACAAAATTTCGCTAATTTTCAATTAAGAAGACAAAAGATGAAGAAAAGATTAACGAGATCAAACATAGCATCAACATAGCTTAATTAACTTGTGAAAAAGCTTCTTACGTTCTCTATAAAATTGTGTAGAGATTATTATTTTTGTTGTGATACGTAGTTAAGTTGCGCAAGCACATCGATTATTTTGCGAATAAGATATACATTCTTCAATTTAATAATTATTTTATCGAACATTCGAATCATCTTATTTGTAAAACGATTCTCTCAAATTCTAACAATTTGATTTTAAACATTAGATGATTAATGCTTTATAAGAGACAATGATGTGATTGTTCGATGTTGTCATTATACGTAAAGAAACAATCAATAACAAGAGATACGTAGTACTAAAGTATTGTAAAAAAGATTTAACAATTTTCTTAATATACGTTTTTAACGTCTTAATATACAAGTTAGACGAACATAAATTGCAATCTTTGTACTTCGCTTTATTGACAATTAAGAATAGCGAGCTATTAATAGCTTCGTCTTGTGAAATAAAATCATTATTTCTTTAATATTGACGTTAACTTTTTAATTCGTAGCATAGTTGCGCTCGATTTAATTGTCAAGATTCCACGTGTAACAAAGCTCATTATTAACTATATAGCTTCTAATCTTAACAAGTTTGCGTATTGAAGTCGATAAAAAAGCTTATAACATGACTAATGAGTTCGATTGCGAAGACGCGAACGTGCCTTTTGTTATGTTTAACGTTGCTACTATAGCTAGACTTAGCGATTTCTTCTTTGCAAAATTATTCATTATTACATAATTAAACTAGTGAGTGATAAATATAAATTTCGTAAAGTAGTAAGAACATAACATTTACATTTATTAACGACAACTAAAGTTTTAATTTAACATGAAGTAATTGTCGCAATGTCTCTAGTAGATTAGACGATATATAGCGTCAACGATGATGTCGATCCTTGCTTGATAATTCTAGTGATTAATAACTAAATTAGTAAGTGCGTAGTTTAACGAGTTTCACTTTAGATAACTCAATAAGTTTTTAAGCTTAGCTCTTATATTTATGCGAATCAAGATATCGTTGATCACAAAGAGATATATAGACTCATGATTGTCGCTAATGATGTCGTTAAATTAGACGTCTAAACTATGAATCACAATTAAAATCTTATCAATAGTCTATTTGTTATCTAGAAAGAACGTTATTCTTGCAAGATCGTTTGTCGCCTAATGATAAATAAATGCTAGAAGAATTAATGTCTTTAAAGAAAATAATTAAGCAATTTTTGTGTATAAGTTTTGTAGTTAAAATACGACATCATCTTAAGTCATGCAAAAGAAAACGATCAAGATAAAGAAATTTAAGCAATTCTATTTTTAGAGAGACATTGTGCAATTAACGTTTAAGTTGTTGTCTCAATTTTCTTATCTTGGCTTTCAATTTCATGTCTAAGATTAATTTTATTTGCACTCAAAGCGCTAGCTTTCGATAAGTCTAGATAACATTTATTAAAGATGTCTTTCTAATGTAATGTTAACAATCGCAATTAAGAAAGCTATAAAGATTGCAATAAAGTAATAGAGAAATCTTATTAATTTGATTTTTGTTTCGCACAATTCTCTTTCGCAATTTCTTGATAATAATTTGAAGATTAATTCACTTCACAAGCATGCATTACTTGGCACAAATAATTGTTGCTTTATATTTTTTCGCTCTTACATACAATGCTACATTCTTCTTTATCACTAGTAGTGTTGTCGCGTTCTCTAGCGAAATAACAATGTATTGCGTTAACAAATTAAGGCTTTGTATAATATTGTTAAATAATAGCGTCATAATTTAATTAGAATGACTTGCAATCGCTTCGATAATAGTTTAAACGATAAGCAAGTTCTCGTAAATCGACGCAACATTTCTAATTAATAAGCAAAATTATAGTACGATCATTTTCGATCAATGCAATGGAAGGTTTTTGATCGTTATGTTAAATTAGAGATTTATTGATTCCTAGTCTTAAAAGTATTCTATTATAACTATTTGTACAAGACACAAAAGATTTTGTTTCATTAAACAACACGTTAAGTTGCTTTGCTTCCATAGATATTTCGCGACAATTTAATAGTATTGATTCGACTTCTTGAACATTTTTCTTCAATAAATCTTCGTAGCGATTAAAGATTAAAATAATCTTAATTACACAAAAAGTTATAAATTAGTCTTGTTACGAAATGAATAACGTGAAGCTTCTTTCTTCTTGTATTCGACGCTTTGTGCTTAATCTTTTCATTTAGTTAATCTTAACTCTCTTGATCATGCGTTGCTTCATAGATTGCTACAAATAAAGTCAACTTTATTAATATTTAGCGACATCAAGATTAGATAATGTTATTAACTTTAAAAATTATTAGTAATTAACATTTTAAAACGTACACTTGTCGCAAATCTATATAAGGCACAAGAATATTTACTTAATTAAGAAATTATTATTTTAGCTTTTTGAACTTAATCTTGTTCTAGAATGTGCAATATAAAAGAATCAATTAAGTTATCTAAGATTAATAAGACTTTCTTATATTAATGTTGTAACAATTGTAAAGCGACATTGATTTAAAGAGACACAAAGACATTTTTAATCTTCTAGATTTTCTAGTTAATTAACATTATGTTTCAAGCAACATTGTTAAAATTATTGCATTTGCAAAGATACAAATTAACGAAATTCTAATTAACAATCGTTTAATTATGTACATTCTAAAAGCGACGAAATACAATATTAAGAAACAAGTAATCTTGATCTTTATTTAAGAAGTCTTTTAACATATGAAATCTATTAAGCATTCTTTGTTCGAAAATCTCTTACACTATAAGATAGAACAAATTAAGTTAATTGCATCGATTATTTTCGAAATTTAAAAAATTCTTTGACGTTATTTGCTTAACGTTTGCGATTTTACGACGATTCACAAACAAGTTATAACTATTTACGAACGAATTATATCTTAGCTTATCATTCAATACGTGTACAAGAATTAGAGAAAGCTTTTAGCGCTTCTACGTAGACTTACGAAACAACGCGTGTTCAACGATTTACTCGTGGCGTTTGTCAAGCATTAGAAAGATTTCGTCATAAATCTCTACATAGCTATTACTTAACTCGACATAAACAATTATTAATAAATAAAAGACTAGACTAATATTATAAGAAGATAAAATAAATTTTTCGAGATAAACATATCGCAAAGTAGATAATCGTAAGATTTAATAATTAAATTCTTTAATAATTTAATGTTGCAATCTATATGTTTCTTAAAGTAGAATGCTCAAAACAAGAAATCTATTAACTTAAGAGACGCATACGATTTAGTAGGTCGTAGATTGTTAGCTAATTTTGTTACAATCTTTGTGACGTTCAAGACATACTTAGTCGACTTTAGTTGTTATTTATTGTGTTCAACGAATTTTAGATGCGAACACGATTTTAACAAAGCAATCGTAATCGTTTTTGCCACTTACTAGACTTATAAGAGTGTGAAAAAGAATTGTCGCTCTAATTTTAATATCTTCGTTTGACAAAATCGCTTCTAAATTCTATTTAATCTCTCTCTCGAATTTAGTAGAATCTAGAATTCTTTATAGCGTGAATTTTACTAGTTTGAGAGCGATAAGAATGCGTCATGTTTCAAACTATAATTTACAAGTTTATATCTATTCTAGATTAAAGCTCAAGTATTGTTTTTTAACTTAAGACAAAAGAAATTAAATTAATCGCTTAGAGACAAAAAATTATCTTATGTTATTATATCTTTAACGTGTTTATTTGTCGCTTTATGTCTTCTTAAAATCTTTTTTGTTACAAACAATTATTTCTTAGATTGCAATCAATTGTTTTCGATCAATTCTCGAAGAAACATTAGAAGCTATAAGTAATAAAGCGCTAAAAATATTGTTCATAATTAACAATCGTATCATTGCAATTTTAAATTTATAAAAGAGAGAAATTATATTTTTATTAAAAGATGTAGAACACTTGTTAAACATTTAAAGTTTTAATTTGTTAAATACGCTATTAGATAGATGAAATAAAAATTTTAATCATATGTGCTAGAAGCTTGCGATCTTTCACAAGAATTAAAAAACGCACGCAACATAAATTTTGTTTTTCTTCAATATTAACTTGGTAACAAGAATTAACTTAAGACGCTTTTCTACAAATTTATCGATCGAATTGTTGACAACAATCATCTCTTAATTCTTGCTCGATCTTAAGAGAATTTTGCATTGTCGTATTGATGTGTAGCTACTTAGAAGATTAAACAATGTGCAACGTATTAGAAAAGAAATCTAAACGCAATCATAAAAAGAAAAGTAGCTATAAGCTAGTCGCTTAATGTAGTCGATTTTTATAAATAAAAAGAATGATGTTGTTAAGACTAAACATAAGCATTCGCTATATTTTAATTAGTTACATCTACTAGTTATCAATAGATTAAAAACTTGCATTTAAAACGTGTTATAATATAGCTAGTCTTAAATCTTTCTTAATAGAATTTGATTCTTTGAGCAACATTTTATTGTCGTATATGTTATTTTGCCAAGTTTTGTTGTTGTTTTTGAATTAATCAACGACTCGACGATGTAATCAACGATAATATAATTACTCTTAACGAAGCAAACTAGAAATCGAAAATAAATGATTTAAAAAAAGATAAAAATAGATCGAATTTCGTAAATCGTTACTTTCATTTGTAATTATCGTTTAGATTATTATAAATACAAATGTTAAATGCTTGTAAATCTTGAAGACGTTTAAGTTTTAAATTTGTTGCATTTTAATAATAAGTGTTTTCTCGCAAATGAAGTTTGCTACATATAAAAGTCTTCAAGACGCAAACTTTTAAGCTTCTTAGATTCTAGCAATTTTTTAGTTAATCGTTCAATTGTTTTTCGAAACTACGAGTTAAGAGATAACATTATAAAACTAGAATGCAAATATGCGAAAACAAATTAAAGATTAAGTTGACGAAGAATCTAATAACAACTCTTGCGTTTGCGAATTTCCATGTCGTTTAACTATAATATATTGAGCGTATTTCTAGTTGAATTTCGTTAAAGACTTCAACAATTTCACAAATGTCATAATAATGATCGTTCGAACTTGTTAAAAAGAACGAAAATAACAAATGCTAATAAATTTTGTTTCGAATTTCGTCTAAAAGCGATAAATTAATTAACAAGTATTTTAACATAGCAAGTCTTAAGGTTTAAAAGTTTTATTGCGACAAACGAGAGTTTCGTAAAAACGAAAAATTGTTTTTAAAATAATAATCGATTGTGTCTAGAACTTAAGAAGCGAGCTTATTATCTATAAAGTAATCTTCGTAATCTTAGTTAAAGCAACAACTTGTCTAAATTATGTTAGTCTCGTAATTTCAAACTAGTAAGCGAGCAATAAAGAGTTGTTCATTTTTTTGTTACATAATTGTTCTATGTTCTCGTAAAAGATAACTTTTTAATTCTTATTGACAAAACTTAAGTTCTACAATAATGATAATTACAATAGAATAAGAACATTATTCTTTAATTTCTAATTCTTAATTTCATGTTGTTTTGTCTTAACTTTACAAGATCGAAAAAATAATTGTTGACGTTACATTAACTTAAGAGACATCGTTAACAACATTGTGAGTCTTAAATTAACGATAAACTTATTATTGTCGTCATTATAAATGCTTTTCAAAGTGTTTTTAAGCATTTTTTTAAATGATGTTATTAAGCATTTCTTCTTATAGAATTGAAGAGATCAAATTTTAGTATATGTAGTGATTAAAGAATACAAGTATACGACTTACTACATTAATCAAAAATAGACTATGTGAGCTTAAATTAACTTTCCTCAAACGTTACATTGTCGTGATAGATTTTACTTGCGTTATATCTTGCGTTAACACTTTAGTTAACGTAGTGCTTTAGATTATTTAACGTTTATCGCATTACTTGATGGCGAACTTACTAAACAATTTCTTTGCTCTCGAATTGTTAAAGACATTTATGTCTACAACATTATCGCAATCTTCTCTCAAAAGAACATTGAACAATAGCTAATATATACTTGACGATAAATTTTTGTTAATCTAAATCGTCGCTCTTTTAATTAACGAAATTTTGATCAATTAACATAACTCGATTGCAAGTCTTTTCGTTTTAGAAATCTTCATTCTTGTTTTATTAACTAGCATCGCATCAATTCTAACGCGAATGTTATTCGCACAAACACGTTTAATAGCGTCTTAATTTAGACTCTTTTTCTTGTACAATAGAATATCGAGTCGTAGTTAATCAAAACTTAGTGCTCGCTTACTTTAAATAAGACGACATTCGTTAACTTAATAACAAGTTAAACATAAAGAAAGAGTTGAATCTTGCAAGAGCTTTGCAATTGTGAAAAATAATGCGTTACACTTGTGACAACGCATAAGATTTAGTCGATCATAAAGATAAATCGTCAAAAATTACGATTCTTTGATTTGTATTTTTGAATTTTTTTTTTTCAAATTTTGAGTCTAGAACTTTTCGACAATAGATAGCGAGAAAAGTTAATTCTTAATTTAGTTCACATTTTGCAAGTATTAATGTACAAGATAATCTTACTAAATAAAATGATTAATGTAACGATAAAAGAGACTTGTAGTAATTAACGAACATTGTTGTTATAATTTCATAACTATCGCGAGGAAACGACGCGTAAAATCTTTTGTGTTAAAGATAAAAATGTCGAAGACGTTTCGCATTCATTGTCTAAAGATAAAAACTATAAAATATGTGAACGTTGATAATCGAAGACGTTAACATCGTAATATATCTTTAGAATTTATAGAAATGTCGACGTCGTTAAGAATTACAATCTTTTTCTTCGTTTCCAAAATATCTCTCACGATGTTCAATTGATCTTGTCAATAATTTAGAAATAAAAAGAAGAGTTATAGCGAGCTTTGCGACCTAGCTTTAATTACGAGAAGACGCTATTCTATTTAAGTCAAGAAGATTTTTTCGAATTAATATGACGTTTACGAACATTCAAGATATGACGCTTTCGTATTACACATAAACGTAGAGTCTTCGTCATAGTATTACTACATATTAAAAGTGAAGAAACTAGAAATAAGCAAGTAGTGACAAAACGACATGTCTCTTTATGCTATAATAAACGAATCTATAGAGACAAATAGAAACTAATTAGAAATAAAATGATGCGAAAAGTATTGTCGCGAAGCCAACAACATAACTTAGTTCTTTCTATTAGATTTGTTCGCATTTCTTTATTATTGACACTTTAAAATGTCTCTTGACAAATTATTTAATGTCGAGAGAGTCTCGTTTCTTCGAATATAGAGAATCTTCTTTAACGAGACGTTTGAAGTGGCGAGATTCTTGATACTTATAGATTTTCGAGAGATCTTAGCTAGTCGTGACAATTTTGCGCCTCTAATTTATGAAACGCTCGTAATGACGAAGTTATTAATGCACACAAATTCCAAGACATTATTGTTAATCGTAACGTCAAAATATTTCTTTTACTTAAAACACTTGACGTACAAACACGCTTATAATGACAAAATTATTAACGCGCATAGCTTTTTAAAAGCGTTGATCAATCGTAATAGCTTAATGTTTTGCATAAATGTAACATTCGAACTAACAAGACGTTCGTAATGGCGAAATCGTTTATGTATACAACTTTTAGAAGATCGTCATTAATCGTAACGCCAAGATATCTCTTTTATCTAAAACGTTTAACGTACTAAGACGCTTGTGATAGCGAGATTATTAATGCACATAGATTTTATAAAACGTCGATCAATCGTAATAGTCTAGTGTCTTGCAAGCATAAAACGCACGAAGCGACAAAACGTTCGTAACGACTAAATTATCAATGCGTAAAGATTTTCACAAATAGTATTAAAGAAGCTTCGAATAAACGATGCTATTAAATTATACAATTCAAGAAAGTCATGCATTGTTAATTGTGTTAAAATTAGTAATTCGACAACTATTATTGAAGTCATTGCGTCGACAATGCTTCGACACAAGTAACTAACGTCAAAACTTAAGAAAATTAATCGATGCTTAAACTAAATTTTGTACGAGTTAATTTTTGAAAAGCTAGCCAACGAGCTATGTTCTACATTGTAAGTATAAGAATAGATGTGCTCTTTTGCTAAAAAGCAATTGCATCGTCTTTTGTCTTATAACTTCTATTTAATTAAGCTTAATCTCTTGATTTTCTCGAAATTCTTGCAAAAATCTCTATTATGTTAATGATACTTAATGATTCAAAAGATGGCGCCTCTATCTTTAGATAATCTTTTGGTCTTTCTCGTTCGAACAACTTAGCAAATGAGATAATTGCATCACTTTCATTACTAGTCTCTAACAATAATGTCAAAGAATACTATAAAAATCAAGAAAGACGTAATAAATATTAACGCTAAAATTTAGAATCAAAACATTGTAATTAGATATTATAACACTCGCAACAACGCTTAATAGTATGACGACAATTTAGATTACAACAATTGCAATCACAACAAATCTAATATCTTAAATATGAAGCTAGGTCTTTGCTTAAATTATTCTCTTTTCTATTGTTAATCATCTTATTTTGATAATAAAGTCACTTATTAGAATTTGTATTTGTTTGATTAATTTGTCAATACGCAACAAGTTTAATGAAGCAAACTAAGACAATTAAGCAACGATTAAATTCTTAATCTTGTATAGCTTCTATACAAAGCGACAATCTTAACGCAACGAGAAAAGCGTAAACTTAAACGTAATTTTGATAAAATCAAAATAAATCGTTAGTAGAATTAAGTCAAACTACAAGTTGTGATAAACTTAGAAGTCAAACACAAAGTTAAGCAAAACAAAAGATACTAGACTTTTCAAAATCTTATCATTAACAATTTTGCTTCTCGCGTGTCACAATATTCCATATATATATTAACGATATTAATACGTCTCTAAGATGTGATCACTCGTATTGCGCAAATTGTATAAACAATTAAGATCGATCTTATTGTTCGCTCTATAAGAAATTCAAAAACAAACTTCGACAATTCTATTTCTCTTGATGTCTTTGTGCATAGCATGTTACTTAATCGTGCAAATTACGATTTTAAATTAGAAATAAAGTTAGATTTAATTTCTCGTTTATCAATTTAATTTAATACAACTCGCCTTTATTTTATACAAATGTTTTAGTCTCTTTACATTAATTTTTTCGTGATCAACACTAGCAACTTCAAACAATAATTGTTTGACGAAAATTCTAGAAAAAGATCTTGAGATAACTAGCTTAACGAGATAAGATCTTTTCTAAGAAGATATTATACATTTAAGAGTATTTACAATATCGAGACAAAAATCATCTTAAAAAACTATCTAATTGGCAAATTTTAAGCATTAGGGTTAGTTAAACGTTAAGCTTGGAAATTCTTGAAACTCGTCTTAATTTTCATCAATTAAATTATTAATTAATTCACAACATTAAGATCTAGGCGCTTATCATTCTTTATTGTGATATTTTGCAACATGTTATGCCCAATATTTACTATACAATGTTAGCCAATGTACAATCTTTTAATCATGATTGTTTTGCAAATTTTAATTTGATCAACTTTATTAATTATAACATTATAAACATCTAGTGCATCATGCATAATATGAAGCGTCTCATAAATGTATTGAAGATCTTGAAGAATCTAGACACAAATTATTAGTTCTTGATTAAAACTTCGTATTGCGAACAACTTTATCTTTTTACAAATGACGACAATATAAAAATCGAATAACTTTCTAAGAAATGTAGACTAAATCTTGATTAAAATAACGTTTATTCATTCGTATATCATATGAACGAAATTATTATCGTAAAAGATCTCTAGTAGATTTACAATGTTTATATAATTGCATAAAATAAATCGCTTCACTAATTCGTTAATCTTTAGTTAATGTTTCTTGATCGTTACAATTGTGTGATGCGACTCGTTCTAATGCGCTACGATTACGCGATTGTTCTCGTTCATGTGCGTTACGATAAAAATAACATAGTGACTTTCTTATGAATTCTTTGAGTGACATGCTAGATTTCTAGGTTGTTTAAGGGGCAAGACTAGCTAATATTGCTAGAAATTAAGATTTGCTTTTAGCGAAAAAGTTGATAAACGCATTCTAGAATTAACATAAATATAATCGAAAATATTAAGAACATTGCGTATAGATCGTGACTCTTAAGTGTTCACGTCGTTAAATCTTTTGCTAAAAATATTTCGATTAGCGCTTTCGAGAAATTTTGTGAGTCGTCTCTTCATTGTCGCGAACATAAAAAATTTGAGAAGAATATTAGTAAACAATAAGAAAACGATTAAAAACTTCAAATACGTCGTTGCTAAAGTGCAACAATAAAAGCGCCAAGTTAAGATAATGATCGTTCGTCTAAAAATCTAAATTTGAAATTAAACATTTAATTCTCTTTTCTTTCTTTCTTAAATCTATGTACGCTCTAAGCGCTTTCTTGCCAATAGAACATTTTAAAACATGTATTATTCTTCTTTATGTAAATATCTTAACTTAATTCTAAGAGTACTTTAGTGTTCTTTAGTCGTTAACAATCTCAAGTTAGTCTTAATTACGAATAATTTCTTTTTACTAGTTTTAAACTCTTCTTTATTATGAGTTGTTAACATCAAAATTAAAGTTCTCTTAAAATTATTAATCTCGATGCGCGCATTGCGAAGAGCGACGAAATCTTCTTTAATTTAGATTTGCTTCTTGTTAATCTTTACGAGATAAAAGATTTTCGTTGTCGCAAATTTTAGAGATTTATCGATGATCTAATACAAAAGAATAGATATTTACGTCAAGAAATTGTCTACTATAAAGAGTCACGTAACGTTATGTTCGAATTTCACAATAAAGTAATAAAAGCATTTTAGATTATGCAACGCGTAACGAATGTGCTTTTTAAGAAAATAACTTTGTCAAAGAGAGAAATTCTCGAATATTAAGACATAGACTTAAATAACGATAATAATAATGATTTTATTGTATTGTAGAACAAAGTGCAACTTTAGTCTTCATAATTTATTAAGAATCTCATTTAATCTCTTACGCAAACAAGATGTTAGCAATGAATAAAAATACGAAGAACAAATTAGATCATTCTAGTTTGTCTTTAAAGAAAACGAGATCGTCGTTCTATTAAAAGAAGTAATTTTCTAGGAACGAATAATAACTATAATTTTATAATTCTTAGGAAATTAAATGTTTTAGACGCTCGTAGAGACTAAGCATTGTAATCGTACAAAAAGTTGTTTCTCGTAAGACTATAATAATCATGAACGTTGCTAAAGACTAGAAATGAAAAAGATTTAAGAAATTTAAGAGTCTAAGAACTTCATAAGACTAGACTTTGCTAATGTTCTCACACGCTAGATTTCTAGAACAAACTAATTTTTAATAAAAGAATTTAATTCCATTTAGCTTGCAACACACGTTTAATGATTTATTCATTTTTAGTTGTAGACAATGCGCGCGCTTCAATTTGCTAAATAGACAATGATATAATATAAAAGAGAAATGCTTTCGCTCTTTATCTTTGTGCTATGCATCATTATGTTCAATCTTAAATCTATTATATTTACGTGTTTGACTTCGCTTAGCTACGTTATTAGTCACTCTTAAATAAAGCAAATCTCTATAATTAATTAAGATGATCAAGTTAATTAGATTGCAAGATTCTCTTGTAACAATAATTCGTTCACTTGTAGACCAATATTAGACGTAAGCTAATTAAAATAGTTCTTCGCATCTTGCTTAAATTTAGCGACAAAAATATGATTTATTTTCTTCTCTTTAACGATAGATTAGCGCAAGAGATTTTATTTACAATTTTAATTTACATGATGTTTTAACAAATTTATAATTAGACGAAGAACAATTTAGTTTTGCGAACGTCGATTGAAGCTTATGTTGCGCTTCGCTATTAAGAGAACAATTATATCACTTTAACGCAAAACGACTTTTCGAACAAGTTGTTACTAAACACGATTTCGATTTATAAAACGATAGTTTTACGATTTTAAAATACGATGTTAAAGATTTATGATATGTAAAATAGTGCAAGTCGAAGCGAAGACAAAAGGGAAAAATTACTTTCTTGACAAGATTTCGATAATAAACGATGCTATTAGATTAACGATAATCTCTTGTCGAAAAAACATTAATAGCGATATTCTTATGCTCTTGATTTACTTTAAGAGCAAAATTTGTGATGTGCAATTATGATAATTTTGTCGCTTGATCTTGTTCCTAGCAATATATATACGCTATACTAGGTATAGAACTAATTTATAGCTTTCAACATATTAGACTTTTTATTTAACAAGACTTAGATGTATACGACGTGTTTTAACGTTATTATAGTTTAGATAGCTTTGTGTTTAATTGCGAAAAATAATAAAATAATAGTAATAAGATTGCATCTCAAAATTTGCAAAGCTTACTTCTTATCTCTTTTTTGTTAATTCGTAAGTCTTTTTCGTGCGCTTCTTCTTTTAGTTATTTACGCTTAAGTTTGCGTTCTCTCTTGATTGCATTAAAATAAGTTATAAAGTAAACGTTCAAAGCTTTCGCAACTTATTTTGTTAATCTAAAGCAAAATATAGCGACAATAAAAGAGAGAACAACGACGAACAAAACAAGATTAAAAGAAATGAAAGAAGATATAATATTTTTATTGCATTGTGCGAAAAGATTGTTGTTATTACAAGTCTATGTGACAACATAAGCAAAAATCATAATAATTAAAACACATTTCGACAATTTTCGCAATTTAATTGAAGTGTCTCTTTGTTGCTTCTTTGTTCTTAGCATTGTTTGATTCCTTTATAATAGACGTAAGTCGTCTCTTTTTTAAGTCTTAAAATAGCAAGTTCTTAGACAATAAATATAAAATCTTCTACTTCTAGTTAGCTTTAGCAATAACTATAAGACTAGCATCTCACTTACAATTTAATTCATTAATAACAATTATAATTATTAATTCATTAAGCAATAAATAAAATATTAATCATTTTGATAAATAATGATTGCAATATTAACTTCGCATAGCTTTCCTAACTTATGAGTCTTCTTTATTAAGATAATTTTTCGTTTTTAATACATCTTTTGCACGCTTCTTCGTTGCTTAACTTTAAGACGTCGTGCTACAACTTGTCGCGATTTACTCTTCGTCTTAAATTAATTTGATTTTTGAGTTAAGAACATAACTTAATAAGTAATTTCAATCCTTCAATTAAGACGAAATCATATCTAGAAATAGCAAAGTGATCGTTAAGCAAACATAGCACACATCGATACAATATAGGCGAAGTAGACTTAGTAGAAGTATTAAGTTTGAAGCAAAAAAAATAATAATTATGCAAAGCATTATTGCTTCTAGAACTATTAATAAGTGATCAATTTTATATAAGAATGTTATGTGTGCTAATCTTATAAAATGCGTCTAATTCATGCTATTATAAAAGATAACATAATCTAATTGAGCAAAGATAAGTCGAGGGAAAATTCATAAAAAAAGATGTTTTTTTTGAGCTTAAGAAGTCATTTGTGAGCGCGTACATTAAAAGTGACATGACTAGCACATAGTTAACGCATTATATCAAGAATTTGTTTTCGCAAAAAGTTAATAAGAATTTATCATTAATAAACTAAAAATAGTGAAAATATACAAAGCGCTTAATAGCAAATTATTACATTTTCACAAAATGTATTTAGACGACGTAATTCTTAAAATGTTTTAAATCTTTAAAAATTAATCTAACGCAATTAACATAAGAATGTAAACAATATATATTATTGCTTCTTTATAATTGTTTGACATAACAACGTTGCAAATGTCGTCTAAGCAAATAGCGAATAACAAAATTATAACAACAATCGTCGTTCGCTAAGTTGACGCTATCTAGATAGAAAAAACATTAATATAATTTACATCGCACAAAATACAACTCGAACGTCGCAAGCTTCTTTTCTTTCGACTTATCGCTTTTACTTTTAATATTTCGATCTTCGCAACGTTTGCTTAAAGTACAACGTTCGCGTCGCTCACATAGAGCGATCAAGTTATTTATAAATAGAATTCGTTAATTTGAATTTTTCTTAAGAAGAAGCATAGACGACTTTTCGAAAAACAATGTTTTTTCTATTTAAGATCTCTTCAAGAATGTAAATTACGATCGCTCATAAATAGTTAATGAGATATTTATTCTAACTATTGCGTCACTAAGTTGTCGCTCAATATTATTAATTAAGATCTATTTATTGTACTTTTGTCGCGTTGCTTTAAGAAAAAAGCGTTCTTCAACACAAATAATAATCACAAGAAGACGTTAAATTCGAACATACTTTACGTGAAGCGACAAATTCTTCGTCTTCGCCTTCTTAAGAGTGTCGAAACTATTATAAATCTCTTAAGACAAGCTTTGTTAAACGACATACAAATTCTAAATGATTTTGCTACGTCTTACTTGTTCTCGTTGTTAATTATTAAGCTTTCTAGATCGATGTAAATCTTACAAACGACTTATACGATTAATTGCTTAAATAAGCAATTAATTAAAATTACGTTCAAGATAAGTAACTTAAGTATTGTAGCGAATTTAACGTAACAAATAACTTCGTTCGAATATCTTGAAATTGCTATAATTCATTACAAGATTGCGAATAATATCGTTGAATCTATTGTCGTCTAAGGCGTTTGTTAGTAGCTTAAAAAGAAAATAGAACAAAATGAAGTATTGTTAATAACGTTGTTAGTCGTTCGACGCAAACAATAGATTGTGAGTATCTTTAAAAAGCTTAGATTTTCGTCGAGACGCTTTACTTAAACATAATAGATTTAGTAAAATAGACTCTCGTTTGCAAAGACATGAGCTTCATCTTTAAATTTCTTAATAGAGCGAAAGATTAAAGTTAAGAGCTTTTTCTTTTTTTACGAGATTAACGTACATTTGTTATTGATAAAATTTAAATTAAAGAAAAGATTTAAAGACGTTAAGTCTTAAGTTGCGAAAACGTTATCGTAAAAGACGAACGCAATAAAGTAAAATACGATATAGAATGTTAAATTATTGTTCAAATTAAAGATGTATAACTTACTAACACAAAATTTAGTAATCGACGTCAAATATAACATCTTAAAGAAACTTACAATTTTTTTCTTTTCGCCTAATCTTTGATCTTGATCAATGTTACTCGAAGCATTATAATGAGAAATTCATTAATGAGATCGCGCAATAAAAATAAATCTAAATCACAATATTTGATCGTTAAAAGAGCTAAAGATCTAGAGTCTATAAAAGTAGTTGCTAAAAGTATAGATGCTAGTTGCACGCGTTGCAACTTTGTAGCAAACACATTCGTATTACTAAGTCAATAATATTAAAAAAGCTTAAGAAAATCTTGAGCGTTCAAAGTAGATTTAATTTCTTCAAAATTATTAAATTGATACTCTTGAATTAAGTTAATTTCGATAAATTGCAAGCTAGTTAACAATAGCAACAAAGAATCATAGCGACAAAACTAATCACAAAGATATTCTTTAATATCTTGGATTTCATGCGCGTGTTCGTCTAGATAATATATACTTGACTCAATTGACGTCAATAGATTAAGATCGAACTAGTTTTCTTGATTTCGTATTTTTTCAACATTTACAATAGAAAGTTTTGCATACAAGTTGAATCGCAATCGCGCATTTTCGCATAAGAGTTAAAAGAAGGGCGACAAGAGTAACAATATTTGTTTGAATAAGATTTTAGTAAATTCTCTTGTTAATTTTGTTTAAATGTTGTTTACTTTTTTCACAACTTAATTATTCGATCGATGTAACATTGCGTTGTATTTATGTAAAAGTTAATTCGACGCAATACTTTCTTTGCGTCTTCGAAACGCTATTATAGAAAGTCGAACTAATTAGAAGTATCTTGTGATGCCTCTTTTAAACGACAAGCTTTGCGACGAGTCATTTCTAGTAAACAAATGCGAATAAGAGAACATTGTCAATGCAAAAGTGAAACAATATAGTGAGGAATTAAAGATATTTGAATTTATGTTTCAAACAAGAGATACTAGATTTTTATAATTGAAAACAATAGACAACAAGCGATCTTTTATTTGATCTCAATTATCTTAGATAACAATTTCGTCAATTAGTTAATTGTTAATTTTAAGATAATCGAATTGATCGTAATAACAAACATGAACAAGAATGAATTACTCGATCGCTATGGAAAAAGTGTAAAAGAAATAAGATGTCGAAGTAGTTTAAATTTAGAGCGATGCAAGAGAAGCAAAAAGCGACGATAGACAACGTCGCAAGCGAAGGCTCTTTTCATTCAAACAAACTTTTAGGAAATAAAATTGCGATTTGCGTTAATATTTTGTTAATAACGCTTCTAACTTATTTTGCGTTTTTAAAGAACTTCTTATTAGAATCTTTTAATTCTTGTATTGCTAAACAAATTTTTTCTCTTTTGTATTTTCTTAATATCTTGTCTTTGTTGTTGCATATCTTAATATATTTTATTTAATTAATTAATATTTAATCTTATTATTATAAATATCTTGTCTCTTTTATTATCTATATGCAATTCTTAAATTACTTGTACTTAATTATTTTGTAAAATTTCGCTTATAATACAAATTTCTTTGTTATCTTTTTTAAAATATTAAACAACTTTATTGTAAACTTATTAATACATCGATGTTTTATTAACTTGTTTAACAAAAATACTAATAAATACTTGCTTAACATATTATAAAAAAAATCTATATTTATATTCTTTTATTATTTTTAAGAGCGTTTCGATAACTTTTGTTGTACGTCGAAGTTTAATATTGTTTTTATTAAAAAATAATTTAAGAAATTTTCTATTTTGTTATTAATCTCGCAATATATTAATTTGTTAGCTAAGTTAATTGTTATAAAGATTAAATCTATTATAATTTTTACTTTTTAATAATTTCTTATAATAATGTTTTGTAAAAGCGCTAGTATTGCGCTAGTATTTCTTATAATATTTAATAAATTATTAGACAAAATTCATTGTCGAGAATAGAATAAACTTGTTTAAGAGAAATAATATAAGTTAAAATTATTTACAATTACACTTTCTTTAAATATTATTATTACTTATTGCACTTATAATAAATTTCTTTTATTATAGTTTTTGTTATAATTTCTCGAGAACAAATTGTATACTTTATATATATTTATAGACAACGCGCTAGTAATTTTATTATTTTATTTTTTGTTCCTTTAAAGCGTTATTATATTTATATTTTTGAAATACTAAATTGCGTATTAGTTATTGCTATTAATGCGTTTGTTAATATAAAAGTATATTTTTTTGTTATTATTTTTTAACGCAAAGTTAACGTAACTAAAATTATAGATTTTCACTTTTTTGCAAAAGCATTACAATTTTTATATTATTAATATATTGTATTTTTGTATTTTCTTTTCTTGTAATAACGTTATTATTATTTTGTCTTTAAATTTGTAAATATTATATAAAAACCAATTGTCGAGTTAAGCTTTTATATTAATATTGTAATTTAATTCGAATACTTTATATCTATTTCTTAATTTAACTTAAAATTAATTTTGAGTTACAATTTAATTTGAGTTCTCGACTCGATCTATTAAGCAATCGAAAATAATATCAAAATATTAAGATTTTCTATTTTAAAAATATTTTGCATTATTTAACTTACTAAAAATAATTTAAAAAATAAAAACGTACAAATATATTATCTTAATACATTATTATATAATATTACTAAAAAACTAAAAAAATAATTTAAAAAATCAAATTTATAATGCACTTTTTTAAAAGTAATCTAAATATTTTATGTCTTAACAAGTCGAATTAGAAATTCAACTAAGTATTTTATATTTATTCTCTAATCTAACTCGATTATTTAATTCGAAATTTTTAATCTAAATTAAATCTTAACAAGTTAAAAATCTAACTTAAGCTCAATAATCTAATTCGACGCAATTAGTCTAGTTATATTGTAATATTCGAAATTTTAATTGTTCTATTATTAAAGTTTCTTCTTAATTGACGTTCTTTGTATTAATATAATTTTTATCTTTGATAATAATATTGTTTTTATATTACTTTTTGTTATTTTGTTAGCGTTACTCTAGCTTTTAAGAAACAAACAACTAAATAAAGAAATTTTTAAGCAACTTTTTTTGTTTAGCTGTTTTATAACGCTCTTCGTTAACACAATATTAATATTCGAAAAAATCGAAATCTTTAATAACTTGCTTATCTTTAGCTTGCGTTTAATACTTTTATCTATTATTGTTATAAATATTGTAATAATTCTTAATATTATAACAAGATTTCTAAGCTTATCTTTATTGCTTATTTAATTATTCTTATTGTGTAATAAATTAATAAGCTTATTTTATTATTTTAATTCTTTGTTTTTTTACTTATCTTTTAAAGTATTTTAAATTAAATGTTTAATAATTTTCTTTGCATAAGTTATATTATTACTTTGCTTACTTTTTATTAATTGCGCATTTAATTATACAATACTTCTTGCGTAATATTTGTATCTTTGTTTGTTTTTACAATTATATATAATGTGCTTATACTTTTAATACTTTAAACATTGTTGTATTTTGCAATTTTTATTGTAATATTAATTTAATTTAATTTAAGATTTATGCGTAATTTCGAATTAAATTAGATAATTTGCTATTTTCTCGCTAACTATTTAAATTATTATCGAGATATACTTTTGTTTATAATTGTCTTTAATAAATTATTATATCTTATTTATTTTTAGATTTAAATATATTTTTGTACAAATATTCTAAAGCGTTTTAAGTCTCTCTTTTTTTATATTTTTAAGTATATATTTTACTCTTATTTTGTATATTATTATGTTAACGCATTCTTAATACAAAACTGTTACTATCAAGATCTTTTTTGTTTAAAAATTGTTTTGCTTTAGTATCTTTTTATTGTTTTTGTATATTATTTGAAAAACTATTATTCTTTTGTATTATCTAATTGTTAATATATTTTGACACATTAATAATGCGCTTATAATAATTAAGTTTTGTATTAAATTTATAATTTCTTTTGCATTTATCTTTTGCACTTTTTTAATTTTTAATTTTCGAATTTCTTTTAATTTATATTATTATTTTTATATTCTTAGTAAGCTTTCGCTTTAATAATACAATAATAATATTTTTGCATAATAATATATATATTATAATTAAAAATACATCTTTAATTATTTGTATTTAGCTATTTTTTGTTTAAGCTTTTGTTTGTTTCTTATTTCTTATTTTTTTTATTACCTTTTCGAGATTTTTCAATAATAAATTGTTTTTACTTTAGAGCAAACTTAATACAACATTGCGCTAACATATATACTTATTAATTATATTAAACGCAATTTTTATTTTCTTTTTAAAAAATTATATTATTAGCAATTATTTTCTCGAACTTATAGAGGTTTTTGACAGTCACGAGTGCGACTTCGAAGCCCAAGCAGATCCTAGCTTAATTGCTTTCAAGACGTTTCTTTAAGACTTAACATACTTGATTTTTAAAGTTAATTTTTTTTGTTTCATCTTTTCTAATAGAGATATTTAAACAAAAATAGTCGATCTTTGTATGTTTAGACTATTATTCGCGTTGTTCGATTAAGAGCATTCTTATTTTTTTAATTTTTGTAATTATAGTTTTCTTGCTTAGTTAAATTCTTTGCAAAAGCGCTTTAAAGATACTTTGTTTATTTGTCGATATTGCATTAACTACAATCTTTTTCTTTCTACAAGTCAAATAAATTGTAAACGTTATAATTGATAATGTTTCTTGATTTCTACTTAGATAAATAGATAGATTTTAATAATAAAATTCGCAGATTAAAAATTTGTCTAAAAAATTTGTTTAAATAAACTTTTTGCACTTTTTAATAATTTCAAAATATTTGTTTTTAACATTTGTAACTACATTTTAAGCTCAATTAATTCTACTTTTTTTTACTAACAACATACTATAAATCTTTTCTTATATAAAATTTCTAGCTCTTCAAATTATTAGAGTTTTAATCTAGAGCTAAATTTTCGCTTCAAAATAAATTTATCTATATATTTTTTTAAGTTTTTGTGTTCTTTTTTGTTCTTTTCGAACTTTAACAATATTGTAACTTGAAATTAATCTAATAGTTTAATAATTAAAATTATACGCAATGTTGCAATAACGTTATTGTATATATCTAGTGATTTTTTTATATTTATTATATTTATTGTTTTTTGTAGTTCTACTCTTTTCTATCTTTAATAGTGTGATCGGGTCGAACATATTTTTTTTGTCCAACCCAAGGATTCGGACAGACTTCTTCGTTCAACCCGAAGCCAAATTAGTTAATTACGCTACGCAAACTAGTCTAAATCGAGTAATTCTTTTTTTTTTGAAAGCACGCTAAATTCTCTACAGAACAACGTAATTTTGATAAAATACGTATAAAATACAAGAAAGTTAGGAATTTTTTTAAATTTAAGGTTTTTGAAAGTTAAGCTTCCCGAGCCCGATTACTTAGCGATTCCCCCGCGAAATCGAGCCCGACGGTCAGGCTAATCTTTAATTAAGATATGCTAGCAATATATATTTTATTGTTATATATTTGCAATTGCAAATACAAAAAAAACCCAATACTTTAAGTACTTTTTGTTTGTAAAAAAATTGATTAAAATTGATTTTGCTTATTCTAAATTATATTAGCAACGTATTATATATTTTAAAACAATCGCAATATAAAGTTAGATAATTAATCGAAACTTCGAAAATCAATTTTCGATAATAAATTTTATTTGTATTCTTTATTTTTTTTAAACACTTTAAGCGCAACTATCTATAAATATTGTTCGAACAATTACTTTGTGTATTTGTTATTATTTTAATAAAAGTGCTAGTTTGTAAACGTTGTTAACTATTTTGTTAATTATCTTGTTTATTTTTATTTTTATATAATCGAATATTTAATATAATTCTAGACTCGATTCTAGCTTGCATATAACTTGTTTTATCTTTTATATTTGTTAAAGACGTATTTAATTTAAAGTTAAGTATATAATACTTATTATCTTTAGCGACATCTAATTGTCTAAGTATATCTTATATATTTTGCTTATTTAATTAATCTTTGCTTTGCATAACTTAATCAGTTGCTCTACTTTAATTATTAGTTTTTTTAATTCTTTATAATTTATAAGCGCTACGTCGATATTTCTTGAATACTTGTTTTGTAATTTATTTGTCTTAACAACAATTGTCGTAATATTATTATTTTTGTTACTTTTATCTAAATACATTTTTAGATGCAAATTTGTTTAATTATTATTATACTTCTTTTTAATTAAGTTTTTGAAGAATATTATTATTATTGTTGATAACTTTATTTATAACAAAGCAATATAAAGTTGCGCTCGCGCAATTGTTAAGATATCTAGATTTTAAATTATTTATTTTCTTTTTAATTGTAGTAACGTCAATCTAAGTTTAGATTTTTAATCTCTTTTTCTTTTTATATTGCGTCGAATGCGCATTGTTGTTGTCTCTATAACTAGACTTAACTCTCTTGCATTTATATTTGCTATTAAATTTTAAATTAATTTATCTAAATAAATATTAATAAAAATTGTATTAATTTTTATTTGCAATATTTTTGTTAAGATTGTCTTGTATGCGTTTGCGACTTATTAAAGTGCTTGTTCTTATATTAATCTTAACTTAATTATAATTGTTTTTTTGTCTTCTTTTAATTTTGTTGATATATATTATACAATTATCTTATATAAAAGCATCGATTTTGAGATTATTAAATATATATACTTTTCGATTATTAATAAGAGATTTTAAGTGCTTTTTATTATTATTTGTAATACTTATTATTTTATTGTTAGCTTTGTCTTGATTTGTCGCAAATGCAATCTAAATTGTAACTTATTATTTAATTAAATCTCTAATACTTTTACATTTTGTTTAATTTCTATTTTGTAATTTGCTAGTATAACGCTTACAATTATATTATATCTTTTCGATATTCTTGTAAAGTAAATTAGTTTATATTTTTGCTTTGCAAATTTTAGTTTATACTTTTATACTTATTATTTGTATCTTTTATATATCTTTGATAAAATTTAACAATTTTGTGTTATTAACTTGTTATAGATTAGAATATTAATATTATTTACAAAGCTTGTAACGCTAATTTGTAATTTAATATTGTTGTATATCTCTAATAGATTTGCGTTATAAAATAAGTACAAAATTAGTAATAGAGAAGATTTTTAAAGTATCTTAATTTTTGTCTTGCGCTTTGTTATTGTATAGTTGTCTATAATTAATATAGTATATTTGTTCTTAAAAAAGTTATTTATTTAAGTAAGAAATCAAGTAAATACTTATCTTTTTTGTATACAATATTCGAATTAATAATACATTATATTATTCAATACTTTTGTTACATTTAAACTTAATAAAATAGTAACATTTTTTTTATTTGCTTTATATTGTGTATATCTTTTTTGTTATAAGTTGCAAAATTGTGTTTATTAATTTTTTTTATTTAATCTTTTTTATTTAATCTTTATTAATTAATTTTTATTAATTAATCTTTATTATTTAATTTTTATTATTTAATTTTTATTTGTATATTTGATATATAACGTACAAATAGTTAAGAATCGAGACAATATGCTGTCTTGTTTGCTTATAGATATTAAAGAAGCTTATAATTATATATCTCTAATACAATTAATTAATATGTTAAAGAAACTTAATAGATTAATTAATATTATTAATTAAATAACTTGTTTTTTACAAAAATAAGTAATCAATCCAGCGTTTAATAAGAACAAACAAAAGTTAAAAAAGTTGTTACAAGAATATTTTAGAAATTATTGATTTCGATAATATTGATTTCGATTTATATACAATTTCAATTGCTACAAGTTAGAGCAAGATATAATATATCTACTTCTAACTATATTAATAATGTAATAATTTATATAGAAGAACAAAATGTAGTTAGAAATGTTACAATAATTTAGCGTGCAATTAATATAATATTCTTATAAGCAAGCAACAATACAATTAAATTTAAAAATATTACAACAATACTTATATACTTCTTAGAAAAGAGAAAAAACTCTACAAAGCTGGTTCTACTATTAAATAGAATAATTATTAAATCCAAAAATTGCGTAAAGTAATTAAATATTTGACTTAATAGAAAATTAAGTTTTAAGAGATATACTATTAAAAAGATTAACGCGACAAAGAGAGCAATATATTTATTGCTAAGATTCTTAAATTCTAAATAAGATTTTACAACAAACACTAACAAACAACTTTATATAGTATAGGATGCATTATATTAATAAGCAACTATAGAGTAGAAACCTAATAAAACAAGCAAACAAACTATAACTACAAATTTCAACAACTACAATTTATAACATTGAGAAAAATTCTAAAAACGATTAGAATCTCTCTAATTGCTATTATAAAAATATAAGTTAAATTGCTTTTGATAGATTTACAATTGCAACAGAAATACAACAAATATACATTTAGACTTGTAACGTTATTAAAGAATTATTCGATTAAAATTTGCATTTTAAGTTTTTTTATATCTTAATTCGCTACAAAAACAAAATAAATAAAAGTGAAATTTAAATTGAGACGAAAATAAGTCTATAGAGTCTATAGAGTCTATAGATGCGAATTTTGCAATCAAAATTGTAAAAAGTTGCAAGAAAAATTAGAAAATTTTATATAAATATATAAAGTGCTAAATAGAATCAAAGATATAGTAAATTGTGTAACTACAATCGGTTTATCGAGTTGGAGATCTCTCTAGATTAGAAAAATTAAGAGTTTGGTTAAAATTTAAGAAAAGTTTGAAAACACAAAAGTAGCAAACAAAAGTTACTATATATCAAAAATCAAGCTAATCGAAAACAACATCAATATTGTAATATATATAGATAAACCTAAATTACAAGTTAGAGCTTCGAATAGAAACTCGCAATCTTTAGAATATATCGAAATAGAAATTTACTTTCTTCAAGAACTAGATACAACAAACAATTACAACTAGAACTTAAAAGAGTATATAATTATATTAAATAAAACAAATTAGATAGTTCTAGAAACATTAATACGTACAAAGATACATAAATATTAGAATATCAATTCTTTTGTTTAATCTAATAAAATAGAGCAGATAAAACAAGGATTGATTCTATAAATTTTATTATTAGAATCTATCTATTTACTTGAGCAAAGACTAAGAAACATCATCGATTATAATGTTTGCTTGCAACTTATTCGACTCGCAAAGAAGAGAAGATTGTAATCGACGCAAGGTTGACGAGTAAACAAAGCGCTTGCGAAGCGCTCTCGCAAAAGATTTAATCAAGTAAAAAAACTATAATTACGAAAATAAAAAAAATAAGAATATTCTATAAGTTCGAAAGAACATATTGCTAAAAATATAATTTTCTAGAACAAGATAAGAATTGCATTTAATATAATCGATAAGTATACGCGCTAGCGCGATGTCGCGTTAATCTTGTCTTAAGATAAAGACAACTTATTACTCGAAAGACTTAAGAAGATAATAAATAAAATAAAGAGAGCAACTAAAGACAAGAAACAAATAAGAACTTAAGCAAAGAATAGTTAAGCAAAAATAATTAAAAATGCATTCTTAATTACAATGTATATACTATTACGCAAAGACGTTATTAAAATATTATTAAAGCGAAAGCTTATTAAGAATATAAATATAATAATATAAATTAAGAGAGACTTGAAAATCGAAAAAGTGCAAAGAATAAACGCGAAAAAGATTGTAAAACTAGCAAGAAATTTAACTATTATAGATATATTGTCGATGCGTTAAAACATATTAGCAATAAAGTAATATATAAGAATAATAGTCTTTCGAATAGTATGCGAAGACAACAAGAAAATATTAAAGCAAAACAATTTTTAAGCAAAAAAAATCTTGATAAAAGCAATTTTGCGTTAAGAATGCGTCGACGTAATAATGCACAAAATAAAAATAAGAGACATTTTCGAAAATATAAAGAAAGAAAAGCTTAAAACGCTTCAGAATGCTTGCGCAAAAACACACTTAAATCTAAAGATAAACAAAATACAATAATTTATTAAAAACAATTACAAATAGAAGTATGTCTCGATAATAGTATAAGTAGCTAGCAAGAAAATAACAAATTACTTAATTTAACTCGAAATTACGTATAAATCTCAAATTAAAACAATTTAATACTACAACAAAGAATACAAAATATAACAATATCTAAAGTATTAAGAATATAAGTACATTATATATAATTACAAAAACAAATAAAAATACAAATATTGCGCAAAGAAGTATTGTATAATCTAATACGCAATTAGCGAAAAGCAAGCAAAGTAACAATGCAATTTATAAAAATTATCGAACGTTTAATTTAAAATGCTTTAAGAGATAAACAAAGAAACAAAAATTAAGACAATAAAACAAACTTAATTTATTTATTACGCAATAAGAACAAGCAATAAAGACGAGCTTAGAAATCTTGTTATAACACTAGAAGTTGCTACAATATTTACAACAATAATAGATAAAAACATTAAATGCAAACTAAAGATAAACAAAGTATTAAAAATCTTAATTTCTTTTGGCGTCAATACTATATTAACAAAGAGAATTATAAAATAGCTAAACAAAAAAAGTTGTCTAAAAAACTCTTTATTTAATTGTTTGTCTCTTAAAAGTTAAAGTAGCACTAGTAAAATAACAAAAACTAACGTAAAAACAATATTGTTATAAAAAAACAAAAATTATATTAATACAAAAAACATTAATTAAGAAAAAACTTTAATAATAGAACAACTAAAACTTCGAATATTACAATATAATGTTTACAAATCTAGAAACAAAGTAATAATAACATTATTACAAAAAAAGAAAATATAAAAAGAAAATATATTAATAATACAAGAATTGTAACGCTTTCGCAAAAGAGCGAAAATCTATAACTTAAATTGCGTCGACTTTGCGCTAAAAAAAACAAAAAAGAATATACTTCTATACTAACAAATACATCGATAATAGCAACTAATACGCAATTTAATATTTTACAAATATAAATACAATAACGCTTTAAAGAAACGAAAAAGAAAACAATAAAATTACTAGCGCATTATCTATAAATATGTATAAAATATACAATTTGTTTTCGAAAAATTATAACAAAACGTATAACAAAGAAAACTTATTATAAGTGCAACAAGTAATAATAATACTTAAAAAAAATATAATTGTAAATAGTTTTAATTTACATTATTTCTTTTAAGCAAACTTGTTCTACTCTTAATAATATATTTTGTTTAATAATTTATTAAATATTATATAAGATATTAACGCAACGCTAGCGCTTTTACAAAATATTATTATAAAAAATTATTAAGGAATAAAAATTACAATAGACTTAATCTTTACGACAATTAATCTAGTTAACAAATTAATATATTGTAAAATTAATAATAAAATAAAAAACTTCTTAAATTATTTTTCGATAAAAACAATATTAAATTTCGATATATAACAAAAGTTATTAAGAAGTTTTTGAAAAAATAAAAAGAATATAAATACAATTTTTTTATATAATATATTTAATAAATATCTATTAGTATGTTTGTCAAATAAGTTAATAAAATATTAATATATTAATAAATTTACAACAAAGTTGTTTTAACGCTTTAAAAAAGACAACAAAAAAATTTATATTATAAGCAAAATTTTACAAAATAATTAAGTACAAATAATTTAAGAATTGCACGCAAGCAATAAAAAAGATACAACGCTTATAATAATAATATCGAACATTAATTAATTAAACAAAAATATATTAAAATATACGACAGAAAAACAAAATATTAAAAAAGTATAAAAGAGACAAATTTTGTTTAGCAATGCAAGAGTTAAAATATTCTAATAAAAAGCTCTTTAAGAACGCAAAATAAATTAGAAGCGTTATTAACAAAATATTAACACAAGTTGCAATCTTATTTTTAAAAAAATGCAAAAAAATTGCAATTATAATTAAGAAAAAGATTAAAATAATATTTAAAACTTATTTTTTATTGTTATCGAAAATATTAATAAACAATATTTAAAATTACAACTATATTAGACTAGTCGCGCTAATCCGGAAATGTCACGTGCAAATGCCAAGACTTGGGTAAAAAAAAATTCGAGGAATCAAATCGCTCAAAGTAGTTTAGTCGATTACTATAAGTAGTTTAGCGCGAAGCGCGCTAAACTACTTTGAGCGATTCGATTCCAAAAAATCGTCGCGACCCAATCTTGGCGCCAGGTCAAGTTAGAGGGGTGATATCATAACCTGGTCCAACGATTAGTCTAAGCTATATATTATTTATAAAGAGCAATACTTTAATTACAAAGCAAAAAGTTAAACATATAATATACAAGATTGTCTTAAATAAGATTTCAAAATTTAATAAAATTACAAATTAAGTATTGCAATATTTAGTAAATATTATATTAATATAAGTGCAATCTCTTTTTGCAAAAAATATTAAGAAAAAAATATAATTAATATACTTTAAGAGAGTTGTTACAATAGTATTGCGCAAATTAAGCAAAAAATATTATTTAAAATTATTTGTTTTTAAATTGATAACGTTGCTAAATACTTTAAAAAAAATATTAGAATTAATAGTATTAAAGTATTTGTGTTATATTGTTAAAAAAGCAAGAACTTTATCGAACACACAAATAAAAATTAAATAATAAAAATTAAATAATAAAAATTAAATAATAAAAATTAAATAATAAAAATTAAATAATAAAAATTAAATAATAAAAATTAATAAACACGATTTTGTAATTTATAATAGAAAAGATGCACATAATATAAAGCAAGCAAAAAAAGAGAGTTGCTACTCTATTAAATTTAAATACAACAAGAGTATTTAATAATATAACGTTTTATTAACTTAAGCATTGCATGTAAAAAAAACAAGTATTTACTTAATTCCTTATTTAAGTAAACAACTTTCTTAAAAATAGACGCACTATATTAATTATAAATAACTATATAATAACAAAGCGCAAAATAACAATTAAAATATCTTAGAAGTTTTTTTTATTATCGATTTTGTATTTATTTTATAACGCAAATCTATTAAAAATATGCGACAATATTAAACTACAAGTTAGCGTTACAAGCTTTATAAATAACGTCAATATTTTAATCTATAACAAATTAATAACGTAAAATTGTTAAACTTTATTAAAGATATATAAAAGATACAAACAATAAATATAAAAGTATAAATTAAAATTCGCAAAGCAAAAATATAAGCTAATTTACTTTACAAAAATATTAAGAAGATACAATATAATTATAGATATTTCGCTAGCAAGTTACAATATAAAAGTTAAACAAAATATAAGAGTATCAAAAATTTAGTTAAATAATAAGTTATAATTTAAATTGTATTTGCAACAAATTGAAACAAAGTTAACAATAAAATAGCAAACGTTACAAATAGTAATAAGAAATGTTTGAGATTTCTTATTAACAATAAAAAAGTATATATATTTGACAATTTCGAGATCGATACTTTTATATAAGACAATTGTATAATATATATCAACAAAGTTAAAAAAAAACAAAAAAACAATTATAACTAAATTAAGATTAATACAAGAACAAGCACTTTAATAAATCGCAAATATATATAAGACAATTTTAACAAATATATTGCAAATAAAAACTAATATAATCTTTATTAATATTTATTTAAATAAGCTAATTTAAAAGTTGATAACATATATAAATGAAAAAAAAGCTAAGCTTAGTTATAGAGATAACAACAACGCGCATTTAACACAATATAAAGAAAAAAGAGATTAAAAATCTAAGCAGACAAGAACTTAAACTTATAAAGTTCTCGAATAAAGAATTTTCTTAATAAAAAGCAATTGACAAGACAAAGCAAACATTGCGTTAGCGCTATACTAGCGCGATGTTAATATTAATAGTATAGAGCTTGTATAGATCTCTTAGAGTAATAAATTAAGTAAGAAAAAAAAATAGTCTCTTTAATTAATTTGCTTATTTTTTAATTCTACAAATTAAAGAGAGTTGTAGTTATTTATAGACAATTTAAATAAACTATACTTGTTAACAAATATATATGATTTTTCGAGAATCTTATTTAACTAGTAAGATTAATTTAAATAAAGAGTTTTTATTTTGCAATTACAAGTAATTGTAATACTAAAAATCTTTTTTATCTTTTTCTAGATTCTTAACTTTAAATATTATTTAAAACTTATTTTTAAATCAATTAATCTTGTTAATTAAATATACAACAATAACAATATTGTCGATATATAGCAAAAGTATAATACGTTGGTCGAGATACAATAGTAGATAGAAATTAGCGTTATATTGCTTAAAGTCGAGCTTAACAAATTTCTTAATATAGTGTTTAGATTAGTCTCGAACAACTTGCTTTAATTTGTAAAAACTCTATAAAATATATAGATATTAGTTAGAAAGTATACTTATTTTAGACAACAATATTATATAGATATTTTCTTTAAAAACAGATTTAGTAAAAGCATTATTAACATTTACTTAATAATACTTTAGATCTTTTAATATAATAAAAACTAGAAATATTTAAAGAGAATATCGAATTTAACAATAAAAGCAAATATATTTTTATAGTTAGTTTCGAAAACTTATATAAAGTTTTTAGCAATTAGTTTTGTTTTAAGCTTTTTAAATATATTGTTAATATATATTTTTGTTTTAAATTTTTATTTGCTTGTTACAATATTGACGCTTAGAGATAGAATAACATTTTTCTATATATTGTTAATAGCAAAATCAACTAATTTAGTCTATATAATCTCTTTTTATACCCTCTCATAAATAGAAATATATATAGTCTTTTTCCAAATCTTTAATACAAATATAATTAGTTTATTTGCAAATTTGTCTTCTTTATTAATTGCTACAAAGTTGTATTTTGTAGCTATAACTTTGTCGATAATAAACTAAGCTATAAAGATTGCTATTGCGCAAATAATTTTGTTGCAATACTCTTTTATATCCTTTACGCTATTATTTTGTTTTTTCTTAGAAATAGCAATATACAAAAACATTTAAACTCTTTGCTTAAATAGAATAGAAACTCTTTGAAATCTTGTTAATTACTTAAATATTATTCGATTAATTAATCTAATTGTTAGTTTAATTGTTAGCTACCTTATTAGCTTAATTGTTATCTAATATAATTTAATTGCTATATAGATTAGTCTAGACAAGATCTTAGTTAAATCTAATAAAAATTCAAGTAATACTAAGTTAGATATATATTTAACTGCGTTCTTGCAAGATTTGTCTACAAATTGTCTTTTTAGTAAAATATTTGCAATTTTAATATATATTTTAAAATCGATACTTTCTTTTTTTTGTTTTTGACAAATTTAACAATATTATATCTAATAATTCTATCTAGATCTAATATCTATAGCTTAACAAAGATATTTGTTTTATTAATATGTTTTAAGATCATACTTATTTGTTCTTTGTTTATTAACTTGTTTTTTCTATCTTCGACAAAAAGCAATCTTAACTCTATATAAAAATAGTATTTGCATTTTTATATACAAAAATAATCGATTAAAAGCTTAATTTTAGTAAATATCTTTATAGATATAATAAACTTTTTATTAGCAAGTAGTTCGATTGCTATACAATTTATAAATACGTATCTATTTGTGCAATATTTATTTAGAATTTAATCGAAAGTTTTATTTTTTTAATTATAGTTTCTATAGAGTTCTCGATAGTATATATATTTTGTTCGACAATATTGTTCTAAAGAGAATTGTACAACAAGATATAGTTAAATACAATATTAAATATTATTTATTATTTATTAAAAATTAATTTAAGTTTAGTATTATTGTTGTTGCAAATTGCAAATAATTTAATTTTGCTCTAAATTTCTATTGCTTGTTCTTATTTAATTATAGTTAATATCTATATTTTATAAAGTAATTATTAACAATCTTAAGAAAGTACTTATATTTAAGTCTTAAGGCTAACAATAATTTGCAAATATTTATTAAAACAAAAGTTAAAATTGCAATCTTATATTTACTAATATGTTAGTTTAACTAGCAAGAGAACTATTTGTATGCGATGTTAGCTACAAATTTGTTAATATTGTCTACAATATTTAGCAAAGCTAAATATTCTTTATTCTATTTCGAGTTATTGCAAAGTTGTTGTTATTATTGTTTGTTTAAACACATATAATATAATCGAAGCAACAACAACAACAACGCAACAATATTTTATTGCTCAAATTATTATTTCTAATTACAATCGATTAACGCGAAAGAGATAAATGCAATCGATATAACAAACTAGCGTACTTAAGTCGTAATTGCGTGCTACATTTTCTAGATTCTTCTATTTATATATATTAAAACGTGTAAATAAGCAACAATGCAACAAACAAATATTGCGCAAAAAATACGAAATAGCAATAAAAAAATAAGACAAAAGAAATTAGAAATATTCTACGTTCTACAAGAGTCGAAACGTATAATAATTTTATACAATATATTTTACAAGAGTTAAAACACATTATAACTTTATATAATACATTTTACAAAAATCGAAATGCATAATAACTTTGTACAAAGTTCTATAAGAGTCGAAATATATAGTAACTTTATATAAAATATTTTACAAAAGTCGAAATATACAATAACTTTTTAGAAATTCTATAAGAGTCGAAACGCATAATAGCTTTATATAAAATAAAGATCGACAAAAAGAGTTTTGACGTAAAGACTTTGCATATCTTTTAAAATTGCTCTTAAAATAACGCTTCTATATAATTGCGCAAGTCTATAAAAAGAAACTTTGATTTCTTTAAAAGATTGTTTTATTAGATATTAGATACAATATTAACAAGAGAACGTACAAATTAAGAAAAGTACACAATTTTTATATTGTTAATAATAGATTTTTTTAGTATTACAATTATTACAACAAAAAAATAAAAGAAGAGACAAATTCGAATTTTGATTTTTTTTGATCGCAAATTATATAGATCTTATATAGACTTTAATAGGTAATAAATCGAGTACAAATTAATTAAAAAAAAAGAATGTAGTTTCTTTTATTGCAAAACTTAATTAATATATATACTTTATATAGATTATCTATATCTTTAACAATAAAAACAAACTTTTAGAATATAATAACTTTGTATACTTTTTGCAATTTAATTGCTTTTAGATAGATAAATCGATAATATTAAAAACTATATATTTTAGTTTTAAAGTTATTGTTGTTGTTTGTTTTATTAGTATCGATTTCTATTTGCTCTTAATTAGATATATTATTAATTGTGGAAAGAATTACTTCTTGTTGTATAGTAGTAATAAGAGCAAACTTATTAAAATTTAAAGCTATTTTACTAATTATATATATATCTTTTTGTTAATCTATTGTAAGAACTTGTTTATTTTACTTGTTATATATTTATATATTGTTCTTGTTAAAGTTTTTTTATAGATCTTTCTAATATATATATTTATTTAACAGAAAATTAATATCTAGATCTAAATTCAAAAAAATATTTATTAAATATATTTTGTTTTTATTTTTTGCAAGTATTGTTACTATCTTATATTAATTTAAGTATAGTTTTCTTTTTTCGATCTTAACAATATATCTCGAAATAATAATAAAAAATCTCTAAAGTATCGAGATTGATTAATTATATATAAAAAAGTATTAATATTAACAACTTATTTATTATTAAGAATTTTATTAATATTCTTTTTAGATAGCGTTGCAAGCTCTTTTTTGATATTTTTTTGCTATTAGAGTTATTATTGTTAGAAAAAGATTTCTTAAACAAGTTATTGTTTTTAATATTAAAAATACAATGTTTATTTTTATAGAATTCTTGCTTGTAGTTTTTAATTTTTTTGCTTCTATTAAACTTCTTCTAAATATATTGAAAAATTTCGAAAAGACAAAAATATTTGTATATAAAATACTTTCTTTAATATAGATAATAGTATTAATCTCGACTAGACTTGCAATTGTAATAGCAGCAATTTAAGTCTAATTTTAAAAAAGAGCTTCGATATAGATATTGAGATTTAGAACAACTTACTTTGCGTTTAATCTACATAGTTATTTTGTTAACTTTTAATTGTATCTTCTTTTTTTTGTAGCTTCTACAAAGTTATATTAATATCAAAAAAAATTTAAGTATTAAGAGCGTTCCAAATAACAATATATTTAATTAACAAAGATATTAACAAAATCTAAAACAATTTGTTATTTTAAGACAATTCTTTTATATTAGACTAAGTATTAACAATCTTCTATCTTAACTTTTTAAGAGATATCTATACTTTGTCTATACTTTAATTGACAAGTTTCTTATAATTTATATATTTTGTCAAATATTGCTTTTTAATTGTTCAAAGCTTTTTTTTATATTTGTTAACTAGAAACTTCTATTTTTAAATACTATAATTATTGTAGCAATATTTTTTTTATTGTTTTTGTCTAGATATAACTAAATATAGAGATTAATTTTAGTATTTGCTTTTTTATTTTTGTAAATAATTATTAATAAAACAAAATTAGTTTTGCTTGTAGAAATTGCTAATAAGAAAGTTAGAGAAATAACAATTATATATAGAAATTAAACTACTTTTTAAAGATTTTTTGCTAAAACATAGTTTTTTATTCGACAAAACTATTGCTTGCTTGTAGTACAATTAAGTATATCAATTGTCTTTTGTATATCGAAATTTATAATATATAGTATAGAAGAGAAGTAAATATATATAATATAGTTAAGAAAAGAATTAAAGAGATAAGTAAAAGATACTTGTTAAATAACAATAAAGAAATTTAATATACTAATTTAAAAAAAAACTTTCAATCTATAAATTTTATTATTGGAATCTATCTATTTATCTAAGGAGAGACTAATAAATATTATCAATTATAGGATTTGCAACTTATTCAATTTGCAAAGAAAAAAAGATTGTAATTGACGCAATATTAACAAATAAACAAAGCGCTTACAAAGCATTTTCGCAAAGAATTTAATCAAACAAGAAAACTATAATTACGAAAATAACAAAAATAGTAATACTTTATAAATTCGAAAGAACAATTGTTAAAAATATAATTTTGTAAAACGAAACAAGAATTGTATTTAATATAATCGATAAATATATATATTAATGCGATATTGCACTAATCTTATCTTAGAGCAAAAACAACTTATTGCTAAAAAGACTTAAGAAGATAGTAAATAAAATAAAGAGAATAATTGAAGACAAAAAACAAACAAGAGCTTAATCGAAAAATAGTTGAGCAAAAATAATTAAAGACGCATTTCTAGTTACAATTTATATATTATTACGCAAAGATATTATTGTTGCGTTATTAAAGCAAAAGCTTACTAAGAATATAAAAATAATAATATAAATTAAGAGAGAATCGAAGATTAAAAAAGTGCAAAAAATAAATACAAAAAAGATTGTAAAATTAATACAAAATCTAGTTATTATAAGCGCACTATTAATGTATTAAGACATATTAATAATTAAGTAACACAAAAGAATAATAATCTTTCAAATAATATTCAAAAACAACAAGAAAATACTAGAGCAAAACAATTTTTAAGCGAAAAAGATTTTAATAATAGTAGTTTTGCATTAAAAATGCGCTAGCCTAATAATTTACAAAATAAGAATAAAAGATATGTTCAAAAATATAAAAAAAAAACTTAAGATACTTTAAAACGTTTGCGCAAAAATATATCTAAATTTAAAGATAAATAATATATAATAATTTTTAAAGATAATTACAAGTAAAAGTACGTCTCGATAATAGTATAAGTAGCTAGCAAAAATATAACAAATTGTTTAATTTAATTCGAAATTACTTATGAATCTCAAATTAAAACAATTAATATTATAACAAAAAATACAAAATACAACAATTTTTAAAGTATTAAAAGTATAAGCACATTATATACAATTGCAAAAACAAATAAAAATACAAATATTGCGCAAAGAAGTATTGTACAATTAAATACGCAATTAGCAAAAAGTAAACAAAGTAATAATGCAACTTATACAAAGAGAATTATTGAACATTTAATTTAAAATACTTTAAAAGACAAGTAAAGAAACAAAGAATTAAGACAATAAAGCAAGTTCGATTAATTTATTGTGCAATTAAACTAATTGCGTTAGATCGAGTTATTAAGTTCAAGTTAAGTTTTCGACTTGTTAAAATTTAATTTAAGTTAAGATTTTAATATTAAAAAGTCGATTTAAATTATAGTATTAATATAAAGTATTTAAATCGAGTTACAATATTAATATTAAGTATTAACTTAAATTTCCGATTCAACTTATTAAGACGTTAAATATTTGAATTATTTTTGAAAAAATGTAATAAAATTATTAATTTATTTGTTTTATAATTTTATCTTATATTTTTTCTTTAAAATATAACAATATTAAATAGTAATATATTAAAGTAATGTATTTGTATATTATTATTTTTTATACTATTTTTAATAACTTAAATAATAAAAAATATTTAAAAATAGAAAATCTTGATATTTTAATATTATTTTCGATTGCTTAATAAGTTGAGACAAGAATCTAAATCGAATTGTAACTTAATATTGATATTAAGTTAAGTTACAATATTACTATTAAGTATTTGAGTTAAATTACCATATTAATATTAATTATCTAGATTAAGTTACAATATTAATATAAAAACTCGACTTAACAATCAATCTATACGCAATAAGAATAAGCAATAAAGACAAACTTAAAAATCTTGTTATAACATTAGAAGTTTTTACGATATTTACGACAATAATAAATAAGCAAATTAAATACAAATTTAAAATAAACAAATTACTAAAGATTTCGATTTCTTTGAGCGTTAGCGTTATATCGACAAAGAGTGTTATAAAATAACTAAATAAAAAAAGTTGCTCGAAAAACTCTCTATTTAGTTGTTTGTTTCTCAAAAGTTAAAGTAATGCTCAATATAGAAACAATATTATTACAAGAGACAAAAATTACATTAACACAAAAAATTTTAATTAAGAAGAAACTTTAATAATAGAACAACTAGAACTTCGAATATTACACCATAACGTTTACAAATCTAGAAATAAAATAAATATAATATTATTGCAAAAAAAGAAAATACAAAAATATAATATATTAGTAATATAGAAATTGTAGCGCTTTTGCAAGAAGACGAAAATTTATAACTTAAATTGCGTCAACTTTGCGTTAAAGAATAACAACAAAAGAATATATTTTTATATTAACAAATATTTTAATAGCAACAATTAGTATGTAATCTAGCACATTAAAAATATAAATACAACAACGCTTTAAAGAAACAAGAGAGAAAACAATAAAGTTATTAATGCGTTGTCTATAAATATATATAAAGTATACAATTTTATTCTTAAGAAGCTACAACAAAACATATAATAAAAAGAACTTATTATAAATAAAACAAGCAATAATAATATTAAAAGAGAATGTAATTGTAGACAATTTTAATTTATATTATTTGTTTTAAAAAAGTTTGTTCTATTCTTAATAATATATTTTATCTAACAATTTATTAAATGTTATAAGAAACGCTAGCGTAACGTTAGCGCTTTTACAAAACATTATTACAAGAAATTATTAAAGAATAAAAATTACAATAGATTTAATTTTTACAACAATTAATCTAGCTAACAAACTAATATATTGTAAAATTAACAATAAAATAAAAAACTTCTCGAATTATTTTTTAATAAAAACAATATTAAACTTCGATGCACAACAAAAATTATCAAGACATTTTCGAAAAAAATAAAAGAATATAAATACAAGTTTTTTTTACAATATATTAAGCAAGCATTTATTAGTATCTTTGTCGAACAAATTGATAAAATATTGACGTATTAACAAATTTACAATAAAACTATTTAATATTTTAGAAAAAACAACAAGGAAATTAATATTATAAGTAAAATTTTACAAAATAGTTAAGTACAAGTAATTTAAGAATTGCGCACAAGCAATAGAAGAGACAAGACACTTATATTAACAATATTAAACGTTAGTTAATTAAACAAGATATGTCAAAATATGCAACAAAAAAGACAAAATATTAAAAAAGCATAAAAGAGACAAATTTTGCTTAGCAATATAAGAGTCGAAAAGCTCTAATAAAAAGCTCTTTAAAAACGCAAAATAAATTAAAAGCGTTATTAACAAAATGTTAACGCAAGTCTAGATTTTATTTTTAAAAAAACGCGAGAGAATTACAATTACAATTAAGAAAAAAATTAAAATAATATTAAAATAATATTTTTATTGTTATCGAAGATATTATTAAACAATATTTAAGATTACAACTATATATTGCTTATAAAGAATAATGTTTTAATTATAAAGCAAAAAGTTAAACGTACAATACACAAGATTGCTCTAAATAACATCTTAAGATTTAATAAAATTATAAACAAAATGTTGCAATATCTAGTAAATACTGCGTCGACGCAAATACAATCTCTTTTTGCAAAATATATTAAGAAGAAAACATAATTAATATATTTTAAGAGAGTTATTACAATAGTATTGCGCAAATTAGACAAAAAAAATTATTTAAAATTATTCGTCTTTAAATTGATAATATTGCTAGACATTCTAGAAAAGATACTAGAGTTAATAGTGTCGAAGTATCTATATTACGTCGTCGAAGAAGCAAAAACTCTATTAAGCATATAAATAAGAACTAGACAACAAAGATTAATAAATACAATTCTACAACTTATGATAGAAAAGATGCATATTAGAAATTAGTCTTATTATAAAACTATAAAGCATATCGAGATTCTATTGAGATTCGCTTGTATATTGTATCTACTGTTTACTTCTTTATAGATTGCATAATATTAATAATTAATACAATTATATTACACTCAAGTTTAATAAATTATAAGCTTGAATTTACGTAATTCGAGATATTTATTAAAGCTATTTAATTAGTTTGCATCGATCGATTATTTAAGAGACACTCTACAAATTATCGACGAATTTACAAAAGTTAATATTTCTTTTATTAGAATTAGATTATCGACGAATCTATCAAGAATCTTGTTCGAAACAAACGATTTTCTTCTTCTACTTCTTTTACTTTTACTAGCAAATTAACTATTCTATATCTTATTAACTCTTTATTGTAAGTTAATTAATTTCTTGTTTGCGTCTAGATTGTTCAAAGTTCGAGAAACAAGAGTATTTCTAGCAAGTCTAGTATTTTAGCTAGCAATAATTTCTAGCAATTAGTTGACGTAGCATTTAGAGTTATCTTTAAGAATTAATATATTGTAGTTGAAATACAATACAATAACAATTAAATGCGTCGAAAATTATACGAGAATATAGAGCTTTAAAAATCTATATAAACAAAGCAACTTTAAGATATAAATAAAGAAGTTGTCAAATATATTTAGATACAAAGAATAAGAATATCTATTAAATAAGAAAGAATCTAATAAGTTGTCGAATACGATAAGTATTAAAAACAATTTAAATATTCAAGATAATCAAACTTATAGAAGATTAAATTCGTTAAAGTTTGCTACAAATAGAGCAAATATCAAGAAATATTATTTGTTTAATCGAAAAGAATAAGTCTATATGTACAACAAGATCGATAAAGTCTTAATATTATAAATTGACAACATAAATATTATTTTCGAGATTATCGTTTATCTTTACATTTAATATATAAATATAAGCTTTACAATTAAGCATATTGCAAGTTAAAAGCTAGTTACTATTATTATTAATACTTGCAACAACGACGTTAATATCTATGTTTAGACTATATATGCTTGCATAAAAGAAACTAACTTACTAGAGTGCAATTTTTCTAAATAATAAATTGTATCTTGCTTTATTACGAATCTCGAGAATTGTTACAAGAAATTTATTTAACGTATTACTTTACAAAAGATGTTGTTAACTTTTAAGACTATTAGTATAGAGTTACGCGAAATCGATTGCATACAAAAGCAAGAAATAATTATTAAAGTCTTTAGAGTACAAGCTAGTCGCAATGCAATTACACAAAAGAAAAACAAAAAAAAATCAAATAAGACAAAGAAGAACGTTATTGTAATTGTTGTTACTTAAATTAAGAGTAATAAGTTAAAGAAGCATTGTCTTATATACAAGAAAGCAAAAAAGAACAATAATTATTATTCAGATAAGTGCTAGCAATTGCATCTAGAGCTTATATCTAACAAATTAAAAAAAAAGAACAAGAATAAGAAGAATAAAGACGTCGACAAGATCTTCGCAAAAATTGTCTACGTGTTTTAAGCTAAAGCAATTAACTTTGCTTAAAATTCTAACTTCGAACATATTCGCAATACTATTGCACGCTTCGAATATATTAACAAAAAAAGAATATTGTCGCAATCTTTAAAACAACATTTAAATTAGTAAAGATTGTTTTCGCTAATATTGCAATTGCAAGTAATTCGATTTTAACAAAGAATAACTAGATAATTAATTTCGACTTCTTGCATTTAATAACTTTATTAAAGACAAAATTTATTATGTACAATTTTATGTTTAACAATATGCTAATCTACTGTAATGTCGTAGCGCTATTTGGCGCGCTAATGTCTTAGAATATAGTAGGACACATAATTGTAACTATCTATGAAAGTTTCGAATTGCACGACTCTCCTTTCTAATTAAAAAGCGAGAAATAGGCTCGCACGTTATAGCGAGTATTAGATAGGGAGGAAGCTTATCTCTCGTTGTTCTTTAACGATTAGTCTTACTACTATCTACTCTATATAGTTGGGGCATAGTAATGAAAGCCTATTATATCTCACGTCTTTCACATCTTAGTGCGTCGACAAGTAGCAAACACATTCGTATCTAACATTTATATTGTTGACAACAACAAGTTAAACGCTATTAATAGAGATACAATTGCGTTGAATAAAATATTGCTAAACAATATTACAATTATCTTTAATCTTATTAATACTTTATATATTTCAAAGCTATTAATAGTTTTTTTATCGATCAATATATTAACAAAGCGAGAAATAAATGTCAACTTTTATAATAACAAATATCGCATAATTGTATTTAACAACAATTAAGTCTTATATATAGTTAAGCATCGTAAGCAATATAAGCTTTAATTATTTTGCTTTGCTAATATTGTTATTGTATTAATCGCAAATTACGTCTCTAGATACAACAACAATATTCTTAGGTTATAATATTGTTGCGTAAGACATTTAGATCTTAATAATCTAAAGCGACTAGTTAATATAATAGAAGATATTAGTTTTATTATTGTTATTAAATTATATAGTATTTGCAAATCTTGCATAAAAGATTAACAAACTAGATAGCTTTCGAACTAATTACTAGAGCTTGTTACTAAGTTTCTCGATTGCATTAAACTTAAACGTTAACAAGCTTATAATTTCTCTTACTATAGAAAATAAGAAATATTTTGTACTTTTTACAAATAAAGTCTTCGATTGTTGCTAGAGCTATCTTCTAATCTTAAAGAGCAACGTCTTTAATATCTTTACTAAGAAATTTAAATTCTTAATTAAAATGCAATTAGATTATAAAATCAAGCGTTAACGTACAAATTATATTATTAAAATTAAAAACAAATCAATAAAGATATAAGCAAAGATATATAATATTAAATAAAAGTTATTTGCTTTTTACTTACTTGAATACAACAATATTGCAAAATGTTAGAATAAAATTATTGTTAAAAAGATACAAGCAATGTTTGTTAATATCGATTTGTCTAGTTATATATAAGATAAAATGCTATTTATAAGCGTCTATTTTCGCAATTGTTTATTTGTTGCTCGTTTTTGCTTGCGAGATATTTAAAAGACGTTCTACGAAGTTTAGTACAAAAATAAGTCTAATCTAAGTTATCTTTGCATCGTAGATTGCAATATATAACCTTATATATTAAAAGAGTTGTTTAGATAGAAGAAGTTCAATGCAAGAATTATTAAATATTATTTATTAAACTATAAGAATCGAAATTAATATCAACTCTAAAATTTAATAACTAGAAGAGTTATTGTTTTACGAAACGTTACTTTCGACGAATTAGCAATTCTCTATTTGTCTAATAAGTAAATGCATTAAAATAATAAGAACAATTGTAAAAACACTAATCTAGTTACTTCTTATAAAGATAATTTTACTATTAATAATAAGTAAACAATATTAATATTAGCTTTATTGTTATTATTATCGCAATTAATGTCAAAATTATCGACAAATAAAGATTTTATATTTGCAAAAATTGCAATAGAAGTTAAGAATTAAAATTATCTTTTTAGTAATTTAAATAACAATAAATCTAAGTACTTTAATAATTAAGTTTCGAATTTTAATAATCTTTAGTCTTCTTAGAGAGACAACGAAAAAATTACAATTTTAGTTCTAAAATACAATCTAATCTTATCGCAAATACAATAATCTCTAATAAACTTACAAAAACAAGTTGTTCGATATAAAAAGTTTTTCTTAATAAGTTTTAAGAGCAAAAAAACAATTGAGTTAAGATTGTTATCTCTTTAATATCTAATAAATATATATTAATATTAATAATAACTTTAGAAGCCATTTATTATTATCTAGTCTTTGTTTGCAAAGCAACAATCAAAAACTATATTGCAAACTTTAATTTTAATATAAAGTTAAATCGACTTTTTAATGCAATTCTTGTATTTGTTGCTATTAAAGAATTATTTTTTATATTATTCGACGAAGAGTTGCTTATAATAACTAATTGTCGAATTAAATTATAATATTACTTCTTTAACTCAACTTAACGTCAAGATTAAATTGCAATATTTTTTTAAAATTAAATTGCTTAAAGTAGTTTAACGCGCTTTGCGCTAAACTACTTATAGTAATTAACTAAATTACTTTAAGTAATTCGATTTTTCGAATTTTAATAATTTAAGTCTTAATATTTGCATATAATATTTCTAGATTAGCGCAATTAGTTTATACTTATCTACAAATAAGTTATAATTAATTCTTTGCAAAAGCAATAAAAGATTGTTAACAATTAAGAAATAATAGATTTGAAATTAATAAATATCTATATTTATATTAAGCGCTCAAAAGTATTTAAAGAAACAAAAATTCTTACTACTTGCATAATATACAAGATTAATAAATTAATTGCGCTAATTCGGAAATATAACGTACAAATATTAAGACTTAAGTTAGAAAAATTTCGAAGAATCGAATTGCTTAAAGTAGTTTAATTAACTACTATAAATAGTTTAGCGCAAAGCGCGCTAAACTACTTTAAGCAATTCGATTTCAAAAAATTGTTGCAAGTTAATTTTAACGTGAAATTAAACTAGAGAAATAATATTATAATCTAGTTCGACGACTAGTCTAAAGATTAAGAAAAATTTGTATAACAAAGTTCTTTGTTATAAGATCTACTATATAGTTCGCAACTTTATATAGCAAGAAGAATTAAGTTTTCAAGAAATTCATATTGTTATTGTTAAGATTATATTGTTTACAACTCTCTTTGTTATTATTGTTAAGCGAGATTTCGATTGCAAGCAAATATTGATATTTTGAATAAACTCGAAGATGCAGATAGATTTTTGCTTCTTAATAACAATATTTTTTGTCTTTTTTTAAAATATAATCGAAATTGCTACAATAATAGTATTAAAAACTATTAAGTTAAAAGTTTTTGCAAACTCGAATTTATAATTTATTAAAAGATATAGCAAACAATATAGTAGATTATCTATATATTAAAAAATATCAATTATATAAAGTGCAAAGACTACAAATATATTGCAATCTCTAAAATAATTTCGATTAAATTATTATTAAATAAATTAATAAGAGATTTGCAAATACTCTAGTATATATTTGCGAACTCTATATAAGCAAGTTAATTAGAGTTATATAAGTAGCTCTTAGAGTTTGCGTGTTAAATACTATCTCTATATATTTAAGATATATTGTTTTTGTATTGTGCAACAAAGAAATAATTTTTTAGTATTAACTTAGTGTAAATTAAATAAAAGGATTAAAAAGTCTTTTGTATTACACTATAATAAAAAATAAATTTTCCTAAAAAGAGACAAATATTAAGTATTAACTTAGCGTAAACTATATTAGATTTTAAAACCTTTCTTATACAATAATAAAGAAAATCTACTTATTTAGAAAGAATTATATGCGAAATATTAACTAAATAAGAATATATATATATTTTCGAAATTTGCAAATATTAAGTGCTAGTTAAATTTATATCTAATATTAATTTCAAAATCTTGTTTATATCTAGTAAAGAGATAATATTTGTCTCTTCTCTTAGTAGCTATTAACTTTTTACTTGATATATATTAGTTGTAAGTTTTGTTAGCAAGAAATTGATATATTGTTGTCAATATATAGTAATTTTATTGGAAAATTAAATTAAGAATTAAGTATAAATATTGTATAAATATAATATATATTAGAGATACAATAATTATACAATATATTATCTTTTAACAAAAGTTCGACTTAAAAATCTAGTTGCTTTTTACTTGTTAATCTAAATAATAGCAAAAATATCTTAAAATTGATATCTTAAGTCAGTTTTATATCTATATTTTAATAATAATAAAAATCTTGAAAAAAAGATACTTTGAAATTAGATAAAGTTATATCTAAATAACAAATATGTTAATCTTATATTACAAGTCTATTTATTAAAAGATATATTAATAAAATAAAAATTTGCAAAATAAATTAAAATAATTGTTAATAAATTATATATAATATTTTAATTTTGCTTGTACAACAAACAATAATAAAGTTACAATATATTATTATACATACTAGATTAATAATATTTTATAAATAGTTCTACAAAAATTAGATAAAGTATATAATAAAATAAAGTTAAAATGTAATTTAAACTTAAATTTAATCTTGTAATAATTTAAATAAATATTAAATTTCAAGTAAAATAGAAGAGTCTTAAGTATAATATATACTAAATTACAAAAAATATATATTAGTAATTTTTTTATATTTGTTGTATTTATTGTTCTTTGTAATTCTATTCTTTTCTATCTTTAATTAAGATATATTAATAATATATACTTTATTGTTATGCGTTTGCAATTGTAAACGCAACAAAAATTTAATACTTTAAGTACTTTTTGCTTAAAAAGAAATTAATTAAATTCGATTTTGTTTATTTTAAGTTGTATTATATTAATAACATATTGTATATCTTAAAATAATTGCAATATAAAATTAAATAGTTAATCAAGACTTCGAAAATTTAATTTTTAATAATTAATTTAATTTGTATTCTTAATTTTTTTTTTAAGTATTTTGAATACAACTATTTATAAGCGTTGTTCGAACAATTAATTTGCACACTTGTTAGCGCTTTAATAAAAATGCTAATTTATAAACATTATTAACTACTTTATTGATTGTTTTCTTGCTCTTAATTCTTATATAATTATGTATCTAATATAATTTTAAACTCGAATCTAATTTATGTATAATTTATTTTGTCTTTTGTGTTTGTTAAAAACACGTCTAATTTAGAGTTAAATATATAATGCTTATTATTTTTAGCAATATCTAGCTATCTAAGTATATCTTATATATCTTGTTTATTTTGTTAATTTTTGCTCTATATAATTTAGCTAGTTGCTTTGCTTTAATTGTTAATTTTCTAGTTCTTTATAATATATAAGCGCTATATCGACGTTCTTTAAACGCTTGCTTTATCGACAATTCGAGAAATCAACTTCTCAATTTTAAGATACTAAGATAATCCAAGTAACTTAAGATCATTTCCAAGAATGTTCGAAAAGCAACAAAAAGCTTGCATTTAAGAAATTAAAAAAGACTTAACAAAAAGTATAATTTTAATATTCGAGATGCGCACAAACTCTTGTAGTACTTCGATTAGATCTTCGCTTGTTACTTGTCTATATTATAGTAATTTGTATAATAGAATCGAACAATTTGTAAGATTTCTACGCGAGAATAATATATAGGCAGAAGCATCTTCTATAATTGCGCAATTGATTGCGCGTAATTAATTGCGCGTAATTGATTGCGTATAATTGATTGCGCATAATTGATTGCGCATAATTGATTGCGCATAATTGATTGCGCATAATAAGTAGTGCTCGCAGATTGCGTTCAACAAGTCTTGACAACACGAGTACTATTCAAGTAATACTTGACATATTTCTCAAATTTTTCGTAATGCTTGGAATCAACTCGAAGTCAACTAAATCTATTAATATAATTCTAGAGCTAAAACATCGACACAACAACCTTAAGAGTCTCGAGTCGCTAATAGAACCTCTAGAGAGTTATCTCAGATTGTCGATGTTTATACTTATTTCGCATTAATAACAATTGTTGTAATATTTTTGTTCTTATTACTTTTATTTAAATATACTCTTAAATGCAAATTTGTTTAATCAATATTATTAGACTAGTTATATTAAGCTAGATTATTAAGTTCGAGTTAAATTCTTAGCTTGTTAAGACTCGATTCAAGTTAAGATTTTAATATTAAAAAATTAATTTAAATTACAATATTAATATAAAGTATTTAAGTTAAGTTACAATATTAATATTAAGTATTAACTCGAATTCTCGACTCGACTTATTTAGAAATTAAATATTTAAACTATTTTTAAAAAAATGCAATAAAATTATTGATTTATTTGTTTTATAATTTTATCTTATGTTTTTTCTTTAAAATATAATAAATATTAAATAATAATATATTAAAGTAATATATTTGTATATTATAATTTTTTATACTATTTTTAATAACTTAAATAATAAAAATATTTAAAAATTGAAAATCTTAATATTTTAATATTATTTTCGATTGCTTAGCAAGTCGAGTTAAGAATTTAAATCGAATTATAATTTTAGATTAATATTAAGTTAAGTTACAATATTGATATAAAGTATTTAAATCGAATTACAATATTAATATTAAGTATCTAGATTAAATTACAATATTAATATAAAGAATTAACTCGACAATTAGTCTAGTTATTATATTTCTTTTTAGTTAAATTTTTAAAGAATATTGTTATTATTATTAATAATCTTATTATTAATAAGACTATATAAAGTTGTGCTTGTACAATTGTTAAGATATCTAAATTTTAAATTTCTTTTTTTTAACTATAGCAACGTCGATCTAAGTTTCGATTTTCGATTTCTTTTTTTTAACTATAGCAACGTCGATCTAAGTTTAGATTTTCGATTTCTTTTTTTCATATATTACATTAAATACGCGTTATTATTGTCTTTATTATTAGATTTAACTCTCTTGCGTTTATATTTGCTATTAACTTTTAAATTAACTTATTTAGATAAATATTAATAGAGATTATATTAGTTTTTACTTATAATATTTTTGTTAAGATTGTCTTATATACGCTTGCGACTTGTTAAAGTGCTTGTTCTTGTATTAATCTTAACTTAGTTATAATTGTTTTTTGTTTTTCTTAGTTTTGTCAACATATATTATGCAATTGTTAGATTTAATAAAATAGTAACTCTCTTTTTTTGCTCGCTTTATATTGTATGTATCTTTTCTATTATAAATTGCAAAGTTGTATTTATTTATTTTCGTTATCTAGTCTCTATTTATATGTTCGATAGAGTTTTTACTTCTTTAACAACGTAGCGCAAGCGCTTTTATACTATTTATTCTAATATTTTTTTAGAATATCTAGCAACGCTATTAATTTAAAAACAAATAGCTTCGAATAATTCTTTTTATTTAATTTGCGTAATACTATTGTAATAGCTCTCTTAAAATATATTAACTATATTTTCTTCTTAATATATTTTATAAAAAGAAATTGCATTTGTGTTAATATAACGCTTACTAGATATTGCAATACTTAATTTGTAACTTTATTAAATCTTAGAATTTAGTTTAAAGCAATCTTATAAATTGCTTATCTAATTGTTTAATTTATAATTAAGATATTGTTTTCTATAAGCAATGCGTAATTGTAGTTTTAAAAATTGTTTATTAATATTTTCGATAACAATAAAAAATAAGTTTTAAATATTATTTTGATTTTTCTCTTAATTATAATTGCAATTCTTTTACGCTCTTTTAAGAATAAAATTAAAACTTGTATTAAAATTTTATTAATAACGTTTTTAATTTATTTCGCATTTTTAAAGAGCTTTTTATTAAAGTTTTTCGACTTTTGTATTGTTAAGCAAAATTTGTCTTTTTTGTACTTTTTTAATATTTTGTCTTTTTTATTGTATATCTTAATATATTTTGTTTAATTAATTAATATTTAATATTGTTATTATAAATATCTTGTCTTCTTTATTGTTTACATGCAATCTTTAAATTATTTATATTTAATTATTTTGTAGAATCTTGCTTATAATATAGATTCTTTTTTTTTTAAAATATTAAATAACTTTGTTGTAAGTTTGTTAATGTATCGACGTCTTATTAACTTGTTTAGCAAGAATGCTAATAAATATCTATTTAATATATTATAAAAAGAAATCGTATTTATACTCTTTTACTCTTTTAGAGAGCGTCTTGATAACTTTTGTTGTGCATTAAAGTCTAGTACTATTTTAATTAAGAAATAATTTAAGAAATTCTTTATCTTATTATTAATCTTGTAATATATTAGCTTGTTAATTAGATTAAACGTTATAAAGATTAAGTCTACTGTAATTCTTGCTCTTCAATAATTGTTTATAATAACGTCTTGTAAGAGCGCTAGTATCGCGTTGACGTTTCTTATAATATCTAATAAATTGTTAAACAAAACGTACTATTAAGAGTAGAACAAGCTTGTCTAGAAGAGATAATGCAAATTGAAGTTGTTTACAATTAAATATTATTATTGCTTGTTTTATTAATAATAAGCTCTTCTTATTATGCGCTTTGTTATAACTTCTTAAAGACAAATTGTATATCTTATATATATTTCTAGATAACACATTAACAATTTTATTATTTTCTCTTTCGCTTCTTTGAAGTGTTATTATAATTATATCTTTAAAGTATTAAATTGTGTATCAATTATTACTATCAATACATTTATTAATATAAAAGTATATTTTTTTGTTGTTATTCTTTAGCGCGAAGTCGACGCAATTCGAATTATAGATTTTTGCTTTTTTGCGAAAGCGTTACAATTTTTGTATTATTAATATATTATATTTTTGTATTTTCTTTTTTTGCAATAATATTATTATTATTTTGTTTTTAGATTTTTAAATATTATATTGTAATATTCGAAGTTTTAATTGTTCTACTATTAGTGTTTCTTCTTAAATAATATCTTTTGTATTAATATAATCTTTGTTTCTTGTAATAATACTATTTTTGTATTAACTTTTGTTATTTTGTTAGCGCTACTTTAACTTCTTAAGAATAAACAACTAAGTAGAGAGTTTTTCGAGCAACTTTTCTTATTTAGTTGTTTTATAACGTTCTTTGTTAACGTAATATTAACGTTCGAAGAGATTGAAATATTTAATAAATTGCTTTTTTTAAGCTTGCATTTAATATTCTTGTTTATTATTGTTGTAAATATTGTAATAACTTCTAATATTATAACAAGATTTCTAAATTTGTCTTTGTTGCTTATTTTTATTACGTAATAAATTAATTAAGTTTGTTTTATTGTTTTAATTCTTTATTTTTTGTTTATCTCTTAAAGTATTTTAGATTAAATATTCGATAGTTTTCTTTGCAAGAATTGCATTGTTACTTTGCTTACTTCTTACTAATTATATATCTAATTATACAATGCTTTTTTATATAATATTTGTATCTTTATTTATTCTTGCAATTATATATAATATAGTTATATTTTTAATACTTTAGATATTATTATATTTTGTATTCTTTATTGTAATATTAAATTATTTCAATCTAAGATTTATGCGTAATTTTAAGTTAAATTAAATAATTTGCTATTTTTTCGTTTATTATTTAAACTATTATTAAGATATACTTCTACTTATAATTGTCTTTAATAAATTGTTATATTTTGTTTATCTTAGAATTTAAGTATATTCTTGTGCAAACATTCTAAATAGATTGATTGTCAAATCGAATTTCGATTTTAACTTTAGAAATCAACTTGATTTGTTAGTTTTAATATTAGAAATCGACTCGAAACTCGATTTAATTTCTATTGTTTTAAAATCAACTTAATTTAACTCGACTCAATTTTCGATTTTAATATTAGAAATCAAATCGAATTGTTAAGAAATCGAAAATAATATTATTATGTTAAGATTTTCTATTTTTGAATATACGTTATTATAATTTTGAATTTTTCGTTAAAATGTTAAGTAGTATACTTCGACACAAAAGCTACGCTTGCTTATATTATCTCAAAACAACTTGCTTAGACTTAAACTAATTGCGTCGATTCGGGAAATCGAGTTCGATTCGGGAAATCGAGTTCGATTCGGGAAATCGAGTTCGATTTAAGAAATCGAATCGAATCTTGACGATTCAATTTAAATCGAATCGAAAGTCTTAGCGATTCAATTTCTAAAGTTGAAATTAACAATTCGATTTAATTTCAAACTTTGAATCGAAAATCAAATCAAAAAATCGAATCAAATTGTCAAGACTATTATTTTTAGTAAATTTTATTATTTTTAGTAATAATTTTATTATGTTTAGTAATAATTAATTAATAATCTAATAGAAATAGTTAATTTATTAAATTGACTAATAAATATACTAGAGATTTCTTTTTATAAATACATTACTACTAAGCATTACCTAGTAATTAATAAAAAATCTAAATTTAAACTTAACTTATACTATTTTTAGTATTCTTGACATTCTTGGCGATTCGATTCGATTTCTAAAGTTGAATTGTCGATTTGGGTCGATTCTAGAAGTTGGAACCGAAAACCGAATTGACGATTAATCTACTTAGACTAGTTGCTACTTGTATTACTCTTTTATATTATCTTTTTGTTCTCGAGTTATTTTCTCGAACTATTAAAGAATATTATTATATTATATTTGTATTCTTATTTGCAAAACATCGAACTCTTTAAGAGTTTTAAGTTAATTTATCGACAATTCGGGGAAGCGATCCCTGTAACACAATGGCTTCACTAAGTCGACATCGGCCCGAGAGAGTCTCGTGACACCTCGCGCTAGCCTACTGGAGTAACTGAAATTCCTTTGTGATATTTAGATTGTTTTGTAATTTCATTGAAATTTTTAGCCTAATCGGGTTAGTATTACGTATAGAATTAATATTTGAAACAAATTTTTTTAAAATTCTTTTCGTTTTCAATTATTGATTCTATACGTAATATTAACCCGATTAGGCTAAAAAATTCAAATATATTACAAAACAATCTAAATATTACAAAACAATTTCAGTTACTCCAGTAGGCTAGCGCGAGGTGTCACGAGACTCTCTTGGGCCGATGTTGACTTAGTGGAGTCATTGTGTCACAGGAGTCGCTTCCCCGAATTGTCGATAAAGTCTTCTTTTATAATTTATATTAAAGTAACAACTCGTTTTTTAAACATTACAAAAGACAAAAGCAAAAATATTATTATATAAAATAATCGATTTATTGCTAGACTTATTATTAGCATAAAGAGTATTCTTACAAATGTCTTATTTATTATAGCTTCGCGCGAACTATATTGCGAAGAATTTAACTTTAATAATGTAGAAAAGCTCAAAAGAATTCGCTCTAAAGATAAATTTTTTTAGAGATTTTTTTGTTAACTTAATAACTAATACTAGTATATAGTTTTGTTTTTACAAAAAATTGGTTGTCTTTAAAAGCAAACAAATTTAATTATTTTTATATAGATTGATTGTTAGATTCAATTTTGATATTAATATTCTAACTTAACTTAAATACTTAATATTAATATCGTAACTTAACTCGAATACTTGATATAAATATTTTAATTTAACTTAATATTGATTTCGAGTTACAATTTAATTCGAGTTATCGACTCGAATTGCCAAGCAATCAAAAATAACGTTAAAATGTCAAGATTTTCTATTTTTAATTCGAAAAGTTCAAATTTTAAAATAGAAATAAAATAAATATTTATTTCTATCTTGTTTTGATTATTTGCATTATTTTAATGCATTACTATATAATATTTATTATATTTTAGATAAATAAGTCAAAATTAAACAAATAAATTAAACAAATAAATAATTTATAGGAAAATCTAACGTCTTGACGAGTTGAGTCGAGAATGTAAATTAATACTCGATATTAATATTGTAATTTAGCTCGAATACTAATTGTTAAATTAAATTTCGATATTAATAACCTAACTCGACTTAACGTTAAGATTAGATTGCGACAATTTTTTTAAAATCGAGTTGCTCAAAGTAGGTTAACGCACTTTGCGCTAAACTACTTATAGTAATTTGCTAGCTACTTTAAGAAATTGAATTCTTCGATTTTTTTAAACTCAAGTCTTGACGTTTGCACGTAACTCTTCTAATTTAACGCAATTAATTTAATTGTAACTCGAATTAACTTTTCGATATTAAAATTCTAATCCGAATTAAGTCTTAACAAGTTAGAAATCTAACTCGAACTTAATAACTTAATTTGACACAACTAATCTATTTTTAAAGCGAGCTTTTAACAAATAATTAAAAATATTTAAAAACTAAATAAAAATTATATATAAGTTGTTAGCATTCTTGCGCATATTAGTAAAGATATTGTTGCAATACAAAATAGCAATACAAAATATTAATAACAAATTAATATAATCGATATTCTTTAAGAAGTTTTCGAAATTATATTAACATTAATATTTAACAATAAGTAATTTGCTTCGATTATGCTCTATTCTACTTATTTGCTAGGTAAAGAATAATTGCTAGGTAGGCAAAGCAACTAGGCAAAGAAACTAGACAAGGTGAAAAGGCACGTAAATAAACAAGACAAACATCTATCGTAATTGTAAAGATAATTCTCTAAGAACTAAGTTAACAATCAAGTTATACTTTATTGTTTAAGAGCAAACGTTATCGATAAAAGTTAAACGCTCTTTTGTTATTTAACAAAAGCATTAGATACAAATCTCGTAATACAAATTCTTCTTAAAAGAAAAAACATTAACGTTCTCGTTATATTGCAAACTTAAACGTTACTTGATTTTTAAACTTAATTATTATTTTGTCTAGATCTTAATAACTTAATCAATCGTAATAAATTCGTCGTTCTTGTTTGTTTGCGCGTTATGTTATTGAATAATTTTAATATAATTTTTTTTGATGCTTAGTTCGTCGTAGAACTTCTTGTTGCATTAACAATAAATATTCTTTCTCGCATTTAAGTATGTTTTATTTAGTTTAATTTTTGCAAAGTTGTCTTAAAAACTATCTTTAAGCAATTTGACAATCTTAATAATTTAAGTTAATTTATTAGCGAACTTGACAATGCTTTCAAGAAAAGCATAGACATTAATTACAATAATAAAGTTGACATCAAGAATAGCGTTGCAACTATCTTGTATAACTTAAAAGCGTATCGTTATTTTGTTCGAATTATTTGTTATTTTGCTTAATATTTGTTTAGCAATTGTTGCAAATCAAGTTGTTTAACAATTAACAATTAAGACATTTGTAAATTTAGAAGCTATTTTCTTGCGAATTAATTTTTATCTTTCGAAATCGATATTTAACGCACAATTAAGTTTGTCTTAATTGTCTTAAGCTTCTTCGCGTAATATTTTAGCAACTTTAAATTTCGCAAAGCAAAAAATAAAACAAAATCAAAGAAAGCATCTTTGTTAACTAAGATTTTTAAAGTTGATTTATTTGCTTTTATTGTTGAAACTAAACGTTCGCAAAACAACGTTATTATCTTGAATAAAATTTAATTAACGTTCGTTTTTTGCATTTTTCGCGCTTTAATTAAAGTTGCGTTTTAACACTTAATTGTTTGACAAACTTCGATTAATATAATCTTTTTATTAATGTTAATTGTCTTAAGATCTTTCTTGTAATATAAATTCGAAAATTGATTATTAAACATAACAAGATTTAAGATAAACTTGCAAGTCTTGTAATTTGCAAAGATTTAATCTTTCTTTAAAAATAACAATTTGTTAAAACATATTAATGTGTTGTAAGATATAATATTATATATAAGATCGCTTATCTTAGTCGTCTTATATTTCTTTTGCAAGTCGATTATTTAAGTAAATTAAATGTCGATATTATCTTGTAAAATATATCTTTTTTTGAAAACATTAATAGTGCTTATAGATATAAAGACAAACTTTAGAGATTTGCGTAATATACAAATATTGTTATTTTTATTAAAAGTTGCAAGTTATAGAACGAAGCAATCTTGTATTATAATGTTGACATAAACAACATAATTTATATTGTAATTAATAAGACACATATGAATTATTAAGTAAATAAGATAATTGTTGATTTTTATCTTTTCTTTAAATTAGAATAAAGCGACATTATTTTTAACTATCTTTTCGTTTAAGATTTCGAAATCAAAAACTAAATAAACGAGAAATACGTTATTGTCTTTGCAAAGCATAAATATAATAAAATAACTATTAAGCATAAACATCTCGCGAATAAGTTGTTCGACGTTTGTTATAATGTGTTTTCAAAGAAAATCGCTCTTAAACTTAATATTTATTTGATTTAATTTGTTATTACTTAATATAATCTAGTTATTATTATCTTGTTAATTTAGCATTTTCGCGAGATTGTCTTTAATTGCTTGATTTGCAACTTTACGTTTACAAACTTTTGCAACATATTAATTAAGATAAGAGTTCTTGTTCTTTTTGTCAAAAGTTATATTAATTGCTTGTTAGATAACAATAATAGATAGACGATCTTGCAATGCGATAACAATAATAAAGATATTATTGTCAATAATATAAAGATAATAATTGACAATAATAAACAAGAATACGTATTAACAAAATTAAAGATAATAAGCTTTAGTAATGTTGTTAACATCAATGTTAATTGTGCTAATATCTTAATAAATTGCGTCTCGTAATTAAAACTTGTAAAGCATCTATTATAAGTAAACATTAAATTATAATTGTTTAATATTACATTTGAGCAAGTAATCTATTGTTATCAATTCTTGAACGTCGATAATAATAATATTAAGATAATGTCTTAATGTTGTTGTTTTTTTGACTATTTATAGTAGTCTTAATCTTAGATAATTTGTCTCTTTTCTTAAATATAAGCGCATTTTTTGTTGTCTTAGACAATTAATCGTGCTTCTTTAACAATAATACAAGAACAATAACATTTACTAGAAATGTTAAGACAATTATTTTAAATACTATAATAATTGTTTTAAAACGTCTTATAATAAAGAGAATAAACATTTTGTACTTTGTTTTGTAATTGTTGACAAAATTCGCAAAATCGTTTAGCAAATTCTTGTTATATTATTAATTTTACTTAGTATTGTAATCTTTTTATTAAACAAGATATTTCGAAATAAAATAATTTTACTTAAATTGATAAATGCGATGCTCGATAAAAATCTTAATCTTGTAAGAATATTATTTAACATTTAACTTAATAATAGTCTTCGAATAATCTAACTTTAAACGATTGTATAAATTTTTATCGTCTAGTGTTAACTCAAGATAAGTAATAAATATAATTAGATAAATTTTTTAATTTATTAAGAAATTTAATTTGTATATTAAATTGTTTTTTTGTTTAAAAATCTTAAAAGACTTGATGCGTTAAATCGACAACTTAAACAATTTAACAAACAACAAAAAGTAACTCTTGTAAAGACAAAAATACATTATGTTGCTTATTGAAAGCTCGATAAATTTGTAATATTTATTATATATTGTTTTAACTATTATGTTAGTTTATGCAATTATTGCTTTTGTTTTAAAGACGTTAACAATCTTTTTTTGCAACTAATTTGTTTGAAAATTGTTAAACTTAAGAAAAAACAAGAAATTATGCGTCTTAAAGCTTATAGTTATCTTATTTAATAATAACTCAATAGAAACACTAGATAAATTATTAAGACAAACGCGAAGTGCAAACAAAAAAAATACTTAGTTCAAGTTAAAATTGTTAATCGCTATATATTGCAAGACTATTTTAATTGTTTAATTTGTTTGTTTACTTTGTTCGTCTATTTGTAAATAATATGCTATTAAGATTAGAAATTGAACTTTTAGCTTTTAAAACATAATTATTTAGAATTTAAATATAAATTTGCGATTTTTGTTGTATACGAACGCCTTTAAAACTTCTTAATTATTAAGATCGTTAAAAAGAATACTTGTTTACTTTGTTGCAATATAAGTTATTTTGTCGCTTAAAACAATTATTTTCTTGAAAAAATTTCAAGTTGTCGTTAAAATAGTATTGAAATTCTAATATAGTAATAGTCTTAAAACGAAATCGATGCACACAATATAAAAAAATACCAAAAAATTTAAAATTAAATTAACATTCTTATATAATTAATATCGCTTAATTTGATAAAAATTGTATTCTTAACAATAAGCAATATATCGATGCAATTAAGAGACAAATTTACGAAAATAAAAGTTAACAATTATTGTCTTATAAGTGCGAGTAAAGTTAGCATAACTATTTATATTGTATATTTAATAAAAGATTTTCGTTTTAAGTTTCTTGAAGAAACATAGTTTCTTGCAATTTGCATAGTTTGTAAAGTAAAATAAATTGTCTTTTTTAAAAAATTAAATGTTAAAAAACATAAATAACTTTCGAATTGTTGTTAGAATTTTTGTTTATTTGATAAATTTAACGTATATTTCGAAAAGTCTTTTTTTAAAGATTTTACTTATTTGAATAAAACATAAATAAAATAAGATTGTCTTGTTAATTGTATCTTAATCGATTAAATTTGATTTCGCTTTAAAAGTTTGTTGCATTAATTTAATTATAATATTTACATTTATTGCAAAGTTATTTATTTTATTTGAGATTAATAACTTATTCTTGTTATGTTTATTTTTAAATGCAAGAAGTTTAAACAATGTATTTAAGATTATATATAATCTTTTTGCACAATAATGTACGTTTAGTAAAAATTGTAAAAGATATTGCGAAATACGCACGAAACGAAGATTAAGCTTATTAATTAATAAGAAAAATAACGTAGTTTGTTTAACAATGCTTGTTGTAATCGAAAAGTTAGTATAAACTATAATAAATCTTTTAATCGCTTCTACTAAATATTTGATCTTTCGTATTATTTATACAAAACAAGTTCCTTTTATTTTAGTTAATTAATAATTTATCTTAATAAAACTTAGAGTTTTAAATAGAAACAAAATATATTAAATATTATCTTATCTAAAGTTGTCGCTAATTAAATCATCTTTAACATAATATATCTTAACATTAAATTCGCGTTTTTTGAAGACGTTTAAGTCTATATACAATTGATAATTGTTGTCGAAATAAATCAAAAAGTTCGAAGCTATCAAAAATTGTTATAATTAATAAAAGAATTAAAGAAAAATAAACGAATGTTTAATACACGTGTTTTTTGAATATGTCTTTCGCTTTTGGTCGTTAACAATAAAGAATATCTAAAGAAAACAAGTCTTTTCTTATTGTAAAACGTTAGTTCGTTGAGCGTCTTAAACAATTTTATCTCTTTAATAATTGACAAGATCAAAATAGATCTTAAGCGTCTTCAAATTCTTAAAAAATTTGATTGTTTTAATAATAACAATACGTTTCTTAATAATAAACAAGTTAAAGATATTTATTTTTTGTTCTAGCAAAATAATACTAAAATAGTTAAGATAAGTCTTTTTGAAACTAAGTGTAATGTTTAGCAAGACTAATTTGTCAAACAATTAAATAAATTAAATTAAATGTATGTCGAACAATTAAGAGAAAACAACAATATTATTAATGTAAATACGATAAAAGTTTCTAAATTAATAAAGCTCTTTATTTATTATTTGTTAAACGTAAACAAGCAAATTTTTGAATCTTATAATAGCGACATTAAGTTATTTCTTGTTTTGATAAATAATAAAGAAAAACTTATGTTTATCTTTAAACATAATTAAGAATTGCAAGAAAAAAGTTAATTTATTTATTAAATTTATGTGCTTACAATTACGAATTTGAGCTATAATGTTCGTTTAAATAGATATCGAATATTTATTCGTAATAATTAGTTTATTTAGTTTGCGAATATTAGTTACTACTCGATGCTTTCGAATTTCGTTTAATAAGATTTATTAAATTACGAAGACAAAAAATTCGAACGACAAAGATTTAATCGATTATATTATTTTGTTTTAAATATATAAATTGTCAAATTTTTTATTAATTATCTTGCGATCGCGTTTTGCAATATTTATTTTAATAATTGTCTTAATTTTATTGTGCGTTATTTTTTTTATCTCTCGTTTTCTAATTTTAATAATAAGAGTTTTTGCTCTAATTATTTGCGAAAGAATTTGTCATTATTGTAATTGCAAGTCTTGCGAGAGATTTTAATATCTAAAATTATGTCGACGCTTATTATATTAATTGACAAAATTGTTCGTTAAAATCTTGCAAATCTTGCATAAATTGTTTGAAATATTCGTAATTTGCAAACTATTGTCGAAAAAAATACGCGTAATCGAATTGCTTATAGAAGAGCATGCAAAAGAAATAAATTAAATAAGATACATATAATATAGATTAATAAATAATTTGTTCTTCTAATTGTTTATTTAATCGATTCGAATTTTGCTAATTAAAGCGATAAGCAAGCATTGTCTTTTACATTTCGCGCTTTGCGTCAAATTTTTTAATAAAGTCTTAAAATAATATATAAGCAATAAATATATTAACAATAGAATGCAATTTTATCTCGAATTAATTTCATGTTCGAGTTAATTGCTCTTGAATTTCTTCGATGTTTATTAATTGCGCATAAAGAATAATATTTTGCAAATATCTTGTAATTTCTTATTCGTCTTTAACATCTTTAACAATAAAGATCTTTAACATTAACTTGTTAAACGTCTTGCTAATTCTTATTTTAAAGCGATTTTGCAATTTATTGATAAAATTCAAAAAAGACAAACTTCGAAATGTTTGACGTTTAAAATTATTTATCTTTTTAAAATATTACATTATAACAAAGTTACAAAGACAAAAAGAGAAATTGTCTTAAACAACGACTTTGTCAACAACGTATGCGTAATTATTTACACATTCGATAAAAATAAAGACTTCTCTATATATTGTTTTCTTATAAGCAAAAATAATATTGTTTAACTTTAGACTAATCGTCGGGCCAGGTTTCGATATTAACATTCTAGCTCGACCCAGATACTCGATATCAACCTCTTGACTTGACTCGAAATCGACTCGAGTCAACGATTTCTTGACTCAACTCAATCGACTCGCCAAGCAATCGAAAATGACGTCAAAATGCCAAGATTTTCTATTTTTAAAAAAATTCGCATTATTTGAATTACTAAAAATAGTTTAAAAATAATAACGCACAAATAACGTACAAATGCATTACCTAAATGCATTACTATATAATATTATAAACAAATTAATTAAATTAATCAATTTGATTAAGTTGATTAATGCACTTTTTTAAAAATAATCTAAATTTTTCGAGTCTTGGCGAGTTGAGTCGAGTTATACGCTAAGTACTTCATATCTATCCTTTGACTCGACTCGAATACTCGAGCCAAGATTTTCAACCCAAATTGGGTCTTGGCGAGCCAGGAACTTGGCTCGAACTCGATAACTCGACTCGACGCGATCAATCTATTTAACTTATAGTTGTTTAGAGCGTCTAAATAAAAAAAGTCTAGATTAGACGTCTTAAATTAATTAGAAAACACATTTGTATCTTTTTGTAAAAAGTTATTAAAGTATCTAAGAATGCGACAAAAATTAGTTAATTTATTTCGAGACATTTATTATATCTGCTTTACGAAAGAACGTTAATCTTTTTTACGCAATATAGTTCGCAATTGATTTAGATTAAAAATTGCAAAAGATAAAGTTTATTTAAAAGTCGCAAAGTTAAATTGCGAAATTAAAGTTCACTTAAAGATCGCAAGATTAAATTACGAAAACAATATTTATTTAAAAACTATTAAATTGACTTGAGCAATAAAAGACTATCGAACAAGCTCTTGTTGTTGTTAAGAATCTATATTATTAAGCGTAACTATGTTCGATTAAATTAGCAAAAAATAAGTAGATTAAGCATTCGATTGTAAGATATTAAATTTGACATTTTGTTATTAATCGTATTAAGTATATTACTTAGCGTCAAATAAGTTAAAAGACTATAAATTGTACAATTGTGCGACAAAGTTAAATTGATCAAATTGTTGTTAATTACTTTGCAAAGAATTGTTAGAGCGTAAATCTATCATTTTGAATTTATTGCTTATTTCGAAATTCGTTCGATCAATTTTAAATTAACGACGACAATTTATACTATTTTTCTTAAGAGAGAAAGCTCTTTTTCGACGATGTAAATTGTTAACGTTCGTCAATATGTTTTTGTGCGATTTATCGTTGTTTAATTCGTTAATTTTGTTGTTTCTTAATTTGTCGAAAGAGTTAATTATTGATTGTTTAATTAAGAACGCAAATAAAATAAAAAATGTAAATAAGAAAACAAAGCTCAAGATACTTAAAAACACAAATTTATTTCGTTAAACAACAAGAACTTCGTCAAGATGCTTTAAGACGATTGTCGAATTAAAAGATTTTAAATTTAAAATATTATCAAGATAGACGTTTAGATTCTTTTGCTTAGATTGCTTGTTTTAATGTTTAAATAATTGTTTTGTTAACAACTTTAATAATGTCTTTGAGATAATGTTGTCTAATATAGAAGATAACAATATCTTTAAAGTAACGACGTCAATTGTAACAAATTGTAATATCTTCGAAATTTAATAATTAAGAACGATAAACAATAATGTTTTTGTTAAAGACTCGTTGTAAATTGTAATAAATAATAATTTCTTCGTCAAAATTTTGTTGTTAATTGTGTTAAGTAAAGTTACTTATTACGTTCTCTCGAACTTATTAATTGCTTATTTGAGTAAAATCTTGTCAATTACTTATTTGACTGATCAAATTTGTTTATTTTTACTAGATTGAGCAAACTAAGTAGAACAACAAGTCTTGCTTGTTGATTTAAGTAAAGACGAACGAGACAAAAGTTTAAAGAGCTTCTTGATTCTTAATCTAGTTAACTTACTAATGTAAGAAATATATTGATGTTTAGTAATGCAAAATTGCAAAATTTAATAAGTAAAAACAGAAAGAATAAGATTAGCTAGTTTGATTAAGAAAGACATCTCAATACAATTAGATAAACATTTGCGAAAGACAAGTTTGTTAACTCTAATACAATAATTTAGTGCTTAATGATTGCGATCGATAGATAAATGCTAACTCTAATGCAATGATTTAGTGCTTAATAACTACGAAACGCAAATAAATGTCGACTCTAATATAATAATTTAATGTCTAGTAATGCATGCGAGATTAAGTGAGAAAATTGAAGATTAATGTCGTTCGTTTAAATTAGACGAACGATTGACTTGAATTGTACGTTGAAGCTATTATTTATTAGATAAAGAATGATTGCTAGATAGACAAAGCAATTAGACAAAGAAACTAGACAAGATAAAAAGACACGTAAGTGAACAAAGCAAAGATTTATCGTAATTGTAAAGATAATTCTTTAAGAACTAAGTTAACAATCAAGTTATACTTGATTGTTCAAGAGCAAACGTTATCGATAGACGTCAAACGTCCTCTTGTTATTTGACAAGAACATTAGACACAAATCTCGTAACACAATTTTTCTATTAATTAGAAATTTAATGTATGTTTTTTGCGTTATATATATGCAAAAAATTATTATAATATTTAAGAATCTAGCTTTAATTCGACAATTTATTATTCTTGATTATAAGTTTTTATTTATTAGCTTAAGACGTTTACTAATTAACACAAATATTATACTATTAACAAACAACAATTAAGATGTCTTTTAAAATTTAATTTACAAATATATTAAGTTAAAAGAGAGACGTCTTATTAACAAATGTCTTAAATTTTAAAAGATGACAACAATTTTAACAACTTTTGTATTTACTTTACAACATTGCTTAAGAACGAAAATTAACAACAATAATTAAAAAAAAAGAATAATAAATAATAAGAATAATAAAACAATAAAGTTATACAACATCTCGAATACTTTAATTCTTCGATATAAGAGAAATGTTATTAATATTTAGATTGATTGTTAAATTAAATTTTGATTTCAACTTTAGAAATTAATCTAATATGTCAATTTCAATATTAGGAATCGACTTGAAATTCGATTTAATTTCTATTATTTTGAAATTGACTTAATTCGATTCGACTTAATTTTCGATTTCAATATTAGAAATCGAATCGAATTGTTAAGAAATCGAAAATAACATTATTATACTAAGATTTTCTATTTTTAAATATACGTTATTATAATTTTGGATTTTTTGCTAGAGTATTAAGTAGTATGCTTCGACACAAAAGCTACGTTTGCTTATATTATTTTAAAATAACTTACTTAAACTAGTTGCTACTTATGTTATTCTTTTGTATTATTTTTTTGTTCTCGAGTTATTTTCTCGAATTATTAAAGAATATTGTTATACTATATTTGTATTTTTGTTTGCAAAATATTAAACTTTTTAAAAGCTTTAAATTAAGTATTGTCTTTAAACAAAGAAAATTCTAGCAAATTTATCTTTTGCGATTTGCTATTTAGTAACTTATATCTTAATTAATTCGCAAATTAATTCGATTTAAGTTTTATTACTTTTGCTTTTAATAATAGAAAAAGAATTTTTTGCGAAATATTAAATAAGATATTTGTTAATTATTTATTACTTGTTTTAAGAGAGAAAAACAAATATATTAAATAAAGTTCAAATACTAATATTCAATTTTAAGCATAATAATTACAAATAACTATTAATAATAATATCTTAAACAAGATTTAATTAAGACTTGTCAATTTATATAAAGCAAAAAAAAATATATAGAAGCACAATTCAAGCTTTGAAACAAATATATCTAAATAGCTTCGATTATAAATAATATTTTAAAAATTGTATACAAAAGTTGTTACAAAATTTTAAATTATTTTATTGCTTACAATTATTTAAGCATATCGAATATAAAGAAATATCTTCTATTCTTTTTTTATTTAAAACAAAAATAATCTTAATTGCAAATCGCAATTAATCTAGTCTTTAATTGCGTAAATTACAATTAATAATATATATAAATAATTCAAAATTAACAATTCTTTAGAAAAAAAGTTATATCGATTTGTTATTATTCTTTATTTAAGACAATTAAGAAGATTAACTATACAAAACTTTTGTAAATTTAAATTTTTTTTTCGAATTATTAACAATCTTAATTTTCGAAAACTATTAGAAATGTTTTACTCAAATTTAATGCTTTTAAGTTGCACAAAATTATTTAAAATAATTCTCTCGAAATATAATTAAATTTGTAAAAAAAATTAAAATAAATCTTAAGAATACTTAACATATTTTTATTGCTTTAAATATATAATTTAGTTCTTAAAAAATTGTCTATTTAAGAGTATTAATATATTGAGTAAATATTATATTTTAATTTTGCAAATATTTTATTAAATTTACTTCTCTTAATATTAAGTATATAAATTGTTAATTAGTATTAAAACTTATAAAGATTTTAAAGTTTTTTAAGATTAAAGATAGACTTTTTAAGATTGTTATTAATAATATAAGTAATAATAGCATACTTAAGAACAAACTTAAAAAGATCTTAAATTAACAAGAGTTTTAATAAGATAAATAACAAAACTTTATATCTTGTTTAACTTATATTATTAATTTTGTAATTTAAGATTTTATTTTAATTATAAAATTGAAAGCAACAAATAATAATATTGTTATACAATTAAAGAATAAACAACTTCAAGATATTGCAAGAAGCACAAATTTGTTTAGTATAATTAAAAAGATATTTAAATTTGTAATAATATAAAGAGATAATATATATATTAATTTTATTAAATTTGCGCTCTTATAATTGTTATTGATAACTTAGCTTAATATTTGCTTTAATTTAAAGACTTTTAAGAGAAAATTAATAAAAAATTACAAAAACTAGTATAAAATATTTGTATTTGTTAGAACTCTATTTATTTTATACTTTTTCAAATATATTAATTACGCAATTATATTAACTTTTAAATAAAAAAATATTTTTATGATTTAAAGATTTAATAAATTAAATTTAACAAAAGAAAATAAGACTTAGTTTTGTTTATTAACAATATATTAAATTCTTTTTATAAATATATTCTTATAGTTTTGCAAACAATTAATCTAAATATTTATTTAGAATTTCGAGTATTTGATACAATATTTAATTATCTTAAATATCTAAAAAAAAAAATTAAAAAAAAAATTATTTTTCGACAAATATTGTAATTAAGATTTGCAATAAAATTTCGACAAAATTTGCAAAATATTATTTAAAAATAGAAAAATTAGACAATATATTGTACAATCTTGTTAATATTTTAGATTTTACGCAAAAAGTTAGTTTTTATAAGTTGTAAAAAAAAAAAAAAACAACAATATTATTAATTACAAGAACAAATACAAGACAAAATTTATAAATTATTTTCGATATTATTACAATTTAATTGCTAATTTAAGAACAAAAGCGCAAAGAGCAAATATTGCTAAAAAGATAATATAATATAATAATATATATTAATTTTTACTAATATTAATATAGTCTATTACAATTGTTACAAAACTCTTATTTCGACAATCTTAATAATCTTGTTCGATTTAAAATAAAAATAATTAATATTTTTGCTTTAATATTATAAAAAATAAATATTTAATTTAAAAATATTAAAGAGATAATATATCGAACTTTTTAAAGCTAACGCAAATAACTTAAAATATATTTTTATATTTAGTATTATTAATAAGTATTAAACAAACTTTTAGTCTTGCTTAAAGAATATATTAATAAAATTTATCTTAAATAAATTTGCAAATAATCGAGCAAATTATAATAATTAAATACTTTAATTATACTATAAATTTAAATTTAAAAAAAATTGTTCTCGAATTATAAAATATATATTATAGAGAGAAAAATAACAATTAAGCAATAAATAGAGAAGAAGATTTTTTTATACTAGATTTTAAGATTGTTTTAAATTAGATTTATTAATAGATAAGTTAATTTTCGAAGAAAAAATATCTTTAATAATTATAGAAATAATTAGATATTATTAATAATAATGCATTTAATAATGCATTCAATAACTTAAATTGCTAAAAGAAATTTATTAATAATAGAATATTAAAGATTTAATTCTTAGCTAATACAAAAAAACATATTATAATTATTTGAGAAAAAAATTATAATATTGTTGTAGAATTTCTAGCTTAAAAGATCGAATTGCTCTATTAAATATTTAACAAAATTTAAATTCTTTAATTAAATTATTGTATACATAGCATAAATTATTGCAAGATTCGAATCTATAATATGTAAAATATTAATTATAATTCTATTATTATAATAATAATACAAAGAGATAATATACTTACTTAAAAAAAAAGATATATATAAATATTTTAACTGCTTTTTGAAATATCGCTAAAGTTAAGTTCTAAATACAATAACTGTTCTTTTTATAATTAAAATTGTTAATTTTATTATATAGAATTTCGCAAATTAGATACTAAAATAAAAGTCGAAAAATAAAAATATTAATTGACTTCTAATATTTTTTAATTTTATAAAAAACAATAATATCGAACTTTTACTTTTGTTCTTGTTATCGCAAAACATTAATATATTATTCAAAAATATATTATTTGTTTGTATTATTATATTAATATTAATATCTCTAATATTCTTTTTTTTAACCATTTTTTTTTCTTAAGATTTTTCTTTATTTGTGCTTATTTTATTATGATTAGATTAAGAAATTAGTTTATTGCAAGAAAACTTAGTAATATCTTGACAATTTAACAAATCAAGTATATTAATTCTAAGCAAGATATTTTGTATTATCTATATATATTATTTGTTTGCTTCGTATAAGCTATTAATAAAGTTAATAATT
>JAABUZ0100000355.1_pt1 | contig 116878 bp, 64 predicted proteins | sample 5562091 | NCBI WGS metagenome assembly JAABUZ01 (sample SAMN12813069, study PRJNA571459) | rock metagenome | isolation source: Antarctica rocks | place: Antarctica: Victoria Land, Linnaeus Terrace sud | collected 2015-12-21 | reverse complement strand
TAAAAAAATTCGCGTTATTTGAATTACTAAAAATAGTTTAAAAATAATAACGCACAAATAACGTACAAATGCATTACCTAAATGCATTACTATATAATATTATAAACAAATTAATTAAACTAATCAATTTGATTAAGTTGATTAATGCACTTTTTCAAAAATAATCTAAATTTTTCGAGTCTTGGCGAGTCGAGCCAGGTTATACGCTAAGTACTTCATATCTACCCTTTGACTCAACCCAAATACTTGGGCCAAGATTTCTAACCCGAATTGGGTCTTGGCGGGCCAGGAACCTGGCTCGAACTCGATGACCCAACTCGACGCGATCAATTTAATTGTGTTTAATATTGCTATTTTAAGTTTTCTTGATTTACAATATAATTGTAAATAAGATTTAATATTAAATGTTACATTTTAAATATATTTATAAGATAGATCATATTATTAAAATTACGTCAAATTAGCATAAAGAAATTCGAACATAACTTAACAAAATAATTTTAAAAACTAAATATTAAAACTTTATCGCTTAAATAGTAGCTTTAACAATAAGAGACGTAATTTCTTTAATATTTAAAATTAATTTCTTTCGATTTTAAAAAGATTTACATTTATAACTCGTTTTTCGAAATTCAAATATATAATCTTCGAGTATTTATAGATACTTAAATTTATATATTGTTTTAACAATTCTAATTAAGTTCTTCGAAAAATCTAAATTTGCTACTTGAATTAATATTATCTCTTAAATATTTCTTATTTGTAATTAAGATTTAAATTAAATTTAGATTAAATTCTAATTAATTTAATTTCGACTATTTATTTTGTATTTTAGCGTATTAGAGTATTTTTGTAAACACATTCTTGTCTTAATTTGCTATTTAAATATTTTCTATAATTTGACTTCTTAATATTTAATATTTATTTTAAAGTCTTTAATGTTTATTTTAAAGTCTTTATTATTTGTGTTAATTCTAAAAAGACTTATAATAAATAGCAAATTTCTTAATATTGTTACTTTGTTAATATTCGACGTCTTGTAACAAGTTAACACTTAAATTATAAATTATTGTTTTTGCGTTAACTTTAATATATGTATATTTTGTCTTAATAAATTTACAATTATTTAATTATAATTTTGATATTTACAATCTATTTGTACTCTTTTTGTTATTATATTTCTCAAGATATTATTTATTAACAACTTATTATAATATTACTTATAATAATTTTTGACTTTGTTAACAAAAATAATATATATATTTGAACTAAAATATTTGTTAAGCAAGTCTTTTTTTTATTTTACAAATATATTGTTAAGCAATCTTTTATTTAAGTATTAAAGTTTGTTTAATAAAACAATATTCTTTTAAAATCTAAAAAGATAATATTTATTTCAAAATAATATTCGAATTAAAATGTGTAAACTTTGTTTGTATTTTGCAACAAAAATCTTAGAATTTTATAAAAAATTTTGGATATTTTATATTTATTAAACGTCTTAATAAAGATACAATTATTTATATTAATAACTTTAACATTAAAGTTGTAATAAAAGAAGAGGTTACAAAGAGAATAAAAAAATAGAATTACAATATTGATTTTTGAAAGTATTCTTTATTAATAAATTTCTTCTTTGCTTCTTTTAACTCTTTCTCTATTTCATTTTTCTTCTTAATTTTGCTCTCTTTTTATTAATTTGTTTTCAAATTTGCGTTAAGCAAGTTTGCAATTAATTGTATTTTACTTTAAATAAAATTATTTATATTCTTGTATAAGCTTAGAATTAAATAATTTTTTACAATTATATTTAAAATTTGCTTGCAATTTAGCGATTTTTATTTAAGTTCTCTTCAAGTTTGACTTCGAATATGCAATATTTTTTGCAACAAAATTAATTAAGTTTTAAGATATTATATATTAAACAATTTTATTGCTCTATTTAAAAATAACATTTTGCGTAACAAAATTGACACAATTAACTATATATATCAAAATTATGTTAAAGTTTAATATTAATTACAAAACAATATAAGTAAATTAATTTCTTGCTTTTATATTGTAGTCTACTCAAAAAACAAAAGAAACGCAAAAATATTTAATTAATATTAATTTTAAAAACAATTTGCTCGATATTTTTTCTTTTAACATCTTTAAACTAACAAAAATTCTATTATATTGTTTAGCAAAATTGTCGCAAAAAATTAATAAAATTAATTAATATATTATAGTTTTTATTTTATTTTATATCTTTAAAACTAACATTAAATTGTTCTAGACTCGAAATTATTTATCTCTAAATTCTTAAAATTTTAAACAATAAACAATTAACAATTACTTCGTCTTTATTTAAGAGAACTAAGCAAAAAATATATTAAAAAATATTGTCAATAATATTTCGAACAATCGAAATAACAATTAATTTGAGTTTAAGATTACAATCAAGATTAATAAAAAAGAAATAAAAATTATTCTTGTTGTCGTATTAGATACGAAATAAAAGAACAAAAGTATTAAAAAAATAAAGAAAGACAAAAACAATAAAGTGCAAAATAAATATTTATATATTAAGTTAAAATATTATTTCTTTGTTTGCGCATTAAAATTGACTTAATTATTAGAGTTAAGATAACGCAAGTTTGTTAACTTGATAAATATTTTGTCAACAATACATAGAAACATATTATATATTTTATAGAATTAATTTTTGCAAAGATTAATAAAAAAAATATATAACTATTGTCGAATATATTGTTGCTTATCTCTATTAATAATATTCGATTATCTAATTTATAACTAGAGCACATATAAGTATTCAAGATCTTTGTAATATTTTTGTAAAAGACAAGATAAATCTAAAGAAAATAATATATATTAATTTAATCAATAATATAAAGACTAATAATATTTATCTACAAATAATCGAAGTAATTGCTATTGTTATTTTTCAAATTTATCTATAGTATCAATTAAAAAAGATTCTATTTAAGTAAAAAGCAAATTTTGTTGTTTATCATTATTGTTTTTACTAAGTATTCAAGATTTTTACTTGTTCTTTAATTAATATTTTCGATATTTAATTAGACATCTATTTGTGCAAACTTAATTTCGATTATTATAATTATTGTTTTATTAAAAAAAACAATCTTATTTGTAATTTTAAGCGTTAATACTAACAATTAATATCGAGTTATTATTAAGATTATTAATTTAGCAAAGCTAAATATTATATTTTTATATCTTTATAAGCTATTTAAGAAACTTAAAATAAGATTTTCAATTAAGTTAAAAAATCGACTTTGAATAATTTAAGAGTTTTATATTTACTTATTTAAAAACCTAGCAATTAATTATCTTAAGCAAAAAGAGATTTTAATTTTAATAAATACTACAATATAATTGTCGATACTACGTTATAACAATAAATTATTTAGAGCTTTTAAAAATCTTATATTTACAACAAAATTATCGATACTTATAATTACTTCTTGTAGAAAAATATAAAAAGAACAAGAAAAACACAATAGTTTAATTGTCTTCTTTACAATTCCTTTATTATTAATAAATTCTACAACGTCAAGATTTCGAGAAAAGAATTTAGAAAATTTAGCAATAAATAAAGAACAATAAATCGAAGTTTCGATTTTAACAAACACTTTTGTTCAAAATTAATTAATACTTTGTTTCTATTATTATTATTAACTATAATAATGTTGCGAACTCTTAAATGCACTAGAGTCTTAAAGCATTTATATTATATTTTTTAATTAATTATAATAAAAAGAATAAAGAAAACTATTAAAAAGTATTAAATAAATATTAACAAAAGATTAAAAGAGAGACAAATATATTTAATTACCTTTTTGCGAAAATTGTGCTTTGTATTATTATTTAATATTACAAGAAAAACTATTAATTTAAAAATTGCTTAATCGAGCTTAAGAAATTATATTAAAGATTGTTTTTGCTCTATTTTCGAATAATCTTGTATTAACTATAGATAATTGATAATTAAATAAAAGAGTATACGCTTATAATAACTTATAAAATTGCAATTTATCTAAAATTAAAATTGTTATAAACAAATTTATTCTCGACAATATTTAAAAAGATTAATAATATCAAAATTCGATTTTTTTTATAAAGAAGTTAGTTTGCTTTATATTTGTAACAATATATTGTTTGTAATCAAATACAACATTAATTCTTTTAAGTAAAAAATAAAATAAATAAACGCTAGAGTAGAAAATATATATATAAACTCAACTATTAATTGAACAAGAAATTATTATTTTTTAACAAACTTTTATTTACGTTTTATTTATAATGTCTTAAAATTGAAAATTATTAAACTATTTTTTAAATTGTATCTCGATACTTTAATATTTGTTATATTTTTGTTTCTTAAAATAATAATAATAATAGAACGCGTAAGTTGATATTTTAACTTAATTCTTTTATTTACAAGAGTCGAGGTATTTGTTATTTTATAAATTGAGCACAATACTCAATATACTTTGTAATTAACAAATATTAACTTTTTCTATATAGTTTCTTTGCGAATATCTTATATTAAGTTAATATACACAAATAAGTTACAATAATTAGGCAAAGCGCAATATAATAATTGATATATTAATACTTAAGAAGAATATAAAAACTAGCAATATTCTAATCTATAATTAATTAAATATTTTTATTAACATAACAAGTTTTATAGAAACAATATTAAATCTTTAGCAAACAATAGTTGTTACTATATTTAAATTTATTATTAACTTGAAGTCAAACAAACAAGTTTTTAAGCTCGCTTATTATTAAGACTATAATTAATATTCTATTCTATTGTATATTTTATGCGATAGCGAGAATTAAATATATAATAAACAAGAGATAAAAAATAAATTTCGACTTTATTGTTAATGTATTCGAGATTGTAAATATTAAGAAAAAACAAAGAATTAAAATTGCTAAATAAAATAATACTTCTATAAATATATTTATTAATATTGAAAATATATAAGAAATCTAATAATAATAAGAGTATATCTAAGATAAAGTAGCACAAAGTTCTTACTATTAAGTGCAATAAAATTGTTATTAAGCTTCTTTTAATTTACGCGCTTATCTTGTAATCTTATAATCTAAGATAAATCTTAATTAGATTTTGATCAAATTTAATAAATTTATTTCTAAATATAAGTTTGTGTTTGCTTAATATCTTTTCTTTTTTTAATTTATAATATAACTTTGTATCTAAATTAAATCTCGATTAAATCTTAATTAAATTTGACAAATCTAATTCTAAAAAGAAGAAATATCAATTATATTTATAAGCAAAAGTATATTATTAAGTTATAGAAATAGTATTTAAACATATACATCTTAACTATAATATATATATTCTTTGTATTAATTCGATAAAGATTTCGAGAAACTTAAAGAATTTAATATAAATATTCGTTATATAAATAACTTTACAAGAAACTATTATTTAATTATTAAAAGAATAATAATAAACTATAAAAAGCAAATACTTATTAGTAATATTAAGAAGAACAAATACTACAATATTTGCAAAATTTCTTTTAACAAACAAAAAAATCTTATAAAGAAATAGAATATTAAATTTCTAAATATACTTAAATTAAGCTTGTTAAACAAAATTTTAACTAGAAAGAAAACAAAGCAAATATAAAGATTTATTTTGTAAAAAATTAAATAAAAAATTACAAGTATTGCAATATTTATATTTTAATAAATTTTAATATTCTTTATTAATTATTTAAGAGTATAATTATAAGGTTAATCGATTAATTTGTTGCTTTAATTAATAACATTATTTTTTATACTTGTTTTAAGAGATTAGCAAAGCGCAAAAAAAAAATTTATTAAATTAATAAATTCGATTTAACTTAACAAACGCTTTTGTTAGATTTTTAAATTTATTAACTTAAAGAAATTTAAGTATTTTAGCAAGATTAGTGTGGTCGTTGGATCGGGTCGGACATATTTTTTTTTATCCAACCCAAGGATTCGGACAGACTTCTTCGTTTAACTCGAAGCTAAATTCATTAATTGCGCTACGCAAACTAGTTCAAATCAAGTAATTCTTTTTTTGTTTGAAAGCACGCTAAATTCTCTACAGAACAACGTAATTTTGATAAAATACGTATAAAATTCAAGAAAGTTATGAATTTTTTAAAATTTAAGATTTTTTAAAGTTAAGCTTCCCGAGCCCAATTACTTAGCGATTCCCCCGCGAAATCGAGTCCGACGATTAGACTAAGCAAGATTTAACAATAAAGTAAAGTCGAACAAAAAACAATAGTATTGAAACTCGTTTTTGTAGTAATATCTTTATTGCTAGAAAAGCAGAATACAACAATATATTGTGTTCGAACAATTATAAATTTTGTTATATTTGTTTAGTACATTTTATATAACAAAAATATATTAAGTTATTTAGAGTATATAATATATTAAATTGACAATTTAAAAACAATTTTTGTCAAATATCGATTACAGAATATTACGCACAACAAAAATAACAAAAATAAGATTTATATCTTAATATACTATATAGCTTTTATTTAACTATTTAATAGTACTTAAAATTTTGATATCTTTTACAAGAAAACATCGACATTTTAGGTAATCGATCTCTCAATTTCAAGATACTAAGATAACTCGAGTAGTTCGAGATTAATCTCGAGAACGTTCGAGAAACAATCAAAAGCTTGCATTTGAAAAATCAAAAAAGCTTAACAAAAAGTATAATTTTGATGTTCGAGATATGCACGAACTCTCGCGATACTTCGATTATATCTCTACTTGTTACTTGCTTATACTATAGTAATTTAAGTAGCAAAATCGAACAATTTGTAAGATGTCTACGCAAGAGTAATATGCAAGCAGAAATATCTTTTATACTTGCGTAATTAATTGCGCGTAATTGATTGCGCGTAATTGATTGCGCGTAATTGATTGCGTTTGTAGATTGCGTTCGCGAGTCTTAGCAATGTACAAGTAGTACTCTTAACATTGCACAAGTAATATATATTTTAATCTATTTCTCAAATTTTGATTCTATTAATTCGAGATTAATTAAATTTGCTAATAGAGCTTTAGAACTAAGATATCGACATAACAATCTCGAGAGTCTTAAGTCGCTAATAGAACTTCTAGAGAATTACTTCAAATTGTTGATAAACAATATATAAGTTTTTATTAAAGTAGTTTTTTTCAAGAACAAACAAGACAAAGAATTAAAATACGCAAATATTAATATATAATATTTAACATCTTAATATTGTTATTATAAAAGATATAATATTATCTTTAAAAACTTAAGCAATATCTATTGCGAAACAAAAGTCGAAAATAAATATTATAATATTAAGTTAAAATTTAGTAAATTTATTAACAATATTAATTTTAACAATTACGATAATATATAATTTATTAATCTAGATTAAAACAACTAATATTAACAAAAAGCTAAAAGATTTGTTATTAAAAGTTAATTTAAGTGCTTTAACTTTATAAAGATTTTAGCAATATTTATTTAAGAAAAACGCAAGAGAAAACACAATATTGTTGATTTAAACACTTAAGAACAAAATTTGTTTTAAATAAAAAATTACTTTGTTAAGATTTACAAGTCTTTAATATATTAAAAACAAAGCAAGAAAAATTATATTAATCTAGATTAACTACAAAAGAATATAATTTAATATATTTCTTATTAACGCAATAGAAACAATTAATAAATAGATTGCGTATAAATGCAAGATAAAGAGTCGAATAAAAAATATTAAAACAACAAATTAGCAACAAATAGTAACAAATATATAAAAAGTATACAACTTATTATCTTTGTATTCGATTACAAAAGATTAAAGCATAATAAGCGATTATAGAAATATATAGAAATATTTGTTAAATTAAAGTGTTAAGTTAACAAAGAAGCTATTTACAAAATATATAAAACTATTTACAAAATATATAAAATATACAAAGTAATAAATTATTCAAAAAATATAAGTAAGAATTTTAGATATTTGTAATTTTAACGTTTCTATAATATATAATATATTATTTGTAGCATATATCTTATATTAACAAATTAAAAGTGCACAAAATACTATATTAACAACTTTATTAACTAAAATTAATACAATACAATATATAATTCTTAATTTAAGATTAAGAGAATTTAAATTGCGAACAAATAAGCGAGATATTATTAAATACAAAACAAGATTTTAAAATACAATTGCTAATTCGAATCGCACTAAATTTAAGTTAGTTTTTGTTAAAAAGAAAATAGAATAAAAAGTAAATAACAAAAATATTATGTAAAATCAAGAAGTCGAAGATAAAAAAGAAAAATATTAATAAAGAAAAGATTTTGTCAAATTAAAGATAATAAAACAAAGAAATAAATTACTCTTAAGTATAATAATATTATTCTTTTATCTTTTTACAAGTCTTTATTAATTAGCGTTAAAATATATTAGAACAAAATACTTGCAACTATAATTTCGAGAACAAAGAAAATAACTAATTTCTTTATCGTTATACTAACTTTCTATTTATAATATTAAAAATCTTGTTTTTTAGCAAAACTTCTTAAGGAATTTTTAGAAGCTACTTAAAAAGACTAGCAAAATTATTGACAAAAATAACAAAAGTTAAATATTAAGAAATTCTTTAAGTGCGACTTTTAATTTATTGTCAAATACTATAATACACAATATATTAAGAAGAAAGTTTTTTTTATTATTGAAATAAAGAAAGTAAAGATGCAATTAAAATGTCTTTTTAGTATTGTTTATCGAATAAGCAAAAGCGAGAAATTAAAATATCTCGCATTAAGTTATTTAAACTAGTTCGCGAATATAACAAATATTCGAAAATAACAAAGTAAAGACTAGAATACTTCTTAATCGATTGTTATTAATATTGACAAAAAAATTATTGTATTATTGTCGTCTAAACGTTCGAATTTAAGTTAGTTTAATCTTCGAATATTAAGAATTTTTTCTCTAAGAAGCAACTATTTTATGTTAGATCTAAATTAGATTAATCTTCGAATATTAACAATCTTTTCTTTAAGAAGCAATTGTTCTAAGTTAGATCTAGTCTAGATTTAAATTAAATTAATTTTCGAATATTAACAATCTTTTCTCTAAGAAGCAATTGTTTTGAATTATATTATTCTTAGAATATTAAAAGTCTTTTTCTAAAAAACAATTATTCTAAATTAGATCTAGATTAGATCTAACTCAAATTTAACTTAGATTATTCTTTAGATATTAAGAGTCTTTTTTTTAAGAAACAATTGTTCTACATAATCTAGATCTAAACTAGATTGTTCTTTAAATATTAAAGATTTTTTGTCTAAGAAACAATTGTTTTATATTAGATCTAACTCAAATCTAAATTAAATTAATCTTTGAATATTAATAATCTTTTCTCTAAGAAGCAATTGTTTTGAATTAGATCTAGATTAGATTTAAGTTAAATTGTTCTTCGAATATTAAGAGTCTTCTCTTTAAGAAGCAACTAATCTAAATTAGATTTAAGTTAGATTAATTTTCGAATATTAAGATCTTTTTTATAGAAAAATCAAATTTGACTTAGATCTAAGTTATCTTAATTTTTAGATATCAAAAATCTAATTTTTAAGAATATTTATTCTAGATTAGATTCGAGTTAGATGTTAAAAATCTTGTTTTTGAAACTATTTACTCTACGTTATATCTTAATTGATATTGCTAGAATTCGAACTAGAAAAGAAGATAAATTCTCGAAACGCAAGATTTGAAGTGCAATCTCTATATTTTTTAATAATACTAGTTATAAAAGCAATTGCGTAAAAAGAGATTATTCTTTTCTTGTTATTATTATCTTTGTTCGCAATAAAGAAGTTAATATAAGTTGAAACATATTTAATATTCTTAATTGCGCTAATAGTAAAACTCTTAATATAAATATTAAAAACAAGAGCAAAGACGCAAATTCTATTTATATTGATAAGAAGATCTTTATAAAGCAACAAAGTTTTAAAACTAATTAATTTTTTAATTTTTAAAAACTTAAAACTTAATTAAGATCTAGACAAGACAATTATAAAATAGTTAATCAAGAAAACAATAAACAAAATTAAATATTTGTCAAATAATACATAATATACAATTCTTAAAATCTATATTTCTTTTTAGAAGTTTTTGTAATTTTGCATTTTAATTATTTACGCAATTTGCAATAACAATAATTTGTTTAAGTATTGCAAAACTTAAGAAATAACAATCTTAAATAAGAAGAAATTAATAAAGAAATAAAGATGCGTATATTTTGACAAAACTAAAAAGAAAAATTAATTGAAATATAGTGCGAGTATTTGAACATAGAAATTAACAAATTATTAGTTTTGTTATTGTCGAAATTAATATTATTGTTTGTTTTAATATATAATTAAGTTTCTTTCACAAGATATAATAATCTAAATATATTATTATTAACAATAATATAATTTTACAACTTAATCTTATCTAATATTGCGTTGTTGCTATTGAATTCTTAAGAGAATAACTCAACTAAAGTTTTATTTATTAGATTATATAGCAATAATTAACTTAATATTTATCTCTTTTTATTTTATTTTCTTGTATAGTATTTACTTGAAATTGAATCTTCGTACATAGAAGACAAAGATAGAGAGAATAAATTTGACAAAAATAATAAAATTAAATTATAGAATATTGCTCTACTTTATATATAAGAAAAGACAATAACAACTTTATCTATACTTTTTTAATTATTGCTATAAACAAAGAAAAGAACAGCAAATAAGTTAATGATTAAGATTGTTGTCTAACAAATAAGTTGTTGTTAACAATATATAATACAAAATCTTTAAAGTACAAAAGAACAACAATTAATTTAAGTAATAAAAATAACAATTTTATATTATTATTTGTTAGTTGTGCGAGCAATATCTCAATCTAGTTATCTAATATTGTAGATAATAAGAGCGATAATTTTACATAAATAATAGAAATATTATTCAACTTATTGATTGTATCAAAAGATTAAAAATATTAAGTTAAATATCTTTTTTGTATTCTTAAATATAAAGATGTATTTAACAACATCTTTTAATATTGATTAAATGTATAATATATGCGAATATTCTTAATTGTTATACATTTAATAGTTAAATGTAATATATAAGTATCGAGTTTGTTAAATTTATACTTATTGCTTACAATTTTATTCTTACTTTAACAATACAACTTAGCTAATCTTATAAAGAAATAACAACTTAATTCGAAGTAAAGAACAATAATTGTAAAGAAAACACAAAATCAATTTTTCAATAATTTAATATTCGAGAATTAGTTTTTATTAACGCACGATATATCTTTATAATAGTCGAAGTAACAAGATAAATCTCAATTAAATTAACAAAACTTGAATTATTCTTAATAGAAGTATTAATATTATCCAAGATAATAAGTAATATTCTACTATAATTTATTATAAGTAAATCGATAGTAAGAGAGTAAAATCTATTGTTTGTAATTATATAATTTTTTTCTTTAATACTCTCTTGTTTGTTTTTATTTTTTTAATTTCTACTTTCTTTGTTGTCGCTATTATTGTTATTGTCTAGTTCGATTTCTATGCTAATTTTCTTCTAACTATTATTATCTTTTTTGTTATTGTTGTTACTACTACTATCTAGTTCGATATCTATAATAGTTGTTTTATTACTACTTAAATTGCTACTTTTAACATTACTATAAAGATTGTTTGTATTGTTGCTATTATCAAGTTGCATACAATTAAACTTAAAATTATTAAATTGTATAAAATTATTTAGATTAATAATATTAGATGAAATTGTAAAAAATATAAAAAAGACTTTAACAAATAAGCGAAAACAAAGTATTTTCGAATAACAATAAATACTATCTTTTTTGCTTAAATAAAAATTGCTAAGATTTAATTAAAATCTAATTTAAATCTTAATTAAATTTAATTAAATATAATCTAGATTTAAAACTAGCATATTTCAACGCATTATAATAGTTTTTTTTGTTTGTTTTTCTTCTTAATACAATTTTATTTTTGCGCTTTTTATTAATTTCTTAATTTTTAGCAAGTTTACGCTATTCTAGATAGAATATTTTATTAACTTATTCGAATATCTAATTTTGTGCTATAGATAGCTCTTAAGCAAACTTCGCATATGTAAGCGATAAGCGCAATTATTGTTTATTAAATTCCTAAAAATATATATTGACTTTCTTATAAAAGAATAATAACAATTCGATTAATAAGATAGAATTTAAGATTTCTAAAACATTGCGTAATTCTTTTAAGCGTAGAAGAAAGATACTATTACTTAACAATTAAAAGAATAATGCAATAAAAATATTATTATTACAAATATAACACAATATAAGTTTATTTTTAGTTATAGAAATGCTTATTAATTGAATTCAATTTATTATTAATCTTGCGTTTGTTAAGAACAAGTCTCGAAATTAAAAAACGCGTCTCTAATATTTATTTTAATCTCTTAATATTAAATTTAATATTAAATTTTTAGAGATTAGTTGTACAAAGTTTATATTATAGATCTTCGAATTTGTAAATAAACAAAAAAATGCAATATTATTATGCAAAACTCGATATTGTATCGAAATTCTTGTTCTATAAAATAAGATAAAATAACGTTCGAAATGTATTTTTACGTCAAAATATAAATTTGTTATATATAAGATATATATCTTTTTGCAAATTACGCTTGTTACTAGATATAATATTAAGAACTATAAATCTTGAGTTAATTTTCGACAAAAATTTAAATTGTTAATACTAATAAAATATATATAAAAAAAATTAATTGTATAAAAAGTGTCAAGAATTAGCGTAACAACAATGTAAAAAATATTCTTGTATTAAAGAAGACAAGAAAGATATTGTCTTTGTCTCTTTCTATTATAAATAAAAGTTTATCTAATTGTAACTTTATAATATAATAGAAAACTATTAATCTTATATAATAAAGCAAGTTTGCGATATAATTAAGAATTATTATAACTTTATTAGCAATAGAAAGTTGCATAATTACGTTTAAATCTTATTATTAAAATTAACTTTTCTAAGCAAGAATATTTAAGATATAAATTTGTTTATTTTTATTAATTTCTTGTTAAATTATAATTAGAAGAAGCAACTTAAATTGTTTGCAAACTCAATAATAATTAAGACTTTTATATCTTTATTTTTTAACAATAATCGAGAAAGTTTTAAAATTAATTCTTTGATTAAATATATATTTAATTCTATAATCTTAAAAATAATTAAAATTATAAAAATTATAATTTGTTATTGTATTAAGAAGTTTAAATACAAGACACAAATATTTATTTATTTCGAAAAACAATATATTAAAGATATATACTTTACTTTATTAACAATTGCGATCTCTATACTTATAATATGTTAACAAATGTTTACAAAAAAATACAACAAAGATAAAACAATTAATCTATAATATAAAGAAAGAAATGTATACAAAAATTGCAACAAAAGATTATATTTTGCAACAAAAAAACTATTAACAAGTTCGATAACAACAAGATCTTGTATATCTCTTTTTAAAAATCTCTTCTAAATTTAAGTATTAGTAAATTGAAATTCAAGTATTTATTGAAGCAACGTAATCGATAAAATAATAACAAGAATTAAATGAATGCTTCGAATAGAAAATTTGTGTTTAAAAACTTAAGAAATAATAAAATATATAGAAATAAATTAATCTAAGCAATTAATTAACAATTCTAATAAAGAAAAAGCGTTAAATATATAAGTAATAGTTATATAGATATAAGTTACTTAAAGAAGATCTAACTTAATTCTAATAAACAATTACAAAAATATTAATTAATTGCAAGAATATTTGTAAAGAGAGATTAACAACTAAAGCATTATTAAAGTAAGTATTCTTAATTAAAGATGCAAATCTAAGTTAAATCTAAATTATCTTTAAATCAAATCTTCTTTAAGCTATCGAATAACAACAAAAGTATTAACTAATTGCAATAGTGCTTGTAAAGAAGAGTTAACAAATAAAACAATATAAAAATAAGTATTCTTAATCGAAAAAGCAAATATAAGTTAAATTTAAATTAGATGTTGTTTAAATCTAACAAATAACAAGTACTATATAACTAATTGCAAGAGATACTTACAAAAAGAATCTAAGAAAAATAATAACATTTAGATAAGCTTGCTTATATACAAAGAAGAAAATCTAAATTAGATTTTGTCTAGATTTAACAAATAACAACAAATAAATTAATTAATTAAAAACGTATTTATAGAAAGAGATTGTTATATAAAGTAACGTTTAAATAGATATTCTTAAATAAAGATATAAATCTAAGTTAAATCTTGTTTGGATTTAACAAATAGCAATATATGTATTAGCTAATAACAAAAGTACTTATAGAGAAAATCTAAAAAGAAAAATAATATTAAAGTAGACTTTCTTGATAAAAATTATTTTGTAAAAATTATATTAAGTTAAATATCGAATATTTATGTTTATTTGCAATTAAACAATTACAACTTCTTAAAAAATATAGCAAAAAATATAAGTTATCTTTAATAATTGTAATTAGATTTTAGATTAATCGAGATTAACTAAAGAACAACAAACAAAATATATTAAAAAAAAGAAGTATTAATATAGTAAGTTGTATTTACTATCTTTATATTATTATTTATATTAATATAGTTTGCGAACAAGTTAATTGTCAAGTTAAAGATCAATATTAAGAATAATCTTTAATAAAATCAATATAGAATTCGAGTTAAAAAATAAGAGAAAAATATATTGTTAAAATTAACACTTAGTTAAATTGCTTAAAAAAAGCTAAATATAAAACAAATAGAATTTAATATATAAAGAGAAAGAAGATTTCTCTAATAACTGTAACTAATATAAAGAAATACAAGAGATTTATTGCTTATACAAAAGAGTATTTGTATATAAATATTTTTATAAATAATAAAAAGAAGAACTTTTATTTCTTGTAAAAGTATAATATATATATAAGAGAGATACATTTAATGCTTAAAGTATCGAGCATTTCTATAAGCGCAAATGCATTTAATATTATAATATAAATTGAACAAACTATATTAGAAATTGCAATATTATTGTATATATAAGTTGCAATTAAATAAGAATCTAAATAGTTATAGATGTTAAAGATGTTATACTTTCTATAATTTATATTGTAAGTATAAATTAAAATATCGCAAATAAATTAAGAGAAATATTACAATCTACGACAATATTGTTTTGCGAAAATAAATATTTTAATTTAAAGCAAGCTTTGAAGCAACTTTATATTGCTAATATAGCTTCAAGACTAAGATATCGATACAACAATCTTAGGAGCTTCAAGTCGCTAATAGAATTTCTAGAGAGTTATCCCAAATTGTCGATGCATCTATAACTAGCATTCTACTATTTTCTGTTCCTAGATTTCTCAATTCCAGCTCTTCTCTTTATCTTTAGTATTCTATCAACTTTATCGTAGAAGTAGAAGAAAATGTTTTTTTTGCGTTGCAACGCAGAAAACTATTGTCACGTAATAGAATAGAATAGTAGACGTTCGGAAACAAGATCGTGTTACACTCTAGTAGAATAGAATTTTCAAGAGAGATCGATTAAAGAGTTCGCAAAAGTCTAAGTCAAGTCAATCTTTTCTAATATAAACAAAATCGATAGAGATAATCTAGATTAACATAATTAATATTAGCAATGTTTGGAAGAGAATTGCCTTAGTGCTTAGATCTTCTTTGGAAAATTATATTTAATATTTAATAAGTTCTAATTCTAAAATAAATTCTATATTTGATTCTAATTATTTATAAACAACGCTACAAGATATAATGCAATAGCTTCGAACAATTGACAAACGCTATAATAGATAGTGTAAACTATCTATAAAGAATAAGCGTCAATATTAAAATATAATATTGCTAAAAGATTTGAGAGCAATATTTAATATTTAAAATAAAAATCGATTACAATAATAAATAAGTCTTATGTAAGTAAAAATACACAACAATATTTGTAAGTATATTCAAAAATAGTTTTATAACTCGTATAAGATAAAGCGTTACAATTAAAATAATTATATTTGCAAAGATTATATATATGTTTGTTATATATATTCTATTAATAATTGCTTACATCTTATTAATATTTGTTAATCAAAAAATATTAGAAGTTGGAAAATTGCTTTATTATAAAATATTACAAATTACAAGATTGCTTTATTGTAAAGTACTTAAATACAAATTAAAATTGCGCAAATACAACTTTAACTTCAAAAATAACTTTAAAAGAAACAATGACACTATTTAATTTGTTAATAAGCTTTCTTTTTAGTACTTAATTCTTTAAGAGATTGTAATATATATATGCTATTTAATTAGTTTTAATATAAAGAAACTATGAGTAAGAGCTAAATTAAAATGCTCAACAATTAATCTTCTTTATTTATTCGATATAAGAGATTGTTAGATAATAGATAATTATAGATTACAATACTTTAGTTTGTCGAATTAAAAATAACAAGAAAAATTGTAACAAAACTTTATTGTTAATACAACTCTAAAATATTATCTCAAGATTTCGAACTTAATTGTAAATTTTTTTTTCGATATATTATTTTACTTTATAAGTATTAATATTAACAATTAATTATTAATATATCGACAATAAACAAAAATCGAGATAATCTACTTAGCGTAGCTCTTTACAATATTGTTAGTTTACGTTATGTTTAACAAATTATCTTAAACTAAATAAAACAAAGAGACAAAAAAAAGAATTAATAAAGAGAGATTTTAGCAATTCTAAACAAAGCAAAAAACAAAATTAAGATTGTTACTACTATTGTTAACAAAGTTTTTAATATTATTTGACAAAACAAGTTATAACAAGTAAAATCGAAATAAGTATATAAAAAGATGCGATAAGAGTAATTTAAACAAAAGATATAAAAGTTATTAAAATTGTCTACGCAAAGCTTTGTAATAGAAAGACAAGAAAAATTAACAAAATTTGTGTTAGCTAAAAAGCAAATTTTGATTATCTTTAATTAGACGACAACTTCGAATACTAAGTTAAATAAATAATTTTAATAATAACGCAATTTTCTTTTGTCGAAGCTAATCTACTTTTTGCTTAAAATGTTATAACTTATTTGCAAAAAGAAAAGAGAGAGCAAAATTTTATGCAAAATATTTTGTTGTTTAATTAATATTTTGTTGCGCAACTTATATTGTTAAAACAAGAGATTAAGCTTTGCAATACTTTAATGTCTTTCGCAAATAAACTAGAAGTATTCAAGATAATTTAAAAAATTTTAGCAATTAATAACTCTTTAAAGACGTTAATAATTTTAAGAAAGAAAGTAAAATATAAGTTACTAAAATTATTAAAAGCAACAATTGTAGCAACAATTAACAACAATAAGAAAAAAAATAATAATAATGTATCTAACAAGATACTTGTTAAGTTATTTATTCTTATTAAACGTTCGAAAACAAAAGAAAACGAAGAAATAAAAAATTGCAAATATTATTTTATAAATATCGATTTTCTAAAACAAATTAATTGCGAATTAAAAAAATAAGATCGAAATATATATTAAAAGTAAATATCTTTTTATAATCTATCTAATTATAAAATTAATATCGACAAAGAATTTCTCGAATTTATATTATACTTATACTTGCAAAATTGCTAAATATATTAAGCTAAAGTTTAACAATATTAGATACAAAATTATCTCGAAAAGATTAAAGATCTACTAGCTTAAACAATTAATTTTTCAAGATTTAAAAATTAGCAATAAAATCTCTTTTTAATAGCAAAAATAAGATCAATTGCTTATTTTAAAAGATTAATTCGAAGTCTTTTTATATATATATATTAAATATCTTCTTCTTAAATAATCAATTATTAACGCGTATTAAATTGTAATTGACAAAATCTATAGCAATAGAATCTAATTAAGATAATTAATAAAGATCAATATTGTTGTAGAAAACATATTCGATTAGCTTTAGAATAAAATATGCTTTAAGAAACAAATCAAGCCAAGAATTAATAAACTTATAATCGAGAAGTTTATAATATATCAATACTATTAATAAAAACAAAATAACAAGTTTAACTATAAATAATTGCAAACAATATTTTACTTCTTAAGTTAACAAGTTATTCGCATAAATCTAAGATATTAAATATTATATATTTATCTTTAACTTAATTACAATTCTTGTTTAATATTGTATTCTTATTATATTAAATTTATTATTAAGAAAGATAATACAAGCTTATATTATATTAATATATATATATCTAAATACTTAAAGATTAAATACGAGAACGCAATTATTTAAGACTTGATTTTGTTAAACAACAAGAATAAGTAGATTTGCACAAAGATAATACTAGATTTTTATCAAATAATTGAGAAATAAGAAAAGAATATTATTGCGCGTAAGAACAAGCTCAAGAATACAAATATTGCGTTTATTTATAGTTTAGAAAAACTATAGAAATTAAAAGATGCACAAAAATACAACAACTTCGTAAAAATATCTTTAAAGAGAAAAGATATACGAGTTACTAGATTTAAGATTTTGCACAAATCGATGTTAAATAATATTTGTGTCTCTTGACAAACTATTTTTTCGTAATATATTGACGTGCAAAAAGACAAAAAGACTCTAAACAATATTAAATTTTATTAATAACATAATCTTATTGTTACGTACGCAACTTAAATTGCATTTAAACTTATATTATTAAATTAATTGTATTAATTTATTATCTTATTATAAAAGTTTCTTGCATTAATTTAATTATATATCGATTTTATTATAAATTAAACACTTATTTATTAAATATTTTAAGATAATCTTGTTGCGCAAACGCAAACAACTTAACTCTCAAGAAGAAATCGAGTAAAAACAACGCAAATAATAGCGTTGTATTGAATGAAGTTTTTGCAAAAGTTTAAGATTATCTTCAAAAAAATAAAAAACGTAAAAATTGTCTACTATAACAACAATAAATATTTTGTAAATTAGAAAAGAAGAATAACAAGACGCAAAGTTGCTTAATAGAAATAAATTAACAATAGCAATAGAGTTTAGCGCGTGCAACTAATTAAGCAATAATAAAACTTGTTAATTTAATAATAATAATTATATATTTATTTCTTTTACTTTAATTACATAACTTAAATGTCTTTAATATATTCGAAATTAAAATTTAATGCAAGAGTAATATTAATCTCTACTTAATTTTATAAGGGTTGCATAATTACTAGTTGTATCTTATATATATTAAAAGAGAAAAACTTGAAATCTATTACTAATACTTATTGTTAACAATTGCTTATTTTAATTAAGATAAAGATGCAACAAAATTAACAAAGCAAAATTGCACAAATACAATTTTGCTTGTCTTAGTTATTTCTTCTTGCTTTCTAAACTAAATAAAATGTTATTAAAGTTAATCTTCTTTTAATTATATTTTGCATTCGAGTCAAATTCTTTCTCGTTATCTTTATCGATATTGTTTCTTAACTTAAGTTTTTTCTTATTTAATTCTCTCTTGTTATAATTGTGAATATCTCTCTTATTTGTCTTACTCTTAATTGATCGAACAATAATTTTCTTCTACTTCTTCTTTATCTTAATGAAAGCTTCGATCGATTTTAAATTGTTTAATTCGCAAACAAAAACATTGCAAAATCAAATCTTAAAAATAGAAGAGAAACTCTCTTTAGCAACGTTAACAAAGCAAATAATCTAATTGCTTATCTTCGACTTTTCTTCTCTAAATTTAAAAGTAGTAGACAAGTTTCTTTGTCCGAATATGTTTTTGTTTAATTTTGTAATTTCTTTTGTAAAATTGCAAAAATAATCGATCGATATCTAAACAATAATCTTAATCGATTCTCTTTAAGACAACTTATTGTTATTAATTATTTAATCTTTATATAAAAGACAAACAAAATATAGATTCTTATTATACTTTTTTTTTATTAGATAATACTTTTTTTTTAACTTAATTGTAATAATATCTTGCTTAACTCAAATAAATAATATAATTCTTGCAATTTTTTTTATTTACGTATTAAAAGTCTTTCGAAATATAATCGAACAAAATACGCGTTGCTTTCGAAAAGTTATTGTTGTTAAAATTAACAAATTATATATTCTTTTAAGTATTAATACTTAATTGTTTAAACGCAACATCTACAAAATAATTATCGAAACAAACTTTAATCTAAAATATATTAATTGTTTCTTAGTTTTCGAAAATATTAACTTCTAATTCTATAACAAATTAATAGTTTTTAAATATTTCAAACTCGCGTTTTAATATCTTCTTTAACTTTTTGCATAAATTTTGTTTCTTAACATTAAATATACAATAAATCTTGTTGTGTTACTTCTTCTCTAATTTAGAAGATTTACAATTAATGCTAATAATAATGTCGCATTTGTTTTTCTTAATCTTCTTCGAAAAAATACTTAATTTTTTATTAATTTTAATGCGCTTTTTTCTCTTTGTGTTATTTAATTCTTTCGACAATTAATTTTGCGCAATTACTTTTTTTTTGCAATAGATTAACGCATAAGCTTGTATCTTTTTAACTTAATTTATACAAGTCTTATCTTTATATTAATATTATTATTTTTTATCGAAATCTTATTATTTACGATCTCTCTCTCTTTATTTATTTTGTTGTTAATATTTATATACTTAGTCTTTTTCTTAATTATATTGTTCTAATTAATGTGTAAGTCTTTGTTTGACAAGTTTATATTAATAATATCTAATCTCTTAATTAACAATATTGTCGAAAATGATAAAGATATTGTTATGTATAATAATATTGTTTGTTATTCTTGCACTAGAGATAGCAAAATTAAAAAGCAAAAATAAAAAGCAAAAGCAAAAGCAAAAGAAGCAATTAAGTAAATAAAGAGAAAAATTATGTTCGATTATTATTTATAAAATTAACTAATTTACAATTAAGTTTTGTATTCTCAAAAACTGTATTAATAAAATCTAAGTATTGCTTTGTTTGTTCGATAAATAAATTAATATTAATGCGTTTAAAAATTTTGCTTTATGCTTTTGTTACAATATATAAAAGTAAAAAGATAAACAATCTTGTAAATTTAATTGTAATTTAAATTTATAACAAATAAAGTTAAAAAAACAATACTTTTAGTAAATCGAGCTTTACTTAACTCTCTATATCGCGTAAAATCAAAAAGTTGTTTATAAATACTTAGTCGAATTTAATTTTCTAATAATTTTAACTTGATCTTAAATAATTTTTTTTTAATATTAAATAAAGATAGTATGTAATATGTTAAAATATTCAAGTTTGGTCTCTTTCTTAATTGTACAAAAATAATTTCTATTTATTTAGTCTTATATACTATAACTTATTATTATATAAATGCACTAAGTTAAAATATAACTAGATTTAATATATTGTATAATTGCTTTCTTATTGCGCATTGTCGAATATTAAAAAAAAGAAAAAAGTTTCTTAGATTAATTGTTTTAACAATTGTTAGCAATAATATTGCAATTAAATTTAATATATTTGATAAAATTATTGTTAAACAACTTGTTATTATAAATTAATTATCTTTTCTTAATAGACACTTTTATAAATTAATTTATTTTTTTCTTGCAATACTTTTCGATTATCTTAATTGTTTTTATGTTATATTGAATGCAAATTAAACAAGTTGCAATTTATATAAATTATCTTAACTTTAATCTTGGATTAATTTTGCTAAAATTAACAATACAATTAGTAATTTAATAAGTATTTAAATTTTATACAATTTAGCTTTATTGCTAATATAAATCTCTAGAATTAATAAAATATGTATGTTTTTAATGCGTTAATTTTATAGCGCAATTAAACTTTTACAAAAACAATTTTGTATTATATATATTTATTTATAATATATCTTAATTATTATTATTTTTATGCACATTCTTAGTCGCATTAATTTCTGTTTATCTTATATTTGTTGATTATCTAAATACAGGTTTAAATTAAGATTTTTATTCGCGAAAGTCGAATTGCTATATTAATTGTTTAATTACAAGTCTAAATTAAGATTTTTATATGCAAAAGTTAAGTTACTATATTAATTATTTAAATACAAATTTAAATTGAGATTTTTATTCGCAAAAGTCGAATTATTATATTAATTGTCTAAATATAAGTCTAAATTAAAATTTTAATTTGCGAAAGTCGAATTGCTATATTAGTTGTCTAAATATAAGTCTAAACTAAGATTTTTATTTGCAAAAGTTAAGTTGCTATATTAATTGTCTAAATACAAGTAAATTCTAAAACAATTAAAGTTGCAACTTATTCTTATACTTCTTTTGTCTATTAACAAGATACATTTGTTTTTTCTTAATTTACAAGACGCATTAATATTAAACGCCTATAATTAATCTTACTTCGAATATATATACTATAAATGTTTTTATCTTTTCTTTAATATATTTTCTTCTTGGTTTTGGTTATTTATATATACAATTAAGTTAGAGCGCAAATGTGTTTTACAAAATAACTTTGTAAATTTTAAATAAACAAAGAGATCAAATATTTATAGAATGCTCGAATTAAATCTTTTAGATCTCTAGTATAATTTGTTGCGCTTATATTAAATTTTCAAGATTTCTAGCATAATTTGTTGCATTCGAATTAAATCTTCAAGATTTCTAGCAAGAAAGACAAAATAAGAGTTGAGAGCAATAAAGTTCGTCTTGTCTTGCTATTTTATTCAATCGAAATAAATTAAGAGAAAAGTACTATTTAAGTAAATTTCGAATATTAATTGCAATCGACAATATTAATAAATTAACAAAATATTAAATAAAGCTTGAAAAAAAAATAGCAAATGCAAAGCTAATAATAAATAACATATTCTTAAATTCGAAAACAATTGATTGCAAACTCTTAAGCGCAATTAAGAGATACTAAACAAAGTTAGCATTTGCGTTCTATTATCGAGATATATTAATAATATCTTATATTAACAATATTGTAACTAAAATTGTATATAAATTAATTGCAAAAAATAATTAAAACGTACATTGTATAAGTATTGCTTTTTCGATACAAAGTATCTTAATATTGTTTATTTTAAATTATCGAAAAAGTTGCAAAAGCAATAATGCAAATCAAGATATATTTATTTATAGATATACTAGCTTAATAATAATTAATTGTAAATATATATTTACTATTAAAAGAACAAAGAGAATTTAAAAAAGAAATAAATCTTTTATTATAGTAGACAACAAGTTATTGTTATCTCTATATTATTAAGAAAAAGAATAAAGAGCAAATAGCAACGCAAAACAAAAAGAATTATAGAAATCCTTAAACATTTGACGCAAGCTTAAGCGTTATCTTACTTCTTTTTATAAGCAATATACAAGATTGCGTAGTATTTATTAGCGTTAACTCTTATTCAATTAATATATTAATAATATATTAATTACGAAGTAAAAAGACAACTCGCAAACAATTCGAAGTAACTTAATAAAATAGATTTAACAAAAATTTAAACGTAACAAGTAATATACAAATATTAAAAACAAACGTAAAGCAATTTAATTTTGATTAATTTGTCAAGAAGTTTCGACTCGAAAGTGCAAATTGTTCGTAATTGTTGTTAACAATTCGAAATTATATATAATTGTTAGACTAATCGCGAGGAACCGAAAATATTACGTGAGAGCGTCAAGATTTGGTTTCTCAATTTTTTTTTGAAATCGAATTGCTTAACATAGTAACTTTTCGACTAAGCTTAACTTATTATAGTAATAAGCTAGCTTCTTTAAACGATTCGATTTTATTCGATTTCTTAACAATTTGATTCAATTCCAAAGTTGAGATCGAATATTGAATCGACAATCAATCTAATAATTGCGCAAATCTATTCTTCGATACAACACAATATTGTATAAAGTTTGCTTTCTTAATCTTTATACTCTTAGTAATTTTATATTTATTATCTAAAATAAAAATTCAAAACTTCGAATATAATTGACTTAAATCAAAAGTTGCAAATAATGCAAAAATTAATAATTCGAGTTCAAAAGTATATACTATAATATGCAACTTTTATTCGCGATAAAAGACGTCGATACTTAACAACAATTGTCTAATAAAAGCGAATTTCATTGGCAATTCAGGAAAGCGATTCCTGTAACACAATAGCTCTACTAAGTCGACATCAATCCGAGAGAGTCTCGTGACATCTCGCGCTAGTCTATTAGAATACTTCAAATTGCTTATTAAAATTTAGATTATTTTGTAATTTATTTGAAATTTTTAGTCTAATCGAATTAGTATTACGTACAGAATTAATATTTGAAAATAATCTTTTTTAGAATCTTTTTCGTTTTCAAATATTAATTCTATACGTAATACTAATCCGATTAGACTAAAAATTTCAATATAATTACAAAACAATCTAAATTTTTAATAGGCAATTTGAATTATTCTAATAGACTAGCGCGAGATGTCACGAGACTCTCTCGGATTGATGTCGACTTAGTAGAGTCTATAATGTTAGCTCTCAATAATTAACAAACACGTCACTAGTATTAAGTTATCGTAATGACGACTTAACATCGTGCAAAGTTTTCTTTTTGAGAATTTTCTCTTAAAATTCTCACGAATTAATGTCTTTTCAAATTGCAATTTTATATATTACGTAATCTCATCTTTAATGCGTTGATGTAATAACGTCTTATTATATATTTGTACACAATTTTACAATATTAATTCGTTTCAATCTTTATAAGCAATTATTTGACAAAACAATTAATTTGACACGCAATACAAGACGAAATTTGAAGACAAATAAAAGATATACGACGTCTTAACGTTCTTAAAACGACAAAAGTGCGAATAATTAACTTGTCTTCGATAATATTACAAAAATTCACATTATATTACAAGAAGAAGTCTTATAAAGTAACAACGCTACAAAGTCGTTGCAATTCGACAAAAAAATTAATTATAAAAAACTTTTAGTCGAAGAAAAAGCAAAAAAACGTAAACTTTAGACAAAGCAAAAGCTTCGCATTATTTAAGCAAGAAACAAATTTCTTTTAAAATTATTTTATAAAAACAAAATCAAAGCAACAAGTTTGCGTCGTTTACGCGAAAATCACTTCGATAACAAAATTAGCAAATTAGCATTAAAAAGACAATGCTTCGATTGTTTTATAAAATCAATTCAATTAAATCTTTATTACAAAAAGAATTTTAAAGAATAAAAGAATTAAACTCGAAGTACAAAGAACTTTTTCGAAATTAATAAAAACTAATTTTTGACAAAGAACTCAAAGATTCGTTAAGTTTAACAATATTTTCGCAATATATCAATAATATAATAAAAAAATTATAAGAATAAGTAAACAAATAAAATTAAAAAATAAAATTAAAAACAATTCGCACAATATCTAATTAATTTTATTAAAAACTCAAAAAATAATCATCTTGTCTTTTCTCGCAAGTATAAGAAAATTAAGCAAAATTAATTTTAAAGCATTAATAACTTCGTAATTTACATTAAGACATTAAAGATAAATTTTAACAAATACATTAAATATTAATAATATAATTATCTTTTGCATTGTTTGCAAAGAAATCTTCATAAAAAAATTAACAACATAATTTAAATTCTCGAGACAAAAAACATTCTTATTACGCTAATATAACGTATAAAAAGCATTCTATTCTTTTGATTTAATATTAAGAACAAAATTTTAGATTAAAAATTATTTTCGAAATTACACAATAACTTTAGAAGAAGTTTGTATAATTGTAAATTAAAAAAACTTACATTAACAATTAAGACTCGCAACGTCTTAATAACAAAAAATTATTAAAAAAGTATAACAAATTTTTTTTTACATAATTTTAACAAAATTAGCTCGAATGTGCGAAAGAAGCGCATTTGTTACAATTATAACAAAAAAAAAACATATTTAGAAAGAATATTCTAAATTTGTCAAAAATAACTCGCAAGTTAATGCAATTAATAGTTTTTAAAAAAGTTTTAAAACAAATGTTTCAAAAATATTATTATTACATTCTCTTATTAAAGAGATTTTTAATAATTCGAAAAATTAAATAAATTCCCAAAAATTATGATTGCGATTGCAAATTAAAAATATAAAACAAATTTTTTTTGCAAAGTTATTAATATTTGTTAACAAAAAATAACACAAATAAAGAAATCTTTTGAATAAAAATAATTATGTCAATTGCATTAATAAATATCTTATAAAAACGTAATATTTAAAGAAGATTAAGTAACTTACAATTAAAACGAAAGATTTTATAATTTAAAAAACTTAATTTGTGAAATGCTATGTCGTAAAAATCAAAATTCGCAACAATAAAAAACAAGAATATACATTAAAATAAGTTTTTTATGCATTTGATAATATTATATACAATATTATTGTTAATTTTTTTTAAATAATAAAAGTTAATTTTAACGTCAATTAATATACGTTAATTTAACGTTATTAAATTACAAACAATATTATTGTTATTAAATCTTCGAAGAATTTTTTGAAATTTGAAAAATAAATTTTGATATTTATTCTAATTTATTGCGATTTTAACGTTAACGAGACGTTAATAGTGCGCGTTATACTTAAAAACATTTAGAATTATAACAATGTTTTCGATTTAAAAAATACATTTATTTTTTCTAAGCACAAAGAGAAAAATCATAAAATTGATTTACTTTTTGAAAAAAAAATATTTTATAATTTGTTATATATTTTTTTCGAATAAGAATTAATTGTTTTACGTAATTATCTTTTGAAAAATTTAATTTTAAATAGAATTTACGAATTAATTAATTAAATTAAGACATTAATATAATTTTTATTAAAAAGCAATAAAAGTTTAAAATTATGCGTTAATTATTGTAATCTTAATGTAATTATAATTAAAAATTAATGTTCTTTTTCTCTTATAAAGAAGACGTTAAATCGTCTAATAAGCGTCGCGTATTTTACGAAATTAAATGTAAAAAACAATTATTATTAAATTCGAATTTATTAAGACAATAAGTAAAAAACAATCTTTCGAACACAATATAAATACTTCGAATATATAATAATGTCGTTTAAATTAATAAACGCATTAATTATTTTTTAAATTTTGATTAATAAAGTTTTAAAAGATTTAATAAATTATCTTTATATAATTTATTTTAATAACATTTTAATTTACTTTAAGACATAAAAAAAACATTAAAATTGCGTATATTAAATATTTAATAAATTATGTTTTTATAAACTTTATGCAAAGTTTTTTAAATGCTTTTTTATAACAATTTCGATTAAATTTTTAAAATACATTATAAGTAATTATAACATATTAATAAATTTATAACAAATTAACTTTATTAAAATATAATTTTAGCTTATTACTTTATGCGAATTTCAAATGTTTTTAAATTTCGCAAATTTTTATCAATAATTTGTAAAATATTATGCAAAAATTATGTAAACTTTGACGAAACTTTTAAAAAATAATAAACAAAACAAACAAAATAATTTTTTTGTATTTAATAAGAATGTTATTTTAATTTTTTAAAAGTTTATTATAATTTTTACGCAAACGCTTATGATAATTTACTTTAATTCAAAAAATTACATTTGTATTAAAATAAATGCTTTGAAATTTACAATTGCGATAATTCTATTATAATTAATTTATCTTATAAGAGAAGTCGATTAAATAACATAACATTTAATAACATTTTATTTAAGAAAAATAATTTTCGCGAAAACTTAATACAAGATTTATAATTAAAAGTTGCTTGTTATTATTATTAACTTCAAGTAATATTAACACTATCTAAAGAATAATTAATATTCAATTATTATGTTAACGAATTATAATAATTTACAATATTTTATAAAGACAAAGACGCTAAATTGTCGTTAATTTCGATAAATATTTTCGCTAACAAAATACAACTTTGAAATTAAATATTGCATAAGAAAAACAAACTTAATTAACAAATTTTCTCGACATTTTAATTACAAAAGAAAATAAATAATAAAATTTATCTATTTACGTTTTAAAATAAATTGAAGAATACTATTATTGTTGCTATTAAAATAACATTAGTACTTATAAAAGATGTTCGTTAAACGCTAACATTATGCGATAAAAACAAATTCGAAACTCGAATATCGAAAATCGAAAAAAAATTCAATATTAAATTTTTTAATAAAAATGTTTTTAATAAAAAAAATACAATTAATAAATTTAAAGAAAAAGAAGTTGTAAACACAATTTAAAATGCGATAATTTAACAATTGTATCGTAGTAACGTTCGCATTGCATACAACAAGAAAAACAACTTAAATTTTTTTATATCTTTGTTATTATTTAAAATAAAAAAGTTACAAGAAAAAAACTCTATAATGTTTAAAATTAAAAAATAATTAACGTTATAAATCTTGAATCAAATTTGCACAAAAAAAATTAATTAATTTATAAAAAAACAATGTTCTTTTTTTATATTATTTTGATTTTCGACGAGATATTATTAAAAAGCGAGTTGTTATGTTTGCATTATAATAACACTTTAATAAAACACTTTAAAATTAAAAAAAACATGTATTTTTATAAGCAAAAATTTTTACTAATTAAAAATGATTGCGAATATTAATATATATATTAAAAACTGCGACGTTTGTTAGCGAAATAAGATTTTACATTATTGTTTTTACAAAAAATTGACGTCGCTTTCTATTTTTATTCGATTATAAATTAAAATCTTGAAAAATTTTATAACGAAATTGTTTGTTAATTATTGCGAAAATAATGTGTTTAACGCAATTCTAATAATAATCGATTAATATTTCAAAATGTTTTTATATATTCTTGTTAAATTTATATAATTGACGAAAGATTTAATTAACATTTTGTTCGAAAAGATGTTGCTTATTTATTTCGAAATTTGTAAAACTATTTTCAATTATAACTTGTTTTTTATTAATAATTATTAATTCGCAATATATTATTATATACGCATTAAACGAAAGCTAAGTATTGCTTTTTGTTTTTAAATTAATAAGTAAATCGAAAAACAAAATTAAATGTTAAAGTACTATTTGCGTTATTATTGCAATTATAAACAAAACATTTAAAACTTATTATTAGTTTTAATTTAATATACTTACAATAACGCATTGCATATGTCGATTAAAATACTATTCTTTAAATTAATATTTAAATTTGTTACAAATTTTCGATTCAATTAAGATAACAAGAATTATTCAAACGTTTTTGTTGCTTAAGAGCGAATTCAATCTCTATAAAACGAACATAATTGATTGATAAATTATTTACAAATTACGTAACAAACGCAAATTCGAAATTATAATAAGAAGACTATTTCAAAAAGATATTAAGTCGATAACAAAGTTATACTTTCTATTAAAATTTTTTTAAACGTTTGTTCGAAAAAGAAATGATCTTACAAGTTTACGAAATCGTTTAAGATTAAAAACATTATTAACTCGCAAACATATTGTTTGCGTTTTCTTGTCAAATAACGCATTTATTTCGTCTTTTATATTTTATTACTAAAATTATATTATCGTAATTTAAACATCGTTGTTTCGAAAAACATAATATTAATTGACAAGAATAAAAAGTAAAAAGTAAAAGATATTCTTAATTATAAGTTAAGATATAACAAGTCGTAATATCTTGTTTAATAAAAAGAATTTTTATCATGTAAAAATAATTAAATATTAAGAAATTATCTCGCGAATGCGAGACGAAAGCTCAAGAAGTACGATGTGCGTAAATCTTTCAAAATATCAATTGCAAAAATAAAGAAATCAAAATTTTGTATGCAAGAGAAATTTTAACAATAAAAAATAAGTTTAATGCTATTATACATGTTTAAGACATAGCAATAATATAGATAATACGTGTAAGTAATATTATAATTCTCTTAATAAGATAATTAAACATTAAAAACTATAAAAATCCAATATAAAATGCACTCAAATTTGATTATTTTCGTTATTTAATTTTTGTTAATAAAGAGTTCTCGCATGCGTGTTATTTGATACAAGATTTAACATTTTATGTACGATTAATTATACGTATCTCTTTTAATTCATTCTTTAATTGTTGTAAGACTATGTACAAACGTATAACAAGACGTCGTTACATCGACACATCAAAGACGAGATTACATTATATGTAAAACTACAATTTAAAGAGACATTAATTTGTAAAAATTCTAAAAGAAAATTCTTAGAGAGAAAACTCTACACAATGTTAAGTCGTTATTACGATAACTTAACACTAATAACGTGTTCGTTAATTATTGAAAATTAATATTACAATTATCTTTCTCTTTTAAATTCTAATTCTTAGAATTAATGTGTTATAACGACGTTCTACTTGTGCAATTTCGTCGATCTCTTATCAAGTTCTCTTTAGAACTTTTTTCTAATTTATATATTTTCTTGTTAGAATCGCAAAGCATCTATAAAAGAGATTTTCTAATTTTTTTCTTTTTCTTTTTTAAACATTCGAAAAGAAATCGAGAAACAACAATAACTTCTCTCGTATATTATTGCGAGACATTATGCTATTTGTTATAAGCGTCTTATTGTATATTGACTTTAAATCAACAAATAAAGAAATCTTTTATTCTTTTGTTTCAAAGCGCAAATACATTTTTGATTGCTATGTTGTTGCGTCGTTATTGCGACAAGTATTCGACGATAATATATCGCAATTTATTTAAATTTTATAAATTTTAAGTTTAGCTTAATTTATTATTTAAATAAATTATCTCGATTTTTTTTATTTGACTTAATCGATTTAACGCGATTAATTTGCAAATAATGTTTATCAACAACATTATTATAATTTCTTTCTTCTTATATTACTTTTCGATTTATAATTAATAGATAAATGCGACGTTGTCTAAGTTGTTCTAATGTTAACAACAATGCTATGCACAAATCTCGCATTCAATGTAAGTTTTCTTAATTATTTTAACGTATCGCAATTTCTTTTCGATAAAGATAATTGTAAGTTTTTATTAATTTTTTGTTATTTAGTAGCAAATCAATTACATAAGCAATGCTTTAGCGAGATCTTGTTATAAGTAAAATTAATAAAAATAACAATATTAATTAAAATAATTTTCTTTGCTTTTCTCGTTTGCGTACAAGTATAACATTTTTCTTTTTTTTTGTTTTTGTTATTTGCGATGTCTTGTTCGCATTAACAAAAATGTTAATTATTAAATACATTTTCAATTTTTGTTTGCTTTGCGATCTAATAATATGCAATATATTAAGCGAAAGAATATTCGTTATAAATATTGTGCTTTAAAGTGCAAGATTGTAAGTTGTCTATATACTTTTATATTTAATTTAATTTATTAATATATTCTTATTGTTATTTAATATATTAAGTGAATTAACATTGTATTAAAGTTTAGCATGCGTATCTTTAATAAAAATAATGTTAAGATTTAATTAAAATGCATTCGCTTCGCAAGTGCAATGTTGTCTCACTATTATATACATATAATAGTAAAAAAACAAATTAATTTTGTGTTTAATTTACGAGAATCTTCTAATTAATATTAATGTTAAGCTAGATTATTTATGCGATATTTGATAGAAAATGTTCGACGTAATACGTTATAAAACAAATTTTAATGCTCTTTCTTTAAAGAAGTTAAACGAGAATAATAAGTTCGTATTTAACAATGTTGTTGCAAATAACAAGTTTAAGAATTCATAAATTTTGCATAATTTAATAATTTCGTTAAAAATAATATTATTTGTTTTGTTTTTATTAATTAAATCTTTTAAAAGAAAAGTAACTTAAATGTCTAGATAAGATTTTTCTCGTATATTATAATTGTTTCGACAACTTATATATTTGATTCAATTATATTAAATTGCTTATTATTAAATAAAAACATTTATAATAAACAACTTTTTTGTTTAATAACATAAAAGTTAACAATTAAAAAATTAAATCTTATTTATATTTTTTCGCAAACATTATATTTTCGCAATTTCTACGTAAAATTTATGCTTAAAAGATTATTATTTAAGATGTGCTTTTATTATGTTTAAAGTAATAAAATTAATTGCGTTTTAAAAGATTGCATTTTTTATTTTCGTTATTAATAATTTACTTTTGTAATGTTCGTACATTATCGAAGACAATTAAGCAACAATAATTGAAGAATTAATTAAAAAAGACATGTATAATTAATTGTAAATAAAATATTAAATCTTGCATTAAATAACACGCATATAAGAACTTTTTATTTAACGAAAATTAAATAACGAAAGTAATCAAATTTGAATGCACTTTATGTCGCATTTTTATAACTCTTAATGTTTAATTAACTTATTAAGAGAATTATAATATTACTTATATGCATTATTTGTGTTATTGTTATGTCTTAAGTGTATATATAATATTAAATCTTACTTCTTAATCTCGAACAATCTTGTAAACTTGTAAGACAATTTCTTCTTTAAACAAACGTCTAAAAGATTTTTAATAGAAAACATAACTTTATTATCGACTTAATATTTTTTTGAAATAATCTTTTTATTGTGATTTCGAGTTTACATTTGTTGCGCGATTTATAAATAATTTATTAATTAATTGCATTTGTTTTACAAAGACTAAATTCGCTCTTAAGCAATAAAAACGTTTAAATAATTCTTATCGTTTTAATTGAATTAAAAATCTACAACAAATTTAAATATTAATTTAAAAAATAATATTTTAGTTAACATATGCGATGCGTTATTATAAATTTATTAAATTAAAACTAACAATAAGCTTTAATTATCTTATTTATAGTTGCAATAACAACGTAAATAATATTTTAATATTTAATCTCGTCTTTCGATTTACTTATTAATCTAAAAATAAAAAGCAATACTTAACTTTTATTTAATGTGTATGCGATAATATATTGCAAATTAGTAATTACTAATAAAGAGCAAATTACAATTAAAAACAATTTCACGAATTTCGAAATAAACAAACAATATCTTCTTAAATAGAATGTTAATTAATTTTTTTGTTAATTATATAAATTTAATAAGAATGTATAGAGACATTTTGAAGTATTGATCGATTATAATTAGAATTGCGTTAAACATATTATTTTTGCAACAACTAGCAAATAGTTTTGTTATAAAATTTATTAAAATTTCGATATATAATTAAATAAAAATAGAAAACGATATTAACTTCTTATAAAAACGATAATGCAAAATCTTATTTTATTAATAAATGTTACAATCTTTGATATATATATTAATATTCGCAATTATCTTTGATTAATAGAATTTTTTGCTTATAAGAATAAGTATTTTTTTAATTTTAAAGTGTTTTGTTAAAGCGTTATTATAATGCAAACGTAATAGCTTGCTCTTTAATAATGTCTCGTCAAAAATCAAAATAACATAAAAAAAGAATATTATTTTTTTATAAATTAATTAATCTTTTTTCGTGCAAATTTAATTCAAGATTTGCGACATTAATTATTTTTTAATTTTAAGCATTGTAAAGTTCTTCTTTTATAACTTTTTTATTTTAAGTAACAACAAAGATAAAAGAATTTTTAAACTATTTTTTTTGTTGTATGCAATGCAAACGTTGTTGCGATATAATTATTAAGTTATTGCGCTTTAAATTATATTTGCAACTTCTTTCTCTTTAAATTTACTAATTGTATCTTTTTTATTTAAAGCATTTTTATTAAAAAGTTTGATATTAATTTTTTTTTCGATTTTTGATATTTGAGTCTCAAATTCGTTTTTATTGCGTAATATTAATATTTAACGAATATCTCTTATAAATATTAGTATTATTTTAATAATAACAATAGTAATGTTCTTCAACTTATTTTGAAACGTAAGTAAATAACTTTTATTATTTAATTTGTTTTCGTAATTAAAACGTTAAGAGAGTTCGTTAATTAAATTTGTTTTTTTTGTGCAATATTTAATTTCGAAGTTGTATTTCGTTAACGAAAGTATTTATTAAGATTAATAATAATTTAGCGTCGTTATCTTTATAAAATATCGTAAATTATTATAATTTATTAACACAATAATTAAGTAATAACTATTCTTTAAATAATGTCGATATTGCTTAAAGTTAATAACGATAATAAGCAACTTTTGATCGTAAGTTTTGTATCGAATTTTCGCAAAAATTATTATTTTTAATTAAAATATTATTGAGTGTTACGTTGTTTAATCGACTTTTCTTATAAAATAAATTAATTATAATAAAATTATTGCGATCGTAAATTTTAAAACGTTTATTTTAATACAAATGTAATTTTTTAAATTAAAGTAAATTAACATAGATGTTTGCGTAAAAATCGTAATAAACTTTTAAAAAGTCAAAATAACATTCTTATTAAATACAAAAAAATTATTTCGTTTATTTTATTTGTTGCTTTTCAAAAGTTTTATTAAAGTTTAAAAAATTTTTACATAATATTTTATAAATTGTTAATAAAAGTTTGCAAAATTTAAAAACATTTGAAGTTCGCATAAAGTAATAAGTTAAAATTATATTTTAATAAAGTCGATTTATTGTAAATTTATTAATACGTTATAATTACTTATAATGTATTCTAAAAATTTAATCGAAATTGTTATAAAAAAGCATTTGAATAACTTTGCGTAAAACTTGTAAAAACGTAATTTATCAAATATTTAACATATATAATTTCAATATTTTTCTTGTGTTTTAAAGTAAATTAAAATTTTATTAAAATAAATTACACAAAGATAATGTATTAAATTTCTTAAAACTTTGTTAATTAAGATTTAAAAAATAATCGATACGTTTATTAGTTTAAACGATATTATTACGTATTCGAAATATTTATATTGTATTCGAAACATTGTCTTTTATTTATTGCTTTAATGAATTCGAATTTAATAATAAATATTTTTCAAATTTAATTTTGTAAAGTACGCAACGCTTATTAGACAATTTAGCGTCTTCTTTATAAGAAAAAGAAAACATCGATTCTTAATTATGATCGTATTAAGATCGCAATAATTAACGCATAATTTTAGACTTTTATTGCTCTTTAACACAAACAATATTAATATTTCGATTTAATTAATTAATTCACAAATTCTACTTAGAATTAAATTTTTCAAAAAATAATTATGTAAAATAATTAACTTTTGTTTGAATAAAATGTGTAACAAATTATAAGAAAATTTCTTTTTAAAAGCAAATCAATCTTATAATCTTTCTTTTTATGCTTAAAAAAATAAATGCATTTTTTGAATCAAAAATATTATTATAATTCTAAATATTTTTAAATATAATGCGTACTATTAACGTTTTATTAACGTCGAGATCGCAACAAATTAAAACAAACATTAAAATTTATTTCTTAAATTTCAAAAAACTCTTTAAGAATTTAATAACAATAATATTTTTTGTAACTTAATAGCGTCAAATTAACATATATTCGTTGACGTAAAAATTAGCTTTTATTATTTAAAAAAAAAAACGATAATGTTGTATACAATTTTATCGAATACATAGAAAACTTGTTTCGATATATATTTTTATTTCTTATTATCGTAAATCTTGATTTTTGCGACGTAAAATTTTACAAATTAAGTTTTTTAAATTGTAAAAGCTTTTACTTTAATTGCAAGTTGTTCGATCTTTTTTAATTATTATGTCTTTGTTAGATGTTTATTAATGCAATTGATATAAGCATTTTTATCAAAAAGATCTCTTTATTTATGTTATTTTTTGTCGACAAATATTAATAGTTTTGCAAAAAGAATTTTTATCTTGTGTTTTTGATTCGCAATTGCGATTATAATTCTTGCAAATTTATTTAATTTTTTAAATTATTAAAAATCTCTTTAATAAAAAAACGTAATAATAATACTTTTGAAATGTTTGTTTTAAAACTTTTTTGAAAATTGTTAATTGTATTAATTTGCGAGTTATTTTTAACAAATTTAAAACATTTTTTTTAAATATATTTTTTTTTGTTACAATTATAATAGATACATTTCTCTTGTGCATTCGAATTAATTTTGTTAAATTTATGCAAAAAAGACTTTGTTGTACTTTTTTAACAACTTTTTGTCGTTAAAATGTTACAAGTCTTAATTGTTAATATAATTTTTTTCGATTTACGATTATACGAATTTTCTTTGAAGTTATTACGTAATTTTAAAAACAATTTTCGATTTAAAATTTTGTTCTTAATATTAAATCGAAAAAGTAAAGTGCTCTTTATGTATTATATTAGCGCAACAAAAGCGTCTCTCGTCTTAAAAATTTAAGTTATATTATTTATTTATTTACAAAGATTTTTTTTCAAATAATATAAAAGATAATTACGTTGTTAACGTTTAATGTATTTGTTAAGATTCGTTTTTTATATCTTAATATAAATCACGAAATTGTTGACGTTTTAAAATTAACTTTACTTAATTTTCTCGTACTTGCGAGAGAAAACGAAACGACAATTTTTTGAATTCTTAATAAGATTAATCAAATATTATGCGAATTATTTTTAATTTTACTTCTTTATCTTGTTTATTCGTTTATTCTTATAATTTTTTTATTGCGTCGTCGACGTATTGCGAAAATATTATTAAATTTAGCAAATCTTTGAGTTCTTTATTGAAAATTAATTTTTATTAATTTCGAAGAAAATTTTTACACTTTAAATTTAATTCTTTTATTCTTTGAAGTTCTTTTCGTAATAAAGACTTAGTTAAGTCGATTTTATAAAATCGACAAAGCATTATTTCTTTAATATTAATTTGCTAATTTTGTTATCGAAATAATTTTTACGTAAACGACGCGAATTTGTTGCTTTAATTTCGTTCTTATCAAATAACTTTAAAAGAAGTTTGTTTTTTGCTTAAACAATATAAAGTTCTCGCTTTGTTTAAAGTTTACGTTTTTTTACTTTTTCTTCGATTAAAAGTTTTTTATAATTGATGTTTTTGTCGAATTGCGATAATTGTGCAACGTTATTAATTTGCAAAACTTCTTCTTATAATATAATATAAATTTTCGTAATATTATTAAAGACAAGTTAATTATTTACATTTTTGTTGTTTTAAAAACATTAAAATATCGTTTGTTTTTTATTTGTTTTCAAATTTCGTTTTGTATTACGTGTTAAATTAATTATCTTGTTAAACAATCGCTTATAAAGATTAAGACAAATTAATATTGTAAAATTATGTACCAATGTGTAACAAAACGTTGTTACATTAATGCATTAAAGACAAGATTACGCTATATATAAAACTACAATTTAGAGAAACATTAATTTGTAAGAATTTTAAGAAAAAAATTCTAGAAAGAAAACTTTGTACGATGTTAAGTCGTTATTACGATAACTTAACATTAATAACGTGTTTATTAATTATTAAGAACTAATATTACAATTGTTGTTACTTAATTATCTTCGATAATGCACGAACGTTACAAAAGTAAATTATTAATAATAAAAATAATAAATGCAATCTTTTGAAATATAATTAATTTTATTGTTTTAAGTATAATAAAAGCATATCTTAAATAATAATTTTTCAAGCATAAATTTTATGTAGAAATCGTAAAAATATAATGTTTGCGAGAAAATATAAATGAAATTCGATCTTTTAATTATTAATTTTTATGTTATTGAACAAGAAAGTTGCTTATTTTAAATTTTTTTATTTGATAATAAGTAATTCGATATATTCGAATTAAGAATATAAGTTGTCGAAACAATTATAATATATAAGAAGAATTTTGTTTAGATATTTACGTTGTTCTTTCTTAAAGAAATCTAATTAGCAAAAACGAAACAAATAATATTATTCTTAATAAAGTTATTAAATTACGCAAAATTTACAAATTTTTAAATTTGTTATTTGCAATAACATTGTTAAATACAAATTTATTATTTTTATTTAACTTCTTTAAAGAAAGAACATTAAAATTTGCTTTATAACGCATTATATCGAACATTTTTTACTAAATACTGCATAAATAATCTAGCTTAATATTAATATTAATTAGAAGATTTTCGTAAGTCGAATGCAAAATTAATTTGTTTTTTTACTATTATGTGTATATAAAAATAAGATAGCATTGTACTTACGAAGCAAACGCAATTTAATCAATTTTAGCATTATTTTTATCGAAAATACGTATGCTAAACTTTAACAAGATATTAACTCGCTTGATATATCGAATAACAATAAGAACACACTAATAAGTTAAATTAAATATAAGAGCATATAAATAACTTATAATCTTGCGCTTTAAAACGCAATATTTACAACAAATATTCTTTCGTTTAATACATTGCATGTCATTAAATTACGAAGCAAATAAAAATTAAAAACGTATTTAATAATTAATACTTTTGTTAATGCGAACAAGATATCGCAAATAACAAAAACAAAACAAAAAAACGTTACGCTTGCGTGCGAACAAAAAAAATAAAGAAAATTATTTTGATTAATATTGTTGTTCTTATTAATTTTACTTATAATAAGATTTCGTTAATGTATTGCTTACGTAATTAATTCGCTATTATAATAACAAAAAATTAATAAAAACTTACAATTATCTTTATCGAAAAGAAATTGCGACATGTTAAAATAACTAAGAAAACTTACATTAAATGCGAAATTTGTACGCAACATCGATATTAACATTAGAACAACTTAAAGAACGTCGCATTTATCTATCAATTATAAATCAAAAAATAATATAAAAAGAGAAAAATTATAATAATGTTATTAATAAATATTATTTGCGAATTAATTGCGTTAATTCGATTAAGTTAAACAAAGAAAATCGAAATAATTTATTTAAATAACAAGTCAAGCTAAATTTAGAATTTATGAAATTTAAATAAATTGTGATATATTATTGTCGAATATCTGTCGCGATAATAAAGCAATAACATAGCGATTAAAAATGTATTTACGCTTTAAAACAAGAAAACAAAAGATCTTTTTATTTGTTAATTTAAAATTAACATACAATAAAACGCTTGTAACGAGTAGCACAACGTCTCGCAATAATATACGGAAAAAATTATTGTTGCTTCTTAACTTCTTCTCTAATGTTTAAAAAAAATAAAGAAAAAGATTAAAAAATCTCTTTCATAAACGTCTCGCAATTCTAACAAAAAAATATATAAATTAGAAAATGCGTCGCACCTAAAGACATAAAATACTACTTATTATTTAATTAAATCTAAAAAAGTTCTAAAAGAACTTAATAGAAGATCGACGTAATCGCGTAAGCAAAATGTCGTTATAATACATTAATTCTAAAAATTAGAATTTAAAAAAAAGAGACAATTGTAATGTTAACTTTCAATAATTAACGAATACGTTATTAGTGTTAAGTTATCGTAATAACGACTTAACATCGTATAGAATTTTCTTTCTAAGGATTTTCTCTTAGAATTCTCACGAATTAATGTTTCTCTAAACTGCAATTCTACATATTACGTAGTCTCGTTTTTAGTGCGTCGATGTAACAATGTCTTGTCACATGTTTGTATACAATCTTATAGAGTTATTGTGTTATAGAAGTTATTTCTTCGAATTGTCGATGTTAAGAATAAACAAAAACTCGTTGTATCGCAATAAAGATATAAGTTGTATATTAAAACTTAATCTTCGAGATAAAAGAGCTAGAAACAAATATTTTATAAAGACTTGACAATATCTTTACGCAATAACGCGACAATTTTCTCAATTACAATATTGTTATACAACGTTACTTAAGTTTTATAAAATATCTTCGAAATATTAAATCGAACAAATTATATTTGCAAAAAGTCTTGTATCTAAGAGTAAACTTAACAACTAAAATATATTAATAAATTTAATTTGCAACTTTATACTTTGCAATTAATACTTATATCTAGCAAAATTAAATAACGTTAACTTATTACTCTTAACCTTCTATAATTGACAAAGACTTTTAACAACAAGTTAATAATAAATAACGCATCGAAAGTCGCAAAATTAAACGTAAAGAAAAACAAAAAATTAATTCGATTATTTAACTTAAATATTTGACAAAGAAATTACGTCTAATAAAGAAAAAAGTAAATTTTATAACAATTGTTATATAATAATTTAAATGCAAAATCGAGAATATTAAAGTTTAATCTAATTTTTTACATTAATAATCTTATAAATATTAATATAAATACTTGCTTGTAATTAAGTAAGCAAAATAATATTACGCAAAATTAGCTTAATCTATTTTCTTTTCTTGTTATTTTGTTAATTTGGAAATAAATACAATCTTTATTCAATATATTCGAGAGCATACAAACTCGAAGTGTTTTTTGTTATATTGAAATTCTTATATTATAATCTTTTTTTATCGAGTTTTTATTAATTGTTAAAAAGCTAATATTAAATTTTGTTTTACTATTTCTCTTGCGAGATTTTAACAATCAAGATTATCTGTTTAACAATATTTATTTTGCTTGCTTATTATCTCTAGATATTTCGATCTCTCTCGCGAGAGTTTGTTAATCTTGCAAAATTAAATTTGAGAAAATAAAAAATATTACGAATTTAATATTAAGTTATAAATTAACAATTGTTAAGTATCTAGCTTGGTTAAGATAGTATCGCAATAAATTTGCAAAACAATATAGCAAGTTTCTCGATTACATTTATAAAAATTTGATTAAAAAAGAAAAGTTCTCTTTTCTAGTAAATTTACAAAAATTTATTATTGCATCTTATTATAATTAATTCTAGACAATAAATAAATTGCAATTCGAACTAGATACATTAATAAAAAATAAAGTCTTCAAAAAATATTAAGAATTTTTAAAAATTATAGATTAAGAAACTTTAATTAATTTCAAAAAAGTTAAGAAGACAATAATCAAATATAGTGTGATCGTTGAATCGGGTCGAACACTTTTTTTTGTCCAACCCGAGGATTCGGACAGACTTCTTTGTTTAACCCGAAGTTATATTAACTAATTGCGCTACATACACTAGTCTAAATCAAATAATTCTTTTTTTGCTTGAAAGCACGCTAAATTTTCTATAAAACGGCCTAATTTTTATAAAATACGTATAAAATACAAGAAAGTTATGAATTTTTTAAAATTTAAGGTTTTTTAAAGTTAAGCTTCCTGAGCCCGATTACTTAGCGATTCCCCCGCGAAATCGAGCCCGACGGTCAGGCTAATCAAATATACTTCTTATTAACTAAAACTTATTGTTAACGTTAATTGCTTAAGATATTAAAATAATTACAACAAAAATATTTTTAAAGCTTAACTCTTAACAATATCGAAGCTATATTATCTATTTTATTTCGACAAATCGAATAATTTTTAATCGATTTTTGCTCTCTATCTTTACAATAGCAATGCTTGTTAAAAAGTTGTTAATTTACTATACTTTATTAATCTAATTATATTTTATTGCATAATTTAACGTTATATAAAAAAGTTAATAAATAAGATAAAAAAACAACTTAAATTAGTAGAGAAACTTTCAATTATAATTTTAATATATAATAATTTCGATTCTGCAAAAGACAGAAGAAGTAAAAGAGTTGATAAAATAAGACAATTCAAGTTTATTACAACAACTCTTATATTTAAATCTTACAAATCTAGCTTAAATCTATTAAGAAAAAAGATATAAAACTCTTAATTCTACTTGTTTTTGATTCGACAATTTGTAATAAAATTTAAGAACGTCAAACTCGACATAAACGTAAATAATAATTAAATTAATTAATATTGTTCGACTAATAAAACAAATTTAACTACAATATATTAAGATTATTATATAAGCTCTCTTTATAAATTCAAAGTACAAAAAGATAAAAAATACATTTTTCTAGTTAATATTTATATTATTTATTTAATTGCTAAAATCTTATCGAATCAAGTATTATTTTATAAAGTCGATTTTCAAGAACAAAAGCACAACAATTAACAATATTAATATTATTAACAATTTTTATTTTACGCAAATTAAATTTAAGAGCAACAATCTATAATTCGACAATGATATACAAATTTGCGCAAATAATCTAAAAACTTATAAAAGAATAAAGTTGACAATAGTCTTGCAAAAATATATATTTAAACTCTTCTTTAATAGCTTTAATTAATTAATATTAATAATTAAGTTATAATATCTTAGCTTTAATATAATACAATTAATTTATTATATTTATTTCGATAACCTGCATTTTAAAAACAAATTAAGTTTTTAATATATAACTAATAAATAATAACGCAAATGCATTGTTTAACTTAACAACTTTTAAAATATCGAAAAACTAATTTTATAAAGTTATAAATCTTGCACAGTTGATATTATAATGTGTTTAACTTGTTAAAAAAAGTATAACTTTAAAACTATTAACAATACTCTAGTATAATTTAAATCTTATATTAAGAAATTTATCAAATTCTAAATAAAATTATTTCGATATATAAAAAATTAGCTTTACAAACTATTATTTGCGTAATTAATTATTACAATTTTATTAATTTTCGATTAAGAGTTTCGAAATTATTAGAACTTTTGCAATTATATAAAGTTATATATAATACTTCGATATATTATTAAATACGCGAATATCAAATGTTTAAAATATATTCTTCGAAAGATTGCGATTGTTTTTTAAGCAAAAATAACAAATATGTTAAATTATATTTAAATATTATTGTGCGTACTTTATATAATTAATATATTAACAATATCGAAGAAATTGCAAAATGCAATATTGATTAACAATTTCGTAAATTTTTAAAATTAAGAAGACTTTAATTTCGAAATAGATTAATTACTAAAATTACTAAACTTAAATTTAAAAATATCTTAAAAAGAATGTTTAATATTTTTCTAAAATAGCAACAAGTTACTTAAGAATTAAGTACTTACAAATTTATATTTGTTAAAGCTTAATTTATTTATAAAGAAATTATTTAAAATTGTCGAATTAAGCAAATATTTAAAAAAGAATAGCTCGAAAGATATATAAAGTATAATGTTGCATTTAGCAAAAATATTATTAATTAAAAAGTTTATTAATCGATATTTTAAAAATTCTATTATAAATCTATATATAATAAGTATTGTTCAAATTGAGCAAGAATAATACTAAATATAATTGTTAATATTAAACAAAACTCTTTGTTACAATAAAGAATATAAATAACAATAAATCTCTAAAGATTAAATACGCAAACAACAATAACAAATTTAGATTTAAGAAATTCTAAATTTAAACAAAAGTTCTTAATTCTTTTTAATTCTTAATATATTGTTATCGCAAATATTTAATAATAAAGAACGCATATTTTAGCTCTCTTTACCATCTTTTAAATTTATATTTGCACAACTTTTTTTATTGCAATTATCGCGCTTACTTCTATTAAAATTTGTTAAATTATTAAAATCGCATTGCATACATTTAATAGTTAAACTAAGTTTATAATTATTTAAGTAGCTTAATCTCTTTCTTTGTCTCTTAATTTCTTGTTCGTCTTTTAACAACAATAGATTTTTATTAATATTTTTGAAAATTTCTCTTAGCAACTCCTGTTTTTAAATTCCAGATATTTTCGAAAGCGTTTTTAGAAAATTTTTATCTTATTTATTTCTTAATATTTGTTAATCTTTAACTCTTAACGCAACATTTTCTCTTACTTTCTAATTAACAAAGCTTGTACTTATTGATTTTGCATTTGTTTTTTGTTTATTTTTCTTTTTTTGTTTTTTATTATTTTTTGTTGAAGATTTGTAATTAATCTTAATTAAATAGAAGATTTGTTATTGCTAGAAAATTACAACAGCTTTGTTTATTAATTCTTTGTTTACTTTGTCTTTATTGCGCAATCTTATTACAATTATCTTATTTAATTTAGTATTTAATTGCTAATTTTATTTTAAGATCTTAAGTATTTCGACATTATATTGCGTTATATTACTTTATATATTTTTTATAATTTGCTTAAAAGTTGCTTTATTAATTATATATTTGCTTTAAATTATTAAATTCTTTAACATTTTATTAAGCATAATTAAGATTAAATATTACTTAAAATAAGAATTAGTAAATGTTGTATAAATCTTTTGCGCTCTTTAATTTTTTAATTGCTTTTTAAATTAAATTTTCTTTTTTAACACTTAAGTATTTTAAATATTAATTTTGCTATACAGAACAATAAATATTTGCTTATTCGAATTGCAACTTGAGCAATATAATTTAAATTAAACTTTATTTTACTTTGCAAAACTTATATTACTAATTATTTTGTTATTAAAGTATAATAATTTAATTTTTCAATAACAATTGTTTAAAATATTAATTAGCTCTTATATATATTTTTTAAAATTGTAACAACATATAGTATTTAACTTATTTACTAATTTAATTATATTATTTTTATCGAGATTTTGCTCTAATTAAGAAGTGTTTTTATTAAGACTTATTATTCGATTATTAATATTATTTTTTTCTTTAAATATTTTGTTGTTAATATTATTTATTTCTTCGATAATTGCAATAATATTAATATTAATATTTTTGCAATTAATTAATACTTTAAAAATTCAAGACTCTATATATTACTTTAAATATAATATTATAAAATATACTTGCTTTTTGACGCATTAATTTTCGCGCTTAAAATACTAATATTTTTGATTAATATTTTTGAGTACAAGTTATTAAATAATTTGTCTAATATTTAGATTGTTTATTCTTATTTTATAGATCTTAATACAAATTAAAATTTTAAAAAATAAACATAAATATAATCTTTTTTTAAAAGTATATTAAATACGTTTCTTGTTATTTTTAGTTATTAACGCTATTAAGAAAAGTATTTATTAAATAACTTTCTTCGAATATTTAAGATTTCTTATTTATTGTTAAAAGAACTTGTAGATTTAAAGTATTAAATTAATATTATTTATATATATTATTGTTTTTAATATATCGAATACGTTTTGCAAAATATTTAATAAAAGAAATTAAAAATTTAATATATTTTTAATTGTCTTTTTTATCTTAATAAATTGCAAAAATATCTTAGAATAATTTAATGATATTTGTAATACTTTAATTTATTTATTAAATTTAAATTAACTTCGAATTATTTTTTCGATTTTATTGTTCAAGATAGCAAATATTTTTAATATTAAAATTTTAATCGACAATTATATTCAAAATATATTAAGATTTGTATATTTAATTTTAAACTCTTGTTACTCTTCGATTAAATAAAATTTGTTAATAACTAATATATATAGTTTAAAAGAAAAAGACTTGTATCTTAACATCTTGTTGTTAAAATATTAACTAATAACAATTTTAGAACTAATAAATATTAGAACAAAATTAATTTAATTACTTTTCTGTTATTTAAATATTAATAATATAATTAATTATATATAAAGATATTCGATTTTATTTTATTTTGCGTTTTCGAATCATTGTTGTTATTATTTAATATTAACAATTTATATCTTAAAATACTATTTAACTTTTTACACTAATTATTTTTTAAAATTAATAACAATATAATAATTAATACAATTTTCGAGATATTATATATAAATAGCATTATTTAAAATAGTAAACTCTTTTTAAAATTAATCTTTGTTATAATAATTAAATTGTTAATTATTGCTTGCATTAATTTATAAATTTGCTTTTATTTTATTTCGAAATTAAAGCAATTTTATAGAATTATCTTAATACGCTTTTAATTTGTTTATACTTTTTCGATATTTTTGTTACTCTTAAATGCATTTATTGTTTTTGTGTCAATTTATAAAGTATTCAATATATAACAACAATAACAATTGAGTAAGTTTAAGCACTTGTAAAATTTTTAATTAATCGATTGCTTAAATAATAAAATTATAAAAAGTTTCGAATATAAAGTATAGAATCTAATTGAGCTTAAAAATTGTATAATAAGTATTAAATTTTTCGATTTTTTTAAGAATTACAATTTAAAGATAACAATAAAAGCGAGTTAAATATAATACGTATTTAATTTTAATATTATTAGATAAAGTATAGACAAGAGTAACAAATTAAATAATAATAATACTTATAATAACTATAATAGATATTGTGTTGCGCAATAAAGCTAATTAATAATATTTTTAAATTGTAAAAAAGCAACTTTGATATATTTATCAATAAGAAAGTCGATTTTTTCTTAAATTAAATTATGTTGTTCTTAAATTTGCTACAAAAAAAATTTAAAAACTTGCTATAATATTCTTTATATCAAATTTGAACGTGTCTAGATATACTAAAATTTAGTTCAAGCTATTGCGCATAAGCTACTATCTAGCTTCAACTCTAGCGTCGCCCTAACTTAAACAAGTATTTAGGATTGATTTTAGGGTTAAAGGTTTTTCTGCAGGCAGGTCTAAGTACTGAGGCAAGAAGAGGAAGACCTGAGCGTATTTATCTGCAGTAATATATATATATGGAGAGGCTAGCTAGCGAGTACACGAAACAGTGATCCGAGAATTTAATGCCAATATGTATCAAGCGCTAGAGCCAGATGTCCATCCCTCGCCCTATTAATATTTGCACAGGGCACAGAGGTGCAGACGCAAGTCATTTGGAGGGTACCGACAAGGCACGTCATATAAGGCTGCGCTAGTCGCTCTAAAACCTTATATGCTTTTAGCCAATAACTTCGTTCTCGCGTACGTTCCTCCAAATATTGATTTCATCGTTCTTTATTGTTCAGTGATTTTATTGTTAGCAATGCATGATTAGACATTCGTCAGGTCTCTGAACAATATGACTCGGCAATGCCCTCCGCGTTCTGAAGGATCTGAGGCATTACCGCCGTGGTGCGGCGTTCCATAGGCGGCATCTTCAATGTGATTGGCTAACGCACCGATCACTTCTGGATGCTTTCCTACCCCTCGTACACTACCCTGTTGTTGTTTATTTTGTGTTGTGTCGGTCTAGTAAGCGATTTGAAGCTTTCTTTCTACCGTACTCGGCAGCCAATATTCATTGTCAATTGCGCAGTAATATTTCGCGGGAAATTACTGCAAATAATGGAGGCTACAAGTCAAAAATGGAGGAACAGGAAAAGGTAATCCCGACGTTATCCTCCGTTATGATAGAATAGCTCCGGTTCCTCTATTATACTCACGTCGCCCGTATCATTTGGCTGGTGGGCACTAATTGCGTCTCGTGTCCCAAAAGTCTAGCATCGATGATCCGTCAATCCGACCTCGACGTCGCCGCAGGCATCAATACGTCCTCTGAGGTCGCCCAAGGGAGCCAGGGAACTTCGTTACATTCGTTTCTAGCCTCTCTTACCGTCTCAGCCTCGATTTTCGGCGTTGAAATTGTGCTCTTTATCGTGCTGAAGGATAAACTCACGCAATTGTAGTAAGTGTGTACTATGCTGGGATCTAGAATCGATGACTCACAAATGCCAGTCAGCCTCGAACGTACCTTGTACCCGAAGAACAGCGCGCTGAAGCTCCGTTGGGATCAATTTCCTGGCTATCTACTGTGGTCCAAACATTAGATCGAGTCATCCTTCAGAAGTCGGGCCTTGACGCTTACTTTTTTCTTCGCTACCTTCGTACCCTCCTTAGAATATTCATTGCTCTGAGCCTCATCGTGATATCGACACTGGTCCCCTTGAACCTTATCCATGGAAAGAACGCGCCTGGCGGAGTCCAAGGTCTAGATAGGCTCAGCTGGGCTAAAGTGCGTCTGGCATATACTAGCTTCTACTGGGCTCATCTGATAATAATCATTATGGTGTCTACTTTCGTATGCTATACAATATATATAGAGTTAACGAAGTATATCCGCATTCGACAAGCGTACCTCGCTTCACCTCAGCATCGACTGCAAGCCTTCGCAAACACTATTCTTGTAACAGACATTCCCAAGGAATTCTTAACAACTCCCATCCTCACACGTCTTTACGCCATTTTTCTTGGTGGTATACGCGCGATTTGGTTTAATCGAGACCTTTCCGAGCTATCAAACAAGATTTCAGAGCGGTTGGCGATAGTCACTACACTAGAAGCTGCAGAAATAAGACTTGCAAGATTGGCGATGAAGTCTGCGAAGGGTCAAAAAGAACTGAGCGCTTCGAGCCACGCCTGTGTACCCAATATAGAACCTCTTTGGAGACGATACCTCCATGATAGGGATCGCGACCATATGCGTCTTCCGATTTTCAATCTTACTTGAATGCCTTCAATTCCTCTCGTGGGCAGAAAGGTGGATACCATTCATCACTGCTGGCAGGAGATAGCTCGTTTAAACGACGAAATTGAACAGGACCAGCAAGAACCTGAGTCTTACCTCTTAACGAGCTTCGCATTTGTACAATTCAATACTCAAGAGGGTTCGTACATGGCTTGCCAATCTCTGGTACGGTGTACGTCGTTGAGTTTCCGGACTCATTACATCGAAGCTTCCCCAGTGGATATCAAATGGAAAAATTTGTCCATAAGATGGTGGGGCCAGTACGCACGAACCGTCCTGGTCGTTGTCTCTATCACTGCGATTATCTTGACCTGGTCTGTTCCCGTCGCCCTCACCGGTGTTATATTTCAGATCTCTTATCTGACAGCTTTGTTACCCTGGCTCCATTGGATTGATAGACTCCCATCGTGGCTACTTGGCTGCATTCAAGGTGTTCTACCCCAGTTAATACTTATTGCACTTACTACATTACTACCTGCGTCCTACGTATCATCATAGAATGTCAGGGTCTGCTGACTGATGTGGCCGTGGAGCTTTCCCTACAGAAGTACTATTTCGCTTTTCTTTTCGTACAGGTGTTTCTGATAGTCTCTCTTTCTCCGAGCATTACCGCCGTTGTTCAAGTGGTGGTTCACGGGCTCGATTCTGTACCCGCGATACTGGCCACGAATTTGCCCAAGGCGAGCAATTACTTCCTAGCGTACCTACTAACACGATGCTTTTCCCAATGCGCAAGTACACTTCTTCAGGTGGGACGGCTGATCAATTGGTGCACGCTCCCTCTAATCAGGGATGTCACGCCGAGACGGAAATGGGAGAAGGAGAAAAGTTTGTCTCAGATGCAGTGGGGCACGCTTTTCCCTATCTACACCAACTTAGCTTGTATTGGTAAGGCATCATTGTGCCACGTACACATATTTCTGACACCGCGCCAGGACTTATCTATTCGGTCATCGCTCCACTAATCCTCTTGTTTAGTTCCATCACGTTTGGCCTTCTTTGGGTAGTTTACCGCTATAACCTACTATATGTGACAATTTCACGACCCAACGCAAGAGGACTTCTGTATCCAATCGCTCTCAATCAGTTGTTCACGGGTGTCTACGTGATGGAACTCTGTATGATAGGCCTTTTCTTCTTGGTTCGTGATGATCATAACCGGGCAACCTGTGTCGGCCAAGCTGTGATCATGATCATCGCTATAATGATGACTCTTGGTTTTCAATTCCTCTTGAATGACGCATTCGCTCCACTTCTTCGGTTCATGCCCCACAGCGAGATGAGAGAAGAGCAGACAGCAAAGTGTCACGGAAGTAAAACAACGAATCATCTTCAAACAAATACCGCTTCAACAAAAGATCTGGACGGGATTTTCGCCAACATGTTTTACGAGCTGCAGGACTCCTTAGCGGATAAATCAGACGCTCTTCTTTCGCTAGCGTTTCAACGTGGATCTCTACGCGTTCAAAGACCAGTGGTATGGATTCCAGACGATCGCCTCGGTATCAGTAGCGATGAGATATCACGCGTCAAACAGTTATACAGCAATGTGAGAATCAGCAACGAGTATGCAGGTCTCGATGAGAAGGGAAGAGTAACGCTTACGCAAGATACCAGTAGATTCTCCGACATAGAATCGATGAAGCTTTAGAATCTTTGCTCGGGAGTGTCTAACATAAATTTACGTACACATCTAATTCCTAAACCACAGCACGTAGTAATAAATTTTGATATCGGAAGCAAATCTGATGCTTAAGCAAGCAATGTAGAGCCCCCGCAAATACCAAACGGCCAAACCCTGCACAAAATTCTTTCTTCATTGTCTGCAAGCTTCACACTAACCTCCTCGACAGCTTTTCAGTGGAAAGGGAAACTCGGGTCTCGAAGTTCACAGGAAGAATGTACGGTTTAAAACGGGCCACAAGTTTGCATTGTGATATTGGAATTTCTTCGTAATCTTCAAGATAATCTAGTAACAGCTGATCGTATATCGCGTTTCATAACACGCTATCTGCGTCTGAGGGCTGAAAGCTATTGGCATAGTCTGTAAGCGAAAACGACCTGGTCAAACTATCGTATCGTATGTGCCGTGCGGACTGATACTGGATTAGTATTGTTCAAACAATTTCGGTAGGGAACAAACATCAGCAAGGCGTCGACCAAGCCATACAATTCTTTCCACTCTTAGCTCGTTCATCCATGGCTGCTCGCGTGCTCGCTTCTCATTGTCGATTCTTGCATCAGGAAACAAATTTGCTGGATGATAAGTAGTAGAGTATAATTGACCACGAATAGTATAGTCCTCGAGCAACGGTCCACGCGTCCCTTCCTCAGGTATAGGGAACTTCCCTGAACCAAGCCGGGCATATGCTGGGACCAAGTCTTCTGCCTTCATCGCCTCGTATCCGGACATCAAATTATCGAGGAATAAAGACATAGATTTCCATGGAATAGCTTTTTCAATGTGCTCCATGGCTCCTTCAACAATTGTGAGGCTCCGAAGGAAGACCAGATAGACATGCACGAGAGGATACACGTTCTTATCTTTGGGTCGATTTAATGCGGCGCCGAGAGTCAATGATACTAACCCTAAGGCCTGAGAGATAAAAGTCAACGAAGGTGTTGACAGAGACACGGCGGGACTATCGACCTGTATCTCTTCAGGCTCAGATGAACCTATCCGTTCCCCTTGAATACCGGGCTCGCTATGTAGAGCCTTTTCCGCTCGGGCTTAGGCATCATCGAAACACTTGCGAAGAATTGGCTTTGGTGCCCCTGCACCTAAGCCACCATACTCAAGCAAAGCTGTGAAGTTTGAGACAGCAGCGTAGACGCCATATTCCTTGAATTTGGTGCCAGTTCTAGTGATATAGTGATTAAAGAAACCTTCCTTCGCAAGCTCAACCATGACTGCATGGTATTGGTCCTGATTCTGATTGGAGAATAAGAGAGCATGTGCTCTGATGAATATGTAAAGTCTTTACCGGCAACTGTCTGAGACTATTCGTATCCCGTTCATGAAGAATAGGGTTGAACAGAGTCATGATACTTTCCCTGCTGCTTTGAAACGGAGTGATACAGGTCAAAGATCTCGTATACAGTGAAAGTTGCTCCCAAGAAGAGGATCGCGCGAGGATGGCTAGATGATGGTATAATCGGCCAATGTGCGGCATTCCGCCGGAAACCTTGATATACCAGCGATAAGAAACAGTAGACCATGTCTCTTTGTTTTTGGTTCACCATCGTCAATCATCATTCGATAACGGCAGAGATCGCCTAGTATTCGACATGGATCAGTAGATGTGAACGTAAATATGTCAGTGGACCCTCACCGAGACATTCTACCCACAGATCCGTGTACTTTGGCACCGTTTCATACAATAGAGTTATCATGTGATAAGCAATACCAAAGAACGTCAAGAAATGTTCCAGCGATTGGGCAAACCATGTAAAAGAATGTCAAGAACATTCTGAATACCATGCCTCCACATCCTTGCGGGTATGTTGTAATTATCAGCTGTTCTGATTAGGGCATCGCTGGCTGACGGGTGCTGAGAGGCTAGGATGAAGTTGTAATGGTCATGAAGCAGTCGCTTATAAAGGGCGACCAGTGATCGCCAGTGCTTATCTTCAAGATTGACTCTCCTAGTCGGATCTTGTTCTTGAATAGCCATAAGTTGACGTTTATCAGCCGTTATACATCGGGCCTCATCTGTGACCAAACCCTTATAGATATCTCTGACTTCGAACATCAATTGCTCGTGGGATATTGGTCGGGTCTCAGGTTGGAGTAATATCTCTGGATCTGGTTCGAAGGGACCAGAATCATGATGCCCATTATAGAGCTCCTCAGACAAGGGCTCTCCAGAGACTTCAGTTCCACAGTATTTCCCAGAGTCAAGGGCATTGGAGATCGGCCGTTTATTAGGTGAGATACCAAGCTGCGCCTATAATACTTCTTTTATTACCAGAGCTTTCTCTCGCTGGGAGGGCGACTGAGTTCGGGACCCTGACTTGCGATTGGATCCGGGGCGATGAGGATATTGAGCAAAATCTTCGCCGATATTTCCCCCTCCTCTTTCAACACACCCACTAATACCTCCGCTGTCAGTCCGGAGATAATTGGACTTTAGCTTCGCACGTTCTCCAAAACAAGATCTCGAGGTAGTAAGTGTAGGTGCTACCGATGGCACAGTGAAGTGGCTTTGGTGGTCTCCATTCCCAATGCTGGGACTCAGCTTCAACTCCGTTTGCAAGATTATTTGTTGTCCTATATGGGGAGCCTCCGGCTTTTGTAGAGTGTCTCTCGTCTTTTGTACAAAATCTGGAGCCGAAGAAGGCTGGCTCGTGACTAGCCCCCGTCCCTCGAGGTTGAGACAACACTCTTGATCATGGGTACGGAAGTGCCTGGTTTACGTTCCCTTCAGGATCTTGAATGTACAGGAAACCTCAACCTTCATCATAGCTCGCACCCAGGGGACGATAGCGACGATTGTCCCGTATGTGACGGGAGTTGGGAGTACTGCAGGGGGCCGAGCGCACGGCAGATTGCTGCCTTGGCGACAGAGAAGCAGGGGCACATTTAGCGCTTTCACAACGGTTGTCGCCCCTTGGTCTTATTTTTAGATCCCCGACCCCAACTTCTGGCAAGATAATTTTGGTCAACTTTCGCATTTCGCTATTTAGATATATAAAATTAATCAAGTATTACTCTAGACACTATGCGCTTTCTAACACTTCTTTACTTATAAGTTTTGATTACGAATTGCTAGAGCTATAGAAACTGCAGAGTTCGTTGACATGTACTACTTAGTACTTTAAGAAGTTCAAGTCAATTTTTGATTTTAAGATACGCTTCGGAACACAAAAACTTTGCAATTAGATAACTTTCTCAATATCGATTTAGACTCTATCAAAGATGTGCTGTTAAAAGCGCAAAGTCCACTCTATCAAACGTGAGATTTTGATAGTAATAAATCAAGAAATGCGAAAGTTGATCAAAAGCATCTTGCCAGAAGTTGGGGTCGGGGATCTAAAAATAAGGTCAACGGGCGACAACCGTTGTGAAAGCGCTAAATATGGAGGGCTCACCGTCCATTCTTCCCTTCCTTCTCCAGTCTGTTCGCACTCTGCCATACAGCGCTTTTTGCCCACCCTCCCGCTCCTTGAGTTTTTGTCCCTAGCGCGGCTTCATGTACATATACTGCTCCAGGTAGCTGTCGCGTAGATAGCGGGAGTTCTCACCGCCAGCGAGGCCCCTTCTTGCCGCCAGCCAATTACGGCTCGGCTGCTCAGCGGCTGCTGTTCGCATGTAGCCTTGCTACAGTTCAGTAGGTAGAAGGGAGCCATTGGCGGTGACAGGGCCAACCACTCAATGACATCATCTTTGCATGACGAAGCACTCCCAACATGCGAAAGAAAAAGCTGAAGACACAATTCAGGACAACAGCGCTTTCTTTTTCTGATGCTCTCTATAATAGGTCTTTGCTTGGACTCTGTTCTCTCCCATATAACTGCTTCTCTAGAGACGGTTACCGTTGCTTGGGTCGTGTTTCGAAACAACGGCTGGGTACATGATACGAATAGACAAGTACCTATTAATGGGATTTCGCTTGTCGCCTCTCCTTCTTGTTTCCGCGTGGTGGCTCAGACATGACACCGAAGCGATGCTGTACGTGCTTTTATATAGAAGCACTTCATCCATCGATTGCGTTCCGGATCTGTATCATTGGCTTTTTGCTCTCGATATCGCTATTGACTTATATCCAAAATTGCAGAATTGTACTTCTCCACTATGCTTCCAAAAGCCCAACGTTTTGCCTCTTCTTGGCTGTTCCTGGCAGCACTCTACCATGCAACTTATTGTATAGCGGCTCCTCCACTACGCCTACCATATAATGATCCGTTGTCATCCATTCTTCGAGCCAGCAATCACAGTGTCCGGCTTCCAGATAGCGCCCTCAAGTTCGTCTCCCTGCTCTAGATTGCCCAGCACTTTCTAAATTTACCCTCCCTCAAGTGTCCCTGCCTCCGGATTCTGCACAACAAACAACCTACAAGCCCCCGTTGAAAGATACATAATCCACATCCGCCCTTCCACCACAATCTTGCATCTCTACTATTGCCCCGGTCTCCCTATTGACCGAGACGCGATGGATAACACTCTCGAATTCGTGCACGATTACATGGCACGCCAAGCATACACGTACGGAGAGAATGCTCATCTCGTGGCTGCAGATGACCCCTATCAGACGGCAAGAGTCCAGGACCAGAATTGCACCTTCGATATAAGTTCTTCGGGCCTCAGTCCCAATACGGGAGTCACGTACCATTTGACATACCAAGTCGTTCTGAATGCAGTACACGGTCTTTTCAATTTCCTCACTCCTGACCGACTGGGAAGTATTGTGGCAATGGTTTTCGATCCGAGTCTTGGCGAGGAGAAAGTCGGAACGTTGGGCCTCCGACCTTGGGAGGATTGAAAGGTGACGCTCTTTGTCACGTGGTGGATGCAGATGATGAGATGGAGCAATGGCCTGGAATCTCTCATACCTCTTTGATACTAACTTGCGGGCCTTAGCTCTGCCTGGGCACTGTAGCATATTAAGGCCATTCTCTCCATAAATCAATCAACAATCTTTCACACCACATACTATTATACTGACCCCGTGTCAACCGATAATCACTCGGGGGTAGGTATGTTGATGAATCAACTTCTCTGCTTCCGTAGGGAATGCTGCCATGGCCATCCTGTCTTGGTCTTCCGCTTTCATAATGGACGATAGCCGAGTCGGCATTCTGCTCAGGCCATCGGCAATACCAATATGCTGATCCCTGGAGGAACGATAGACCAGTTCAAAGTCGTATTCACCAAGCCTGTCCATCCAGTTAAAGATTCTTCCTTTCTCGATCTGTCCTTTGTTAAGGATTGGTATCAAGGCATCGTGATCGCTGTATATTTTGACAGGGTACTTCGAACCAATTACTAGCCAGCGTACTTCAGCCAGACAGCGAACAATTGCAAGGCATTCGCGTTCTGAATTAACATACCGAAATTCGGCGTCATTCAATCGAAATAAGAGAAACATTATGATTCGCTCATGAGACTGGAATTTCGGTGATGCTTTAGTTCCAACCGGTTGACCATGAAGCTGGAACAGGCATCCGCCTACCGCTTCCTCGCTGGCGTCCACAGCCAGGTGATATTGTAAATCTGAGTCTGCTCCTGACATTGCATTAATAGTAATGACTTTCTTAACCTCATCAAATAATGCCTGCTGGGATATACCCCAATCGAATAAATCCTTCTCAACATATTTTCGCTGAACGATAGGCTTCTTGAGCCTTGCAGAGTGATATACCTTGGTTAGATCTTTATCGCATGCTTCGATCTCATCATCATGTGCCTTTTTGAGCTTTGATTCTGTTGGCATAAGCTCTAGATAAGCCTTCTTCATCTCCAGAACATGGACTGCTCTCCCCGAAATAAAGATTCTTAGGAATGATATCAGCAAAAGAAATGCATCCAGTTCCGCTCGATTTGTAGGTGTAGACCATAATTTGTCATAACCGGTACAGAAGTAATATCATGTAGATATATTGAATAAGACAACTAGCTAAGGAGAGAAGTACAGTGTTTGTGGGCATGCTATGAAGTAGGAACGCTAATGCACGCTAGATCTAATCGGGTATACATGTTCAAGCAAGCAGTGTTACATGATTGCAAGGTCGGGTCGTAACATAATTGAATTTTCTCCCTGTGTTTGATTGATGGCCTAAGACCAGAAGCACTTCCCTGGAACCCTAGTAACTCGAGGTCGTCCACAAAAACCATAATTTTATGCCCCAATAAGTAGACAGGGCCAAATGCCACACGGGGAAAACTGTTTATGTAGAAAGGTAAACATGGATTCAAAATCAGTTGCGGAGGCTGCATGGTCATCCATATAGACTTGAAATGCATGATCTCCGTGGTTGCCAATAAGGGTCGACATTCTTGGAATACCGTCACTGTTAGCTGGCAACGGTCCGAAAACAAGATCAGAGAATTGTGCGTATGTGTGAGCTGCACCCTTTAGGCCCTGACCCATTCGCAGATACACCCATTGCCCGTTCGGGGCGATGAAGCCAGTCTTGTTAATGTCCGCTCACTTCATAGGGATAGCCCAATAACTATTTGCGGCGTCCGAGGTAAAGAATACCAGTGTGAAGGGATGGGAATAGGTCGCTTGGGGGTAGGAGGGTAGGTTGCAACGTCAATGGCTCTGGCCTATCAAATAGTAATACACATGTATGAATCGAATGAATGAATGGAAACACCTCTATTAGCACTTGTATGTAGGATGGTTGCTAAGTACAGAGTTCAGCTGTCATAATATCAACGTGCAGAGTCACATGATCACGCCTTGGCATATGTCAGGTCTAACCCACGACACCAGGAAGTGGGGTTTGATCAATACATTCAATGTATCCTCCAGGTGGTGCGTTGGATATCCTGATTTGATGGTAAAAGAATTCACTGGGATAAAGTTATGCACTACCCGAAGCAATGGTGAGTCCATCTTCTTGGGTGGGAACTTGGTTCGGTGTCCCCAAGGGCTACTTCGCCGTACAATGATGCCAGCATCCTCCATTTCAGGGAAAATACGGTTAGCAAATTCCTTTTCTTCTGGAGTGTAACGCGGAAGACTGGTTTTGCTAAGCCGAGCATGCGGCTCGAGATCAATTGAATGTTCAATCAGGACCGTAGGTTGAATATCCCGTACAGTCTTGGCAAAACATTCTTTCCATGTGTATAACATTCGTTTTGCTTTTTCGAGCCTCTCTGGTGTATCGGCCACCACCCCGATAGTAATACCGCTATCCTGGAACCATGCCTCGATAACATCAAGGGGGTCGGAGCTGAGCTCTCGTTGGGTAGGACGGCGTTCGGTGAGAAAGCCATGACCTTTACCGAGAGAGTAATTCGTAAGTGTTGCAGTTAAAACTGCTGGCTTGATTTCGACAGGGGGAGTCCGACTGGTGTCGGGATTACTGGTGGGATAAGCAAAAACTGCTGCCGTAAGGAATGATTCGATCGTTCTTGGGATCTGTAAAGCTGCTAGCACGTCTACACAAGGACTAGGACCAGTCGAGCCCTGATTCCCCCCTGGAAGGGAAATCAGGGCGAGGCGTTTTCCTGCTCGTCCAGTAACTGCTGGCAAGTGGAATCCGCACTCTCGTAGCCCTCATCATCAAACTCAACAACAGGAAGTCCGCCTTCATAGCCACTAATTGGCCTGGAACCTCACGGATCTGTTTGTCGTCCCCAGCGATTGTAATTTTGCCGATGCCGTAATGTGGGTTGCAGTGAACTCTCCTCATCCACGTTAATCCAAGAAGTAAATTATAGATATCTACTTAAACCACCCAAGCCTTGATAGTTGCTGCAACGCCTTCCACGTTCACCGGAATAAGAACATAATTGATAAGGGTGTCAAGTTTGTCTGTTGCAAGGCTTACACGGAGATATCCATCAGTGTGGATTTGAGATCTTGATCGCATGGCATTGACCTTCTTTTCATTGATTAGCTCAACCAGAGAGCCACCATCGAGAAGGGTTCTCGGCATCCTTAAGGAATTCACCCAGGATATAATCATGATTGGCTTTGATTCTCCATCATCCTCATATGCTTGAGCGGTAACCGGTGGTGAAATAGTGACAGAGGCTGCCAGTACAGAGTTACTGAGTGCTGATGTAGCACCTGAGGCCTTCCTTACCCGATACCGAGGAGTAGCCCGCTGCATATTGTAGACCAGCTCCTTAATCGTTGAATCTGACCGGTCTAGAAGCTGCCCAAGGGATATATTCACGAAAAGATCCATAATTGAATCAATATTGAATCGGGTACGAGAAGACATTCCGCGAATAGGATCTGGAATCTTTAAACCCTTTATGGCTACCAACTCCTGAACTTTACCAGTCTTGATAACCCGCGTAGCAGGTGGTCCACAATTACCCTGCGTCGGTACAAGAGACTCTCGGGCCTGAGACGACCTGCCGACCGTAACAGAAGATTCATTCTCGTCATCTTCCAGCTTGCCCGTTAACACTAAGTTTTCAAGAAGTCCTACGTCAATGGCAAGCTCAAAGACTCCTACATCTCAAGTTGGGTTTCCTCCGTGCCCCTTACGTCTACTACCGATCCGATTGCTAGCCGAGCTTGTACATCTAATCCACGCCAGGAACACTTTCCCCAGCAGGATCGCTTTGAGAATCTTCATTCAAGGCATTTAGACTTTTGGCAGCCTAGATTTGAGCTCGGACAGACTCAAGAGGCTTTACAAAGCCAATACAACTTCTGTCCTTTGGAAAATCCTCTGTGGCCAATCTCGGATCTCAGCGAGCGGAATGCCTTGCCAGCATCTGTGGGACCTTAGCAGCCCGTACGCAGATTTGATTCTTCTCAAGACTTTTTCAAAATCCAAGATAATTGTTGTTTTCTGACGGATAATCTATAGCCTATATCAATTTCGGCGAGAGAGATCGTCTGGCTGCCTTAGAATCTAGAGAACATAATCGTCAGCGAGTGTCAACTGAGATGGTCTTTCGAACATGCTTATCGTGAGTCCAACGGCATTGATGATCTGGTTTTAAATATGAGTAACGTTGTCGTCCAAATATGCTCTTCCTTGTCCTGAGACTGTATTCCCTTCGTCATGGTGGCCGATTCGGTTGGAAGCACCAGACATAGCATAGCTGTTTTCAAGCCATGTGGACGTTCGAGCATCAGTAGAACATCACTGCAATTCACTGGTAAAGCCGCGTTCGAGTGATCGGCGCGGGGTATAATTTTGGCGAATCCTGATGGTTGCATGGCGAGATTACAATCCTGCCTAAAGCTGTTCTGTAATTGGTGCAGACACTTTCGACACTTATCCGTGTCCATGACCAGCCAACAAGGCCCACCAGCAAACATATACACTAGGTAAGAAGCTATTGAAATGTTTGATTGTGCCCATCATAGAGTCCTTCGCTCGCTTCCCAGCGCCCTACCATCCGATTCGTAGATAAAGAGAACCATAATCATGATCACAGCAGACCGAGGGAAGATAGGTCCCCACGGCTATGGGAGCCATAAGTCAGGGATCGAACACATGGCAGGGTGACACTTGTGATCAGAGAAAGGATGGCGATTGCGGTGGCTGTGACTGTTGAGATGGATAAAGCTAAGAATCGGACCCTATAGGATGTAGAGTAATGCTGCAACCTTGTAAGCTCCAAACGACGGCCAGGAGGTAGAGCGACCACCAACCCTGCCGTAGTAACAAGACCTGTTAATACCTGTCCGAGCTGTCCGAGTCAACTGTCTGTAGAAGGGGTCTGGAGTGGATATAAGCTAGCAAAGAGGAACATGCGAATATGGAATACGCATGAATCCAAACTTCTCAATCGTCAGTCGCGGCTAATCGTCCCAAACTCTGAGCAATTAGCACATGCAAAATCGTTTTCGTCTCTTGGCATTGTCGATCAAATATACCAAGTGGTACTATGCCTTTCCTTGTGAGCGGGAGTTACACGCTAGTATCTAGCGTTCTTGGCACTTCTTGGCATCAAACGTCTGCAATTCGTCCATACCTAAATTGAACACTATAAGTCAATAAATCGATGTCCACGAACACTACAGGCCTCATATCGCTACAAACCTACATGGTGACATCGAGACCATCTAGAAGAAGGTTCTCCCGACCAGATTCCAAGAGGGGGCCTCTCAGGGCGAGCTTAATGTCAGACCACACATGTTCAGCATCAGCTGCATTTTCGATGCTTCCTCTCCATTGCCCACTACACCATCCCGTCCAAGCACTCTAAGCTTGGGTTCACTATCTTGCCAATACATGTACGCTGTCTGCAATCGATCCTGCTCGTTTGAAAAGAGTCGCTGAGGTTTCACCGAGACCACTCCAGGGTCCAGATATGTGTCAGTTTGATAAATGCTGGCCACATTGAGCGTGATACCTGACTTAAAGTCCACCTCCATAGTATTGCTGTGGAGTTTGTGCGGCCGCAAAGACTCCAAAAATAAGTCCCTTTTGAATGGAACATCGTCGGGTGGATCCCCAGCCACGAGTACTAGATACAGTACCTGAGATTTGAGGGTTTCAATGGAATAGTAGTCGTGCAAGTCACGGCCAATAAGGACAGGGTTCAGCCCATACTTGATGGTAGCTTCACTTATCCACGTACTGTCTCGAAAAATTGTGTTCCACAAGCGACTCTGTTTCTCTTGTCGCGGTTGGAGCTTAAATCCAAGGGTCCGGGCTGCGTTACTTGCATCGAATGCTGGCAACTGGATTGTAATGATGTCCCAGATTTCTTGTGGTATCTTATTGCCAACACTCGATTTTCGATGTGGGGACGGAACCATGGTGCCTGTGGTACCCTTCTGAAGATTGATCTACAGGAAGACGGACGACCGCTGACTCCATGTGGTGCAGCCGATACTGAGGGGAGGAAACAGCGCTGGATGGAGCAGCAAGCTCCGCAAAGGATAGTGGAATCGGCTCTTGGTGGAGGCAAAAACTCCAGGTGGAGAAGTATCTCTGGGTAAAGGGGCTCACCCTAGGTGGAATAGCGGGCAGAGGAGCATGCTCTGGTTAGAGAAAGCGGTTCTGGGTGGTGGAGCAGAGTCCTCTACAGAGGAGGAATCTGCTGTAGGTACAGGAGCTAAACCTAGATCGAGGAGCTAATACTGGGTCGGGGAGTTAGCCCTTCGCCGGCTCCGGTGTGATTAAGCTAGGCTAGCTCCCGGATAGAGGAGCTGGCTCTGGGTGGAGGAACTGGCTCTCGGTAGGAGGTCAAGCTCGGGGCCACTTCCCCCCCTCCTCTTGAGAACCTTCATCTCGATCAGCTTGAACCAGGGACAATGCTTCTTTTCATCTCGTTACAGCCCTCTAAGGACATCATCTTGTCTCTCCTTAGGTATCTTTTCCGGTAGCCAGCGAGCCTTAGACCTCAAAGGCTTCAGATGGAACACAGCGATATCAATCTTGACTTCTTCTCCTCGAACGGTAGTATGGAAGAAGACCCGGGCAGAGGTAACATGATCAGCCGCAGGCGGCCTCAATAAGCAGTTCCACTGACTATTCAGCAACTCGTATATTACAGCATCCTGTCTCCAAGTCCTAACTCAGACCTTCATTTCTTCCCGTTCGTCCATTTCCTCCGTTCCATTAATCCCACTCCCACATCTAGGGAGGTCAATTTCCACATCAGCTGTTGGTACGGGTTGCTCCCACAATAGTCTCTTGTTCGCCTGGCCAAGCTCTGGGCTACGCTATGTCGATCAACTCCAGCCAAACCCTGGAATCCAGTCACATCCGAGTGGGGCTTTCCGAACAATGACCAGGGATAAGGTACTTATGGTAATATTTGTGCCCCAATTACGCACCGGCAGGATTTCGAGGTTTAGGTTACCATACAGGTGCTGACACACGGGCGGGTTGCGAAGTTCTGGTTCGGTCATTGTTATATTACTTGACCCGCTATGCTTTCTTTGTCAAGGTCGCTGCGTGCCTCACTTTGTCTTCCAACCATTGCTACCACCTCAGCAGTCTAGCAGTATCTTGCTTCTAGTCCTGAGCATGGAACTATCGAGGGGATCCGAACAGTACGTGGATGCCGCAATTCGCCCACTTGGCACTTGTGGACTTCTCGCTGTTACCACAGGGGTTTTAAATCCTTTCCCGCCAGCTCTTGACGATGAGACCGCCTTCTACAGTAGGCATTTCGTCAGTTTCAAGGTTGGCCAACGCCCTTTATGCCACGTCCCACTTTCGCCGCGAAGCAACTGGACAGCCACTCAGTGTCTTCGGGTCGACCCTACCCAACCGCATCGTGGGTTGTCCGTGACTCATTGGAATCAGTTCAATCGAGATGGGTCTTGGAGATTAGAGATGCATCTTTGGGAGGTGGTATTCGACTTTGCACCACTGGTGAGTTTGCAAATCTTTCGTTTCTTTCCTTACAGCAGACTGACGCAGTATAGTATGTCGACGTCAAACTCATCTTGCGAACGTCTGCACCACCCGGTTTCGACGGCTTCAAAAACATGTACGTGTCTGAGGCATGGGACAGTGGTACTGCAGAATGTCAAAGTCTGAGATTGGGCACCGAGCAAGATCGAAGTCCGACACCGATAACGGAAGAGCCAATGGAGAACATGGACGATGCTGGGTCATCTTTGCCACCCTGGCATACTAGTGCTTGGTTCTTGGACGATCACCACAGTACTATGGACTCACCGACACCGACTCTTCGGCTCCTAGACTGCGGACAGCGGAAGGTGAGCAGATTGGAATCGCCAGGGCACCACCTTAGCGGCGTCTGACGCACCGAGACGTGCTCCAATCCTGAGTGTCTGTTATGTGCGCCATAAGTAGCTTCGTCTTTCGACCTGGGAAAGTGAAGTTGGTCTCAAATGGGAACATGTCGACTGGATGATACTGAAGACTACAATGTTCAAGGGTAGGGTCCTATGTCTTACGTTTTCTGCAATGTAGATAGCTTCAATTCGACGTAGCTATATTTGTTAGATGCGCGAAGTATAGCCATTCGGATTGCTGGTTTGCTGGCGCGATGGGGAAGCGGCACAACAGTGCAAGTCCACAGCAGAATTCAAGTCATAAGGACCCGCAGTCCCCGATCTCCCCTAAACTTATCAAGATTCCGTAGTCCGCCGCGATGCTGGGATAGTCAGGGTCGTAGCAAGTATGTCTGCCGAGTCCTTGTTGTCCAGTACGTGTGTAGGTCGCAGATTCCTACGCTAGTCTGAGGTCATTAGAACAACCTTGCGTTCGCGCTGGTGGCACGAAGCTGTAGACTCGGTGGGAGCCGCAAAATGCCAACGACAAAAGGGAGAAGAAGAGACAAGCCTGTGAGAAGTTCAAAGCTAGACTGGAGCCTTTAGGCTGGAAGGAGTATAACGATAATTATCTCCGCCACAACGCAAGTTTGAAGTCAGGTATGGATCTTCGACTGGGTCTGTCGGACAAGTGGGGGATTGAGGATCGGTTGGTTCGATTAGGAAGCAGAAGAGCAGCTCGGCCTTCTGAAGGCACGAAAGATGCATATACTTCCTGTTCAAATCTGCATAATGTTCAGACTCCGAAGACCCTTTTTGTAAGCGACGGTAAACGTCCCACACCTCCTGTATGAATCCTGTCTCTTCTTTATCCCGACAAACGATTGGTTTACCTCATGCCATAATGCAGCCATTTTTCCTGCAAGATCTGCTGATCCATCTTCACCTTTGTCCCAAAGACTGACCCCGCCTCTAGGCAGCAGCTGGTTCATATTTATTTGCGGTGGTGACTGCTTCGAGATGTTCTTGATGGCTTTCGAGATGAAGCCCTAGTCTCTTGCAGCTGCAGCGAGCTGGATGCATCCCTATAACGCCTTGCTACTATCGCTCAGAGTACGCTTGATCTTGCATAGCGCTGAGCACACCAGCTGTCCCCTCCATCGCTAAGACACTTAGTCGCAGGATCTCGGTCGTTGCCAGGCTGGATAGGTGCTGCATAATTCGCGCAAACAGTGTGTTAGAAGTGTTCACCTATCGAACATCGAGCGATCACACCGTCCACCCGATCACCATCACTATATCTCAACAACCACACCAGGTGAAGCTGCGTTACTGTTGTCTGAATGCAGATTACATAAATCCACACCCTATCTGATCGCATGAGTTTCAGTGTGAGGAGCACCACATTTCAAATATGTAGAACGACCTCTTACTGGTCAGCAGAAAAGAGACTATCTATGTGAAAAGGTGGTGGCAAACCTTTTATTATCTTCGCTCAGATAAGCTGTTGCTGCCTGTAACGTTGTATAAAAAAAAGCCTTACCCCACCCGCAGAATGGGAAATCTCTCACCTCTTTACCACGTCAGTATCTGTTTCATCTGCAGACTTACAGACCCTCTTTCATAAAACCCAACAAAAGTCTTACTTTGCTGACTGCCAGCCTCAAAGTGAGCTTCTCTATAGCGTCCAGCTGTCGCCACTGCTTGCTGACATGAAAAGGGATGTGCAAGGAAACGGAAAGCCTCGTGATTTATTCGTGTGGACACTCCAAGATTTAGGAAACCAACGAGGGTTGTGAGCAACCCGGGTCAGCCGATTGTAAAGCCCAAAAAGCCCGCAACCCTATTTCTATGGACTCCAATAGGATAAAATAGAAGTGTCCAGATTGCAAGTGAAAGCTGGCATGAAAGTAAGAACTTCTACCTTCTCACGCTCTGAACTTAGCTAAGTGCTGTCAGCCATGAGACATAAGCTTTTCATTGGTGCTTGATATTCGTCAATTGGAGATCTACCTTGAGATCCGTCCTTTACCCTGGTGCTTGTCGTGTGCTCAAGAGAGGGCTCATAGTTGATTTACGATATATTCTTGTAAATGAACGAACCTGCTTTGCGATACTTGATGATAGTTAGAAATACACAATAGCAATTACTTCCCAAGCCTCTCCATTTAGCTGGATCATCTCGTTTGTTCTTACTGTCTGTAACTTAATAATCACTCAGGACATCTGCTCAACTCCTGTCCGTCTAAAGCTCAAGTTGATGATCGAGTTCCACTAGACGCCTGTAAGCTTCTGTGGCAGATTTTATCTTCTGATTCCAGCAGTCATTAATTATATCGCCGCCGATGATTTCAGATGTATCTGGAAATTTGCCCTTGAGTGCGAGACGCTCAAAGGTGTAGGCATAGTTCAATCGTTCCTGAGCCGTCTTGAGAATGGAAGATCCATGAGGAAGGTGCCCAACCAGAATGGTGTATATACTTGAGCCTAGCCCGAAAATTTCTGTGTCTGCAATAACATCGAGTGAGCCCACACGAGAATCGAAGAAGCCAAAGTCAGGAAGGCCTTCTCCATCATAGTCGATATTCTTTGAGCCACCAAAATCACATAAGGAGAGATCCAAATCGGCGTTGAGAAGCATGTTATCCGGCCGTAGGTCGCAATGAAAGACCCCTTGCGCGTGACAGTAAGCGAGAGCTGCCGAAGCCTCTATACACCACTTGATTCGTAGCCGAAGGTCTATAGATTTCCCCTGGGCGTCCAAGTACCGCTGAATATCACCATTGACTGCCTCGATAAAGAGAAGGTCTTTGGCTGGCTCTAATGGATCCAGCGGTCCAAGATATCTAGTCCACTGGTAAGCACCGAGGTATCAAAAGTACAAGAAGTAGCAAAGCTTACTGCACAATCCTAGGATGTTTATCCAGAGCGTTGAGAATGCCCACTTCCGTACGGAACTTGTGTATATGTGACTGGTCTTGTGACTCACTCGTTGGGGACTTCACCACGACGCTAGTATGCGTCGGATGTCGCCAAATATTCGCAGTAGATCCATGTTGAAGAAGCTCTCTTGCACCCGAGAGCGTGTATTGGGTCATCGTGTTGCCAACAACGCGCAAAGTAAGCAGATGGATCGTGACCACTTGGGAGCTGCCAGCTCTTATGTCGGAGGGGTCAAGCCGTCCGAGCCGTGAGATGGTCGAAGTTCCTCTTTCGCGATCGACAGGCTATTGCCTGTGCCGTCACTAGCGCCTTCAATCGTCTTGGCTGGAAGACTCTCGTGTTTATCACCAATCGACTCAGATCATATGGCTCATCCGCGCGAGAACCTTCATTCGTTGTTTCGCTCTTTTCATACTCTCTCCGCAAGACAAGAGAGAGACTTTATGTGCTTGGTCTAGCAATTTGCTGTCCTAGCCAAATACTACAACTGGATATACCAATTCCTCCTAGCGCCGCATGGAGGGTTTGAGGAGGATGGTCTTTCGGTTGAAAATACCAAGTCCTTTATGCCTCGAGTCACAATTACGCAGACCGGAAGACCAAGATCTTTGCTCTCGGATTCGCATTTTATTACACTACGGAATGTCAGGAATCTTATCCGGACTTGGATCCTGACCTCAAACAGCAAATTGTGAAGAGGTCTACATCCGTTTAATTTCCTACGGCGAAATGCTCCTCGATTGATCGCGTTATGCATAAGTGCTGGGCGAGTAAATATGACTCTGTGGATGTGGTCTAACAAGACCTTAGATTTGTACCGGAGTGTCCGATAGCCATAGGTGTCGAGGAGGAAATGATATACTTGAGGAGCAGGTAACGCACTATGTATTTGAGAGGGAGAAGCGAGTATTGCTAATTACAGAGCAGACATCATTAAGGCCTCCGGAGGGCGACTTCATGGAAAGGCTATTGAAGAAGAGTCATGACGAGGCTAGCCCAAACCAAGACTGTAGACTCGTCAATAACTTTGTTTTGATGTGAAGCAGTGTTAGAATGTAGTACGGTGTGAAGAAAGAGATAGAAAACAGAAGCTTGGGAACTCATCACCTTAGATAGAATCAAGGACACATAAGACTTCTTCTGCAGATAAACAAAACTAACCAACGCTCACCAATCCTTATCTATATATGCCGGTCTTCTTCGTTTGCCTCCCCGCTGCGCCTGGCGTTTGGCTTCAAACTGCCGCAGCATTTCCTGTGCGTTACCTAACCCGCACTCGGGCCGCCAAGTATCCCTCTAGCGCACCTTATACTCATATCCCTTCCCCACCCGTCTCTTGTCAAGAATCCTTCTGACCTCCCACTCCTCTTGATTCAATGATAAACCTCCATGGGGCCTGACGCTGTTCGAGAAGAGGTGGAGAACCCGTGATAGCATGAGGGAAATGGACGGTCGCTGCTGCTCCGTTATTACCTCCACTGGTAGCCTGCTCAACTAGACCACTGAATGGTGCGACACTGAGAGAGATAGCACGATCGAAGGGAGTAATAGGGTCAGTCCTAGATTCGGTGGTTGCAGCACGTTCCAAGCAGCCTCTCTTTAGCTGTTCTTACGGATAAGAGCTTTTGAGGTATACGGTACCAATCTCAGACTCCATGCTCGTAACCCTGGGAGAACAGCTGGTTTCGCCAGTTTCTTCTTCGTCATCCTCTACCACGAGAGGGTTATCTAGAGTATATTAGAAGGAATCCTGGGTACTAATAAGAAATACAAGAGGGACCTCACCTTTACTGTCGCCAACTTCACCGGATCGACTTGAGCTTGTTGTTTCCTCACGCCGCTGAAAGCTTTGCAGAGAGGGAGGCGATTTAAAGACGAGATTGAATTGCAAGCGTATCTGTTGAATTTCGACCTCATCAAAATCATATTCGGTATCATCTGTCTCGTCAATTATAATGGGGCCTTTCGAGAGTTGTTAGATGCGCCTACAGGGACTGGGACCTGCGCACTAACCTATACGCTGGACCTTCTCCAACCTGTGTCTACTTTCCCTACCCTCGTCAAAACGCGCACTGCCTGCGTTTCGCTTGAAGGAATCTCGAATGTTGGTGGCACCTATAATCGTCTCAAACTTAGTGTTCGTAGAAAATTTTAGGCTCAATCTCGCAATAAGCGATCGAACAATGTAGGAGATAATATTATCTATATTATAGCTCCCTCCTTTGACCTTTTTCTTTGTTTCTCCTCAAGAACGATGAGGCATGTTGCTTTTGAAGCAGGTGTGCGTATCGTGCATCAACGAGACGAGGGGATCAAGTGACAAAGAAGAATTAGACATAGGGTCTGCTAGTTTCTCGTGAAGGATAAAAAATCTAGGTAGGCGCGATCTATCAATATGGGAATCAGCGAACGAGGCGTCAACGATCGTATCCAGCTTCTGAGCCTGCCATAGAAGTCGATGAAGTGCTGAGAGAGCATTGCTCCCCACCTTGCTCATCAAACGTCGAGTCGTCGCTTCTGGGGTGGACGCTACTGCTGTCGTCAACATCCCTACTTTGCTCTCCACCTAGTCTTGGTCCAGAAGTGGAAGCATTGTCGCAGTCTTCTCGGGTGGGATGTTCAAAGGCGTCGTCAGCTGTTCCCTCTCTGATTGCACCGCTTACTCCAGCATGCTGCGGTTCTCGTGCTAATCCGACATCAAATAGCACTTGCTCAAGGGAGGACGGGGTTGGTCGTCTTCGTAATCGCCGTGACCATGGTCGCCTAGGAGTTCCGGTCCCATCGAGGGACCTAGAAGTCGGTATTGGACGTCCACGAATACCCAAGACCGTGATAATTACCTGAGGGATATCTTCCGCTGCCTTCGAGATACGGCGTCGGCTTGTAGCATTGCTCGTAAGAGTCAGTCGACAGGGGACTAGCCAGATTGACAACTTCGATGACATCAAAATTGGCTAGGGCCATGATACAGTCGCTTTGCAAGTGGAAAGGAGATCGTGACGGGAGCTTTTGGATGAGTAGCTTGAAAAGTGCGAGGCCAATTGACATGGCAGGAGGCGGACCTTGTGTACCCGAGGATTAGCAGGCCCTTCGCTAGATCCGTGCTCTACTCCCTCCCACTTCAGCAATGAGCCATCGCCGATCTCCTAACACTCCTGGCGTCTCACGGGGCACACCTCTGTATATCGTCAAGTCACCTGGAGGCTCGTATCCAGTTATGCCATGCAGAAAAACCGCCGCTCCGCCTCTTGAAGACCACAATATCGCCTAGAGGACGTCATCTGAGGCAATCGAGACCTTCGAGCTAGAGCTGCCAGGACGCATTGAATGTATGGCGTCTTCCACAAGACCCAGCAAAGAATCGGACCCGCGTCTCGAGGCCTCGTCGCGCAGTCCCTAAGGGGCTCGCTTCCAGACTCTCGCACCTCTACCGCCCTCATGCTTATCTAGCTGTTCCCTGCCCCTCGCTTAGCTTTGTACCTCAATCGACCTCCGCCGCGGCAGCCAGATGTACCATTACTATCGTTCGCCTCGCAGAATGCCTTGCAAAACACTTATCAGCGCCCTCCCAGTCTGGATTTTCGATCTTCCGAGGCTCGTCGCCAGTGCTCCACCGATTATTAAAGACTCAGCGTTGGCGCAGCTGGAACCATCAAGGCCACGGGCTACAGTCTCGCCGCTGCAATTGGCGCCCTCAAGAATTATTTGGCAGAACGGCTCATAAAAGCGTCATAACCCGAAGCATTAACTCACTCGAATCGAAGTACTCTCCGGTTCAATCGCTCGAATAAAGATGCCATTTCTAACCTAGCCTTGAATGTACTCAGGCGAGCGAGAATTTTTTTGGCGGATTTCGTGACACGAGTAGAATCATAATGACATTAAGCTGAGCACCGAACCACTCAAATACATTCTTGACTTTGACTGTGATCGGCGTTTAGTATGTTTTATCTAACACCGAATAACGGTAATTTCCCCCGGGTTATAGGGACTTTGGAATATCCAACTGCATGGACGACCTTTTCCGACTATACTTTTTTACAAGAGCTGCCTTAAACCTCTCTCTTCGTCGCGTCCCTAGAGACTTGTTGGTCCACACCATTTCGCCATTTCTTGAGGTCGTCCGGACTCAAAATTCCGCAGCAGTTCCTGTGCGTTCCTCAAATCGTCCCTGCGAAGCCATGTATTCTTCCAGCGTACTTCATATTCGTAGCCCCTGGACCTCTTACGAATTCGTCTCTTGCCAATGATCGCTGTGATTTCCCATTGCTCTTCATCATCCTGTGCTGAATCACGAGGGCCTTGCGCCGTCTGCACGAGTGGGGAACTTGTGAAAGCGCTGAGAGAACCCGGGGTGGGTAGGGTGGTGCTGTTGGGTCTCAGGCGATCGTCAAGTTTGATTGTAGTCTCAGTAGTGGGATCGATGGTGAACTCCTTCGAAAAAGAGTTGTGGAGCTTCGCAATTCCGTCCTCGGACTCCACGCTCGTTACAGCGTTAGCCTCGCCGATCTTGTCGTCATCCTCGACCAAGACCGGATTATCTATATGATGTTAGACACAAGCTAAGCTACTGGGCGTACGTACACAGGCGAGGCGTACCTTTGCTATTGCCAGCCTCATTTGACCCCTTTGTGCTTGGCTTGTTCTGCTGGCGTCGTACATGGTACAGGGCGAAAGGATCTATGCACTTAGGCTTGGCAGCCTGTGTTGCAGATGTTGCAATTGGAGGAATATGCGCGTTCGGCTTGTTCGACGAAGGGTGATCACGTTCTCCACTATTGTTGATGTAATTAAAGATATCCTCGGTGCTAGTAGTCTTTTTCCCATCAGAGTCCCCTGAGTTCATCAGACGCCGCTTGTTGAGGTCCAGACTTGCGCACTGACCTGTATGCCGGGTCTTGCGTGACTTACGTGCCCGCGTTGGGGCCCGGAGAGAATAAGGGACAATGTCGTCCCAATTATTGCGAGCAGGCGGAGTGCCAGCGTTCTCAACGTCGCCGTCTCGGTACTGGCCTGTAAATGGTATACCTGGTGCATATCAGATAACAGTCCACTATCCATATTTAGCAATGTATGTTCAGCACCCACCATAAAGGCCAAAGGCTTTATCCGAATTAGAGGACAGAGTGTAGGGGCGTTTGAGCCGCTGCAGTTGCAAAGGCCTCCCGCTGATTATAAGATAGCCTCTTTTTTTGGTGGCAAGTGAAGAATACGTTGTGTGCTCGTCGCTATTTTCCGCTTCCGTATCCTCCCATTCCACTCTTCTAACCCTTTTCCCTTTCTTTTTTCGCTGGCTTCTTTGATCTTCATCGGGTAATCGATTAGGCTCGGTGTAACAGGGACCATTACTGGCTTCAAAGAGTGGGTCGTCTTGTCTCGGCGAGAAGGGCGTAGGACGAGATAGAGAAGAGAAGTGGGAAACGACATCTTTTGTCTTCTGGTAGAGGAAGGAATTTCTAATTCGACGCCATCTGTAAGCAATGAAATCACTTAGATAGAGTAGGATCGTACCCAGCCTCTAAGCTAGCCACCGAACTTGGTGTAGTGCCAAGCGAACCATGTGTCCTACGCTTTTCCTCAAAAACTGAGCTGTTGCAGGTATGGGACCTGCTATTGTCATCCTCGAAGGGCGTAGCATCATCGTCGATTGTCCAAGGTGTCTGTCGTTCAGTAGAAGAGAACAGTTCTTCCATGAATGGAAGATAGGTTTCCCTTTTCTCTTTGCTCTTGTCATTGTTCGTCTGCTTAGCTTTGACTCAGGTATGCGTTTTCGGCCATTTGTGCTGCCCTTTATAATGCGAGGTCATTGTTATTAGGCGGTTGCCATCGAAAGCATAGAGTTCTTCTCTTGCACGTAGGCTCAGGGCCTAGTTCTGGGAGTGAGACTGGACGATATTCATAGCGACGGTAGTCGTATTGCGTAGAATGAAACTTCCAAGCGTTGAGTTCCTATGGCCACTGGAAGTGGGCGAATCGATGCCATTTCGGTCAAGGTGAAAGGACGGCTACATGTATCTGCCGTGACGCTCTACCTCTCTCCTCGGCGCAGGGGCTCGCTAATCTCGTTGCCTGTCAGGCTCCCTTCCCAGCCGTCTTTGCCAGACCTCGTATTCCCCCTCGTGTCCATCAAGCCACTGGAACAACTAGCAAGGGGCACTCAATTCACGACAATTCTCCTTGAGAACGCCCTGTCCTTTTCGTCCAGTCTAGACTTTGGGCCCCCTGAGTTATCGTGCTTTCGACATTGTCGAGGCTAAAACGAGGATGAGACAGTAAAATCCTAATGCTTAGCCAGGCCTCCACTAGACTGTGTCTGCATCCTTGCCCCCGATCGACAGCTGAAGCTCATTAGGATACCCAATCACTACTGGCCAGATCCACAGAAGAGACGTCATTGGGCCGCACCAATATTCGAGCGTCGTATTGATTGTTAGGCAATGGATATTTGCGCACTCGTCGCAGCCCCTTGTATATCAGCAACGGCTGACGGCTAAAACCTTGCTAGATCAGGTGCGACGAGGATGCTCAATCGCTATACCCATCCAGGAGATATCGCTGGGGCGTTATTTCTCTACCGAGGGCGCAGCAAGGTTGGCACTTCGCTGGAGCATGTGAAATATCTTTCCTATTGGTTCTATGGGTACACGTGAAGAAGCCTTGAACGAGCCTGTTTCGTAATGACCCTTCGTATTCGAGGGTTTGCTTGTCGCTGAGACACTCATCGTCGCTGGGGATCGACCCATCTTGTGGGCGCGCTAGCAGGACGGCTGTAACGTTGGGCGTTGTGATATAGGAAAGGGCGACTGAGAAACTCTGGGGAATAATTGAGCGAAAGGTCTGGCTGCGGACAGCAACGCAGTTGGAGGGTGAATGGGAGTCGAGACTGCGCAAGGGTATAAGCTAAGTGGACGACTAAGGGCCTGTTTGGATTCGCGTCCAGTAGTCCTACTGGTCCTACCGGACCTAATTTTCGACCCTGAAATAGTACTAATGGTACTATTTTCAACCATCGTTTGGATTCAAATCGCAGTAGTACTACTAATTAAATAGTAGCGATTATCGCGACAATAATACTATTAATGGTGCATTTTTGCAATTCGCCAACAAGAATGTACGAGATGCAAATAGTACTATTTATGCTCTCTCATAATTTCTTTTCGCAGACTTCATCTTCTTTCTTGATTATTTCTCGATTACCTTTGTTACCTTTGTCATCGTCGATTTTATATTTATAAATCGTCAATTGATAACATATCGTCGACGACAAATACGTCGTCTTTTGCTTTTAAGAATATTAACTATTGCACTTATAATAACAATAACTTAAGCAATTCTTCTCTATATTATCTCTTGCGAACTCGTCTATCTCGATTCTAGTTTTAATCGCAAATATATATTGAAGCTTATAAATAACGACAACAACTTCAATTTACGTATATTTAAAACGCTTCGAATGTCTTAATTAATTTTCTTAACGTTAATAGCATAATTAAAGAGACATATATTAATAAAAAATTCGCAAAAAGATATACTTTTAAAGAAAAAGCTAGACATATATCTTTATATAATAGAATAAAATGTTAGTCTTTGTTTAACAAACAAATTTTTTGTCGATTAATAAAAATAATGTCTAAAGTTTTTCACGAAATTCTAAAGATTATAAACAACTTTTATTTGTACAAAATTACAATCGATATATTTATATTTTATTATATACGAAAATCGAAAAAGTTTTAATTATATTTTAAGAATTATATTAAAGCTTTAAATAATTTTTACATTAACGTTTACATATTTACAAACAAACAAGAATTTTATTAAAATTAAAAAAAAATTATTTAAAACATTTTTATTGTTTGCAACTTCAATATACTCTTTATATATATTTTGACAAAATAAAAGAATATTGCAAATAATGTAAGAATATTATAGAATATTTAATTTCGTAACTTTAAAGCTTTTCTTAATTAATATTATTTAATAAATGCAAGATATTCGAATTTAACTCTTACAATAACGTTGTATTAAACTATTAAATATTATCTTAAAAAACAAAATAAAAAGAAATTATTTAATCTTTAATATATCTTTCTTTGTAACTTTATCGAACGTTAGTTTAATATATTTAAACAACGTTTTAAGATTATTTATATTGTTCTTAAATTCTTTTTGTTAATTTAGATACGTCTAATCTATGCATTAATTAATTTAAACAATTTTATTATTTGAAATAACATTGTTCTTAATTAGACTAATCGTCGAACTAGATTTTGGTATTAACATTCTAGCTCGACCCAAATACTCGATACCAATCTCTTGACTCGACTTGGAATCGACTCTAGGTTAACGATTTTTTGACTCGACTTAATCGACTCGTTAAGCAATCGAAAATGACGTCAAAATGCCAAGATTTTCTATTTTTAAAAAAATTCGCATTATTTGAATTACTAAAAATAGTTTAAAAATAATAACGCACAAATAACGTACAAATGCATTATCTAAATGCATTACTATATAATATTATAAACAAATTAATTAAATTAATCAACTTAATTAAGTTAATTAATGCACTTTTTCAAAAATAATCTAAATTTTTCGAGTCTTAGCGAGTCGAGCCAAGTTATACGTTAAGTATTTCATATCTATTCCTTGATTTGATCCAAATACTTGGGCCAAGATTTCTAACTCGAATTAGATCTTGGCGAGCTAAGAACTTGACTCGAACTCGATAACTTGACTTGACGCGACTAGTCTATTCTTAATCTTTATTAAGTCGACTTAGATTTAAAGAAACTTATTTAGAATTTTATATTAAATACTTTATCTTTTAAACTTAATTTCTCTATTATAAACGATATACAAGAGATAATAATAAATTAAATGTGAATTAATTATTGCAATTGACTAGCGAGAGAACTATCTATTCGTAATGCTAATTACGAATCTATTAATATTGCGATATTTAACAAAATTAAATGTTCTTAGCATTGACAAGCAAGATATTCGCAAACGTTTAATGCAATTGTCGCGACAAATTGATCAATTAAATCGCGAAAACAATAGCAACATCAACTATTACTATCAATATTATCTCGAATCTCTTATATATAATAAAATACGTGTAATCGAGAATACGCAAGATTATCTATAATTATTATTATTAATTTCTTGTACGCGTCGATTGTTGTTATAATAGCTATCTTATATTGCAATTACAAAAAACGCGTTTTAAAATATTGCAAGAAAGTCTTGAAACGCTATGCGTATAAGTTTAGAAAAGTCTAAAAAAAATTATATACGCGTATACTACACAAACAAGAAGTTAAAAGTTTCTATTATACATAAATTAATTGCATTGAAATTACGTGTTCTAATTAATTACAATTGTCTTTTGTCTTAACTATGTATACGCTTAATTAAGCATTCGAAGTTAAACGATAAGAAATTTTGTCTATCTTAATAGACGATAGCAAGAAGATTTAATTTTGTCGGGAGCAACGTCTTTGCTACGTCTCGAATAAAAAGCGTTGCGTATATAAGTATACGAAAAAGAGTTAACATTAAGTTTAAATATTAAAACTATATAAACACAAAAATATACAAGTATTACGCATCAAGAAACGATCTTTATATAATCGCAATTTACAAAGAGAACTTATACGTAAATTCTTAAAGCTCTTGTTCTTAATATATATAGGTTTAAGAATTTGAAATTGTCGAACAATATACAAGATTTTCTTTTGTAAATTATAAATTAACACGATCTTTACAATTCTTATAAAGAATTTCTTAATATTATAGATATTACAATAATAATATAAAATATTGAAGCAACGCGACTTAAATTTGAAAATCTAATTGCGCAAAAATATATAGAACTCGTATAAACTCTTAGAAATATTAAATCAAGTATAAATTAAAAAAAAAATTATTGCAATTATACAACTTGTTTGCAAGAAAAAATGTAAATCAATATATAAATATAATTTAACTTTTCGAGAATTTTTTAAAGAAGATATTAATGCAAATACAATAAAACGTTGTCTTGTATCTTAATTTCTTTAAGAAAATATTAAATTTAATTATATTTTTGTCGAATATTAAACGAGCAAATAAATTTTATAAGATACAAAATTGTACAAATTATATTATATCTCTTATATTTATTAATAATTTTATTAAATTCTTGCAATTATTTGTATTAAATTCTATTTTTATCGCAAACTTTTTAATTTTATTAATGTAAATGCTTTCGTTTTTACTTTTTTTTCGAATATATTTATTAAGATAAACAAATTATCTTGCGATAAACTTATATAGTGTGCAAATATTATTTTTATAGTTTTCTTTATTTAACTCTTTGTCTTTGCAATTATATTTATAGATATATTATTTATTTTTTGCTCTAATGTATTAAGAGTTTGCTCAATAATCTAAGCAAAAAGCTTTAAATTTAATAGCTTTATTCTCTTTTTTAATGCAATATCTTAATTAATATGTAATGTCAACGATCAATGATCTAGTGAACACGTTAGTGCCAAGTCCTTGTAGTAGCGACTTGGCGTCGTATAGAGTTTTCTTTCTAAGAATTCTCTTCTAGAATTCTCACGAATTAATGTCTCTTTAAATTATAGTTCTACATGTTATGTAGTCTCGTCTTGTGTGCGTCGATGTAACGACGTCTTGTTACACGTTTGTACATAGTCTCACAATATTAATTCGTCTTAATTTATAAGAGCGATTGTTTGACAAAATAATTAATACGACACGCAATACAAGACAAAATCTAAATAATGACAACGATGTTGCGACGTTTTAACGATCGAAGAACAAAAGCAATGCGAAAATTTAACTTGCGTCAAATACAAATTTTAAGATTACATCACAAAGAGAATCTTCGCAAGACGACGACGCTATTTCGTCGTTATCGTTTGATAAAAATATTAATTATAAAAAGCTACTCGTTAAGAAGCAAGCAAATAAACGTAGACTTCAAACGAAACAAGATTTTTGTATCGCTCAAATAAAAAACAAACATCTTAAAGAGTTTCTTCGTTAGAACGAAGTTAGGGCGTCTAGTTCGCGTCGTTCTCGCAAAAACAATTTTAACAACAAAAACGACAAATTGACGCTCAAAAAACAACGCTTCGTACGATTCATAAAATTGATCAATTTAAATTTATATTATGAAAAGAACTTTAAGAAATAAAAAGATTAAATTCGAAATGCTAGAAACTTTTTCGAAATTAATGAAGAATAATTTTTAAAAAAAATCACAAAGATTTGTTAAACTTAATAATTTCTTCGCAATGCGTTTGCGTTGCGATAAGAAAATTACAAAAACAAAAATAAGATCAAGATCAAAAAATAAGATTAAAAGCAATTTATTAAGTATTTGATTAATTTTATCGAGAACTTGAAGAATTATCATTTTGTTTTCTTTTAAAAATATAAGAACGTTAAACAATAATCGTCGCAAAGCGTTAACGACTTTGTGACATATCTTGAAACGTTCGAAGCGAATCTTGACAAATATATTGAACGTCAACGACGTAATCATTTCTTGCATAGACTAAGAAAAGATTTTCGAAAAAAAATCAACGACGTAGCTTAAATTCTTAAGATAAGAGACACGTTTGTCGCGTTGACGCAACGCATAAAGAGCACAATATTCTTAAGATTTAAGATATTAAATAAAATTTTTAAGAAAGAATTATTTTTTAAATTTCGCAACTTCAAAGAAAGTTCTTATAATCGAAAACAAGAAAAAACTATGTTAACGAATGAAATTTGCGACGTTTTTGCGATTGTAAGTTGTCAAGAAAACACAAGTAAATTTTCTCTTCGTAACTTAAAAAGAGTTAACGATATTGTGCGAAATAAGCGCATCTACTATAATTGCGAGAAGAAAAAACATATCGCGAGAAATTGTCTTAAATCTTTTAAGAAAACGCAAGTAAATGTAGTAGAGAGCTTCTAATTAAGCTTCGCGACAAACGCTTAAAAGACGTTCTTGTCGCAACTTATCATTAAGAAAGTCTTTAATAAGTTGTGAAACTAGATGAGCTCGCAACAATTGTAGTCGCTATTGCGAACTAAAAGCACAAAACAAAGACATTCTTCGTAAAGTTGTTAATATTTGTCGACACAAAGTGACACAAACAAAAAGATCTTCTTAATGAAGACGTTTACGTTAATTGCATTAGCGAACAATTAACGAAGTCGTAACGCTTCGAAAAGATATAATGTTTTGTTATTAAAGCGAAAGCATTTACGATTTAAAAAACTTAATTTACAAGATTTTACATCGCAAAAATCAAGATTTGCGATAATAATAAACGTGAGTACGTTTCGAAGCAAGTCTTCTACGTCTTCGACGACGTCGCATACGATATTATTATCGATTTTTTCTAAATAATGAAGACAAATTTATATGTCGATTAATATACGTTAATCTAGCGCTATCAAGTTATTTAGAAGATAATTGTGCTAGAATCTTTAAAAGATTTTTTAAAGCTTAAGAAATTTGTTTTTGTGTTTGCTCTTGTTTGTTGTAATTTTAATACAAACGAGAAACTTTAATTGCGCGACGTTCTTAAAAAGATGTGAGACATTAAAAACTATAATGACTTTTTTAATTTAAAGAACGCATTCATTCTTCTTAATTATAAAAAAAAGAATTATAATATTGATTTACTATTAAGTAAAGAGTCTCTTTACGAATTACTATATTTGTTCTTCAAGAAAGAACTAAATATCTTGCAAAAGTATCTTTTGAAGAATTTAACACTAGACAAAATTCGTAAATTCATTAATCTTGTTAATACGTTAATGTTGTTCGTATTAAAAAGCAATAATAACTTAAAATTATGTGTCAACTATTATGATCTTAATGTTATAATTATTAAAAATAGATGTTCTTTGTCTTTGATCGAAAAGACGCTAGATTACTTAGTTGACGTTGTCTACTTCACAAAACTAAATTTTAAAAACGCTTATTATCGAATTCGCATTCATTAAGACGATAAATAGAAGATCGCTTTTTAAATACAATACAATTATTTTAAATATACGATAATGTTATTTAAATTAACGAATACACTAGTTATTTTTTAATTTTAAATTAATAAAATATTACGAAAGTTAATTGATCATATTTGTGTAATATATCTTGAAGATATCTTAATTTATTTGAAGACATAAGAAAGATACTAGAATTGCGTTTATTAAGTTCTTGAACGTTTGCGATTATATAAGTTTTATGTTAAGTTATTAAAATGCTTTTTCATAATAATCTTGATTAAATTCTTAAGATACATTATAAGCAATTACGATGTGTTAATGAACTCGCGTTGTATAAATTTTATCACAACATAATTTAAATTAATTACTCTTTGTAAGCTTCAAGTGTTTCTAAGATTTGCAAATTTTTATAGACAATTTATTTAATATTATGCAAAAATCACTTAAGCATTAACGAAGTTGCTAAAAAACAATAAGCAAAAGAAACAAAATAAGTTTTTCGTATTTAACAAGAACGTTATAGCAACGTTTAAGAAGCTTGTTCTTGTCTTTACGCGAACATTTATGTTAGTGCACTTTGATTTCAAGAATCACATTCGTGTCGAAATAAACGTCTTAGAATTTGTTATCGTCGTCATTCTCTCTTAACTAGAATATCTCGTGAGCGAGATTAAATAGACGACGTAACACTCAATTGCATTCTATTCGAAAAAAATAATTCTCGTAGAAATACGATACAAAATTTATGATCAAGAGTTGTTCGCAATTGTTACAAGATTTGAGCAATAAAAACACTATTTTAAGAAAAGCTATTATTTAATTATTGTACTAATAAATTATAACAATTTGCGCTACTTTATGAAGAGAACGACGTTAAATTGTTGTTAAATGCGATGAGCTCTTACTCTAACGAAATATGATTTCGAAATTAAATATCGCACAAGAAAAATTAATCTCGTAGATAAGTCGTCTTGACGATCTAACTATAAGAACGATGCGAATAATAAGATTTGCTTGCTTATTTTTTAGAATAAGTTGAAAAACATTACGATTGCAATCATTAAAATGATTTTAATGTTAATTTAAGACATCGTTAAAGCGTTGTCTTCGCACTTTTAAAGCGAAATTAAGACTTTCGTAATTAAGAAGCTTGACAATAAATTATTTAGAAAACTCTCTCGTAATGTATCTACAAATAAGAAGATCACAAACACTAAAATAACGAAGAAAAAAATCGTAGAAATCGTTCAAAGCGTTGTGACACAATAGTTGCGTCAATGTGACGTTCGCTTAGCGTACAAAGAAGAAAATCATTTAAAAAGTTTTTTCTTCTTATTGTTAATCAAAATTAAAAAGTTTCAAAATAAGAATTTAACAACTCTTAAGATTAAAAAATAATTAATGTTAGATAGCACGCGTGATGTTTACGTTAAACGAGAATAATTAATTTACAAAAAAATGTTATTCTTCTTTCACGCAATTCTTATCTCGAATGAAGCATCTTTTAAAGAAGAGCTTCTTAGATTACATTACGACGACTCGTTGACAAAACATTTTAAAATTAAGAAAACAAGAACTCTAATAAGTAGAAAGTTCTATTAATCTAAGATAACGTCAAATATTGACGCATATATTAGGGAATACAATATATATTAACGTAACAAAACATCGCGCCATCGTCTATACGATAAATTGACATCGCTATTAGTTTTAGCTTAATTCTAGACAAAAATCTTTATAAATTTTATTATTGAATTGTTTGTTAATCGTTGCAACAACGACATCTACGACGCTATCTTAGTAGTCGTTGATCAATATTCAAAGATGTCGTTATATATACTTGCGAAGTTTGTATAAATTGCGAAAGATTTAGCAAACACATTGTTCGAAAAGATGTTGTTCGTATATCTCGAAATTCGAGAAATCGTTTTCGATCAAGAATTGCTCTTTACTAGTAACTACTAGTTCGCGATATATTATCGCATTCGCATTAAACGAAAGTTAAGCACAACTTTTTATTCTTAAATTAATAATTAAATCGAACGATAAAATTAAACATTAAAACACTATTTGCGATGTTATTGCAATTATAAACAAAATAATTAAGACTTATTTCTAGCTTTAGTTTAATATACGTACAATAGCGTCTCGCATGCGTTCATTAAATTGTCGCTCTTTAAAACGATGTCTAATGTCGTCGCAAATTTTAGATTCAATTAGAATGACAAAGATTGTCTCGACGTTTTAATCGTTCGAAAACAAGTTTAATCTTTGTGAAACGAACGAAATTAATTTGTAGATCGTCTTTAGTTCGCATAGCAAACGCAAGCTCGCAATTATAATAAAACAATTACTTCGAAAAAATATTAAATGAACGATAAAATTATGCTTTTAACGAAAAATCTCTTAGACGTTCGTTTAAAGAAAAAATTGTTTTACAAATTTATAGAGTCGTTCGAAGTTAAAGACATTATTAAGAAGCAAACGTATTGTCTTCGTCTTTTTAAAAAGTAACAAATTTATTTCGTTTTTTACGTTTTATTGTTAAAATCGTATTATCGAAATACGAACATAATCGCATCGAAGAACATAATATTTGTTAACAAAAACTAAAAATAAGAAGTCGAGAATATTTTTAACAACAAACAAAAATATTATAAATTATAATATTTTATTCAATAAAAAGAATTTTTATTATGTGAGAACAATTGAATTTCGAAAAGTTATTTAGCGCATGCGTAGCGAAAACTCAAAGAATACAAAACGAAAAAAACTCTTAACAAGAGAATATTAAAGACGAGAAAGTTAAAGCTTCGCGTTCGCAAGAGAAACTTCGACGAAAATAAATAACATTAATAAATAGCATAAAATTGCGCAATTAAAGCGAATAAGTAACGTAGATAACGCATAAATTAGATTAATGCTCTCTTAATAAATCTATTGAAGCATTAGAAAGCTATAAAAAGATTGCATGAAATGCGCTTAAATCTAGTTATTTCTTTTACTTTATTTTATTAGTAAAGATCTTCGCATGCATGCTATACAATGCGAATAAAGTACGTTAATTAATTGTTTTGTTTCTCTTCGATAATTTATCACTTTTATTTTTATTTTTCTTCGTTATTGTCTATAAAAGATGCGAAGATGCGACGTCAATAGAATGCATAATTAAATTGATGTTCGTCGTTTAGAAAATTTGTCAAGTCAACTTAATAAATTGAAGAAACAACATATCTTGAAGTTTTTGAAGTAGCTAGACAATTTAACAAAGATTTTAGCGCTAACGATGCGACAAGAGCTTAACATAATAAGATTCGCAATGTGATAAACTTATTAAATTCTTTACGAATTAGCAATTGCATTTCTTATTTCAAGAGCAATTTATTTCGATCGTTAATCTTATTAATATGCAATTTGTATTATAGAAAAGTTCAAATCGTATAAACTATAAAAATAGCTTATAGTATACGAGAAAAGTCTCGTCTAGACATTTATGTCGCTCTTCTTCATAGAAACTCGATTCGAAAATTAAGAACGAAACGAATAATGTTGTTCTTAACGAGTTCTTCGAGTCACGCGAGATCTACGACGTCTTTTTGCTAGAAGTAGCGTCGTCTTTCGCAACAATTAAGTTAGACTTAAATTCTTCGTTCTTATTTAACTCTTTTAAAGAAAGAGCATCGAAATTAATACAATAACGTATTATGTCTAACATTTCTTGCTAGACTTCGCAAAGACGTTGCAAGTTCGCATTAATACAAATTAACAAATTCTCTTAATTTAAATGCGAAGTCAAGTTGTTTTGTCTAATTTATGCATATATAAATCGTAGATAACGTCGAACTTGCGAAGCAAACTTAAATTGATCGATTTCGATATTCTTGTTATCGAGAACACGTGCGCAAAAAACTAGCAAAATATTAATTCGTTTAACGAATTGCTAGAAGATCGCAACGCACTAAATCGTAAATCGAATATATAATTAAAAGATAAAACGTATAGTTTTGCGCTTTTTAGCGCAATAATCGTAGCGATAATTCTTCGTCTTGCGACATTAAAAGCGTAAGCAATTATAAAAAATTAAAAGTAAATATTTACAATATAATTAAGCTTCTTCTTAAGACAAAAGAGACAACGAAAACAAAGAAAACAAGAGAGCTTGCAAGAAATAACGAAGACGCGAACAAGAAAACTTAACAAAGATATATTTGTAATAAAATGCTATATCGTTAGTCTTATACGTAGCGAAGTCGAAGCACTCGCATGTAGCAATGTTTACATCAATTAAGTCGCAATTTGCAAAGCGTTAGATATAATAATATTATCTTAAGTCATCGTCGAATGCAAAGAAAAGTCTAGAAATATTTACTTAAATTTATTTTATTGTATACATTATTGTCGTTAGTAATACGAGCAATAAAAGAAGCGTTTGCAATCATTTATCGCTTCGTCATAGAAATTAATATGCGAAAAAAAGAAAAAGCTAAAGATTGTAAATAAATATTACTAGCGCGTTAACGACGCTAATTAGATTAAGTGAAACAAAGAAATTTCGATCGATTTATCAAAATAGTGAACAACATTAAAAAAGAAGTTTTAGAATTAATAACGTCGAATGTTGTCGCATTGTCGTAACATTAAAATAGCGATATAACGACAAAAATAAAGTTAAATACTTTTGCTAAAAACTTAAATGTCTTTTTGTTTGTCAATATATAGTTAATTTACGATAAAATTCTATCAAAGAAAACAAAGCGCTTCACGATAATATACGAGAGAAGTTAAGATTGTTGCTTAATCTTTCTCGCATAAAATGTTAAATAAAGATAAAGAAAAGAAGTGCAAGAAATCTTTTTATAGATACAACTAGATAATTAAGATAAATGCGTAGACTTAACGCGACAAGCAACATTTATCAAGGGAATAAAAAAAGTCTATAAAAAGATTTTTTCGACAATTTAAATTCTCTTTTTCTTTTATACGACGATAAATTGAAGCGAATTATCGTCGCACATTTCGTGAAAATATGCGTTCACAAGAAGTAAAAAAGCAAAGCATTATTATTGTAACGTTTAAAGAGTTATTAACGTCGTTAAGAAAACGAAGTCGTAGCGTAGTTGCGACGTCGAATATATATTTTGAAAATTAAAATTCTAAAGAGAAGAACAATTGTAATGTTAGCGATTAATGATCTAGTAAATACGTTAGTGCTAAGTTCTTATAGTAGCGACTTGACGTCGTGCAAAGTTTTCTTTCTAAGAATTCTCTCCTAGAATTCTCACGAATTAATGTCTCTTTAAACTATAGTTCTACATGTTATGTAATCTTGTCTTGTGTGCGTCGATGTAGCGACGTCTTGTCACACGTTTGTACATAGTCTTACATAATAACAATACAATTTAAGAAGAAAACAAAAAAGAACAAAGATAAAGAAGACTTAACTATAATTATAAAGATTATAAATGTAACTAATTTATTACAATCTTTTTCTTTGTTATTATTTAATTTCGTCGAATTCTTTTTTAACTTTACGACGAGATTATTTTATAAAAAAAAAAATTTATTTATTTATTTATTTATTTTTCTTTCTCTTTAATTTTTCTTTCGATAATAATATTTTTTTTTGTCTTTATTTTATTTATAACTATATCTTAAGAGATAATAACGTATTTTTCAATAATTAATAAGTTAAGAAACAAAGTTCTTAAGAGCTTCTTATTTACTAGCAATTTATCTTTAAATTTGATATAATTCTTGTGTATCTTAATGACTAGTAAATCGATTTAATTTTAAATTGAGACAATAATTGCTTTTGTTTCTAGATTTTTTCAAAGCTTAAAATCTTATTAAGTTTAATTTATATCTTAAGATTTTTTTTAAAAATGTCAATTTTCGTTTTTATTTGTTTTGCATAAAAAGAGTCGACAATAATTATAATAACTTTAATAATAATAAAAGTAACAATTAGTTTTGTCTTAAAGTTAGTTTAATGTTTTAGTCTTTATATGTTTTGCATTGTTTCGAACATAAAAAGCTTTTTCTTTAATGTTTAAACATAGCAAGTTCGCAATTTAGAAATCTCTTTTGTTGCGACAACAATAACAATAATAATTAATATTTTCTTTCGAGATATTTAGACGTATTTATAGAAAACAACGATAACAAGATGCGATTAACAAGAGCATACTAGAATACTTTTCGATAGCGATAAGAATTCTCGCAGCTCTCTTGACATCATGCAAGAGTATTTAAATAGTACTATTGATCACGAATTTAAACGATTAAATAGTACTATTTGTTAGGAACAATTAGTACTATTTGCACCTTCGAAACAAATAGTACTACTGGGGGTACTACTTGAATCCAAACAGGCCCTAAGGAACGAGTAGAGGTTGGCGTCGAATGAGCGATCCTCGTAATCTCTGGCGTAGTTTTAGTATTGATTCAGATCGTGAAAGGGTTGACACAAACAGTAAAGAGGAGCCGAGAGGCAAGTAGTCGAATATTTGGGGACGAAAAGCGAGGGTGATTCCCTGAGGACGAATCTATGTTATAGCGAAAACAGAGGGTAACGGGAGAACCATAGTAGAAAATTGTTGTGAAGTATGTGAAGTGCATATGAGCGACGTTGTTTAATACTTTCGACGACGTCGCCGCTTTTCCGCGTATCCACGACCCGTTCTCGAGACTTGCGCCTTTAGTTCTCCCACCCAAGAAAGCGAGATTGGTGTGAGTTACCCAGATCATGGGTTCGAAACGTAATGAACACTGCTCGTAGATAAAAATAGCTATTAGGCAGCAGCTCCCCCATGTTAAGGGGGCGCAGTCACCCCAGGATCACCCAGGAGCACCCAGGCTCGCGCGACGGGCACCCGCGTAGCGCGAGAATCAAACGGCGCTCATCCTAGACTCGAAGGGGGGTGATGCCGGGGCACATTTCTGTCATCTTGGCACCTTCCATTTCTCGAAGCTTAATCGCGACTCCAACAATGTCGTCGCAAACCCCATCGAATGAGCCTCCCCGAGCACCCGAGACCCATCGCTCGAGGCGACATGGCGCCCGCAACCGAGGATACTCACTGCCCCGAGGCGAAAAGTCTCCGCGGCGCCGCTCCGAAGTGAAGCTCCTCCTCTGCGTCTTCCACAGCGTGTCCCACAACTGGTCCACCGAGCCGTTACGCCTCGATCCACACCGCATTGATGATCGCGAGCTATGGACCGATATCCGCAGTACGTTCCGGCAGGATGTGCAGAAGCCGTGGAAAAGGCTGTTTGGGTTCAAGAAAGTGAAGAGTATTGTGCCGATTGGGGTACGTCATCTGTTCCACGGCGCTGCAGTGCTGCTTGGAATCATATGCGTAAAGCTTAGAGATATACTGACGAATACACCGGAGCTTAGATGACGCCAAACGGCGTGCCTGTCCGCGTCGACCCAAAAGACTACCCTGATTCCAAGCAGTTCCTGCACGCCTACCATCATCCCGCCCATATACGGCCCGATCACCACTGGGTAGATTGGTTCGTCGCCTTCGATGAGGGGGACACAAGGACCAACGGGCTGGAGTTCGTCGAGGGTATATGGGCCGAGAAGCTTGTCGTTGTCGCCATCCTCGCTACCATCGCGATCATCGTCGTGTCTGTCGTGTGGTGCGTACTGGGAGGCGATCTGCAAACGGTCTTCACTGTCATGAGCTTTGTCCTGGGTCTCGTCACCGGTGAGTATCCGGACCACGTAGATTGCAGTGGTGGACAAGGCGCTGACATTTCACAAGCCGAAATCGCGCTCGCCGCATTGTACTATCAGTTGACCCTACCGGGATGAAAGACGAGTCCGCGCCCTCCATGCAACGAAGGCCCTCTACGATTATCAAAGCTTCCTCAACGCTCAACCTTAGCGATTATTTATTCTAGCCCATCCGCGACGCAGCGCACAGAATCATCCCAGGCCCACAATCAAAGTGCACCACAAGCGAGTGGAGAGCTCGAAGAAGTCTCTCTCATGGATCTAGACGCACACAGCCTGGAACAGGACCTGATACTAACATCCGCACAAGGCATGACCACCTGGATCGCTGAATACAGAGTATGTCCAAAGCAACAACAGAAGAGCCTGGAGTAGTTTTTAGAAGCGCTGTTGAGGAGCGCTAGGACACGCAACGTTAAGAAGCAAGCTCGACCTTAACACCCCCAAATCCACGACGCGCTATACGAAGCTCAGCAATAAGACGCCACAGACGATACTGAGCCAGAATCCGAAGTAGAATGCAACAATGCAAAAGGGCAAAGAAACTGCATGTATTTGACACAGCCTTGGCGGTGTAGGGCAGAGTAAAAATACAACCAATCTATTCATCTTACTCCCACGAAACGCTGGTCTCACTCTACATCCGCACTCTTAGCATCAGCATCCACAATCGCTTATGACACGCTGCTCTTCCACACAAATTTAACCTTCCCATATCTTGAAGCCCAGAGTGCCGAGAACTTCCCACCTAGCTCATCCCCCCAAGAGAAAACCATGACAACCATAACCCAAAACCCCCATCAAATCAAAATCATCATCCCAACCCTCGCCCATCCCCCAAATCTCAACCCCATCTCTCTTTCTCAAGCCCCCCCTCACAACCCACCCCCCCCGCCCTGCGCCAAATTAGAGCCGAACACCCCTCCCCCCCTCCCCAAATCAGCCTCCACCAGCACGCAACGCTCCATCAACAAGACCCACCCACGAAGTCTCGCCGTCCTCGTCAACTCGGGTTCACGGTGCAGGTGTAACAGGAAGCGAGAAAGCTAAGGCGTCACGATCTTGCAGGAGCGGCTGGGCGGAGATGCGGGGGTTCAATTCGGCACTGACGGCGCGGAGTGTAGGTTAATCAGGGGGAGTTGAGGGGGGGTTGGGATGGATGAGGGGTGATGGGTATTAGGAAATGGGGGTGGTGCGGGATATGAAGGACAGGGCAGCTTGGGCGGAGGGGTTGGGTATGACGAAAGGGGGGGAAGTGGTATTGTGGTGTAGGAGAGAGGACCGTGGTGGTGAGCTGCTTGTTGAGAGCAGAGACAGATGGTGTTCTTGCTTTGGGATTGTTCGCTCACCTATCGCGATAGATAGTACAACAGAAGAGTGCTAAAGCCCCCCTCCCCTTCCCCCCCCAAATGGACTGCAATAGCCAAGAGGTCGACACCAACATGATCAAAGAAGGTACTTGGAAGAACCAGTAAACGCCACCAATATTGATCTCCCATCCCATTGCATCGCTATTCGCGCCATCCCATGTGGAATACACACAGCATGCACCAGTACATCATCAAACCAGATACACCACCTCACTCACCTCTCTAAAGCATCCGCGAGTCTGAAAAAGGTCTTTGGAAGCTTCAATTCAAGCTTCGAGTTAATCGCGCAATCGACGGTTTTCACTCATCGCTGGTCGGGAGATCGAGGGAGCTATGCAGACAGCCATTAGATAGTCTCCATGAAAGCAGGCAGTAATCAGACGACTTCAGTGAATGCAATATTTGAGGAATGGGACGGAGTGATGTAGAGTATGCAGGACTCCGATATGAAAGGAGTCACGAGGCAGAGGAGGTACATTAGATTTGGAGGGTGTTTGGTGATTAGTTGGTGTACATCGCTGTTATTGCATTCCATAGGCAGTGCGTGATTCCGTCGGTCCATTGGGTATGGTAGTTCATTTTGGCGACGCGCTGGTTGCGAAGTCTTTTCGCGAAGAAGGTACATGATATTAGCTAGTAAACGCCACGAAACGGATGTATCTCCTCTACCTGATTACCGCTTTGGGATTGAATCCCTTCTTCAGTCTTCATCGTCGTGGGGTGTTTATCGCATTGACCAGAGATAGCCTTCATGAAGACTATCCGATTGTTGCCTATATAGATTTCTTCGATTTCTGGATCTCCCAACATCGGAGAACTCGCCTTAACACCATTTTTATTGATTTGGCCTAGCGCAGAAAGGTATGAAGCGAGTTGGTACATCAATATTGGTGGCGTTCACTAGTAAACTCATGTACCTTCTCCGATCGTGTTGCGGGCGGGCGATACGTAATTCCGTTGACCTGTTGACCATGGTAGTCCATTCCGGGGGCGAGATGGCTAAGGTATGGAAGTCTTTTGTCGTGACAAAAACCCGCAGATGGTATGTCATTTGTGACTAATGTGTAAGGTGAGCAATCTGGTTCGGATGCTCCGAATTAGCTTGGCTTGCAAGTTGCTGGACTCGTATCGAAGTGCAAGTCCCAAGTCATGCGGTCTCATCACATTCTCAAATCAGCCCAGTGGGGCGAAGGCAAGCCAATACAAAGATGAAAATTGAGCGTGATGATGGGGCAATCGTTGTGCCAGTCCAAGTAAATCGTCGAGTAGTATTTGATTTACGTCCGTAGCCGCGTGGGAGAAAAAGGCGTTTTCATGTAGCAGGAAAGCACACGAGATGAGACCAACCCTTAGCTTTAGAAAGTGGTGCGAAATTTGTGGAAATCCAACCTCGCTTGGGCCCCGAGCACACAGATGAGAACGCCTCAACGGCGACATTGACGGGTGGGATTATCACTTTTATGAGGCGAAAAGCGTGACAAATGAACTCCCACGTCTAAACTTACTTCTGGATCCCGAGGGTTTGGTCGTCGCTATAAGGCTTCTCCATCAAATTGAGTTCGGCGTGGGATGAGGAACGTGGCTCCACGTGGCTTTTGATCCCAAAGGATCGTGCATGCTAAATACTCGTGGGAGATCACTAGATCCATGGGGCTGGGAGAGTGTCTAACAGGCGGATTGTCGAGCAGCTCCAAAGGCAGGCATCGTGGTCGAATCGTATCTTGATGGTGGGAGGGACACGTTTTTAAATCAAGCCGGACTGGCAGCTAACGACGGAGATCGATTAGCGAGACGCCAAAGGCGATCCGGTAGCAGAATGTTGGGAATTTGGTTGGTTGGTGAGTGTCGGGGATCGTCGGTGGGCTTCGCTGAACGAGCTTCCACCACCTTCGAAACCAGGCTTCGATTGCAATTTGGAAGCGCCGTGCAGGAAAGAAAACTCTCCGTTTGGTCGACACCGTAGAGCATAATCATCACCAAATCTAGCGTAAAGCAAGGAAGTTAGCTTAACCTGTGCTATAGGAGTGCTAGATCAATAAGTAGAAGTAGTTCCATAGTTGTGGACATGTACAAGTTTGGTCGATTAGTACTGTTACATTACTACCTGTTCATGAGCAAGTTCATGACGAGCGTGAACGAGCAGCGCCGTCGGAGACATATTGAAAACGTATCCATTATCGAATTATGGGCGTAGGCAAAACATGGTGTCGAAGGTTGCGTATAGACCGTGGTATCTACAACTTCGGTGCTCAGCCTTCCTGACCACATACAAGATGCAGGAAGCCGCATGAGATCAGGGAACTAGGATAATTCAAGGACACAGTACCGTGGTCCGCCACTGCATGTCGTTCCTTACCCGTGGTTCGGGAAAGTGACAGTAGTAAAGCTTTGCCCCCAAACATTCCTGCTCGCTCATAGCGGGATCCGTACGCCTACGATAGCGCGGTTCGTACTTACGTGTACGTCGGACATATGAGCATGATCGAGAGCAGCCATGTTGAGGCAGCTCTAATCGGTGCTCCGCCCGCATGGAATTAGACAGCCAGCAATCTCCATCCTCGGAGTACATGCTTGCGATGCCAAAGGATACAAGATTTGCATGGCCCTCGCAGTCGAAAAATTCCTCGAGCAAAGGGGCACGACACACCCCTGTCGCAGACTCGCAAGAACATTCACCAATCAAGATAAGGGACACGGGTACGAAAGTCACGTTTCACGCTGATGTGCATTGGTGGCCGAAGTGATCCATGGAAACCGTGGTGCATCAACGCGGGCCACCCGTTTCCTTCGGCTATTCCTCTTGCAGCCATCGCTTGAGGTGGACTTACTTTGTAGCTTTTCAGCCTGCTGTCCGTGGTGGCTGCTGAGGTACAGAGTACTCGGTAACGTGGGCGTTGCGTTCATGGCGCCCTTAGATGTCATGAGCATGCTGAGTTATGGAGCAGGTTGAGAAGATTACCATGCAACCTTCACCCTTTGTGCTCTGCGTCGTACATAAGGAAATGTCGAGAAACAGGTAATGCCGACAGTCGACACTTGAAGCAGCAAGACGGCCGAAACCACTCTGCGCCCTGATGCATGATCAACTGTCAAATCCGCATCGAGCCAATGATAGGGCATCGCTCTTGCATGCATGCGCTCCCAAGGTTGGATGCAGCGACGCTGAATCTGCTAGGCCGGGGGTGTCCTTCATCTCTGCATCAAGGGCGCTTATATGCGGGAGAGTCTTTGCGCTATGCTTGAGGATGTTGTCATCAGGTTCAAATTCACCCCCGTCCCGCGCATTGCACTCATGAACGATATTCGAAGAGAACGAACGACGGCTGCAAGAATCATGGATTTCAGGCGTGTCCCGATTCAGGATAGGATCTCTTACGAATCCGTTGAGTCTTCAAGATGTCATGCAGGCGGGCGTTGGATCTCAATGAGAATTGAATCCGAATCCCGGCTGGAATTGACGGGTTTGATTCCGTTTGAGCTGGTGAAGGACAATACAGATACCGGGTCGCATACACACTCCTTCGGCCATGGTGCTAGGTCTGGCGGTAGCATATATACGTGGCTTGTCAGCAATGTTCGGACCGGCTCCGTCTGAAGCTTATTCAAGTCCATCATTTCGCGAATTGCTTTGTACGGAGTAGCTTGGACTACCATCGTCGCTGCTCTGGTCGCTAGCCCCTGTGTGGCTGCTAGGCGTTGAGCATCATCACTCATCAGTGGCTGTACTCCGTAACCGTCGTAGAGAGGCACAACTCCGGTTGCGCTATCTGAGCTGGTGGCTTGAGCTGGAGAAGATGGGAAGGATCAGCCTTGACTTGTGTCGGCTTGCGTCGATATAGTAATCCGAAGCGGAAAACGGTGGGGGAGCTGTAGGTGAAAGCGAGACCGGTGTCCCGTTTAGGACAAGGATTTCCTGATAGAAGCGCCGCCTAAACCCTTCTGGTAAGCTGTCAACGCATCCTGCAGTGCGACTCCGACTAGGGACGCAGTGTCAGGGGACGGAAGCTTCTTAGCTGCGATGCCAGAGCGCATTGCAACATGTGTAAGCGAAGAGGATGTGGTTTTGGCACTTGCATCGTGCATGAGGCGGCATATGGCGTCTGCAAGCTGGGCCACGCGACGTGTCAAGCCCGGCTAGCCTTCTCATTCCAACCCGGTTGCAGCCAAACGTCGCCGCGCATATCACAGCCTATCCCATTGCACCTCAACTCAAACCGGGCCACCACTGCTTGCACTCGATGGACGTAGCACCGCCTTTCCGTCCACATGACGGAGCCAAGTAGAGGCCACTGTTTCCATGGCACAACCTCGACGCTGCAGATGGCGCTGTGGCTCAAAAGGGCCGAGCAAACGCTTCTGTCCACCCAATGACTGGCGTAAACTGCTGGCATTCCGCGCTCGATCAGATCCATTTAGCGAGGCGACTGAACTGCAGGGCTCACCTGGCTATGTCATTCTGATATCGACAGATACTCCACTCTCTGCTGCTTAGCGGTGCGAATGGTACGAGGTACTTTCTTGCTACTGTTGCCTTCCCGGCGCCATGAAAAGCTTGTTGACGGATGTGGCAACCGTCCATGGAAGAAGTATAACTCACTCGGTGTGGCCTCGGTCCTGCATAAGTTCTGAAAGTCTCTGAGTCCCTACTCTTTGTGCTATCTTTCCAATCTTGAAAAAGAGAACGATCACCTTCCAGTGCCCTCGCCGACTTCGTTTTGCCCCGTGACTGCACTGCATTCCGACTTTGGAAGCGTCAGGCTGTCGGATATTAGCTGCGACGACACACGGCGGTAGTAAAGAAGCATTGGAGGTCCGGCAAGAGGGGAAGACTAGTCGATCCGCGCATTGTCCGCTGGACGAGCCTTGAGAAGTTTTCCGACATTTCTCCGTTGACGAGTACCGAAGTACAAGAGGTAAGCACGTGCCTTCAATGCTTTGCGAGCCTGGCCATGCCTTGCCTCTCACAAGCCCCCGTCACGTGAACTCCCACAATGGTAAACCGAGACCAGGCATTGAAAGGACACATCGTTTGACAGAACTGAGCACCAGCGTCGACGGTCGAGCTTGTCGGCGAAGAGTGCCACTCACTGACTCGTTCACAGGACTGTTCGCGAGGAACTCCCTCATCCTCATTGAGAACCTACAGTCTTGGCATTTCCCCCCAGAGTGGCCAAGTGGTGGCTGGAGATGTTGAGCAGCTGCGTAGATCGGTGAAGGATATCCGCCGGATCCCCTTGTTGAGTCCTCTGGAACGCGGCGGAAGCAGAGGGCTTGCAATCGTCGGCTGATCGTGTGAATGTGCCGTGGCCCTCTGCGTGGGATGATAGGCGGGTTTTGGAGTCAAGGAAAGTCAGCGTGCGGTCTAGTGAGCGCTCGACCGGGTTTTCCAGGCTCATCAAGCCATTGAAAGCAGTGTCCTAGATCGTCGGCAGCCGGAAGTCAAAGAGAGTGAGGGAAGAAGAAACGAAGGCGGCGGATGGGGAAGGAAGTTTCTCTCGCTGCCCGCTTTGCACATGCCAACAAGCCCCGTTACTCGCAGGAGGCATCCTTATCCCGCCTTAATCGATAGAAAAACCCCTCCTGATGCCCCTCACTAAGACCACCGTTGCAAACCAGCTCTTCCTTGCGCACATTTCTACGGTTCTTGCTCATCTCAGACGCTGGTCATGAGCCTATAAGTCCCACGAATTACTCTACTTAAACTTCCATCATTCTTCGTTCCTCAACCGCTACGTTCCACAGAGACCATCCAAGCCGCCCTTGGTTATCCACATATCAGATATACTCTATCAGACTCCAGCCGGCCCATAGATCCTTTCGTTGCAACCATCAGGCGTAAGCGACGACCACGGTCCTCTTGTTCGTTTGTTAAAGACCTTCTAATAGCACTGGCACAGCCGTCAGAGTCAGTAAACGCTCTCTGTATTCTTTGGCCTCAAGCTCCTTCCTCCACCAGCTACCTACCATCTCTTCAGGTAGTACTTTGATCATGGGGCTGACCCACTGCAGTTGAGCAGGGACCGGAGGACCATACTTCATGAGCTACCAGCCTACGCATCCGGGCTTCATGCGAACCAGCCTTACCAGGTGAGTCATCTTCCACAAGAAGAGATCATTACCTTACATACTGCCAGGAAATCAACTGACCATGCAACCACCTAGCGATGCCTACATCCTCAAGATCCGCCAGGGTCCAGAGCGAGCAAAGGTTGCTGGCCCTAAGGACAAAGGTATCTATCAATCGAGCAGACTCCAAGGCCTACATGATAGCTAACTATATGGTCGGGTTATAGACCGCAAGCCTGTTGATCCTCCGCCAATCCTCCAGCTACAGATCAGAGATCCGTCCGACCCTGCGCAGTAAGCCTGAAATTCAGTCTGCGCGTTACCTTTCAACTAACGGCGTTAGGAATTATTTGCAGAGCCCATATTATTTTATGTGTGCCAACCTCATGAGATTATCAACCAACAGCTCGCCTGAGCCTGTGTCACAGACAGAGCTGGCAGGAACTTTGGTCTCCTCTCTCCATCGTCTGAAAGACGTCGATAATCTAGGTAGGCTACATCTAGGAATTCATTGTAGGTTGCTGCTGACTTGAGTCTTAGATGGCGGCTTCTTTGTCTTTGGTGACCTGTCTGTTAAGGTTGAGGGTGAATTTCGTCTTCGCTTCAGTCTGTTCGAAATGCGCAAGTGAGTTCGCCTGGGAGAGCGTCGATTGTATTGGACTGACGGATATGCGCAGGACAGAGGTGGTGTATATTAAGTCGATAACCTCTGAACCTTTCGTGGGTATGTTCAGAAAAAGGCCAGAATAAGTGCAACCTCACTGACATTGTCTAGTCTTTTCGCCGAAAGAGTTCCCAGGCATGACAGAGTCAACCTTCCTTTCGCGGTCTTTCGGTGATCAGGGCGTGCGACTGAGAATAAGGAAGGAACCGCGGACACTGTTGTATGCCATTCCGCGACTTGTCCCCCGATGTAGCTGACGTTCGCGCAGAAAACGACAGTACCCGACTGCTAGGCAATCTCGCCACCCCGGGTACCAGCCTGGATATCCAACACCGATTCAACAGGACTTTGTTCAACCACTTCCGTACCCTGGTGCAGTGGACTATCAAGAACATCCTGCCAAGCGACAACGGATGTCATTCGGAATTGCAGGCCGTGATCCTTACGAGCAGGAGCAAAGGGCTTTCACATACCCAGCTCCCTGTCACCCTGCCTTCAGTCAGGGACAAAGTCTTATACCAGGCCCGCAACCTACTTCAGGCCATTACTCGGACTATTCTTTCGGGCACCAACGTACCAACTCGTCGGCTGCCTCCTCACCGTACGTCTCGCCTCTGGAAGCCTCGGGCTACCATTCTGCTCCTAGCCACCTGTATGGGCAGTATCAGACAAGAGAACCTCTTTGGTCATATGTTCCACCTTACCATGAATCACAACAGAGGTACACCCCACAACTCGCATACCCAGCCCCGCCAGTCCGTCAAGGGCCGATGTCCAACACGGTCAAACTCGAGGCTCCTGTCGCAACTTCGCAATCGGCAACAAGAGCTTTGACTTCGCTGGCACAGGACCATGTGTACCAGTTAGCTGCACGCTCCACTGCGGTCGAAGAGACTGTAGAGCCTTCTGCTGAGAGTCCATTGCGTGCGTCGGATCGCCCTATCCTTCCACCCCTTCAATCAACCCTTCAACCTACGCAGACCCAGGGAACAGCGCCACAGCTACATAGTAGCAACGTCCTTCCACGCATAGAGAGCCACGGTTCAGGTCACATAAGCGGGCAGGGTTACCCATACGGGCATCCAGAGAATACTGAGGTTCATTCCGCGTACGCACCGTCTACATCGTAATAGAAAAATGTGTACTTTAGAGGCACCTAGTGCACGGAAACACTCCCCATAGTACAATACTGACAATTTTTGGATCGTCCGCTTTGTGATCTTTTGGCTGTCCAATGTTCGAGCTCTTCGCCTTGGCCTTGCTTTTATGCAAGTGAGTTTTAACGGATCAATGTTTCAGCGTTGACTCTACCTCGGGGGCGTGCCTTCTTACATGTTACTTGGTGTCACTTCGCACCTTCCATCCGTCGAAGCCAAGAAGCCGAGAAGCAGGCATGACAATCGACTCAGCATAAATACCTAGTCTTCGTCAGGCTTTCACAGAATCAGGAAATATGACTCTTCGGCCTTCGCTATCCAGCGTCCATCTTAATTACATGGACGATCGAGCTCGCATCACAGATGAGATTGCCCGGATCAAGAAAGCTCTGCTTCTCAAAGGCTTTCCTTTCGGGCCAGAACCTTCACCCTCCATAGAAGACGTCAGTGCGCATTGTCATTGGGATGGCATTGTAGGTCACCCTGTCGATGTCGAGATCACTGTGTCGGTATGGAACATGAACTGCCCGTCGTAGCCTGATGCTGATGTATACCCGCTTCTAGATCGCTGCACAACCCAATACCCGTCATCTACTTCTTGATGAGTCGGATCCGAGGGTCAGAGCGGCAGAAATCCATAGCATAAGCAGAATCTCAACACCTGCTGACCAGGTTATCTCCCCAACTGAGGGATTCGCAAATGCACGCGAACTATCTATACCGTCACCATCTATCGAGGGCGTGCCTAGGAGCTGCTCCCGAATCCTTCTGGACCCTTCGATCCGGTGCAGTTCGCGACATCTAAATGAATGGTCGGGCGATACGCTTGTCGCTTCCGAGGCAAAAGACTTTCTGGATCAATACCACTTGCGAACGCCAGGTGACTCCAGGTATGAAAATGGACATTGTGATGCCATCTCAACACTACCACGACGTCTTTTCCCAACGATCCGGCCTAGTATGTCGCCTACTAAAGCACTCTTTGATGGGTTAAGGCTTGACGAAACTCCACAATCCACGAACGTGGTGACGGAATGTTCGCTTAACCACTTGCCGAACGGCGACGGACAACCACGTCTGATTGCGGACAGCTATTATTCTCAGCAACGCTCGTCCTCGAGCGCCACTGTCAAGAACTCTCTGCCAACACGTGCTCCGCAAGGTTCGATATTGACATCGGATGATATACCCGGTTCCTTATCTGCACCGGTCGATCCAGGCTGTGAGACACTTGGGGAAAGGAGTAAGACCTCGAGTCCTGCGGAACATGGTCTCACCCAGGATGAAAGCCCTCTCCGAGCCGCAAAACGTGTCAAAATTTCGAGAAAGCCTGCTGGCAAGAAACCCTGGCAGTCGCCCTGTCAAGAAGATTTCTTCCGCGAAATTAGGTATCGCATACGCCTCTCAAAGTCGGCGCATTCCTCGCCCACCAAGTCAGCCGCTTCACAGAAGAGGGACTCAAAGCCCAATTTATCGAAGGGAACCCTCCAGTTGCCAAGGCTCAGATCAAAATCCTTGAACCGAATGAATTACGTCCGAGAAGGCCCAGGTGCCGAAGCTTCCATGAGGTCTTCAAGCCCCAGACATGCGGCCCAAACTGTCGGAGTTACAGCAGGTCGAAATATTAAGGGAACCCTAGCAGGGCGAGTGAGCTTGCCACCTAGGTCTCACAACGGTACCCCGTACACGATCTTGCTACCAGCTACTGAGCCATCGTTTTGGTCTGATAGCAGTGGCCCAAGTAGTAAGTAGATTTCCGAGCATCTCTTGCCCCTTTCTGAGCATGTCTCAGCAGTATCCGCTCCCAAAGCATGCACCTCTCTCATTGCATTGACTGAAAGGAGTAATGCTGACTCCAAATCTTACTTAGGTAGCCCTTGTCGCAGAAGAAGTGCTCGGAACACTTTTGATGGAATCTCGCTTCATGCCCGACGAGAGAATGATCCACTAAGTCATCATGGGCTTCACGTCTATAGCGACAGCTACGAACCGTCATTAGACACAGACGGTAGCTATGAGGATATTATTCAATCTTTGAAAGCAGAGAGCCAGCTGTCAACGTTGGAAATCGCTGACAGCTCATTGATCTCCAGAGGTACTTCAAGCAGTCGGTTTGGATTACCCAATGAGCAGCCACGTGGAAATACTACAGGAGAGCCTTTCTGGATTCGATCCGAGCTATACGTGTGCTTTCCAAGTGACCCCGAAACTACTATGTACCGAATTGAGGTCCATGCAGAGATTGACCTGTCGGCCCCGGATGCGGAAGGCTGGTTCAGCTTCTCCATCCCAGGTCTACCACGGCTTGACGCGTCTCAAGCCAGTGGTCGCTTGACATTCTTCCATGAACAAGGTCAGAAAATAGCCGTCGATAAAGGTCTTTTAGATTTTTTCAACGATGCTGAAGCGTATCTCGTCTCGGGAGGCTCGCATTTTAACGGTTCTCCGTTATTACGCTTACGTGTTATGGACGACTCGACCAAGACGGACGAATCTGAAGTAGGGACGCAACAAGAAGACGATCTAGCGAAGTGGACAGACGAACAGATCAGGCTGTGCCCTGTCCATTTCGTAGCGTTGGCCTCTCGGGATGATCCTTTAGAGCTAGAAGACCCAACGAAGCTGATATGGAACTTCCACATTCGCATTGACCGTATCATCACAGGAGAGCTGGAGTGCCAGATGAGCCTTGATGCTAACAGTGGATCCGTGCCCTTACTCGTGATCGATGCTCGTGATTGGGTACCGAACTATTCTATTATCGATGGAAAGTTAGCGACACATGGGGAGTGGAGAGAGACAGAGGACGGCGATATGGCGCTGCAGAGCGTGGCGTCGACTCTTCCGGGTAATTTCACCAAAGTCGATGTATACTGGAAGGAGTTTGAAATTGTGGATGAGCTTACTGGTCGTGAAGCAACACCTCCAAGAGAATTTCGCTTGCCCAACACCGTTGGCAAAATCCTTCTCAATGGAAGCTTGACCTGCAATATCGACAATGCGGTCATTGTACTCAACGACATCTATGGAGAGGAAATCACCTGGCGCGCGGATAGCATGATTGGGTGCAATGCTGTCAAGCTACCGAAGCTTTATCCGGGTTACAGGATGTACCTGAAGGTTAACGAGGCCACACCATCCATCAGCGACGATCTGGCAAGTCTTCTAGGTGTGGATGCTGATGTAGAACCGGAGCTACCAGCTTCACGCGAAAAAATTTCCATCGTTGGAGATGTGGATCAGCGAGTGCTAGAGCTAACGGTACCAAAAATATCTGTTAAGGGAGTACTACAAGTACAGGACCCAACAATACAACCTAACACCACCACCGCTGTCCCACCGGTCGAGCCATTCCTATTCCGCCGGATCCTCAAGTACACTGTCCTTGCCTTCATTCTCCTCTATATCCTCGAGCAGATTCCCAGGGTATCCACACCGATCGACAACTACTCCGATCTCGGAGCTGTTCAACAGAAGGAGAACAAGCCCGATCACGAAGCCTTTCTGGATGATCCCACATTGGGGCTGAATATGTGGTCTGCGACGGCTGACGACGTGGGCAATGCGCGTACGCTATCGTTGGAGGAAGGGCAGCTGGCAAGTAAGTCACAGGAGAGACACCAATTGGTAACCGAAATACCGGCGGATGAGGTGCAGAAGGCCGAACGTGAAACGAATTGGAGGGACAGGATCGATCATGCGTTCGGGTGGAGAGAGCTCGGGGGCTAAGATGAGAGTATAGGATACTAGTCCGGTTCCCAGGGGTCGGAGAAGTTGTCAGAGAGTAGTGATAGGAGACAGCATCGCTTTTGTAGGGCTTTACGCTATATTTCATCAACGCAGCTTGTTTCGGCTGCTGTAGAGAGATATTCGGTATTACGGTAAGGAGGGAAGCTCGGAATAGAGATCAAAATATTGTTAAAGTAGAGTTCTTCAGCCTTTCTCATGATTGTTCATTCATCAGATTCGTCGGGAATATCTCTAAAATAAGCAAGGCTTGTTATGACTGCTTCGGTGGAAGGGTTGAGTTTGGACAGGGTCTAGGGATCAGGAACCGAAGCATTGATTTGGTGAGTACACCGCTCTGCTCGCAGCGGCGATATAATAATTGTTCACGGAACAATCGCGGGACGAAATTACAAAAGAGAAAGAATTGGTGAGACGTATAGAGGTAAACACGAAATGATTGCCCCTGTGGTGAGGCTTGGGGCGCTACTAATATAGCACACTGACCTCTGGCCGAACGGGTAACGAAGCGTTCATTCGTACAGGATCTCATACCTCCTGGATGAAAAGAAATTAGATGACCCTAGGTCGAACAGGTGGTACTTGTTTGATGTGATTGAGGCCTTTAAGGTTTTGGTTCGACACGCATTTTACCACCGACCAGGCTCACACGTAGCCTAGGAACACTGCTCAAGCCAATGGAGAGCACCGGCGGGTCAAAAGAGACGAATGCAACCCACGACAAGGCAGTCTGGTCACTTGTAGTATTCTCTACCTAGCTCTCTGTGATTGTGGGAGACCAGCCAAAAGTAAAGGCTCTCTCTGAGATACCTTGCCACTCCCTCCATTGTCGGCCGCTTTCACTCAAGCTCCATCTGAACATCCACCGCTTACCAAACTCACAGTGTCATCCTCTCCGGTGCCATTATGAACATCCCCCGATCCTCAGACAGCACCTTGCCATCATCCCCAAAATTGGGCAACTCGGCCACGTTCACCGCGGCACCATTAAAGCTCGAATCGCGCGCGCAGCGTTCCACCATCCCCTCGTGAATCGCCTCGCAAGACCCAAGAGTCGGCAGCCTCGCATGTCGCGGGAAGTACCACCCCATGGCGCAGCCAGGCTCTTCGGTCCAAACCCATTTGTTCCGGCCGATCACTTCAACAGGGATCTCGTCCATTATTCGGCAGTGGATGGAGACAATGTTTTCGCAGACTGTGGGCTTGAGGCCGGTCATGGGTGGGTCGGTGATGCGGACGCAGTGGGGCACCATGGCGCGGAGTAGGGGGAGGGTGAGGTTGGTGAGAGTGAGGTGGTTGGAGAGTGCTGGGTTGAGAACGAAAGACGAGGCGAGGAAAGGTAGGAAGGCGAGATGGAGGGTTGCGAAGAGCCGCATGGCTACTTAGTCGCCTTGGATTCTGGGATTGAAAGAAAACGGTGATGAGCAAGAGTTCCGAGAAGTATATGAAGAAGATAAAGAGAGGTGGGGGTTGCGCATATCCCGTCGGATGCAGATATACATAATAGATCCCGTCGGATGCAGATCATGCGCTGCCTTCTACATGAGCTCGCGCTCGCGCGTAGATGAGTATTCTCAGCCGAACTTCTCATTTCTGCAACACTTCAGTGCTGCGAATGTCCCGGGACGCGTATAGACTTCGAGCTCATAGGTTCTCTTGCTCTATATTACGTCTCGCAGATTCTTGGTGGAAAGAAAATCGATACACCAGTCGGTGCTCCTACCGAGCACTGTTTAGCAGATCAAATGGGCGATCCTTCACCAGTGTGACTTACAACACTTTCGATAGTGAGAATCCGTTCTGCAAGTGATGAGTTGTAGTATATGATTCAGAGAGAGAAACAAACATTGAAAATATGAAATCTTATCTAATCTTACGGGCCGCTTACTGCGGAGAGGATTGGAAACGCAGTTGTCTCGCCGTCTACTACCGACCCATGACAAGCGGCATCTCATCATTATTGTCGCAGGATCGAGTCACTTTCAGTCCTGACGATGGAGGTGGAGGTGGTGTGGTTCAACCTAACGACTGACTCGCAGACTCACCTACTTCGTTTTAATAAGGAGGCCTGCACGACAGGCGCGCTAGTGCCAAGGATGCGGAGATTAAGAGATGTGGCTGGGTCGTCCACATACAATGTAGTATGTGATCAACTCGCTACCCTCTTGTCTTCTCATTGCTTCGCGCTCTTGCCCACCCGCCCACGCCGTATTCCTGTCGCGTAGATAGGAGACGTTTCGGCTGCCTCGGGGGGTTTTCTGTTGGCTTCGCAGCAGTCCTAGTGGCAATGAGGCAGTCGATACCGCCCGAACGCATGATTGTACATTTTTATCATAGCATCCGCAAGCAGTAGCACAGAGCATAATCTTGAGGAGTGCCAAGATCAGACTAAGCCTAGTAGATCTAGTGGATTTTGATTGTGGCTTTGTACTAGTACACTCATGGTTTAGCGTCTTCCTGGGGTTATCTCTAGACTTACATGTGAGAGAGCGGAGAGCCAATATCGTGCATAACATCCGAGCAAAATCTACCTCTGGATCTTGTATGTCTATCTCGAAGATTGTGTCTAACGAGTAACTTGACTCGCCTAGTATACCAAGCTTCGCAACCGTCCACTATGCCGTTCTTAACCACACGATTGTTTTCCAACGACTGAGTAAGTTCTGTAGTGCCTTAACGGAGACCACATCTTGTCAAAGATCCAGAAACGAGCAAGCGTCTCTACTTGTTCAGTAACTTGTGAAGATGTCTGTAGAAATATTATGGTTTGAGTACATTCCCTGCATTTCTACAACTCGAGGTGTAGCATCTTCAAAACTGCAAGACAAATGGCCTCAGACAGCTCGATCCGAAATTAGCTCATTGAGTCGGGACTTGGTACGATTGAGGTTAGGAATTGCAATCCATCTACAGGTTTCTGATGTGGCACGCTCCTGTTGAGTTCTCTGAGAGATTTTCTCAATTTTCGACTGTGACTCATCTTCAACAGGATTCCTTAAATCAAGATTCCTCAGCATTGCTGCTTCTTAACTTCGCAAATCCTTGTTCCGTACTTCTACTTTATACCGAAAAATGGTTATCACAAGCGTCCTGCGACACAGCATTGCTCCTCTGCGTAAGTGCATCCGAACTTGTCCTTAAGAGAGATTAGGTCATCATGTTGCGACATCAACTGAAGCACCGCCGTCAACGGCCATCTAACAACTCGCCGTTTCTTAATCTTCCGCCCGAGATTCGAAACAAGATCTACATTGCTGCGCTCGTCGCCCCAGCGCCCATTGATCTTTGTCCCGCCGATTATGCCTACACGACAGAGGAATTTGCTACGAGTCCCGTAGCGCAACGACGTCACTCAGCATTCCAGAAGTCCGATGCTGCGTATGTAGTCGGATATCGCGGACATCAGCCGACTGCGCTGGCTTTCCGGCGGCAATCCGGTCTGCAATACGTCCGCAAGCATCTCGCTGTTCATCTCCTGGCCGTGTGCCGGCAGATCTACAACGAAGCCGCTGGATACTTCTGGGGTCGTAATGTGTGGCGTTTCAGCGATGATCAAGACTGGGAGATACTGCTGAGGTTCTTGCTCACCATTGGCGAAAACGCCAGAGCGATGATTCGGAACCTTGAAGTACTTGCACCATGCGCATGGACAAAGAGTCCCGTGCTGAACAAGAACGAGTATTGGGTGGTGAAGAATCAACCTGAACTACACATGATCAAGGTGTGGCATGAACGCCGGCGCCACAAAGTTGTGTGGGAGTTGTGGATGCGGGAAAAATCGCTGAGGACGCTAGATCTGATCGTACCAGCTGGATACGAACTGGGACCGCTGAATATATGGTGCCGGCGTAGGTACAGGTGGTGTGGGTTTTTTCCATGGGATGATCTCTTCGTGGAATTCACCGCCAAGACACGAGTGGTCTATGAACGCGATGGTGTTCTGGGTGACTTAGATTGGATCCTCCAACAAGGCTGGGATGCCGTCAATCATGTCGTCTTCTTCCCAGATGATGCAGGGGTATCTTGGGAGCTTCAGGAATCGTGGGACTCTGACGTGGATTTCTTAACCGGTGTGCCGCAACTCTTCGTGATCGAAGAAATTTCAGTTCATGCGAACGGCGGTAGAGTCTGTAACGCTGCAGCGAACAAGAAAACGAACGAAAGGGTTCTTAAGGGGTTTGGCCCTTGTATGATCCGTGTTGACGATGTCCCCTGCCAGTGTTGGCAATGTACTTCTCGGTCCCCGTTCAATTGGCCAGTACCCAAGCATCAACGGAGCGGTGTGCGCTACTCGAGCCTTGTGGATCTACGAGATAGAGAATTGCTGGAATGGCTGGGATCGTTTGACATCTGATCTGCAATGTCTGAGCCACTACCTACACCAAGCTGGTGAAAGTAGGTAGGCTCACGAGGACCGTGGCTGTATTCCAGGCGCTGGCATGCGGTAATCAATGGTCCTCCGAGACGAGAAATTGCTTCACCTCTTATACTCTTCTCATATTCCTAACGGCTGATTAGATAAGACGCTTCAACGGTGTGGTCGTTAGTCGCGACTCTCTAACGCTTGAATAGCCTATCATCATTGCATCAAACCGTTTACTTGCAGAGCTGGGATGGAAAATGCACCACTTCTTGCCAACACATGGCATAATCTCAACGTCATGTATCAGAAGGCCAATGCGACCTTCTTCACGGGACAACTCTTGGTCAAAAGGGCAAGAAGAACCGAGCCAGGAATCACGGTCACATTTGACAGACATGGTGCTATTGGTTGATCTCCATGACTGGACTAGACACTTGCGCCAATGTCGATCTTGCTTGAAAACCAACAATTTCAAACGCGATAGTCAATCAGGAGTTGACTACTACATGAAAGAATATCAGAGATTCCTGACGTTCAAAACTACCACTCCAGGAGTCTCTAAGGACGCTGCGGCAAGAAAAATGGTGAAGAGCGTCGGTCTTCGAAGGGCCGTATGCCTAAAGTTCAACCCATCGAATCACATCGATCAAATCTATGCAAGCAAGAATCTTTTAGCCAGAAGAGATTGGCCCATGTACATGGCGGCCTACCTCTTTTTCTCGCTACAAAGGGTAATGAGCCTGATACGGAGGTAGATTGGGACATCCCAGAAGCCAACCGTCCTCGAGAGGTCCGCGGATGCTGCTCCGAGGCTATTCGCGTCGATAGGGTAGATGAAACAAAAGAGTAATTCTCTATCGTCGCTTGAAGCTGTCTTGTAACTGAAACGGATGGGGTTCAACAGACAATTTTTCGTCCGACCTTGCGGGCTCTTCTCGGAAGCTCTGAAGGCCATTCTTTTCACAAAACTTCCATGTGGCATCACCGAAAGCAGTTCTTGTTACTAAGACATGTGCTTAATCAGTCACGCGATGTGAGATTCAAGAGGCTTGCGATCAAAAGGGTCTTTGCGATCAAGGCGAAGAGTGAATATTGAAAATGCATGATAAGAGGATAAGAGCTTGGAGGATGAAATGTGGATTTCAGTAGAGAACGTTGCTATGGAAGAACGATGGTCGGTCCAAACTTGGGTATCAGAATTGTGAAGGAAAGTAGGCGTAACGCTGAGAAGATGAAGAATCATCCAAGAATACGCTGTTGGCATGAAGACGAGGGCCACGACGTATGGTGAGCCTTCTACGATACTTTGCGAGAAGTCATCAGATCATCTCTCATAACTATACCTTTGACTTTCCGCCCATTACCATGAGTAATCCCTTGTCTTTGCCTGATTTGAATGCATCATCCACCCACCCAACATCACCTCTAGAGACCCTCCTTACTGGATTCCCTTCCTTTGTCACCACCCCCCCCTCAAATAGAAAGGATAGCTAATCATCACCTTAACCATCGACTCCAACGACTATCTCAACTATAACCGACAATGAGTCAAAGCATCAAAAGACACGTCGATCCATCAAGCTCGAGAAAACCATTATCTTGACTCGATAACTTGATGGCTTGAATCTGTACCAAATGCGATTAGAGCGGTTGTTCGCTCTGCCAAATATGTGGCCACACCAGATGTGGAACCTGCCATGTGTGGTGCTAGAGAAATCCGTAGGGATTGTCGCTGAAGGAACTTGGGAGGAAAGAGGGCCAATCGGAGTCTGACGTGGAAGTCAAGATTGCGGTCCCACTGGAGAGGTCACAGGAAAGACAGAGCAGCCGGAGCAAGAGAGATGTTCTGCTTAGGACGCAGCAGAGAGGAAGCAGGAGAGCAAGGACATACCCGTCACGCCAGCCAACTGTAAAGAAGTAGGATCGAACATCTCGAGCTGCTGCCCGCACATACTAAAGACTGGTCTGGGTCAAGCCTCTGGTTTTGTAATTGATACTGAGTGTGCTTGAACAAACGTAGAAGCATATATCAGATTGGTGGGTTGCAGTGCTGCAACTGGCTACAGGTATGCACTCAGCTTCAAAACCAAAAACCACGAAGTAGGCAGAGACCTGGCAGACATACCAGTCAACAATCATCAATCATTCCGAACCCAAACGAGACGTGATCCACACCCGGATATCCAACTCTGGAACCCAGCGCCGTGCAGTTTGCAAGCCCATAGAAAAATCTCGGCCAACGCACCTTTAAAACCATGACCGATACCCTATCTCCCTCGGCCTCGTCATCGGCAGCAGTACAGCCCCATACACGCCGGCAGTATCGCAGCCAGCCGCCGTCGCCAAACATCCAGAACAGGGCTGTCGAGTTCGCTGGCTACACAAGCTCCGCCGATGCACCTTGGCGCACTGAAGTCTTCGGGCTTCCTTTAGGCCTGTGATTGCGGGAAGAGGGGGAGACTCGGGGTAATGTCCACTAGCGGGTTGATAATTGCTTTCAGAGCTATGTTCGTGGAAAGAGGAACGAACATGGCGGCAATGTTCGATAGCTGAGTAGATATGAGAGATGTGGAGACGAATCAGAGAGTGAGGCCCATGGCTGCGGAAGAAATTATGTTACGGAAAACGAGGTAATTGGCAAACCCTTTATGTGGGAGATGTATATGGAATATGTTGATGTTCCAGATTAACCTGGGGTATGTGGGATGGTGGTAAGTGCCTCCTACGAGTAAAGAATCATCACGACCAAGGATATAAAGACGTGAGAAATTGCTCTGTTTGTGGCATGGTCGGAACTTTTAAATATATCACATCAGATTGGAAAGTGTGGACACGAAAACGCGAGCTGGATATATATTATCCCTTCTATATTTGAATTAGATTATATCATCACATACCTTACGGACCTGCGCATGCATATGATATCTCAACTCTCCCAAAACACCATCCTAAGATCAGTGCCACCCTCCAGCATAGAACTTAGCGCTGTTGCGCTTCGCCTTCGCCTTCGCCTTCGCAAACGCGATAGCCCCATTCCTACACGCGGTGCCAGCAGCGACAGGCATCATGACGACGCTTGATCCTTGGCATATCCCGAACTGAGCGCCGTCCGTGCTGCACACCATTTGGCCAGGAGAGGAGCAGGACTTGGAACCTGCGGCGACAGGGGCGGCGGGGGCTGCGCCGGCGGGGGCTGCGCTCGGAGCGGGCCCCGATGGGCCAGAGTTCGTGGACGAAGAATTGGTGCCGGAGAGGGGGGGTGTGATTGGAGATGCAGCGGGAGCGCTCGCCGAGGGAGAAGCGAGGATTGTGGCGGTCCCGGGTGTGGCGGCAGTACCGCTTGGAGCCCCCGACGTGGAGTTTGTGGGCGGTGGACCGCTGGATGCTGGTGATGAGCCTGAATCGCTGGCAGCCCCACCGGCTAAGCTAACGCTTGTTTTTCCTTGGCACTATATGATATCAAAGTCAGCCTTCATCCCCTAGTGCGAAGAAGCAATGCTAAAGGCATATCCTTCGAGCGAATGCTCGCTAGACCATCTCTGTGGGCTCTTGAAGCGCTTGAAACGCGATAGAAGATGCTCGGGAGGGAATGACTTACGGTACCTTGTGGAGGTACGGGTGCAGCACTACCGGCTTTCTGGAGCACCGATCCTGGGTTCGGGAATTCGACATCTACATTGTCCACGGTCTTGCAACCATCCCCTAAATTGGCAACAAACATTTCGGGGAATGTGGCATCGCGTTTACCGAAGACCGAGTCCGCCGAAGAATCGTATTCCGTGACGTTGACGTCGCGCTTCTTGGAGCCAGCAGTGACAGTGATGGGAGCGCAATTCACTAAGTTGTCGGAGTCAGTATTCCACCTTTCAACCAAAGGATTGAGTCAAGAAATGGTGACTTACTGTAGATCTCTCGGTTTCCTATTCTATTGAACCACGTCCCTAAGTAAATTTCGAAGTCAGCATTTCCCCTTTCAACAATGCAATGAGCAGAGGTGTATGCTTTGGGAGCGGAGACGGCTTCGACATGTTTCACGCTTCTTGAAGACCTCAGAAAGGGGTAATAGATAAGGAACTTACAGGCCAGTGTGTATTCCCCTGGAGCGACGCTATCTATATGGAAAATTAGCTTTTCTTCTTGTAGCTGGAGAAATTGAAGGTAAGAAAACTTACTGGGTATGCTATACTCGAAGGTTGCAGATGAGCCTCCATTCACACCACCCGGGCAACCCCCCTCGATGCTCTTAATGACTGCGAACTTGGAGTTTTTTGTAGGCTCCTTATCGGTGGAAAGCGAAATTTGGCAGGACCCGCCCCCATGTGTGGCGCTTCCAGCAAAGGAGAGCTGCTGGGTGGCTCCGATGGCCATCGCATTCTTGGCTCTTGCACCCTCGTCATTGTATACACCTGAGCGTTGTTTGCAAGGGTACTGTGTCCCGGATGAGAGTGGGGAACTGTCGAGAGAGCTTTTACCATAGGGCACCGGCGTGGACATCTATGAATTTTAGAATTAGCTTTCTTTCTCCAAAAACGTTCTTGAGATTATGGTTAAGGGGTACGAAGTAATCAGAACTTTACTCACTATCATGTGGCCGGAACTCTGTGTAGCGCAGAAAGCGAGAATGGCAACAGCTACGGCAATAGAAGGCATGTTGATTCGCGACTGATTGTCTCCGTGCCGGACGAAGTACGAGAAGGTTTGAAAGGATATCTGGGCCGTTTAGGGGAAACAGATCTTGCAAGAGCTTTCGGAAGCGTTGGTAGATGCAGGTCCAGAGAGAGGTTGAGAGCGGTTTTAAGTATGACCTGACCAGCAGCTTTAAGTGAAAGGAATATAAGGTGTTCACGTAGAAATGGTAAATAGACAAAGGAGAGATCTAACAACAATGGAATTGTTTCGCGTCATATACCTCTATAGAAGGCAAATGAGCTTTGTCAATGAAAGACAAAGCGTTGTTCGAGATTCCACTTCCAAGGCCGAGGCTTGCCTTGAGTGGTCGTGAAGCTAGAATGCGCATTTTCTGTGACGAAACCCTTGGGTCGGACAGCCACCAAGCCCAAGAGCATTGTCCGTGCTAGGTATTCCGAAACGCATTCCTTGTTCAATGCTTCAGAGCGCGTCCCCAAAAGTCAGCAGTTGGGCCTCTAGTAGCATTACTCGCCATCAACAGATGTCATTCGCGATGGAACGTTGTCGTTTCAAGGTCGACTTGTATCTTCTGATGATTGGCTGTCACACGCCTTGGCATCAGGGTCCTAAACCCCTTTCGGCGGCTACATCTTCACGCACCTACCAGTAGACCATATTCAGCACCATGTAAAATTCTTAGCAAGACTTGCGTATCAAGTGATTTGCGGAGCCATCATCCTCCTCTACATTTCACAATAATCGGGGAATCAGATAAACCTTCTTCAAGGACTTTTCTGTTGGCAAAGGTTCTTGGCAATCGGTTATCGAAACAAACAGTAGGAGATAGAAGAACTCAAATTTAAGACCGATTGACACGGCGTATATCTACAAATCAAGCATGGACTCAGGCATAACCTGCAACCACTAGAACAAAAAGACTGTAAAATTACCTTGAAAAAAGCACCTTTGGGGAACATCAAGCCGAGAGGATTATGAATCTTCAGAGTGAAGAAGCAGCAACTAGGAGCGGATCATTTTCACTTGTTTTTTCGCTTCTTTTACATCAGTCCTTTCGGAATTAGCTGATAGGGCAGTCTAGAAGCATTCATTCTTCCTAACTGTTGATTCCAGGTAGAACAAATTCGTTATGAGTCTGAAGAGCTGGCATCTTCGAAAACCGAGGCGTATGAAGGCTCTCCTAAATAGTACCGTCACCGAAGACGAGATTCGCAAGGGAGTGTAATGCGTGAACACTTCGTATGGAGTTGTGGGGCTGTCTGCTGACAATGCTGCGGCGAATCGCTGAAGAAATTGGGCGCCTGCTGATGGGCTGCCCTAGCCCGAGAGTAGAATAGGGGCTTGAACTTCAAGGTTCTGAGTAACCTCAACAGTGAGACGGATCTCTCTAGGCCTGCTCAGATTGGTAATCAAATCGTCGTGCCCTCAATCCTCCACAAGAGCCTTATGTTTGGAGAGGAGTTCCCTTGGTACGTTCACATTTTGCCTCACTTCTCAGACCCATGGCGTGACTTTGATAGAGAGTGCGTGAGAGACAAGAATCTGCCACACTTCCACAATGTCAGATCCGACAGTGTGGTTAGGCGTTCGCCATGGCTATTCGAATGGGGAACCACGCGATGATGCCAAGCGGGGCTTGGCGAGATTCACTAGCTGACTGCGCCGCTGTGCCGTCCAGCTTACGGATGGTGTAACATGGGGGAGCCTCACCTCATCACGATGTTATGTGTCCCACATTATCTCCTCACGTCAGCCATGCTCTTATTCTTCTATTTCCCATCATCCTCTTTCAACAGCCTCGCCAGCGATGACCGTGCCGTCCACAATACAAGGGTGTTGAAGCACGGCAAAAGCCACCGAACCAATAGCTAATCATGGCTACGGACGAAGGCAACTGGGGCTACCCCATTAACGTCCTTACAACCTTTTTCCTCGTCCTCGTAATCCTCGTCCTATTCTTGCGCATCTTTACACGGGTCTGGATCGTCCACGCTTTCTGGTGGGATGACTTCACCATCATTCTTGCCGTGCTGGGTAATACCATCGGTGCCGGACTCGATTTCGTGGAGGTACATAATGGCTTTGGAAGACATCAGCAATCCCTGTCGCCACATGATTTGCAACAATTTAAGAAGTACACATACGGAGAGTGGATCCAGACATTCGCGACGCTGATGTGGACGAAAGTCAGCATCTGCTTGTTCCTACTGCGGCTGCCAAGTAGTCGGCCCCTGCATCGGCCGTTGCAGTGGGTGGTGGCGTTCCTGTTGTTCTCAAATACGATCTTGACGACGTTGTGGATTATGCAATGTCAACCTGTGCATGCGGCATGGGACGGGAAGGGAACATGCATGAGCCGGGGCGCTTTGAAGGGCATCGTGCTCACTCAAGCGATTATATCCGTCGTCTCCGACTTTACCTTCGCAACGCTACCAATCTTGTTCTTGTGGCGTGTGCAGGTTGATTTCACCACCAAAGTCGGCTTGTGGGTTTTGATGTGTTTGGGGTATATCACAGGATCTTTCTGTTTGGTGCGGACAGTTCTGAACAACGATGCAATACCTCTCGATGCGACATATGGTGGCATTGTGAATTGGGTATGGAGGCTTTTTGAGGTGACCATTGGGATCATCGCCGCTTGTATACCTACTTTACGACCACTGTATACTTGGGGCATGAGAAAGTATAGAGGAGAACATGCGTTGGATGATAACATTAGATTTCCCTTGAGTCATGACAAACAAAATGGCTGGACAGAGAATGTCGAGCATGCAAGAAGTTCTCGAAGTGACGGAGAAATTGGAGGGGAGATGAGGCAGGATGGTTCGCGCGAACAGCTTGGGGTGCAAGATATTCTAATGGCGACACGGAGATCGAGCAGCAACGATCGCAGGCACAAGCGTAGAGATACCATGAGGGATGACCTTGTTAGCCAAGGCATCATTAACCCTGAAGCGAATGCAAGCCCGATACGCCCTGCAAAGCGTGCCACCTCTGGGAGCAAAGGAATACTGGATATACGCAAAAGGTCTAACGTGGAAGCAATGGGCGTCAAGGATACCCGATCACAATCGACATCTACGGGCGCAGGTCCTGCGAAGCCCCGGAGCTCCCAAAGTCCCGAGGAGCCGGATGCTATGAAGGATGAGCTGGTCAACGAGGGCATCGTGAAGCCGGGGGCGAGCAGTATGAGTACTAACCCACCACAATTCGCCACGGACACCGGCCCCCCATCACCTCTGGGCGAAGAAATGTAGAAATTCGGCATTAACGCTGCACTCAGATAGCATTCGAGAATGAAGACTGAAAGCAATGACACAGGACAGTTCTTGTACCCGTGACAAGCGTGAAAGTTCGTTGTGGGTTACACATTCGGACGTACTTACTTCGCAGCCCCTAATAAAGGTCTATTCTCTCAGTGTTCTTGTTAGGGCCCTTCGTCCGGGCTACTACCAGGGCTGTCAGCTATTTCGAGCGTTTCAAATCAGGGAAATTGATGTGCGTGAATTCATAGCCTACCATAAATGCGAATGAGAAGCTCGTCAGTTGTTCAACTTATTCGAACGATACATCTGGAAAAGGGTCCATCACCGTTCGGCTTTTTGGTTGAGCCAGCATCGAATCCACGACTGGAACAACCTTAATAATGCGGAGACTCAAATACTTTCAGGCTACGAGCGTTTGCTATGCTTGTAAGATCGGAACTATGGAAAGGTAAGACGCTATATAGAAGTAGTTTTGTCGTCAAGGCAAGATCGAGATCTAGGCGCATCACCTAGCCAACGGCTGCACTAGAGTACTTTTGGTTAGTGCGGCGTTCAGTCAACAATCCGACGCTTGGACTCTGGCTTGAGATCATTCTGACTTGTTGGCCTTTGAAGAACGGGCGAGAAGCAAGATATGACGCAGACCTTCATTCCGTGAGCAAAATGCTTGGCTCGTGTTTTCGGTACGATCATTCTGGACAACAGCAGCATGTTGCCGCGCACTACTAACAACAATGGTAGTTCGACTTCATCCGGACCAACAAGAGTATTGTAGCCTCGACTGAAAGGGCTCCACGCCACGCCTGGTTTAATATATCAGTGGTGTTCACGCCAGACGTACGATGCAATGACTTCTAGGCTAAAGTCCGTTATAACTTCACGCAACCATCGGCGACATCCTTCCGAAATCAAGAATCTGTCACCGACCAGAAATGAGAACATGGACCCACGCAAACCGGCAGTACCATTTAAGGATATCTTCTTACCTTCGAACAACCCTCATGCTCAACAGAAGCTACGAGATTCGCCCAAAACCAGCGACAATGTTCGGCCCTCGCCGAAAAAGTCAATCGAGGTATACGAAGATGACAACAGGACTTATGGCTTGCACAAGAAGTCGAAGAGCTCAGTCTCTCTCAAGTCGCTGATGGGAAATGATAAGGATAAGAAGCTCAAGACATCGTCGCCGGAGAAGATGGAAAACAAAAAGCCCAAGAAATCAAAGTCTTCGACCAGCCTCTCCGCTTTGCTATCACGACCAAAGTCCTCGAAAGGGCCCAAGACAGATGACTCTCATGAACCCAAGGACAAAGAGAACCAGACACCACCTACCACTGAGAACATTGCTCCACCGCCAATCTGGGCTCTGTTCGCTTCGGAGCGGGATGAGAGCTTCGGTGGCCCTACGAAGATACCACTGAACGACACCGATGGTCTCACAGATGAGATGGCTTTATACACACCTCAAGACTATTCACCATCGAAGCAGAGGAATTTTGGCGACTACGAGCGACCTACACTCTCTCGGGGAATCGATAGGCGACCACGACCGAAATCGGCAGTCCTACCTTCAGCCCCTTCTAATAGGTCCTTTACGGAAACGTTATCAAGGTTACGACAGCGAAGCGGGGACAAAGGGCAGAAGCGGCTGCCTTCGGATGATCTACAGGCTCAAAGCAGAAAGCAAGAGAGCCGCAGGTCTTCTGATGAGAGAAATATTGCTGGCAGCCGGATCGATGCAGAGCAAGTGAAAAGCGAAGATTTGTCTGAGCAAGATCGGACCAGGGCCAAAGGAGGCTCGAGGGTCATGGCGGCAGTCGCAGCATTCAACGACAGGTCGCAAGAGCCAGCAAAGCAATCGGGCCCTGTGAGTAAAAGTCCAGAACCACCATTAGATCCTGCAGCTATCAACAACGCCTTCGAAGAGCTTCTGGTAAGATACCGGTCAGTGTGCGAAACAATGGCTAAGTGTACGAACAGGACTCAAGGAACATACCCCAGAATGTGCGAGATAAGATGAGGTCCTTGAACACCAGGATCAAGGCAGATTTTATAAAAAAGGAGAGCTCGGTTACTGGCTCAACTTCAAGCGCAGACAGCTTTGTGCAGCACTGTTCCGACACGCATACTTTTGGCAGACCGAAGAGTGGCCAGAGGTCAGCGACTGATGGCGGTCCGAACCCAACTAATAATGTACCAAATTTAGCGACAATCGATGTGGAAACGCCGAAGAAATCCAGACCAAGGAGTTTAACGTTCATACGGAGCAAGAACGACGCCACTGCGAAGAAAGAACGTCCAGTATCACATTCGCGCATGAAATCCAGTGATGCCAGCTCATCGCGATCTTTGACCTCTCCTGGTGCTGCTCAAGGCCTGTCTTTCATGAATCGAACTCCCAAGGCAGCATCACCTGGAGACTACATCTCGTACCTTCAGAAGGTACGTCAGCCGCAAGCGGTGGAAGTGGGCAGAATCCAGAAATTGCGTCAGCTGCTGAGGAATGAGACGGTCTCGTGGGTCGAAACGTTCATCGAAAAAGGCGGCATGACCGAGGTCGTTAGCCTCTTGTATCGAATCTTGGAGATTGAATGGAGGTATGTTTTTGCTAGCGCAACCATATCAACCCCTAATCATCGAACAGGGAAGAGCATGAGGATACTCTCCTCCACGAGACTTTGCTTTGCCTCAAGGCATTGTGTACCACGTCTTCAGCCTTGCAAGAACTCACGAAAATCCAGTCCACCCTTTTCACTACTCTTCTTGGTATGCTCTTCGATAAAGAGAGGAAAGGACCGAGCGAATTCATCACGCGTGGAATCATCATCAGCCTTTTGTTTACTTATCTCTCCACCTCATCACCTGACTTGATGAGCCGCCGGGCTCACACTCTTCTATCCTATTTGCGAGATCCATCAAAGGCGGAGGAAGCTCAGCCTCCTGGCTTCATAGCGTCAATCTACCACCCGCGCCCTTACCGCACTTGGTGCAATGAAATCATTAGTGTCACCAAAGAAGTTTTCTGGATCTTCTTGCACCACGCGAATATCGTACCCTATCCCGAGGAATTAAATGAAGTAACATCCTATACGACTCGGCATTTCCCTGGCGAGCGTCCACCCGTGCCAGCCGCGCCATACATTGGCGGCGTTGAGTGGGACGCAACAAACTACCTCGCCGGGCATATGGACCTCCTGAATGGTCTCATTGCCTCGCTCCCGACCATCGAGGAAAGAAACGCTCTTCGCCAAGAGCTCAAGGACAGCGGTTTCGAGAAGTGCATGGGCTCTAGCCTCCGAACGTGCAAAGAGAAGTTTTATGGCGCTGTCCACGCAGGATTGACAACGTGGGTCGGCGCTGCTAGAGAGGACGGCTGGGATGTTAGATTCGTCAAAGAAGGCCCAAGACTGCAGGATACCGTCAGGACGCCCAGCCCCAAGAAAAGAAAGCATGAAGCACCGCCGAAACTCGACATGCCTAAATTAGATCTAGGAGTTGCAGTCAGTGAGAAGCAGAGCGCGTTCGATGATGGTGGATGGTTATAGATTGCTGTCTCGGCCCTTTGAGCTACGATGACGGTATTAAGTCCTTGCTGCCCTTGTTGGAGAAGCTTTTCCTGCCTCATAGGGCGCTCAGGACAATCGGGGATCACGGTGGGCTATGGAGTAACGAGATTATGGGCTACGTCGCTCACGACACATGTAATGCATTGGGCTATAGTTCGTCTTGTTTGATCAGCATCTTGTTTCATCAGCCGCTCCACATTCTACATACCAAGACTACGATCATTCTTTCTGACCAGACGTATCATTTCATTTCTGACTCTCATATGAGGGAGAAAGCTATGACCAACGAGAGGCGTCGAGAAAGCCCGCAGGAGAGAGACAGTGTTCCAGGGGAGGCACCTTACAGAACAGGGAGAGAAGCCTACAGCGAGAGTGACTCGAACAGCATAAACGGAAGGAAAGGGGACAGGCCAGCCTGATATGCGCGCCATCCTGGGCGTGTACACTATGCTCTCGATGTCGAAGACGACGATCTTGTGAAATGCCCATAGCGGATTCAGCGACCTGACGATGTCGGTCTTCATTGTGCGAGGAAGGCTGTGAGTCCCTCTTCCAGCATGATTGCCGAGACCTCCTACACTATTACGCTTTTCATGATCATTGGACCCTTGTAGAACGCAGGGCGTCCTGACTACGTATGCTACAAGTTCGCTTGACGGAATGCCATAATCGTCGAGCAAATCTAACATCCAGTCACACCACCGAGACGCCTACAAGATTGCAGTGCCCCATGGAGCGAAGAACAAGGAGCCTTTCTGCAAAGCTAGAACTGTCACGCAGGTTCGAGGAGTTCCATTACATTGCCCAACTAGTCAACCTCTATAATTAAGAATTCTCCTGCTAGTGAATCAACCACGCATTCACCTTCGCCCACATCTGACACAAAGCTCGACGAAGACTCCTTCTATCAACTTGCTTCCAGCATATTACATGACTCCCCTTCTCAGACTCACCATGAGTCCACCACATCAATCCCTCCACAGCTCTTGCGCATGACACCCATTCCCTTCCCCATCTCCTACTTAACCTCCCTTCCCCCTTCCCCCTCCAAACCTTCTTGTTCTTCCTCCTCCACCAAACCCCTTCATCCACACCCAGCAGCCTACCCACCACAATCACCACCACTACCACCACCACCACCTTGCCTACAACCCAGCAACCATGCCCACCCACAACACAATCACCACCCTCCCCTCCGGCCCCTCAAACCCTCGCTCCCGCCGCCGCCGCCCCCCCTCTCCAGCCAAACCTCCCCCGAAACCAGAAGACGCACCCATTCCCAGCGTAACACGACACTACCCTATCCCCACCATCCACCCCCCCCACCCCCCCCCCGCAACCCCAACCCCCCCGCGCGGGCCCCCCCCCGCCCCCCGGGGGCCCCCCCCCCCCCCCCCCCGCCCCCCCCCCCCCCCCC
>JAABUZ0100000354.1_pt1 | contig 117179 bp, 107 predicted proteins | sample 5562091 | NCBI WGS metagenome assembly JAABUZ01 (sample SAMN12813069, study PRJNA571459) | rock metagenome | isolation source: Antarctica rocks | place: Antarctica: Victoria Land, Linnaeus Terrace sud | collected 2015-12-21 | reverse complement strand
GCCACGAAGGATGCACGGATCTGGTTTCAAAGCTGGTATCGCAATGCCAAGTTTAAAGAATATATCGGCAAAGCGCAAGACATACTAGACAATCTGAATGCCGAAGATCAAAACCTGCTGCTATACTTCTTTCCGCAGCCCCGCTACCATTACTGTTCAAAGCAGAGTCATGTCGAATTTCATGACATCATGGGGAGATCTGCTCCCAGCCTTTCTCCGGCTCGCCTTGAAAATTTCGATTCCTGGGTCAGTCAGCAAGTCGAAGATGAGGGGGATCACGACAAACTCAAGTCACTCTTAGACCGTCTAAAGTCAAAATCTTTAGGTCGTCATGAGCAACGATACGCCATTGATTTGTTGGAGAGCTTCGACTCGCTTCATGGCAGTGTAGATGGCAGACTCAGCGGATCACCAAAGGCGCTACGGCCACTGCTAAAACAACATTTGGCACTGTGCAAGAACCACGTCGATAATGTGTATCAGACGATTTGTAATCGCCTTCAGGAAGAATCGTCCACGACGCGTCGGCTAGCTTGTCGGGCGAAAATGTGGCCCCGCTTGTCAACCACCTCGCTCCTTGAACACCTAGCAGGTGTTAAGGTAGTGTCTTTGCGCGGGGACTGGAAAGGTGCTTTGATTGAGTATGGAGTTGCCATATCGAATCTGCAACGGGCCGAGCGCCTCCTTACGTGTATCGGAAACAATTTGGAACTGCTGAGCGAACTCAGTAACCCGGGCCACCGAGATTGGGACCCAATACGATATCCGGATTGGCTGCTCCTCGAAATCGAGAACAATATCTTGATCCGACGAGTGCAAGTTCAAATTGCCCGAGAAATGATTTCACCGTCGTCTGGTGCGAACTCGATCTTGCAGCTGAACATGGGCGAAGGAAAGTCGTCCGTCATCGTTCCCATTGTGGCTGCGGCTCTAGCAGATGGAAAGAAGCTTGTGCGGATCGTTGTCCTCAAACCACTGTCAACCCAGATGTTCCATGTGCTGCTGAGGAAGCTTGGTGGCTTGCTTGGCAGACGCATCTTCCACATGCCGATCTCACGATCGGTCCGGTTGGACGTGCACAAGGCGAGGCAAATCCGAAACCTATGCGAAGAATGTATGGACACTGGTGGGATACTTCTCGTCCAGCCGGAACACCTACTGTCATTTGAGCTGATGGGCCTCGAACGACTTCTGTCTGGCGAATCGGAGCTGGGTAACTTCCTGACTCAGACTCAACTCTGGTTGGATGGTAATTCGCGTGATATCCTAGACGAAAGTGATGAAATTTTGAGTGTTCGGTTCGAGCTTGTCTACACCATGGGCCTGCAACGCGCAGTTGAGTTTAGCCCGGACCGATGGATCATCATCGAGCATGTCTTAGGACTTGTGAGCCGCTTTGCACAGTCAGTCCTTCAACTTTTCCCGCAAGGCTTGGAGCTACGACCTGTGTGCACTGGAGGCTTCCCTCGCGTACGAATTCTGAAGCTTTCCGCCACCGATAAACTTCTGGAGATGGTGGCAAGAGAGGTGTGTGAAGAAGGTCTGCCGGGAGTGCGCGTATCGCATTTCCCCCAACACGTGCGAGCGGTCCTGTTTAGGTTTCTTACGGATCCTAACATGCGCGAAGCCGAGACCGAGCCATTGCAGCATTACGTTTTTGGTGTTGACTCGATGAGAAGGAGCTTGCTTCTTCTCAAAGGCCTGATCGCTGGGGATGTCCTGGCCTTCGCTCTGCAGCAGAAGCGATGGCGCGTTAACTACGGACTTGACCTCTCGCGGACCATGCTTGCTGTACCATATCGCGCAAAGGACAATCCAGCAACGCGAGCTGAGTTCAGCCACCCCGATGCCACCATCGTACTAACTTGTCTAAGTTATTACTACGGTGGTCTTTCGGATGAGCAGTTGCACACCGCTTTCGAAAAGCTGCTTTTGTGCGATAATGCCCAAGAGGAATATGAATGCTGGGTTCAAGATGCTTCTGAATTACCGGTCGTGTTTCGACAATTGACTGGCATCAATCTGAGCGATCCTGCGCAGTGTTCTCAGATGGTCTTCCCTTCGTTACGGCTCGCCAAAAGTGCAATCGACTTCTACATGTCACGTATTGTCTTTCCGAAGGAGATGAAAGAATTTCCACACAAGCTGTCTTCTTCGGGCTGGGACATCGCACGAGCGAAAGTTCACCCGACAACGGGTTTCAGTGGGACAAATGACAGCAGATACATGTTACCATTGTCCATAAGTCAGTGTGATCTCCCGCCGCAGCTTCACACGAATGCTGCAGTGCTCGACTGTCTGCTACGGCCCGAAAACTCTTTTAAGCACGCCATGCAGGAGTCCAGAAAGGAAAGCCTCGATGCAGAATCGTTACTGCAAATAGTCGTCGGGTCGGAGCCGCCCGTGCGAGTAATTCTCGATGTGGGAGCGCAAGTTTTGGAGTGGACGAACGAGGAAGTCGCACGTACATGGCTCTTGCGCATTCCGGCATCAGACGCACAGGCAGCCGTATTCTTCGATGATCGTAACGATCTATCAGTCTTGAGCCGTGACGGTATCGCGGAATCGCTGATGATTTCCCCTTTTGCGAAGCAGATGGACCAGTGCCTAGTGTACCTCGACGAGGCTCATACCCGAGGGACGGACTTGAAGCTACCGACGAATTACCGGGCCGTTGTGACTCTGGGGCCTGACCTTACCAAGGATCGACTTGTGCAGGGTATGACCTGATCCAATCAATTCTGTTTCCCACTGCTAACTCAAACAGCGTGCATGCGAATGCGGAAGCTAGGAAAAGGCCAATCAGTCATGTTTTGCGGGCCCATGGAAGTTGAACGTAAAATTCTCCACTGCAGCGGCAAAACCCCGTGCGACACCATCGAGGTAGCCGACGTGTTACAATGGAGTATTTCGGAAACCTGCATCAACACAAAAAAATGCATTCCGCTGTGGGCGACACAAGGGATACGGCATCAGCGTCGCCATATAGCATGCTCGGAGTCTTCAAACGACGGAGGCAAAGGCGCTGCTTTGGAGATCGCAAAGTCATTGCTCGAAGCTGAGGCGCAAACTCTCCAGGATCGATACGGATTGGGAGGACGAAGATCGGAAGAACAAGTCTTGTTACATGGCGTGGAGGAAGTAGCACTCTCAAAACGTGAGACGCAAGTGGAAGCCATTCGGGCCAAATGTCGAGAATTTGGACTGACATCGCTCAACAACGCAACACTTCGGGAGGAGCAGGAGCGTGAGCTGTCACCAGAGAACGAGCAGGAGCGACAAGTTGAACGTCCACCGGCGCTTACACCCAAAAATCACAGTGTTCATCCAGACGTGAAGCGCTTTGTTCACCAGGGAATCCTTGACCGTTGTTCAGACGCCTTTCAGCCTGCCTTCGAGCTTTTCGGCAACACAAGCGCCATCGAATGTCTTGAAAAGGAAACATGGCCGGTGCATTTGCTGATCACGGCCGACTTTGCCCAGACGGTACACGCTTCAGGAAACCAACTTTTGGACTCGTTTCTTAGGCCTGTTCAATGGGTCGTGAGCAGAAAGAATCGCAACACGGTCGACTGCGTAGTGCTTAGCCCGTACGAAGCTCACGAATTATTGCCATATATACGCCAGCACAACACCGTCATCCTACACGTTTATTCACCTCGCGTCAGTATGTCTGTGCGTACACTAGAAGATCTTTCATTTTGCGCCATTCCCGCGGTACCCAGATGTTGGGCCCATCCCCCTTCCGTCATGCAGCTCAATTTATTTGCCGGTCAGCTCTATCTGAGAAGCTACGACGAGTATCTCTCGGTCTGTCGATTCTTAGGACTGTGTTTTCGCCCACGGTATGCGCAGGTTCAGGTCGCCTGCGATGGATTCATCAGTCCAACAAGCAGGCCAGAATTTGACGCAGTCATGGAGAGAGAATGTCCTTTTAGGGTCAGTCCGATTGGGTTTCTGAGAATGCTGATGGCGTTGAGAAGGAAAGGGCAGAATTTCCAAAAGTCTCACATTGGTAGAATTCTGCACGGTGAATCGCTTGCCAGGGAACAGTTCCGAGGGTAAAGAAGTTCGAGTCGGATTCAAATAAAGATAGCGCAAGACTAAATGGCTAGCTCGGCTCCTTCCGTACTTCGCCAGGCTGTAGAGAAAGCTGCGAAGATTCTAGAAACTTCGATATGATCTTAGTCTTTCATTGTCTGGGCCTAATTACATCCATACTAAAACGCGATGGCCACAACAAGTCTTGGGGGGCGCTCCCCTCGAGTCTAAAAGTATTTGGAGCTGATCCAATAACTTTGTAAGCGCCTCGGATTTTCGGGCCCGCCCAAATGGTTGCCCCCTCCGCTATATGCGCTACGCTCAAGGCTTTATCGGCCTGATCTGGATTGAGGACGTTGTAGTAGTAGTTCTGATTCCTAGATGAAGGTTTACGGGTGTCGAAGAGTGGAAATGGGCGGCCATGTCGTTTGCGTGGAAGCCTGGGCAGAGGTAGCGAAGGTCGCCGTAGGCTGAAGCGGTGGAGCGCCAGTATTTGCCTGGTGGGTGACCGGCGGTGGAGGAGGGTAGAGGGATTGGATTGTGGAAAGCTGGGATGGGTTAAGAGTTCGGATTGGACCGGTGTCATTCATCCAGAGTCTTGCAGTGATCGATGTAGCTTTCAGAGCACGTTGTCTCTTTGTAGCTACAAAGCTGACCTCATGGACGCAGGACATGTCGATGAGGCGATAAATATTAGCAATGACTTTGGTATATTATAATGAAAAAATCATATAGAAAAGGCTGGCACCTTTTCTACCTGGGACAACCATGCTCGCTGCGCTCCCACCCACTTCGTGGGCCCCGTTGCTTACGCAATACTATAATCTTACTATGATTTGCATAATGGGTTTCATTATTATATGTCAAAATCATCGCTAATATCTATCGCTTCGCTTCATTTACATGTCCTGCGCCCATGAAGCTATTCGCCTGCGCCAAAGCATTCAACCACTCTTCGTCCTCCTCCTCACCGTTGTCGTCCACAGGCTCATACAACTTGCCCCAGCAATGCTCGCCCGGCCCCTCGCGAATCTCTACGAGTACCACATACGAAACCTTTCGAATATAATCCGCCACCACTTTATCCTTCCGAGGATCATTGTCGAAGTTACATGTCCAAATACAAGGGGCATAATCTTGCAGCTAACCGTACTCATCACTTGCTGCAGATTGTAACAACGGATGTGGATCTTTCTTTAGTCTACACAATATCAATCATTCGTATTAAATCTGTCCAGCCCTCTCAATGACTCTCAGTGGATACATCCATCTTGTCTCAGCACTCGTAAAATCTGGTGGCTGCTACACACTGACAGTACTCTTAACCTACCATCGTGTATCAGTGACTTTATAGGTGGATTTCCTTCGCTGGTTCGGATTCTTTGCATATAGGCAGAAATTGTTGCCTATAGTATATCTCCTAAAACGGTCACCTCTGCATATCTGTAACTACTAAGCCAAATGAAGTTGAAATTCATGGCCGCTGTCGACCTATCAATTCGCATTTTCATTTAGCCGCTGCAAGGCTACCTGTCCACAGCTGGCCATTCTTTCGTCATTCCTTACCCCCTTCACGAAGCTGCCGAACGTGCTTTTTTACGTCCCTCCTTCCTATTTCGAGCTGCTTCTTGCACTCGAACTTTGTCCATTGGCAACTCCCCCCCTGTGGTGGCCGATTCTACAGACAAAAGTCCTTCCCTTGATGTGACTGCATGAGCGTGGATTCTCTTCGCGAATTAGATTCCCCCACGTGGATAAGATAACCAGCGCCTTCTCCCTTAGAATATGGCATTCTTCGACATCCCATTGGGCTTAATCCTACGAGGTTCTCTTTTGAGAAAAGCAGCTTTGATGAGGCGTTCGTCGTCATCGATGCATGCAAAGACAGTTATCCCAGAACCCGGTCAGACTAATACCAGTGGCACCATTCAGTCACGGCTAGGGATAATAAAATGTATTCTTAGTCTGTTTGGCTCCACGCTTGCATATTCCTCAACCTTCGGATTCAAGAGAACATGCCAGCTTTGATGACACCAAACTCCCAGGCCCCGCCATGCAAGCAAAGAACTGCGAGACCGGCTATTTCGTAACGCTTAGCATCACGAAACCTCATACTACTTATACAACTGTCTACCAATTAGGCTCCTCAACGAACTGTGCAACAGCCGCAACAACTGAACAACAAGCCATTATAACTACAACTCAGACTCCAGCGTCTGCCAACAGCCAGACCCCAGTCTCTAATAATGGCGATAACACCTCGGCTACAACGATCGGAATTATTGTGGGATGTATCATTTTGGGGGTTCTATTACTGCTTGCCCTTTGCTGCAGCCTAAGACAGCAGGAAAAGTGCTCCTACCGTCCACCACGGTTAATAGCGGGGCCTGCGGGGCCTGCGGGGCCTCCGGGACCGTATGGACCACGAGGAGCACCAGGTATCCAAGGACAACCAGGTCCGCAGGGAGCCCAAGGTTATCCTGGACCACCAGGGGCAGCTGGTCCCGTTGGACCAGCGGGGATACCAGGACTACGTGGTCACCCTGGACCACCCGGCCCGCCAGGAGATCAGGGATATCGAGGATCACCTGGACCACCTGGACCACATGGACAACCAGGATCGTCAGGATCGTCAGGATCAACAGGACCGCAAGGACCGCAAGGACCACGCGGGACTCCTGGGGCAGATGGATCGCGAGGACTACATGGTCCGCCGGGTCCACATGGTTTGCAAGGAGTGCAAGGAGTGCAAGGCGTGCAAGGCGTGCAAGGCGTGCAAGGCGTGCAAGGCGTGCAAGGAGTGCAAGGCGTGCACGGCGTGTAGAGCTTGCAGGGACCGTAAAGAGCCCAGGGCCCGCGAGGACGACGAGGATTCCTCTTTACCTGCTACTTTACTGATAGAGCCACGCTATACATTTCCCTTTGCTGACACCAGATTCACGACGCGTGTAGACTTACTACATCTGCTTGCACAGTAAAGGATCGTACGGGTTAGGTAAGCTTGTGATACGCCCGGTCACCTCGAGTCAGGCGCTGAGATGCTGCAATCGGTCTTAATGGGCTCGCAATCAAGAACGCGGTGCGCACAGCCCAATCCATAGCCCTCAACGAGAGTTTTCTTCGTTGGCAACGTCTTTGCCAAAGACTTGAAAGGGCCAGGATATGAGGAGGCCTTCAAAGTCTACACTATTGGGAGAGTGGTTTTAGGGCTCAACCACAATGAGAGTAGATAGATTGTGTGAGGTCTTCTAGATCAGATTAATAAAAACAGATAATTTTGTGGTCCATCTATTACACGGCATTGATACCTAGGGTTTTGATCGCTTCAGGCCTCCTTAGCTCAATGTCTACCTTCCATACGAAGTGAAACCATCAGTGATGTCTTGAGCTGTAGTTCGTGAAGTGATCTTTGCCAACTCCACAACGCGTTGTTGCCTTGCTTACGCGAGTTGGCGCCTGCCTTAGAGTAGTTAGCCTGATGACTCGCCACGTCCTCCTTTTCCTCAGCACTTTTGCCCAGCCTAAGGTGTCAGCCAGCCAGCGAGCTAAGTCACCGTCGCCCTTCTTACCAGGCAATTATTCGGCTCCGCTCGAGATGAGCCGACAATCGCTCAATAGAAGACGTTATATTTTTTATTTTCATCAGCCTGATGACGTACTAACTTTCGAACAGTCGACGGCTAACCACCGAGATGGGAACCAGAGGTTACGTTGCCCTGCGGTTTCGAAGCAGGTACCATATCTTTTACAACCAATTCGACAGCAATGCTGAGAAGCTGGGGGAAAAACTAATAAAGACCATCCCAACCGATCCCGGAGAATACAGCAGTAAGTTCCTGATCGATATCTACACAACATACTAAGAGAAATAGAATGGCGATCTAGCATCAGATTGACTTCCGTTCCCACAGGGAACAAGTGTGATTCCTTTTCAGCCTGTCACTTCCACGTGTTCTTTGTCCGAAAATTTGGTATACTTCGTTACCTGATTTTCTTCCATATGTCTCGACATCTTCGAGCGTCTTAAATGCTTTTTGTAGGCTGTCGCTGAAGCCGGTCATCAGTGGCTTTACAATTTCCCTAAATGCAACACAGTGTCCCGTCAATACTCGTTATCCTCAATCCTTTCTTTAAGGCAGTGTGTGTATCAAGATGAAAAGACCTTCGGAGCAGAAACATAACCGCGAACGACAGCGTAGGACTTCTTCGTCGGCATCACAGTATTGGAGCGCTTGAAATATGAATGTCTTGTGATTATTTCGTATTTGTTTGCAAGATCGTAGCAGAAAATACGGGGAACTGTTGCTCATATAGATGAGCATAGATCTAGGAGATACTCACTTCCATTCACACCTACGGTTAAACGTGACGGCCTCTCCACATTCGACATGATCGCAGTAGGGCTTGCCTTTTGCATTTTTGGGCGCATGACGTGCGTATTTCTGTACGTTGGACAAACCCGCTGGGTGGAGATCTGGTTGAGGGCTACCAGATGGCGAGGTCGCTGGAGTGCTACAGCCCGTCGATGAAGTATTGCGATCAGGCGAACTTGGCGTACTAATTCTTTCGCTCATGTTAGCTTTTGCGATCGACGTGGGTGAGATTTTCCGGCAAATTCGATACCTTTAGAATACGCAGGATAAACACTGGCTATATATCTCTACAGCACGGTGACAGCCTGATGCAAGCCTGATGCAAGCCTGATGCCAGCCTGATGACTTCCAGATGACTTCCTGATGACTTGACGCTGATGCCTGTGATCGCCTTATACAACACTGTGCCGCGCAACGCCTCACTCCTAGTGGCAGTGCTCTCGCTTGCCTCTTGCAGTTTAGCATATTCACGTGCCACTACCCGCCTGCGAGCACCACATTTGACGTTGACTCGTGACGACGCATTCCTTATTGATACGCACGGCGGTGCGGAAATGCCGGCAGTGCTGTTCTAAGGGGACTGGTGAAGGTAGACCGAGTTTTGATTCTCTACTATTTGTCCAACTACTAATACGTTTATCAAGAGGAGATAAAGCAGAGAAGGAAAACATCTTTCTCCTCCCCTGCCTGATCAAATTTTATTGATACCGTGTAGGAAACTGCATGCTTGCTGGGAGGCCAAATGGATCAGCATCAAGCACTGGACCGTAAGTCTTCAATGTCTGATTCGTTGGGATAGAATAAGGTGCCCATGAATCATCTGGTTGCAGCATTGTCGCAGGCTGCACCAGGGACTGAGATCTACTGCCCATCGGATATGCCTGGTCTGGAAAAGCAGGCTGTTCGGGAAATGAGTCAAGGTAGGGAGACGGACCGGCTGAGTGATCGCCTGGGTCTTGGCCATCGATTGTATCTGCATATGCGTCCGCTTCGTACTCTTGCTCTGTAATCAATCGATCTTTGATTAAAACAGCTCTTTGGATGTATGAAGTAAAGGGAAGAACGTGGAGGGAGGGGTTTAGCTTGCCGAGTTGCTTCATGTGAGTTGGAAAAACCCATGGCGAAGGAGAAGCGGGTTCTAATGGAGTTGATTTATTCGAATCGTTCGTGGAACACGGGCTTTGAGCCTCAACAAGTCTTAAACCAGTGGGCGAAGCAGATTGTCTGGTTTCAGGGTAAGGCGTTCTTTGAAGCTCGGTCTCAACGTCTATGCCTGCAACGTTGATGAGAATTTGAAGGATAGGTTGACTGGGACTCTTACCTTTCTCCAGGAGTATGCGCTCAAGCAGAGAATTCTTGTATTTCAACATCAGGTAATCTTCTACTGTCTTTTGCAGTTCTGCTAGCCTCTGATCTTTACGCTTGATGTCGTTTTCCAGTTGCGTGATGTACTCCGTCCGGCGCTCTCTGAAAGCAGCTTGAGCTTCACGGTTTTTCTGCTTGCGTTCCTCAATCGATGCATAAATCTTTGAATTTTGGTCAGCTCAATTGAATACCAAACACCCTGAGCATGAAAATAACCGGTTTTCTTCCACCCTTGCGTTTTTGCACCGGGAGATTCTCTGCAATGATAGCCTGTTCATCTGATGCCACTGGGGATGACACTGTTGATGAGGATAGCTGCTCCCATGAACGGACTGATCTTAGCATACTTGCTTAGCTGTCGTCTGCCAACAAAGTTTCCCTGAAAAGACATGCGCCAGTGCTGTGATGCAAGTCAGATTACGCGCTTGACGAAGCATTACAGCTGTTTATATGATGTGTCATACAATTGAAGCTGTCCCTTGGTAGACAATTAGTCAACTGTATTTACAGCAGACCTCGAAGAGAGTCTCAGATGCCAGGCGCTGACGTATGCAACAATGGGGACCAACGTGTCACCGTATCCAACATGAATGCTAGTGTGTCGAGACAACCAATATGGATGCCACAGTATTGACGCTAATGCCGTACCGTTGATCATCCTCCCTTGCCATCGGATCGCTCATCCTATAGGGGACTCTGAAGCAGAGAACTAGATTGGCGGATTCTCAAAGTGACTGATTAGCCCTGGAAAGGAAGCCTCGGGTATTCAATGCAGCGCTCACGTTCGAAGTCTTTGGTGCTGACGTCCGATGGCAAGAAAAGGGGAAGGTCAGGCCATTTAGCGTTATTGTGGCCAAAACAAGTGGACGACGGTTCCCAAGCGCACTGTGCCTTGAGTGTTTCAAAGTAATAAGTATAGTTCTAGTGATATTACAGACAGCTATCTCAGTCATACAAGGCCTTATGGCTTTCCAAAACCCAAGGCGTGCTTCCATTTAATCACCCGCAGATACAAGCCAAGAAATGACGCAGGAGCCCAAGCCCTCTGGTGGAGGAGCCGGACTGAGCCAACACCGCCTTCATATTATAAGATGCGAAAGAAAACACCTCCGCTAAAACGGCATCTCCATGAAGGGTATATTGTTGAACGTAAGGAAACAGAAAAGGAAGCCCCGGTTGTGCTTTCATCTGAGCCCGAAAGGCGGCATAATGTTGGTCGGGATTGATGAGATTGAAGTAGGTTAGCAAGATAGACTCATCAAAGCAAGCCCTTCGTAAGGCTAGCAGGATAGCAGAGAAACGATACCAGTTACGAAGGTGAAGCAATTCCTAGAATTAAAATCAGCTGGGCAAAAAACGTAATGGGATAATATCTACTCACCTCCACGACCTCTCTAAAGTAGTGCATGAGGGGAGGATGGGCTATACAATATTCTGCGACCTCTATGGTTATTGCGTTCGACTTTCGTTCCAAATATATTCGATGAGCGTCTCGGTATTTGAAGCCCGCAGGGCAGAGGAGGTCCATATCCCGCTTGTCGGATATCGTTGCATCGCTTGCAAATTGCTTCGCGGTGGTGCCGGCAATCAGATTGTCAAAAGAGTCAACCTCGATGCGAAAACTTTCTCTCCAGTTGATGTCATCCAGCACGGAGTTGTAAGTATGGTTAAAGCGAATTTCTAGAATCGGAAGTATGGAGAGTATCGCTGTGAGGGTTCGAGATTGGAAGAGGTATCTAAGCTGTCCGATGAGGAATTCAAGGTCGAAAGGTACATGTGATCTTGTCATTGGACGAGGAGCTGACTGCAGACAATGCGAGAGGGCTTGATGAGCCAATGGACTTCGGTCGCGCAAAATCTGCCTAATGATTAGAGGTTTTAACAATTGCAGCGGAACTAATTTACCTTCTTGACCTCAAAATATTTATGATTTTCTTCGGGATGCCGGCAAAGGTACCAAGATAGGCGGCGACTCAAGTTTTCATGCTGGAAAACAAGTTGATCTACAGACTGTTCCTGGTATCCGACTGCATGCCTCAACCAGTCCCTAAACGGGACCTTCCTGAACAGCGAACAGCTCTCTTCGTCGATGTCAGCGGCAATTTTTCCAGCATCCGTCTCGTTTGCTGCTTTGTACGGTTTCCAGCTCCAGTACCCCGGCGAGGGAGATTGTGTCGGTTCGACTAGCCCCAGTATCACTTCGATCTTTTGGGCTTTGCTCAGCTTAGCGACCGCTTGGTGGTCATCTCTAAACCTGGTAGGGTGGAGACCGATGAGGATTTCACCCAGCTGGCAATCCCAACGGTGTTGCAAAACTTGTCGGAGTGAATCTTTGTGCCCATACAAGCGAAATCGGAGGATTTGTGTTATAGACTGGAAATCCTGACCGCGAAGAATCGTTTTCGCCTCTGTCTCCCTCTCAAACGCCTCGTAGTTTGGTGGGGGCGGCGCCAATTTCGTGTAAGACGGTAGATCGTCAGATACGTTGTCCGCTATGCACTGCAGGAAATCCAGTGGTGGTCGAGATCCATTGGCACCCTGATATGATTGGACTTGCGAATCCATGAACACAAGGCGATGAGAAAGGCAAATGAAGGTGCATGCGGCTAATGCAAGGCAGAAATGTACGTTTTGATGTAACTGAAGGCGTACATTGCACGGCACAAGGCAGTAAAAGGGTAATCGATCAAATGAGACTGGTAAAGGGAAATGTCCACTCCAGTATATGAACTCTTTGAGCAACATTAAGACCAGAAAATGATAGATATAATGACGCCCTAAAGATCTCTTTGCCAACCCATGAAGGATTATTTTGTGGCTTGAGAGTCCGATTCGGCTCCGCTGAGTGTCGTTGTTTGCAATGCAGCAAGACCTTACCACTCTGGCATCCATTTGGGATGCCTCGACGCTCTGGTATCCATCTGGGATGCCTCGATACGAGTCTTGGCGCTCTGGTATCCATCCGGGATGCCTCGATACCAGGCTCGGCGCTCTGGCATCCATCTGAGATGCCTCGATGCTCTGGTATCCATCTGGGATGCCTCGATACGTGTCTCGGCGTTCTGGCATCCATCCGGGATGTCTCGATGTGATAGCACCTGCACCACGCTATAAATCACTGGCGCGAATGTCTGTTTGAGTCAAGGATCTTATTTCTTCAACCCAAGGCCTTTTGTTTTCCTACATCTATACCAGGTACATTTCTGCACCCGACTGGAGTTTGCAGTGACCTAGGTTTACTGAAGCTGATAGTTGTCGTCACTCCTTTCAATCCTGTTGCCTTGCGGTCGTTGACAGCCTTGTCTATTCCAAGATGAGGCTCTTGAGGCTAATTACTTATACCTTCACCATGAAACTATCATATAGCAAAAGTCAGCCAACGAAGATCGGTTCTTGTGAGTCTACTAAAATTCTGCAAATACTAATTAGTATCTTTTTACATACCTAGGAATCCAATGATATACTCTTTGTTGCGACTTCCCTTAGCAGCCCCGGTTGTGATCTTGAAGGTTCAACAAACACACTCTTGCAAGTGGCTCTGTTACCATGCTGGCCTCCGTGAGTGGCCGTCACGTGCCAAACTTGGAAGGCATCGAAGTGCCCCACCACAGTAGCGCATTGTCAGAGACAAGTCTCCCGCGAACAAAGACACCTCAAAGACCGAACAAACGGAGGCGCAAAGAACAGATGGATGTCTCACAAGTCCTTAAAGACTCTGGCATTGCTGTGGTGGGGAACATCGATTCAAAACTTATTGAGAATGTCAGCAAATATTCTCAATCATCAGCTACTAAGCAATGGCAGTATCAGCGACAGACTGAGCTGGAGTGGAATGGCGACTGCGATGCTATTTTCGACAATTTCGAGACAGTAAGTAGGCAAAGAACGTCAACTGATCATCCCTCGTTGTCCTGACCAAAGATTTAGCACCTGAAGCCAAAGATAGAAACACTGAAAGGCAAATCTTGCCAGAACCGCCGGCTGGTTCTCTTCCACGAGTTTTTGGACAGCTCTCCAATCCATCGGCCCGCGAATGGAAAACATACAGTAATCATCATTATTCGGAAGGGTCCGGGATTTCCTCTCATCTGCAAAGGATCACATGTTATCGATATCACTTCAGTCGCTACAAGTTCTATGGAGGATTTTCCGCAGGCGGACGGATCAGTGGTGGTGTTCAATGCTGGTCTAGCATGTCGAAATCCTGCTGTTAAGGGTGGTGGCGGCTGTGGGATTCTACTGGTGTATTAGGCAGGGCTCTGAAGTCCTAAATTCGGGTTTGCATTGCATGGTGGGCTTGAATTGGCGAGAAAGAGGAATGAAAATTCTTGGGTGTCTAATATAGCTCTCAGACAAGGTAAAAGCAAATTTCTTAGCGTGATGGTTGGACCTTGACTATTATCCTACTAGCCTCCGGCATCGTGGCTAGATGTATAGGCTGGTGTAATGCTATCTAACGAACCTACTGGCATCATTGGGAAGCCGTGAGCGTGGTTTAAATCGTTCTGTGGTGGTGAAGGCACATTGTCATCAAGAGTCTCCCACCTCTTGTCCCAGGTGCTCTTCGTTATCCCGTGTGCGTCGACGTAAAGGCCGTCCCAATTCTTGTCCCAGGCGCTCTTCACAACCCCATGTGCGTCGACGTAAAGGCCGTCCCAATTCTTGTCCCAGGCGCTCTTCACAACCCCATGTGCGTCGACGTAAAGGTTGTCCCACGAATCAGGTCCCCAAAGATAGTTTGGCTGATCCGGAAGCCGATCCCTTCGAGCCGCGGCTAAAACGAAGGGATCTGGAGCATTGGTTTTGCCTGACATAGATGGGGTTTCGCTGCTGCCAACCCAAGAGTCTGTATTGATGACTTTCGGACCCGTCACCGGCGGAGGAATCACGTCAGGCATCAAGCCTAGGCTATTCTTAGCTGACAGCTCAGATGCGGGTGCGTTATCTGCCGGTGTCGATATGGCGAGGTGCTGTATTGACTGCGAACCCAAACCCCCAATCGATGTATTCTTTTGGTCTGAAATAGGCAACCTGTCGGGCGACGAAGCCTGAGGACTGTTGGACTCGTGGATTGATTCGGAGGTCGACCTAGTCCTGTACAAGATTTCATCGTCTCTGTCAGGGCCGAAACAATTAGCGTCTACAATGCACAGAACAATTTTTGTGCTTACCGGCTTGATGGACCGTGAACGGCCATTGAATCGCTTGAAGGAGGCGACAGTGGCACCGATGTACCAAGGAATTTATCAAGTCTTGACACATATGTTTCGCCATGGATCTTTTTTTCATGCCTGACAAGATCAAACGGTCTGCTACAGGTCTTTGAACAGACCGAACAGTGCGTTTCATTGATAAGGACTGCGAGTGGTTCATGCGTAGAATCATTTTGGTCGCGGATATGCCTATATAGATGCTCCAAGTTCGTGAAAGATTTTCCGCAAGATAATGCTGGGCAATTATGTTTGGTTGAAGTCGTATGCAGCGGGGCATAAGCCTGGTGAAGGAGTTTTTTCAAGCTTGAGACTTGATGTTCGAGGGATGTGATCGTCGCTAACATTGAGATAACTCTTTCGTCCGCCAATATTTCAGAGCGATGACGCTTGCGATCACTTTGCCCACTGAGAGATACGCGACGACGTTTGCGATCATTCTGCAGATTGAGAGATTCGTGTAGTCCTGCGTGACATTTAGTTTGAGTACAGACAGATTGCTGAAGTGGTAGTTTACTTATCTCAGTTTTTTGGCACGTAAGTAGAGAATCGACTGGGACAACAGCTTTGGACAGGACTATGCTGGATGACATATTAACACGTCAAACTGAACTGAGTTGATGAAATTTGAAAGCTGGCTGGAGTCTGATGGCAATGGCAGAGGTGGAAGTAATTCTGTTGTCCTGGAAGTAGAGGTTGACGGCTCCAAGCTTGACCAATCGGTCCTATACTGATCGACATTCCTTTTAGCCAATATGATCTTAGTGAAGCTAGTAAAAATAGACGAGATCCTCCAACTTAGCAAATCCAATTTTCATCCTCATCACTTTCAAAAAATTGCTTTCTACTGTTCACAAACACCGCGACCGCTTTTAAGAATACCAGATGGCGATCTGTCCAGTTCTGGCTTCTCTATGAAAGCTCCACTTCTGGCTCCCCCAGGCTCCACTTCTGCTTCCCCCCTACTCCAATTCTGGATCCCCTTGCTCCGTTTCTGGCTGCATCACCAGCCGTTGCCTACACCACCAACCGTTGCCTGCTTCCTGAGCGTACATACCTCTTAAAGGTATACGCTTCCTGAGTGTGCATACCTTTTAAAATTACATACTTCTTGAGTGTATATATCTTTCAAAGGTATACGCTTACTGGAGGTATATACCTTTTAATGGTATACACTTTCTAAGTGTACATATCTTTCGAGTGTACATACCTTTCGAGTGTATATATCATTTAAGGGTATATACCTTTAAGGGGGTATACACTTACTGAATGTACATAAGTTTTAAGGATGTAGGTGCGCAAGTCCAAAGGATATATAAAATTAGAAAGTGTGCACATTTAGAGACTTGGGCACTATCTCATCGCTTCAATCAAAGGCCGTGTCAGAGTGCCTCGTAGGCTACCGTATCTAGGGGAACCCTGTGAACCCGTCCACAACTGTTTCCCAGGGGACCAGAAATGGAGCGGGGAGGGGGGCGCCAGAAATGGAGCCTGGGGGAACCAGCAAGATAGAATAGAGACGATCCAGAAGCGGAGCAGGAAGTTCAGAGATATATTAGTACTTGTCTTTAGAACCAGCCCCTCAGTCGGTCTTAGATAAAGACAGTTTCCTTCAATGAGTTGCATATTGTCGTGTTCGAGTTATCTGGAAACATACAGTATGACTTACGCAGTAAAAGCAAAGACACAGCAGTTCACCAGAAGGAAATCAAATCTGGTGAAAAAGGCAGATCAGCTGGCGCGATTGTGTCACGCGGACCTTGCACTGATCATCCGCAAGAATGGAAGGTATTATACTTATCGATCGACCGATCACGAACGATGGCCTCCCACCATAACAGAAATCGTATGTATGAACCCGATACATCGATCTTGAACTGACTCAAGTCTAGAAAGCATCGTACCCGTTGCCTGTCAACCTCCTATCCACGGACTTTGACCTTGTTGTTCGTAAAGCCCCGTACAAGTCGGAGGCGGACGAGCCGTCGAGCAAGGAGTCCGGTTCGGTTGAGAAGGAGTCCTCAGAGACAACGTAGGGTTTGCGAGACTTGATGTCGCATTGCAAAGCGAAATAGATATGAGCCGGTAAATCCTTGATGGAATGCATTTTGCTGTATAAGTAATGTCATGCAGTGGCGATTTTAATGAAGCCGAGAGAAATTGTAGAGATCTGCATTGGTCTAGGAATAGGAGCTTGTTGTTTCGACCGCGAGTAACACTATTTGTTTACCATGTCATAAATTTTCTTTTGTGTACTGAGCCTTGGCTTCCTGACAGTAACACGGTCGGGGTAGGTGGCTCGTTGGGGTTCTTGCTTGACCGAGCAATTGCGCTGTGTAATATGTTGAAGGTCCTGAATCATCTCGGCGTGTCTTGGCTGGGGCTGGTAGGAGCATTACTGGTAGAAGCAGTATTGGACTGAGTACTTTTGGCTGGTGCTCGAGGAAGGACGGCTGTGGCAACCGTAGGAAATTATGCTCCGAGATGCTAGACGTTGCTGTGGCGGCAGCACTGGCAGAGACAGCACCGGGAAGACCAGTACTGCCAAAGACAGTACTGTCAAAGCCAGCACTGTGAAGGCCAGTACTGTAAAAGACGGTACTGTCAATTTTGGTACCATTCTGTCAACTGGCAGAGGCAGTGCACTTGGCTTGCTATCTAATTTTAGATCAGGTAACGAATCCAAAGGGCGATGATGGAGATGGTGGCTGAGATTGCTTCAGATTTTGGGCCAGAGAAGCTCTACTATCTCATTTAAAGCCTACGAATAGTCAGCTAAGACTTCTCCAGACCATATCACGTACTAAAGATGGATCTTGTAATATCTAACCTATTTTCGTAATAGTCAAGTGGACATTAACCTGGAACCGTCGCGAAGGGGTGCTAGATCACGTGATATGGAAGTTCTTTGCCCCGGGGTACAGAACTTCCTTAGTTCGATCACGTGATACAAGTTCTGCGCCTGTAGGTTACCTCAGCAAACTCAGGCCCTGGCCGACGAGGGCGCCTATAGGCGCACGCTAACCGGAAGCGGTAAGTCGTCGTCGGAGGGCCGGAGAGAAATCCTCGGCTTTTGGGTCGGTCATCGCTTCGTCTGGGTGTAAAACGCGCTGCGCGTCATTTCTTCGACATTAAGATCACCAACATCATCGTTAAATCTACACATAATTCCACTAATATTGCCTTAATTGCTCTACAGATTACACTCGGAGCTACCTATAGATCGTAGCTGTGGATTCATATGCCTTATACCGCATTGCATAGCCCTGATCCCGACTCCTTACCTTTGACGTTAACGAACCTGCTCGGGTTTCCTCCACGCGACGGTCAGATCAAGGCGATACAGAGTCTTGCAATCGATCAGGTGGATTTTATCCTCATTGCGCCGACGGGATGGGGTAAGAGCGTCGTATTCCAGGCTGTCCCGGCCTTGCGACGTGGCGTTTGCCTTCTGATAATGCCGTTGAATCTGCTGGAAGAGGAACAGGTCAGTCACTAACGAGGCGCCTGAGAAGGCAAGCATTTTACCGACAAATCTAATCAAACCTAGTAGGCCAAGTCCATTGCTCGAATACCGTACTGCAAGCCTTGCGTATGGTCAACCCGACCAAGCCTAACCCTCCGAGTCTTTAGGCTTCACATCCATCACCTTAGAGATACGAGGTATCCTACGCCCTCCACCCGATACTGGAGGATCCATTTCCATCGCTGCGTGAACACGAAGCCTCGCCGCTCGCGCCGATGACGAAGTTTCATATCCAAGCTCCGCCGACTCCACGGACATTCTAGATTGTCCCGGCGGGTGATACTGTTGCAGAACCTCCTCCAGCGTTGTTTGACGATGGACCCTCACTTCTGGTCCCGTCTTTGTTGTTTTACTCTTAATTATCACCTCTTCGCTCTTACTAGAGATGATTGATATTTCCGTCTCGAATTCGCTTCCCCTTCTGGGTTTGACCCTTCTTGTCTCCGTCTCATCATCCGCTTTCCGCTTCTGTGCTACAGGGCGTATCTCCTCTGGCTCACCATCTATCCGTTCCAGTTGTTCATATTCAAGATTCCATTTCGCCGCTAGAATCCGAAGACACCGCTGAGAATGCGCTGCAACCGCGTCTTCAAGGCGATCGTATTGAGTTGTCTTAGGGTTCTCCCGGTCCAGACACTGCCAATTTTTCCAGCCCTTGATGGAGTAATGTCTCGCTAGGCTTGCAAGTTTACCGACTATGATCGATGTTAGTTTCAACAAACGTGTTGACAACTTGCTAGGCTTACTGTCTGACTTAAGGAGCCAAAATTCTTCGACTGTCTCAGGAAAGCCGGCACCCACTTGATACCTCTTTTGACCATTTTCATCTTGAACAGGTGCCGCAACCTTTTCGATCTCGGCATCCAACACTCTAGCGAATCGATTGAAGTTTATTGCTCTTGCCTCGTCAAACCGCTGATTGACATCGTCCTTGACTGCTTTGACATCGTCCTTGACTGCTTTGACATCGTCCTTGACTGCTTTGACATCGTCCTTGACTGCTTTGACATCGTCCTTGACTGCTTTGACATCGTCCTTGACTGCTTTGATATCGTCCTCGATTTTGACAAATCGCTTATTGACATAGTCAAACCACTTTCCAACGCGTGTGTCAAGCTTGTCAATGCGTGTTTCAATACCATCAAAGCGACTATCCATGTAATGGTGATTGTCGTATAAGTACGCTGCTGATTCACCCAACATGCCGATTGCACTGTCGAGATATGGATTCGAGTCGGTCTCAAACCCTGAAGGTCGCTCAGGTAAAGTCAATTCATGTTGAGGGTGAGCCGACCGTTGAAGACCTTTTAACTTCTCAAAAGAAAGAGAATATGTCGAGGTTGATGTCGCCATAATAATTTCTGATGTGTTATGATAACACTTGTTGATCCTGCGTGATGGTTGATGAGCGAGAAAATGGTAAGAGTAATGAGTCGCATAAGAGAGGGGATGTCGGCGAGCAGCTGACTGATTATATAAGCGAGCAAAAATAGAATTCATCACTAGTGAGGCAGAATAACAACATCTACCTCAGCATATCTAATGCGCAAAATCCATTGGCATTCCCTAAAGAATCACCTGAAATCCTCTTCCGTTTTCTGAACGTCTTTAGCCCCAGAATTCAGTGACGGCAGTGACGGCAGTGACGGCAGTGACGAAAAGTGGCACCGTTTGTTACGACGCTTCGAAGGAGGCTTTTCCCCGGCGGCAAACAGCTAAGTGGGGGGAAGCAAGGTCCAGTGATATTTTGCATTGCTACTGATCAGGCCTGCTATGTGTGTGGCTCCGGACCTGTTCCCTGGCTCGACGACATGCTGGCCATCGAGGACGCTCTATTCAAAGGAGCGCTTCTTCCTACGTTGTGGACAAGTTAAGGTAGGCGGATGAGCCTTCCCCGTCTCAGCCTACTTGCGAGCATGGCTGACAATTGATGTGTGCACAAGATTCGACTGGTCTCAGTCCTCTCCAAGCAATTGTAAAGCCAGCAGACAACAGACTGGATCAATGAGAAACAAGGATGTGACCTTCCTCGTATGGAGCCCATCCTGATGAGGAAGAGTCTAACTCTACAGAACGGCATACATAAATAGATAAGCGCATTACTAATTCAGATGAGGACTGGGAAGATAGGACTACGCAAGTTTCTCTACAGCAGGCAGGTACCGGGCATCGAAAGTATCAACTGGAACATACATGGCGCCGCCAGGAAGCCTCAAGAGACAAATCCATATCTTCTCAAGTCCATTTCACTACCCTAACGTACACTACGAGAGGTTGTACGCGTCGAAGCAAGAAGGTCAGAGAATGCTTTGTGGTAATAGGCCAAACACGTATCAAAGCAAAGCTGGACCTCGCTAGTCTTCCCGCAGCCCTCAACCAGAAGTGAATGCTGAGAATTAGAAGTGGATGCAAGTGCAAGGATAGAGTACAGCTCCAGAAGTGGATGCTGGGAGCAAGAAGTGGATGCTGAAGAAGGATGAGGCGCACCAACAAGCTTCGAGAACAAGGAGCTTTCATCACGTGACTAGTAGCGGGCTGTGGTGTACACCCAAAGTGGTATACACCACGAGGCGTGGTCCACACCACCAGCAGTGGTGTACACCCAAAATGGTCTACCCCACGAGGCGTGGTTCACACCATCAACTGTGGTTCACACCAAAATTTGTTCACACCATCAGCATACTCACCGGAAGTCTTGTTGGCTAATTACAGTAGCGCCGACTCATTGACCATCCAAAAGATCTTGCTATATAGAAGCTAACGCAAAGTATCGTCGATTTGGTCGATAATTCAATTCCAGCAAACTCGGCCATTCAATTTAAATAATTGTAAACTATTTCGAACTCGGTGAGATCGCGACACTTTGACATTAGCCAATGAATGAGTGCTTTCATGGCTCAAGTACTCGTCGGGGGAGTACTACCAAAGTGAGTGCTCTTTAAGGATAAATCCCACAAAATTAAAGGAAGTACTTGCCAGGGAAGTACTCGTAGGGGGAATATCACCAAGGGCAGATCCCACAAAAACTAGAGGGAGTACTCGTAGGGGGAGTACTACCAAAGGGAGTACTCTCCAAGGGAAATCCCACAAAAATAAAAGGGAGTACGCACCAAGGGAGTACTCGTAGGGGGAGTACTACCAAAGGGAGTACTCTCCAAGGGAAATCCCACAAAAAGTAGAGGGAGTACTCCCCTGGCGAGTACTCTCCTGACGAATACTCCCCCGGCTAGTACTCCCCTCAGTTTTTGAAGGATTCACCTTTAGCGAGTACTCCCTTGACGAGTATTCCGCCGACGAGTACTCCGCTGTCGAGTACTCCCCTCAGTTTCTGAAGGATTTGCCTGACGAGTACTCCCCTGACGAGTGCTCCCCCGGCCAATACTTCCCTCAACTTTTGAAAGGATCTGTTCCTGACGAATACTCCGTTGGCGAGTACTTCCGATTCCTTGCTCATATCTACACGCCATCCCTGATTTGTCTCACTTCCCATCGTCTGGTCACACTATGGAAGTTCTTTGCCCCGGGGCAAAGAACTTCCATCACGTGATGAAAACTCTCTAGTTCTCTTATAGATAAAGTGCAGCAAAACGGTGCTTAACTTGCTCATCTCTAATTGATTTGAAGACAAATCTGTCTGACTATGTCGTTCTCGGTTGCTTACAACCTGTTGTGGACTAACAGTCTCGCCCTCAGAACACTCACCCGATGTCTTTCGTTTCTCGAGTTACAAATTTTGGCCATTCACAGTTATTCTCGAACCTTCTTGCTGCGCCTCATCCTTCCGCATAGCATCCACTCTTCGCTCCCGGCATTCACTTCCGGCCCCAGCATCCAATTCGTCCCAGTTTCTATTTCTAGAAAAGGGCTCAGTTCACACCGTTTGGGACAGCGACAGTGTCCAAGATCAACTACTTCTTGACTTGGCTTATTCAAGCTCAACATCATATTTAACGATATATCTACACAGCTAGTGTGATAAAAGCTTAACTCCTGACCTAAAACATAGCCATGTCACCTCACTGTTATTCCCTCCACTACTAATACGAAGCTATCTATGGCTACCGAATAATTCAATGTTAATTTCATGACACACTCGGCGAAAAATTCCATGTGAGTAGAGCCTCACCTCCCACGAGCTCTTTCTTTAGCGATAGTGTCATCAAATGCTTCGACCTGGGGCATCTCGACCCCCCTCTCTGACTTCTTAGCTGCAGCCCAGACCCACCTGACTTACCCTTGAGGAGGGTCCAAAAGTCGACATCAGCGGGCTTGTTTGATGACAAGTCGTGGCAGCGCACGATAGTGTTTGTAGTTGAAGCTACCTCTTTGAACGCGTCCGAAAAGCGTCAATAACTCAGAAGCTATGTTGACATTTCCGGTCCCTGATCCGAGTTGGGGGGTCCAAAGCTACCAATAACTCATTAATTATCTTGCTCGTTGCGTCTTTCCAGCTACAGCTTGAATGTAAAGCGTGATGTTTCTCCGTGCAGATCTCAAATCTGTGGCCAGCCCAAACTCCACGATTAAATCCCGCACATGGAACCATAGAGTCTCCTGTAGACCAGCATATTCGACACATGATTGCCTCGCCGAAACCGGGATATCCAAGATGGGGTCCGCGCTGACGTCCTGATCTATGAAATGCCGCGTAGAGTCTGTCGCCCTGGACAAACTCTGTCGTGGTCAGGTTGCGAAGAATCCAGCTCTCGGTTTCGGGATAGTAGTCTGCCACCTTCTTTCCAACAGCAAACAAATATGCTTGAGAGCGCTCTGATTCAGGTAGATGGCCGGCTTCATCAAGCGCAGTACAAGGAAACTGCCATATCTGAGAGCGCTTTGAATAGATTGAATGTTCGGCCTCACCAGGCACAGGACGAAGCAGCATCCGATAATGCTCAATTTCAGAACTGGTTTCTCGAAATCGACACCTAGCCATATCAAGCAAATTTCCTGGACCTGGGAAGAAGCCTTCGTCAGGATCCACCTCGGCCTCATCCAGACCCTTGTTGACTATGTTCTCCTCTTCTGTCGTCAGAAGGCCTGCAGGCAAATCACCAGGTTCACATTCGTCACCCAAGCAGATGATCCTCGCGCCAGCCCAAGTACCCATGTACTCGGTGGCCTTTTGCCGGACAAATGGCCAGCCAATGTTCCAAAGTTGTTTCGAAACCAGACTAAGACGAAACCAAGACACAAAGTCTAAATTGTGAAAGATTTCCAGAAGGAGCTCGTCGGGGACAGATGTCAGATATGATTGGACTTTGCATGTTGGCTCCAGATTTGCTTCGGTTGGTAAAGGTTCAATCCCCGAAATGTCTTCCACGAGCTTTGTCGCACTGGAGAATTGCACTAGACTTGACTTGACTGGCACGGCAAGAAGATCCACAAGGCAGTCGGCTTCGGTATCCGGCAGAAACTCAACAAGCTTGCCGATACAGCACAGAATTTCGCTATTATCCATTGAGAAAATGTACCAATATTGACCCATGGTGGATGCCTAAACAAAGCAATACTGCGGCGTTTTGTGAAGGTTGTAATCGGACTGCTGGTTGTTTTGTAATTGAAGGAGGGAGACGTCTTCATATATCCAATAAGCTTCAGACGTCAACGCTTGCCAAAGTTTTCGGAACTATCCCGCAAACAAAGCCTGTGTTGCAAACCGTTTTACCGTAGCTAGATCGTTTAAGGCCTAAGCCAAAAGTTTATTGGCCTAGGTTTCAACTGCTACAAACATGCTGGGTTTTCGAATGGAAAACAAGAGGAATGAATACAACATTGCACGCCGATCTAACCCTCTGCGCTTCCTATATCCGCTATAGTATTATCAAAGCATTTGATAATGGGTTCGTACAGTATTTCCGGATCTTGCGGAGTACCCGTAAAAAGCCCGTCCTTGCAAGGAAAGAGGACATCTCGTATCGTCTTACAAAGAGGCTTGACGAGAGATGAAGAATGTCTCTAGCTGCACTACCTCGCAATCGTTCTTTTCTCGCAGTCCATCTTCCTATAGTCGCAACACCACGAAGTTCAGCAGTAGAAGGTGGGACGGTACTTGAGAGCAAAGAAATTGGCACCGTGCCCGACTAGCGTCAATTTGAGTTGGACGGCAAAAACGGGCCAACGATAAACCTGCCAACATAAATTGAAATGGAATCAGAAAGGTCTGTACTATCAACTTAGTGGATGTCTAGCTTCTACTTATTAGGAAGTCCTTTTTTTCCCCTAACACCAAGCAAACAAACTGCCAATCATGAATCCTCCCCAGCGGATATGTCGGCTATAGCATTATCAAACGCTTCAATGATGGAGTCATATAACTTTTCCGGGGGATCCGATGGGGTTCCAGTGAACAGCGCTCCGTCCTCGAGGAGAGGGAAAAGAATACCCCGTATCTCTTTACACAGAGGCTTGACACGGTCGAACACCGGTGGGAACTCCTCCAAAAGTTCCTTGAATCCATTAACACCCATAGCATACTCCTTATTTCGAGCTATCTCCTTATAGCTGCCCGTATACCACTTGCTTAACATGCTTTCGTTGGGCCGATCCACCAACATGCACTGGAACTCTCTTTCCCATGTCCGACGGGCGCACATCCATAGGAGCACGTAGAAAAACGACTCGAGGTCATGCCGATAGGTGTGAGAGACACGGCGCAACACTTCAATCGCCATAAACTCCATTGTGCCTGTCTGATGCCGTGCGCCGCTTCGTCCGCTACCAACCTTCTTGACCAGTTCCAGATCGATCAACATTCCAGTGAAGCCACCAGCCTTCTTTGGATCTGTTATGATGATGTTGTTCTCTGAGATGTCTCTGTGCAGACTTTTCCCTTGAATGTATAGAGACCGATGTGCCTTGATTGCATCGCGGAGCGCGGTCAACAACTCTGAGACCGAGTCGAATTTGCTGATAGCTTGTCCGGCCGGCGAGATGACCAAGCAGGAGAGCAGGCGGTTATCGAACGGTCCGTCGCTTGGGGCATAGAGACTGATGGCTTGTGTATCTTCAAGAGGTTGCGATGCAATGTGTTCCTCGCGTAATGTTGATCTTTGACTGTTGGATTTAGACCTTTTAGAAGACCTTGCTTCGTGGTCTCCAGACTTTCGTTTCCTTGTCTGTGCATTTTCCGGGAATTTCGGCACTTCGTGTTCCTTGTGTAGTCTCGATCTTTGACTGTTGGATCTTGACCTCTTAGAAGACTTGGGTTCGTCATCATCTGACTTTCGTTTTCCGAAAGTACTTTCGGCGATGCTCAAGCCTCGGAACGGCCCAAAAGATCGTGCGAGCGACTCTGATTGGGCCTGTGAGAACGAAGCTGAGGCACTTGATGAGGTATTTCGGAAGTGGTAGGAAGCAGGAAAGGTCAATCCGTCGCGCATTTCATCAATGCTGGTTATGCGATGGTAGCCCAGCAATTTTGCAACTCCTTTCACACCTTTCTCGCGTGCTAACCTCAAATGATTTGCCTCAGGCGGCCGCTTATCGGACGTCCATGAGAATTTGACAACATATTCTGAATCCTTTGAGCGGTAGCAGTTTGTCCCCCGACAAACTATTGCTCGTTGTATGACGATCGGAACCGGCTCCAACTGAAGTCTCTTTTCCTTCCCAGTTACATCTTCCGTGATGGTTATGAATCGATCTTCTCCGTCACGCTCAACGAATGTGTCCAGGCCTAACTCTTCGTCGCTCATCATGGCATACCCTGCAATGGCTCGGATGAACTGCTCCGGTTCCTTGTGGATATCGAACTCGCCTGAGCTGTAGGGACCAGAGCGATCGAATACCCATAATTCCATAGTAGTCCCGGAAAGGAAAAATCCGTGAATGAAGCGGCGAGTTGGCTGGGCAGTGAACATATTACGCATATAACGGCCGAGTTGGAGCAGTAGAGATTTGAAGTCTTTACTATTTGATTTTTGGTGCTCGCTAATGACTTGAACGTCTTTCCAGTTGTGTACCGTTCCGGATGCGTTGCTTTTCTGTTTCATAAAGATATCAAGTTGACCTCGGGCTTCAGCACCAGTAAGGTCTTTGCTACTCTCGCTTGTATAGTAGACCCCTCGAGCGTCGGACAGAAACTCCTCCTGAAAGCGGAACAACCATTTAAGAACAGCATCCTGCACAGGCGGCTCAGGAAAATCAGTCCACCTGCCGTCAACGTGTCGATGTTGCGTGGCTCGATATATCTCCTTGGTCCGCTCGGTCCAGTCTTTTCCCTCAAAGTATTTGGAGAAGAATCCTCCAACGTTCCGATATGTGCAGTTCTTTACTTCCTCGAATATCCTTTGTTCCACCAGTTTGCGAGTTTGCTCACCGCCTTGCTGCGAGGCGGAGGAATGCGTGATGGGCGTGCCGTCGAACGAGGCAGGAATGCTTGTAGGAGGGGTTATCCAGGAAAGAGAGTTTATAAGGTTGAGGACAGCATTCCAGATGTCGAGATCCGATGCATTCCTGATAACAAGCCGTGATAGCGCACGGTAGTGTTCGTAGTTGAAGTCGCCCTTGTGGACGCGCTCACGAACTCCTAGTAAATCAGAAGCCACATTTCGATTTCCAGTTTTTGAGCGAAGATCAAGGGCTACCTCGTGGACCACCAAGGTGTTGAGGAGTTTCGATATTGCCTTTCGAGGTCCTTGGTCGGAACTATCGATAGCAGCACTAAGAGAGGGAACCTGGCTCGGAACCTGCTCTGCTTTTCGAAGTGAATGTTTTAAATGGCCTAGACAATTGTCCAAAGGATGCTCTGCGATGACGGTGCGATCGCCTCGCGAAAGATTGGCCATCTCGAGTTAGGAGGCGCGAGGCCTAAAGTTGAAGTCGTTGGCGAAGGGTTGGAAAGGAAAAGTGGTCGCGCCGACCTTTAAGATGACTAATACGACTGTCAAGCGCGCGCCTCTGGTACTAAGGCAACCAGTTCAATGCCATGTTTCCGAGCTTCAAAGATCGACAGGAGATTAAATGTCTTCTTACCAAGGAAAGCCTCTCCAAGATAAATCTCATTCATTTTATCCATACGCCATTTCCACTATAGAAACCCACAGCAGCTATCTACATGCCCTGTTGCTACCTTATCGAACCAATTGCTCCGCATTCAACCTCATTCCATCATCTACCGCTCCACAAGTCTACTTTCAAACAAAATGGCTGAATCGCAAGTTCCAGAGGACAAAGGCGTCACGGGGTTGTCATTTACCTTGAAGGCTTCCACTCTAGACTGCACTCCAGGCTCCACAGAAATAATCTCGTTCGATGATAAGGGTGGAGATTCTATGACACTTGTCGGTCGAGAAGTGCAGTGGTATTATGAGAATGAAGAGCCAAACCGACTTGAGCTTAAGTGTTCCAACGGAAGGGTCCAGTTCCATAAAAAGGGCGTGACAGAAGATTGGGATCCCAACGACGACGAAGACGATCCTGAAGTCTGCATAGACGCCAACCTAGATGAAGCGCTGGATACATTACGTGGCAAGCGGGGCAAGACGCTGACAATCTTGGAAGCGGTTGTCGGTCAACGTGAGAGCGATGTGTGTGGGATATGGGATGTCGAATTTTGGAAGCTTTAGCATCACGTCATAGGAATCAGATTGGAGGGCATGGACAGGTTAGGATATTTATACTGCAAGACAGAGCGCGGTGGCGAAGAAGATTAAGGAGAAGTGTCGGAAGGAGAATTTGAACGGAGCCTGCTCGTGTGGCTCAGCATTGACGACCGCTGCTTCGATCGGCCTCACTCGGTTTTGTGAGGTGGCGGGCAATATATTTTAAGGTGAGAAACGATTCCATCACGGCTCTTTGGCTATTTCCTTAAAAGCCACATGACTAAGTGCTGATAGATGCGGAGAGATAAAGAGTCATATTTTCTATTTATCGCTTATTAACAATAGTTTGCCAGAACATCTAACATTCTTTCATGACAAAAAGCTGAGATGAATGAGCGTGATTTTCTTGTCGCCGTTCCCGTTAGGTTTCTCTTTATCTTCTTCCTTGTCGTCTACCTCCGCTTCTTGGCCGTTGCACGGATCCTTCTTGTCCCCATCCGTTAATGGATCAGGCATGAGACCCTGGCGATTTCCACCTTTGAACTCGCGCACTGGTTTATCGTACTTCGAGGAGACGATGGTATTGCGGTGCGGTGGAGGCTTCTTTGAGGTAGAATGTTTGTTCTTCTTGGGGAGGCTAGGAATTCTGAATCGATAAAAGTTCGTTAGCATCGAAATCAACGAAGTAGAAGTTTGGGGTCGCACCCATCCTCTGAGCCCGTCACAGACGTCGGCGGAGTGCTAAGCGTCCCCTGGTTCCCATCCTGCTCTTCTGAAGTACCGTCGCCACTGCTATCAATGCCCTGATCCTGAATCACAATCGGATCACCTGGAGAATGTTAGACGACCGATGACGGCTACCAATTCGATGATTGATAAAGAGTTTGGATTATCTACATGGTCGTACCTCGCCATGCAGAAAAGTGTCCATCACATATTAGAACAAAGCTTTCTTCAAGCTCTCTAAGTCCTTGAGTATTAGAACGTTAGGTCGAGAAGTGGGTGTAAAGTGAGGCCTTCAGCTTCGTAATTGAACGCGTTGATTTACTGCTGCTGTCTCTAACGGGTTTGTTCTTTCTCGTTCGCGATCAACAGCATAAAATGGCTTGCGTTGGGCAAGGAGTCATAATGGTGTTTGTCATGTGCTTTACATTGACGTACCACATCCTTCTGAATCAGGCCTTTAAGCCTCTTTTCACAAATCTACCAGTAATGCTCGACAGTGCGGCTAATCAATCGATACTTGAAGGAATACAGACAAGCCAGCCGGCGACAAAACCTTGGAAAAGGGTCATGCGAAGCCATATAGAGTGGCTTAACGACGTAGTCGGTCGCTTGAGTGAGGAAGAGCTTTCAGCGACAAAAGATGCGGAAGATTATGGACAAGATCAGGTGCTCCATTCGTCTTCGCTCATTGAATTGCAGCACGAAGCACTGAGGGCCCGACAGAGAACTATTTGGTTGTCAAAGGATAAGCTGGGTGTCGACGAAGATGAGATTAAACAGACTCGCAAGGTTGGCAAATCGATTTTAATTAGTGATAAGAATGCTTTCATGAATGACAAGGGGATAGTATCTTACAGCGGTGAACCACCTGTTTAGAACGGTCCAAGCTTCATAGAACATTGATTCGAGACGGCAATTGTGCATCTTTAAGTCAGCTACTCTCTGGTCGACGATGTGCTTTAGATCCCATAGAAGTATTTCAAACAGTAGCCAACCATACCCATGCCCAATCGAGCTTCAAGGTGAGCCCCAAGCCGAGAGCTCAGTCAAGTGAGAAACACCTGATTCCGCAGCCAAACGCATGTCCCAAAGTTCGGTGGGTTGTAGTTCATCTATACCTTCAGCTATCCTCTGGGCTTGATCTTGAGGGATTGCTCCTGGGTCGATGACATAACCGTTCCTTTGCCATTTTGTTTGGTCCAGTCAACCCGACGGCTTTACAAACTGTATTGACCTTGTTCAATTGGTCTTACTTTGGGGACTGTAGTTATGTAATGAAGGTTACGAAGAATTAAAAGGCAGACAGCCGAAGAATGTACAGCAAAACATGAGCAACGCATAAGTTGACATGATTGACACTGCTCAAATTTTCGTAAATCCGAGACAGCTTGACAAAGTCCTTCCTTAACCAACTCTCTCAAACCCTTACCATCCCACACCTCTCTCAACCACGCTTCTTAATTTTCACTACCGATCTTTGACAAGGTTCAATCTTAGACCGAGGATTGCCTAAAGCGTACAGTCTTGCATGTAATGCGTATCAGGTAGGTACCCCCATTCCGCGTGTTACCTAGTACCTCATTTCGACCATGTCATCTCGCCATCTGTGAATGCTGTTCGGATCAATCACCTCTTCAGAATCTTCATTTTCGGAAACAGAGTCTTCATCCGAATCATTCTTGATCCACGGATGTGAATTACATCTCCTTATGACTTCAACATCCTCGGAACCTTCAACGAGCCACAAACCCCCTTCATTATTTCTGTGCCAATTGAATAGATTGAAGCTAGCATCACTAGACACAGTGCCGGCCTTGTCATCTACCTGGCTTGTGGAAGTCAGTAATCATGTACTATTGATTATCTGCTACCTTGCTTACTTCAACATAAGTCCCTCAACGTATTTTTTTCGGGCTACGAACGGCAAGCGCACATTGAGCTGAGGCATGATCTTTAAACCTTGTTGATCCGGTAACTCTTCGCCCGTGTTCAATATCCAACTTGTCCTGTGCAGTATAGGTCTATGGTCATGCTCCAGATGCATTTTGACTTCAAGGCTCAGGTTCGATGTAGGCGTCTCGCCAAAAGGTGGTGAGGGTGTGAAGGGCATTACTACGTCATCTCTGATAAGATAGGCAACACTATATTCACGCGCGCGTGGTATGAAGCCTGGTCGATTGATGATCGAATAGTGGCGTGCCTGGACGAACGATTGGATGGTCTCTGTCCAGGAAGCGACTGGAAGACTTATTGGTGGTAGGCCTCCCATGACAGATGTGAGGACGTTGCTCACTCGGCGACTCCAGATCGTTGCCAGCCATAATGGCGAGATTTTCGGGTTTTTCCTTGCCATTAGTGCTGCCAGGATCCACGGATGGCCCTCAAGTGGCTTAATCGCATTCTCGACACCCGATAGGTGGGCTCCAATCAAATTACAAGGTACCGTAGGCTCAAAGAAAACACTGCACAGCAAGGATTGTATCCCTCCTGAATTACAGCTCAGTGTGATGCAGCTACTTAAGCACTCAAACAGCTTCTCGTAGCAATCATCTTTTTGGCCCCGTGTTGACTTCACCTTCGGGGATGCCATTAAACAGGGGAGCAGAAGTGGGGAGTCGGAACACTCTGGAAGCGTTAGGACTATGGCGAGCGCGGCCACACATTCACTAGCTAGACCTTCAGACATGCAGTAGTCGGCAAAGATGTTGAAAGCCGAGGAAGAGTTGGGTGAAACTTTTGAAAGCTGAACCCTAACGGCTCATGTCAGCGTGTCTCTCTGTCAAACGAGAAGGCTTTGGGCATACCGTGACATTGCCTCATGCGCTAATAAAGACCACGGTGCATAGAACGTGTTCCCGCCACGTATGATGCTAGCTTGCCAGCGTTGACCGGCGACCACTTCCCAAAAGTTGTGGTGATTCAGTTCCTCACTCTGTTGAAGAGAGACCTTCTCTTCAGCATCTTGAAGTATTTCAACCCATCGGGTGGAGAGGATATAAGTCCAACCAAAGATGAGGTAGGATATATATTGAGCCCGGTCAGGTCCGATTCCAGGCCAGTATGGGCAAGCGCTTGAAACATCTATGAACCTATAGCTCAAGGGCTCCAGAATCCCAAGAGTCTGATAGTGATATGTCCGTTTCACCGGTTGGTCGCAGGCCGCGTCTGTTGTCGTTACCCATTCCAGAGCGTACTTGACTTGAGGGAATGGTTTGTTGAGGATCGAGAAGGCTTTTGACCGCTGAGCGCAGAAGGCGGGAACATGTCGCAGAAGGTCCAAAATGCAGTCAGCAGTGCATGGAATGCTTGGATCATCCCTAGTCTCTGATTCTAGAGAACTCCAAAGCTTGTAGCCATAGCTTGCGGTGTTGTAGAATTGGGCGGCTGTGGGGCATACCCCGTCACCAGGATAAGGAGATACAGGCCCGCTTAGAACGTCGGTGGGAAGTTTCTTGTCAGTGGCCATGCTCACAGTGCACCCAAAATGCGGAGAAGGAGGCCTAGACAAGTTATTTCAAAAGAAAGTGGAATCGTTTAGCGACTGAGTGGAGTGAGCATGAAATACTTCGGTATTAATTTTATGCACACTAGTGTCGATTTAGTACTAAGGTGTTGCTAAGGTACTACAGTAGAAACACGCGTGACCGCGCTGGCCGTGAAATAGAATAGGTTACGGTGACCGAAGGTTACCGTAACCCTATTCTAATCCCGTGGATGAAGTATCGGATAAAAGTTGAACCGATTCTGAGCGTAAACCCTTTTGCGTAATCCGCATCAAACCCTTTTCGGAATTCCAAGACCAGCGTTTTCCAGTACGAAAGCCCCCAAATCGACCCTGGTCGCCTAGAACCACTCCCTTCCTTTCGTTCCTCGTTGCAGGGCACGAGAGTACTCGACACTGGGTGTTTGTATATTGCCTCCATCCAATACTTATATCCCACTACCAATCTGGCTCTGCACCAGGATGTGCTTCACATTTTTTGCAGATTCTGTAATGTTCACCATTACACTTTCCGGCAACTTGACAACGCTTCCATCGCACCCTACATCCGGGCGCCTTACACTGCCTAGACTTGTGCTCATTGTTGGCATGCCGGCAGTTATCGTTTCTGCAAAACCCAGTTTCTCCTGAATTTGTCGTCATCTTGTAGGAACCGGACTGGAAAACGCTGCCCTTAGCTGTTGCGGCGTGAGTAGAGCTTGTCCGGAGAAGAACTTCTACATAGATCTATCAGATGAAAACTATTCATCTCGTATTGAGCAGAAAAATACTTACTGTAGGGCGATTGAAGATGCAGATTCGCTTTTCTTGCTTGTTGTCTGTTGATAAGAGAATGTCCCAGTCCTTTATATGGGACGCCATCACATCTCAGGCCCTGTCTTCTCTGTAATCTTATCGGTGGAAGGCTGTAGATGCTTCAGAGTGATATACCTTAGGCGAGTTGATTAGTGTATTCAAAGCGAGCCATGCGACATGGGCGAATCACCTTCTCTTCCGGCTGAAATTTACGCGTCATGAGATGGAGCTGGTGGAAATTCAGTTGGTTCGGCCTTGGCCGAGTAGGTTCTTAATCTGGCCTTCAGGATCAAGGCACACTTACATACACTCTCGCGTTGCCTTTGCCACTCAGCATATGTGGCTAACAATCGAAAGTCGGTATTCCTCGAGAAGGACGAGAGCCAAAGTATAAGGGGTCAGCTCCATTGTGGAGATATTAAGTCCTTGACGGGATTGAGAAACTCGAAGGCTACGCTAAACCCAAGCTGTTCTAGGGTAACTTACTGAAGTTAGCGTGCACGGGGGAAAGTTGACGTGCGGGTCGGCCAAGCACCCATCTTCCAGTTTCTCGACGTATGTGATGGAGGATCTGGTTCACATCATTGTTGAAGGCCCAGGGCACTCCCTTGAGTGGTCGGAAGTAAGTCTTCTTCTAACTATACTTGATTGATCAATTACTTATCTGTACAGCGCGCTAACCGTCTCTACCTCCGTATACGACAACGTCCCTTCAAACCCTCCATTATTCGAGAGTCTCAGTCTCAGCGAACGCAGTTTTCGTGGACGTGTGCAGCATTATCTACACCTGAACATCATCGCTTAGCCGTCTTCTATCATAGCAATGTCTCACAGCAAGCAGAGACTTGTGACTGTAACAGCGAAAGGTTCACCGCTGAGGATGTTGTCATTGACGGAGACAAACCTTGTGAACGTGTCTTTAGAGATATCTACGGAACCAGCGTCAACGACAAAGGCGACGACTCTATCTCTTTACATCAGACGAACAGTGAGAATGATCTAGACAGCGCTGACGAAGATCGTTCGAAAGATCAGAGCAATACGATCAACGACAATTCAAACAGGCAAGATCATGACTCTGAGAATGAGGATAATGATTGTGGAGATGAAGGCAGCCAAGACGATGATGATGATGCAGAGCATGACGGCAGCGCTGACAAAGATCGTTCGCAAGATCAAAGAAATACTAGAGACAATCAAAGCTTTCAAGGTGATCACTTTACCAATAACGCAAAGCGTGGCGAAGTGGACAGGATCATCAAAAAAATAGAAGAGTCTTCGAAAACGCGTGAGGATTCTCTCGATGCCCTTGGCAACTTACGAACTCAGCCATCATGGGATCAAATCGACTTCGTAACACCTGCACAATGGGATATTGATTCGCTATTACACGGAACCGAGAGTGATCCATTTCGAAAGATCGTGCATAAACTGAGACTGCATCTGAATCTTGAAGCGAGGATTGAAAGTGAAGCTAGTTACGGGATCACTAGCAGTAATCATAATATAAGAAGGCATAAAAACGCCATGATGAAAGAGTCACGATTACTTCATGTCCTGCAAAGCGATCACAAGGCAAAGTCTCGCAGCTTAGATCGATACTTGCAACATGGGAAAGTTTTTTACAAGATGCGTCTACTATGCCCTGGACTCTTGAGCCTTGTAGCTCCCATATTGACGGCATCAGAGTGCGAACATTTATTCTTTAACCTGTACGTGCTGATCTTCTCTACAGGATACAGACCGTAAGCTCGCATTTCGAGGAATTTTCTGCGTCTTGGAATCGAACTGGCTTGCTTTCAACCGCCGCCAAGTTTTCCGATATTGTAGCGATTGCTGAGCCTCAGGAACAGACGAAACGGATACGTGAGTTTACGTGTAGCAACTGATCTTAGACGAGGACGTCGCTGATGTGTCGAATTTGGCTTCCAGCAAAGCGGGTGCACGAGGCCTCTCAACTGAACCTTAGAAGCTCGAAACGAAAAGGAGTTTGGCGGGACTACGGCCTTGCGGTATCTCCACCAGTGCTACCGACTTCAGATATAACCACTGTCACATTAGAAGATACTCGGTCTGAACCTCCACCATCACGCAATCCGTTGCCACAGTACCTCACCCAAACAACTGCGAACATCAGCTCTCCTGGACGAGATGGCCCACCTATAGTTAATGGAGGTGGTACGACGACGGACGGCAATGCTCATCAGAGCTTTGGCCACCTTGATCCAGCACCTTCTTACCAAAGCAACGCCACGAATGGAGCTGATGGATCATTCTCGAGTCAATGCCCGCGCCATGATGGTCAACATATAGCTCCACCAAAAGAGAGGCCAAATCCACAATGCCTTTCCACCTTTTCCAAGCCTGATGGTCAAGCTTTTGATTTAGGACCTGGCATGAGGTCGACTGCGGACTTTCCTTACGTTCCTACCTTTCAGGTTTCAACCGACGAACCTTTTGGTTTAGGACCTGGCATGGGGTCGACTGCGGACTTTCCTTACGTTCCTACCTTTCAGGTTTCAACCGACGAACCTTTTGGTTTAGGACCTGGCATGGGGTCGACTGCGGACTTTCCTTACGTTCCTACCTTTCAGGTTTCAACCGACGAACCTCTTGGTTTAGGACCTGGCATGGGGTCGACTGCGGACTTTCCTTACGTTCCTACCTTTCAGGTTTCAACCGACGAACCTCTTGGTTTAGGACCTGGCATGGGATCGACTGCGGACTTTCCTTACGTTCCTACCTTTCAGGTTTCAACCGACGAACCTCTTGGTTTAGGACCTGGCATGGGATCGACTGCGGACTTTCCTTACGTTCCTGCCTATCAGGTATCAACCGACGAACCTCTTGATTTAGAACCTGGTACGGGGCCTACTGCGGACTTTCCTTACGTTTCTACCTATACGATTTCCATCGACGAACCTCTTGATTTAGAACCTGGGATGGGGTTTGCGGCGGACACTATTCCTTACGATTCTACCTATCCCTAGTCGAATCGGTGGATTCCGTAGATTATCACTACAAATTGAGATAGATATCTGATAAAATATTCTGTGCTACGAAATAAATTGTGCAAGTAGCTCACTTCAATACCACCATAATAAAGTTCCTCCCTTTTTATTTACTGCCTCTAGCCTAACAGGTTGACGTACTTCCCAAGCCCTTCCCATATTCCAGTCTACAGTCACAATCTTTCCATCCCCAGTTGTCATGGTAGTAGGTAAGCCGTCTTTTTCAATCGGGACGACGATAGAGGGTGATCGCAGATACATGGCGGTAGTACCGGGATGAAGCACAATGACAGAACTTTCCACAGTGACAGAACCTTCTTTTACCGGTCGCGAGCACTGTCGTTGTGTGAGCTCGACGCATCAATGCATAGTCTCTTAGACACAGACATCCGCACCTCTTGCTGCACAAAGCGAATAATCTGGACACATTTTTGTCCTGGCTTATAGGTCTTCAGAGGATCCGGATTATTTGGATCCTTAGGGTCCAGCCCATCGCATTCAACCTTCGCTGCATGTATCAAACTGGAGTCAAGGTTGATGCCGGTGAACACAGAAATGACCTCTGTGTTGGAAGACATGGTAGGTTTTGTACCTCCGTGAGGTACTGCAGAACGATCTAACTAGCCTTTAATTCAATTAACCATGCTCGGGAAGAAGTAGTTGGAAATCACACCTGTTGCAATCCCTCGATAGAGTAGCGTTTGCTTCTTGATGGGAATATTGCAATGAGGGGCAAAGGGCGAAGTAAGGCAAGCGTGAGGATATGGCTTGGAATTCACATGAGCTGATGTCGATCGCGGGTTATGCAAGTAATGCGCTAGTTGGCCGACCCAGACACTTTAAAATTATCGCAGGGTACCATCGTCATACACCAAAGAAAAAAGGACAGGTCTCGAAACCTCGCACTGCTTCCGCTATTGCGGCATCTGCAGCTTGAGCTCGCTGTAGTGGCGGTGGGTGATTGACACTCGTTGATTTTGCCCGGTAGGAAGGTCCTGGTACTTTCTCTAGCGGCTGGCGCCTGAAGACAAATGCATTAGCCCCAACCTCTTCAGGAGCGTGTATGGTTAAAGAAAGACGTTAAGACAGGTTGCAGCTTTCTATTTTCGAAGTGCAGGCAACCAGACAAGCAAGCGTTGGCCATGAAAGGCAAAGAGATAGAGAGATCCAGGCATGACAAGGACCAAACGAGATAGCAATCTCTTCTGTCCTGGCCAAAGCTTCATTGCTTGGATGTCATTTGATGTGTGAACGGATGATATCAGTACGCAGAAAGGTACAGCCTCGGCAAAAGTGTTAATTGTCCTCTTGAATCTGAATACTATCAAAATCTTCGGATTCGACAAGGCCCCCTTTCGACTCGGTCCAGCACTGACCTTCTCTTGGGACCACGTCTACTTCTTGACAGGTTCCAAAGATTCTTGGCCGTTAGGATAGTGTTACGTTGTTGATGCCCTTCAGTCGGACTTCACTAAAATCCATGTCGAAATCAATCTTTGCACTCTAGATGGAAGAGCTTAAACGCAGATAGCTCGACTCACAAAACCAGTGGGGAGTCCGGTGGGATCAGAAATGGGCTAGGGACATAAAAGCCTCTGACGGATACTCGTTATATTTTGCGTAGATGAATGCTGACAGCGATATTACTTACCGCTTACCATAGGCAAAGTCACTGCCCAAAGAGAGTCAACAAACCGAAGGAGAAGAAGGTAAAAGTGTGGTGTATCTCCAAAACCACGGATGAATGTACCTCGAGATTGTCAAGATGCTCTTCTCGTCCAACTTCATATCTTTGATAGCTACCTCCCAGCCTTTCACGGTTTATCAGTGCGCGCGCCCAAGGGTTGTCTTATAATCTTTCATGGTGAGGAACCTAGTACGTTAGAAGCGTCCATCACCGTGGTCAGATGATGATACTCACTCCTTGCCCCGATAGTAAGCCTCTTCCCCCTTTGCCTCGTCGTAAGAATTGCCAATGAGGTCAACGATGACTTTATCCCCTTTACTTGGAATTTCCCCATCTTTGCCTTCCTCTAAGACCTTTCTTTCGACACCCTTCATGGACCAAGTGTGAGAATTGCTACGGAAGGTGATAATGGATGAAGTGACGGCTCTTGGTAATTCTGCGGATGTTCTTAAGAGAGAGGTCTCAAACTGGGGTGAGCATGCACTTAATGTATGAGAAAAGAGGGGAGATAAGGCAAGACAAGCAGGGTGCGTACAGTTTGATTCGTTGGCGATAACCGAAAGATGTATTGCAAAGCAAAGCAAGCCACAATTGTGTCTCATGGGGTTTGAGCACTTTGCACTGGGTCAAACTTCGTTACCATTTCTAGTCTGTTCTCCCAATCTATTGTCGTCCTTGACTGATACAATTTTCATTCCCGCAGATCATTCATGAAGACATCCGTATGTCCAGGGAAGCGATAATGGTGGATTCCAGGTCATCCCACTTGGCAGGAGAGGGTTGAAGCACCACACGTGTCCAACCGCTCCGCACAACCCGTGCTTGGCACACTTGCTTCCTTTGCGTCTTTTCCACCAGGGTCTCTAATACTATTGGGCCTCTTGATCTAATGCCAGCCTGTCCTAATTGACCTATCCCCAGGAGGATCCTCATTGGAAAAGATGACGGACACCACGGAGCAGGGTGCCAATCCTAGTAAGCTGGTTTTAAATGGTTGGTGATTGAGCAAGGACAGAGGTCAATAATACGAAGACAGGGAGCGACTAGTATGGATAATGTATTTACACCCCAGGAAACCTGATAGGATACAAAGTCTCGGCAAACACCTCAGAGGATCGTGCAGCATGCAACGTATCGGAATCCTTCATCTATCATCAAAACACATCAGGAACCCGGATACAATACAAAGACCAGGCAGCATCCAACCTATCGAAACCCTGCGCCTTCCACCACAGCAGTAAGTATACTACCGCAAGTGATGTGCAAGTGAAGCTTAATAGAAAGGAGAGCAGACGAATGAAAAGGGGATAATGTGATTGTGTGACTGACAATTGACTGGGCCAAGGGAAGAGTTCTTCCTTCGCTCAACGTTCCCTTTCTGTTATCATGCTGAAGCGACTATGCGTTGCTAGGGATGAACGGAAGTACATTAACCAGAATCAAATTTCCATGGTAGAGGATACTCAAGGGAACAGAAAGGGAAAAGACTATGTGATTAACCGCCCATCATTCCCTGCGCAAGCGCACCTCCCTCAAGTCTGTGCTCGTTGCTTTTGGGTGAGAATTTCTTCGGACATCTCCCCCCATCTTGATGTCCTACTAGAGAACCCTTCACTTTGAATCCTCGGTTGCAAAATCCACAATGGAACCGTTTTGAGTTCTCTCTGCTGGAAGTTGCTTTCTTGTACGTTGGTTTGATCGACTGCTTTATAGAAGACGACGATAAGGTACGAAGATGAAGTTGCTTAGGATTAACCGATGGTGCTTTGAGCAAATTCGAGCGGGCGAAGTAAGATAATAGTTGTGCATCGTCAAGAGGAGAAGTTGAGTCTGCACATGAAGATCTATTGGAGTCGTTGAATTTGAAGTCTGGTCTTTGACAGTTCTTCACTGTGAATGTAGCAAGTTAGAATGAGTGCATTCATACGATACAGAAAGCTTACGTTGCTTCTGGTGCTTGAGAGCAGAGCTGTTCGAGCTGTTTGACAAGCTCTGATTGAAATGCTTGAGATTAGGACTGTCCTCGGGGTTTAACAAGTCCTGAATGGAAAGTGGATTCCGATGTGTATACATATCCGGAGCTAACAGTGAAGTAGAGACTGCGGAAGAATCAAAATTTCTGCTCTTTGACATGGTTAAGCTTGGCCTTATTCAACAACCTCAGGTTGCACAGATCTTGACGATGACCTTGTATTTGTGATAGGCTAAAGCTCCGAAAAAGAAACCCTTGCTCCTCTGACATGGGTTGAAGTGTGTCGAGATTGGGGGCTTCGCTGGTCCGACATCAACACCAGGGGTCAAATCAAGGCTTATTGGCCCGATGGAAACTCTTTATCCCCTTTCTTTACCGGAATCAATTGACGTGAGCTGGGATAAGCTGCACGCTTACTTGACGCAGGGTGTCGTCCTGTAGGATTCGAAAGGCGTATGGTGAGCAGCCATGCACTAAGCAGATCTGCCGTTGTCGTCGCCATTGCTCCACAACATCGGTGAATGGCGTAGGTATAGTTCGAGACAGGAATCTCGGACAATGGAATGTTCCTGCTAAAGACCTCCTGAATGACCGGGCCGTTCTCAAGAGCTGAGATCTTCCGCCGTGTCTTGAAGCAAGATTGGTTCAGTTCTAAGGTGCTTCCGCAACTCAGACCCTTCATCCAGGGTTAACCTTGATTCGGGCTAGGTTCAAGATCGTATCAACAAGCAGACCTTATCCCCATGACCATACTCGCTAGACGCTACAAATCACTAATAAATGCGAGGTAAACGCCACCAGACAACATATGTGCAATGGCGATAACTTGGGAACCAGTTTACGGCAAGCTAGGTGCAGCTGACTACGATACCGGCGGCAGTCCGATTCCATACCGAAGTGGCTGTCAATCTAGGCAGATTGATCAGCAGTGGCCGTCATGCCCAATGGTTGATCGTCTTACCCATAACCAATAGTGTTATTGGCCCCGGCTGAACCCCTATCAGTGAGAATATTGCTAGATTCGGGGAGTGAACACAAGTGGAACAGATTGAGGAAGAGAAGACAGATCGCGGTACCAAAGCAACTCTGCATTGGATCAAACCCGCTAAGCCAGGGAAACGATCATTCCGGTGGCAGCAGGGATTTCGTAATTGTAATCTGCTTGCAGGAACCCCCATTGGTACTTTCCACTGATCTCGCCGAGGATGTCTGTATCCATCTCCGGTTCTTCCAACGGTGACAATAGAGTCTAACCACGGAAATAAAAAGGAGAGCGTGGAACGAATGCATCTGTGGTGCTCTTTACACGTGAGGCTGGCGGAGAGCCTACTAGTAGTATGCCGCCGTAATGGCTTAGCTTCCAACTACTCCCTTCATAGTTAGCACTTCGACAGCTGTGTCGAAGTGCTAACTCAAAAGGGAACGCCCATAATTTTGGGGAAACCTCAGGTCGACCAGCTAACCCAAGAGCTCACCTCGTCGTCATAGTTATGGGGGTGCTGCTTCTGGGACAGAGTCCGGGAATGAAAAACAACAACAGGAACGAATTACTGAAGGAAATTTAATCAACAACGTGTCGGCGAGGAGATCAGTGATGGGAGAGAGATGCTGCTACTATATTATACCCATATATTTGCACCTCCTACAAGAAGCCTGTCATCTTGTTGCCTCGTTTTGCCTTGTGAACCCATTTTCTGCACTTCGTTCGGCCGCGTCTTCCTTCCTTGCCTTGCTTGTCTCCTGCAGCATCATCTGCGATCCAGCATCATCTCCATTCTGTCTTGGCCCATGGGCCAGAATATCGGGGGTGAGATGGGGAAGCTCCTGTATCTAGTTTCAATCACAGAAGTTCCCTAATGGAGAAAGCACTTACTGCAGTGATCGCCACTTCGAACCCTTTTCTTGCGAATTCGTTAAAGCATCGATCGGTTTGCTCCTTTGAGAGAAACCTGACAGTCACAAAATACTCTGACCACTTCACGTAATACACATCTCCAAATCCGATGGCAATGTACAAGAAATCAAAAGGGCTGATTTCTGGGCACCGGATGGTCAAAACCCTGTCGATCGGTTTCCACTGCGACGGATCAAGCTCTGGCAAAACGCATAGCCCCGGTGGCACCGGCCATTGATTGCACGCTCGCCAAGATGTGATATACACTACATCGCCAACGCATGCCCATGTGAAGTTACTGGGAACTGCGTCTTCGTTAGTATAACTGCTCGAAAAACGTCATTACTAACTCACTTTCCGTCGGTTTCATTGCACTGTGAATGTTCGACAGACAATCAGACAAGACTTTAGGCTGTTTGAATGTATTGCAAAAGAGAGTAGAATAGAATGCCCTTTACAGTTTGAGGTGCAGATACCCTAACGAGTCTCTTTCCCTCTGAACAGGAAAACCGCCTCTGAAACCCGAGGTGGAGGTGATTGACCCCTTTCCTCTGTATGGGGACCTGGACCTTGTAGTTAAAACTGGAAATGGAGATTTCGCTATTCATTGCACTATCATGACATTAAGCCAGGTTAACCCGCCAATCCCTTTCGTGGCGCGCGATTTACAGGAAAGCTGTTCAAAATGAAAGACTATTCTCCGTATCCAAAAGGAGAATACCAACAATTGACATTAAGACTCTTGACTTCACTCGATTCGATTTATCGTCAAGGTATTTCCAACAAAGGCATGCATTGTGAGAGACTATGCTGCTTAGATCAGGATCGACGATCAAATTATGAGATTGTACAAAGCAACAAAGCACTTGAGAGGAGAGCGCAAACCGTGACACTCTGACGGTACCTTAAGGTAGATACATGGTAGGTTCGACTAGTACCTTTACAGCTAGCTGCTGTAGGCGCGTCGACAGCGGCTAGCCTCGAATATCATTCAAATTGCCGATCATGGGAGGACTAAGTGCAATCAACATCGTTCCCGTACCATGTCAGTGAATCAATCCCCGGAGATCTCATCCGGGAGGGCTAGCCAGTAAGTCCCGTCGAGTCTGTGCTCAGTCGTCCAATGCAGCAAATATAATTCGTTTATCAAGACCGGTCATGGGTACGCACTCATCTTACAGCAAAGGAAAGAAAGGGTGACGAATATCATGTATCAATATACTTCTTCTATAAGAAGCGGGTTCGTTTGCCTTGTGAACAATCACTTCCCCTTCCCCTCTCACCTGCTGAATTTGCCTTCTTTGTCTCGTGCAGGCTTGCCTTACACAGCGTCAACGAATGATTCGGTAGATCTCATACCTTACAAGGTGTCGTCAATGGATTGCTAACTGTAATAGCGATATACCAATAATGGATGAGCTTTCTCTTCCTCGCCGTCCCTCGTTGACTAAGGTAATCTTCTGCAGCATTGTCTGATTTAGCCCTACTGACCAAAAGAGGCTTCGGCAGGAAAGCCTAAGATAACTGGACAAATAATGTCAGAAGACAGGATGACTTATATCATCAGGACACGACGAAATAGAGACAGTTACCTTCAGCAACGCTACATCCCTGTAAGAAGAGAGTGGTACGATACGGTGGAGATGTCTCTAGCTGAAGTTGATCCGAAAGTCCTCGATGTATGGGAAGAGTTCAAGACAACAACACCCAATTGGCCTTTACATAATTTAGACATGGTAGACAAGTGGCAGACTGAAAAGGTCGCGAGGGAGCTTAGACAGGATGAACATGAGGCGCTGGTGGTTGAGACTGGCTGGACAAGGCTTTCTTGGCTTTCTAGCGTGTTTCCTTGCATATTTCCTACTTATCCTTGACTTCTGTAATATCACTAGGAAGCATCCACGTCTTTTACCCATTGAGACGTACATGGGACTTGGGCTAGCAGCCTACGAACGAGGATCAAGACCATACGTAACAAGAAAGGTTCGAGTCAAAACGAATTTCAATCATCTCCATTACTTACGTTGTACAACATTAGGCTCTACTTCCAGCTCATCTTCACCCCCGTTTCCACGAGACGACGCCAAACCTGATCCTAAGATCGCCGAGAATACGAACGATGTTGGTGATCGCCATGAGGGTGGACAAGGCGGCACATTAGACACAAGCTAGCTGGTATCATGCATCCAGATTGGGTGTGTGGAGCATTTGGTTATCAAGGCAGCGTCACCTACGAGCAGAGGGCCGCGTGAACCTAGCCCATCATTTGTTACTATTCTCAGTCCACAAATGTCGTTCTACATGAGGCGATGACAAATATTGTTCCCGGACGCTCGCTCTTCTTCTTTCACCGGTGTTTGCCCTTTGAATCCTCAGCTCATAGATTTACGAGGTTCGTTTGATTTATCAGGCAGCCACTATCCAAGACAGGGAGGAGTCCCCCGGTCAAGTACGCCTCTCGCTCGGCCTTACAGGCCTGTTCCGTTTTCCCAAAGATTCTAGTGGATTTTCGAGTATGAATCAACGAACCAGCCAACCAGCACCTAAATACATTGTGGTAATTGAGGTTCCAAAGACGTGGAGTGATCAAGATATTGCAATGTGAGATTGGGCTAACTGAAAGATATGGGTAGAACAGAATTAGTGTAGTACTAGCTGAACAGACCTCTGTATCCTCGACTGATCATCTCTATAGCTGCTCCTCCTCCTTGTCCTCCTCCTCGAAAGATATGAGATTTCCCAATTTTATCTCTGTGTCCGAGCTCTGCGTCTTGGAGCTCTGCCCTGTGGCGGTGTCTTCCCAATCCTTCAGTTTTATCTTACCCTTCTTAGCTTTGGAGCTCTGCCCTTTGTCATCATCTTCCGAGTCCTCTTGCTCCTCTCCAGGTCGCCCTCGGTTGAAAGTCTTTGTACCGCCTCGTATTGTTTGTCCAACTTGTTTTGTTTCAAGCCATTTCTTGTATATTTTAGTCTGTATCTTGCCAAGGCACCAGATCATTCTATCAGCGGCTTTACGCTCTCAATGTCTTACACTTGTTCTTGTTTTTGTTTTCCCTGTTTCTTTCCCATCATTCCATATTATGCCTGTGATTGTCATTGGAGCCCTGTCGCGGAAATGATTTGGATCCAGTGGTTTGAGAGGAGTGTCCTCGTGATCTTGATAAGGCCTCCATGCCACTCCTATGTACTCTTTTATATCTTCGCTTTTCCATGTCCACTATAGTTTCGCCAGGTACATTGAGATAATCAAGAGACCACTTTGAAAACCTACTTGCATCTCCGTTTTTTGTTCGCTACAGACCTCGTTGGCTCGCTTCTCCAGCTAGTCTCGGTACTTATCCCTTATTGAAGTCGTACACCTCATCATCCGGAACAAAGTTGTATGAATAGGCTCCCTGCTCGCCGCTTCGAACAAGACATACTGCTCGCCCGGTCATAGCTGGATCTCCTGCGCGGCTATATAGATGATGAAGTGGAATTAGCATAATGAAAAGATCAGCCTGTGTGATTACAAGATCATTCGCTGAAGGACATGTCTATTGAGCATTCTGCGTTGTTCGTATTAGGTTTAGACTTAGCAAGGTCTCGAAGATAGAGCGAAGATCTATCAGGATAGGTTAACTTAAGCCGACTCTTGAGCTGAACGAATCTCGTCCTTTCTGTACCAGTCCACTGTCCCGGTTGACAGTAAAGATCAATGCTAGCATGTCAATCCTCACCAAAAATGGGCCACAAGGACAGTGTTAAACAAGCAAACTCAAAACCAATGGAAACGCCAATGAGATACCTAGACTAAAGGGTGAGGCGCATTAACAACAACCCTTTAGAGAACATGGAGACATGTCTCTTAACCAGCAATATTACTCGTAGAGGAAAGAGGTTAATGTACCTTGCTCTTAGCTCTCTAGTCGCAGATATAGACATTGCTTCTCTGGTAGACGTGTGCTTTTGCGATAAGGCGAGAGAAATTGCTTTTGCTGAATACCGCAGGGGCGTGCTGCTATATATAGATTGTCAGCTGAAGGAGGTGAGTATGCCGTGATTAGTTTACCTTTCTCGTTCAATGCTTGGAGCGCCGACGGTTGCCGCCTATATCTTTTGACGTCTGACTTTGCTTACAGTGGGGACATATCGAATTGGAATGAGACGAAAGAACAAGACATGTGTTTATTGCGGCTGAAGAAGATGTTGTGGTCGGCAAGAAGGAAGCTTTGGCGGCAGGAAGCCAAATTTAGGACTATCGCAGTAGCCTATTGGCTACACCGAGGAAGGAAGAAATGACTCATCCAGTTGGTGGCTAAGCCAGCGCTACTACGTATGTAATTGATATCGAAACAAACCTCACCCCAATACAATTGCAACTGGAGAAGAAACAGATATAGACGACGAGGCCTTTGAAAACCCCCCCCCAGCCCCGAGAACGAAAGGTGTGCAGCCCGCAGTACGTCAAAACCCCAATAACGCTCTCTTAGCCAAGCTTGTTGACATGGTCATTGACCTCCGAAGAGACGGAGATACACGTGCCAGCCGGGCAGAAGAACGGGCCCAAAGAGCAGAAGAACGGATCCAAAAGGCCGAAAAACATGCTCAAAAGACGGAAGAGGAGGTGGAGTTCCTTCTGCAGGAGACAAATATCTCCTGTATGGATCGTCTCTTTCTTCGCCAAGATGAGCTCCTCCTTTTGCTGTTGATTCGTGGCCAGGAGGACCTGCCATGGGAGAGAACCGCGGAGGAAGTGGAGAAGATGTATCCTAGAGACTCCAAGTCATCGCAGCGGTGCTACACTTGGGTAACTGTTAGCCTTCGAGAAGCAAGAGCCAAGCATGTTGCACTCACCCACATCCAAGTAACCGTTGACGCTGGCAAAACAAGCAGTGCCCACGAATTTTGGATTCAGGGAACCATCAGTGTTTGCCTCTTCACAGCTGTGCGGCCGAGTATGGACCAGTAACCACTATCGCCTCTGTGAGAGCCGACCTCTGCTGCGAGACCTGCTGTTAGCTCCAGAATAGCTCTTCTTGGGGCGTATTTTCAGATGAGGATTGGAAGAGTGCTTCTCTGGTTCTCTTTTCAGGCGCTTGTGGGAAAGGCTGGAACCTTGGCCCACGTCCTGGGAAAGCTCGTCGGCGGATGTCTCAGATTCTGGTGCATCCGGCTCGATAGTGGACTGAGACATGCTGTGAGTAGAAGGCTCTAAGGTGGACGCGTCTCTGGGCATCCCCATTATCCTGCCATTAGTAGTTGCTATGAGCCGGTCCCTTTGCTCCTTTGCCCAGTCTCTGGCGTTTCTGAAAGCGCCAACTCCCTGTCGAAATGTTTCAGGAGTGTCAGTCAGCAGCCATCCTCTCAGTTGGGTCATATGGTATTCGGGAGAGTCTTCCACATTAGATGCTTGGGTGGGGTGAATCGTGTACATCTTGAGGGTTCCGTCATTATAAGTCGAGGTGATGGTGTACGCGTTGTTATCGTATGCTAGAGTAGGGTCCGCTTCAAATGACCGAAGCTTATGAACACCACGGGCACCCAGTGCGCCGTCGAAACAAGCTTGTCGTTTGGCCACGGCCGCACTCCCGTCGGGACCCTTCGCCTCAGTGAAGAAATTGGGTAACGCTGGGGCCTGCCCCTGTGTGGCCGGTGTGACGTATGATCCTAGCTCTTCGCGGATTCGTAGGTCTATTTGTGCAGGACGTGCTCCGTCATAGAAGTCGGGTTTGGCGTCGACCAAGTTGCCGTGGGTAAGTGGCTCGAGGTTTCCAAACACGAGATTCTTTGCGGAGGGGATGCGGGCAGTACCCTGAATCACTGGGAAAACGTCACCCATCACAGCGTCCTCATTCAACGCCCGTGAATTAGTCTGCTTGAAGGTACGAAATTCCTTATTGGAGAAATGAAATGGTGAAAGAGATGACCTCGGCTGCCCTAACCTGCCAAGGATTTCGTTCTCGTTATTTGGTCTTGGAGGATCTCGACCATCCGGGAAATCATAATCATCTGGATAGATGCCGTTATCAATGAGGTTTTGCTCAAAATTGGGATCGTATGGAGAAGTCTTCTTTGTTTTCGAGGTTGTTGTCTTCTCGGTAGAGTCGCCCAAGGTATTTCTGGACTTCGATTGGGTCCTCGAACTGGACTGATTCGACGGCATAACGTGGGCAGTGAAGTTCGGTATGGAGGATTCTGGATACTGAAGGGACGGAATCAGCAACGATCTCGACGTCTTCCAGGCCAAACTCACCCCTCCAAGGTCACGAAGATCTGGACCGCCGTGTCTGGCGAAGCGCCTCAATTTCTTTGAGGGGTTCTTCAATAGACCTACTTCGTCACCCAGATCTAGACCGCGTGCAACAGTGGTTCTGACAGGACTGGCCCTTTTTCTGTTTCGCCGATTGAGTTCGTCCAAAGCCCGTCGAGTGAGCCACAGCTTGGAGAGTGAATCCCAGTATGCTATGTTTGTCTCCTGCTGTGATTGACGACGTCTCTTGGTTCTTTTCCAAGGGGGTTGCGGCGTCCCAGTCGTCGAGTGCTCTTCTTCGATCGCACCTCGTCGACGCTTTTGACCACACAATGGTTGATGTTCAGACGCGACGGCAGTCATCAAGCACGGCACTCTGCAAAGCGTAAAACATGGATCGATCTCTGGGCATCGAGCATGATGATGTGAGAGAAAGCTCGGAGTCATGCTTCAGATTGAATCCAAATGGTTGGTCGTCATTCTTTGGTAAAGTGAGGGGTAATTCTGGACGCGTCGAGTCCGTGATTAAGCGCGCGGCTGAAGATACCGAGACTGGCTATGTTCAACTGTTTAATCCCAACCAATGAGCGCAAATTAGTGGAGTCAGACGCTAACTAAATTTACGTTTTCCCCTGTTTCGACCGCACATGCTCCAAGGCTGAATGAAACTCATCGGGACAGCCAAAGGATAGAAGGGCTCCCTGGGACCCCTTGCGAAACGGTCGGGCCCCGGAGATCGAACCGAACCCGAGATGTGGTGGGTATATGCTGGCAAACCGGTCATGGACGGAATGGATGATGATGTCGTGTATCGGAAAGACGTGGACGATTCACCAGAAGGCTGGCGAATGAGCCATTTGTTGTTCCTATCCAAGAAAATGGTGAGATTGGCCGATATAATCTACCATTTTTGGACGCTTATCTTGTGGATGTGAAGACTAGATTTGGAGATCTGAATTGAGATGAAAGTCCTCTACGTTGGCTATGTGGGAGGTGAAAAGGTCGAATAGAGACTCGGTAAGTGCAACCAGGGCTGCGAAAGTTGGCTATGGGTGAAACGTGCGAGAATAAGTACCTCCTCTTCTTCTCCTCTTTATTCGATGCCGCCTTCTTTCCCATCGACTTTCTTGTCCTCAGAGGGTGAGCAACCAGGCTCCAGATCCTTAATCTAGCGAATCCTGCTCCTCATCCTGTTCCTCCTGCTGGACTCATATGTGATGGCTAGCCACCTCCGGATAGTGGTCAATCTTGGTGGCCCTGCTATCAGTGGTTTGGTCCACGAGCGTTGCTATCTCCCATCACTGTTCGCTTCTTGACCATCCGAATTGCGCACCCCTGCTACTTCTGCTCGCAACATACTGTCCAGACTTACTATGCCTCTATACGCAAAACCTGGTTGGTGCTGACCCTCACGTAAAGAGCTGTGTTCAATGTGCCCCGTAGCGTCGTAAATTGAGATGCGTATTGTCTAGAACGAGTCAGCAACAATGGTACGACACAATAGGGTCTGTCCGTATAGCCGTAAGCGGTCAGGTCGGACGTTTGTTTGGAAATAGCTCCCCACTCCCTAACTCTAAAAGTTGAGGGTTGGTTCGGTGGAGTACTCGCATGGGAAGCACAGGAGGACATGCGGCTGCTACGGCAATGGACATACATTACACCTGGTAAGGAGACGGATCCACGAATGCAATGCCCTGTGTCATGGTATATAAGCCAGTTCCAACAGATACGCTTTATCCGGGCCGTCTTTTCATCACCAGTCTCCCTTGCCCAAAGTAGGAAAGCACCTCTAAAGTCGGGGGTGGAGGTGATCAACTCTTTCGGTCTATGCTCCAGCAATCATCGTTGCCTTGGAACAAGAAACCGGATTCAGAATTTGGGGTGGAGATTTCGCTCTCGGACGGCCTACGCCAAGGCTCGAAGCTGGATTCTCTCGTAACCCTGCGCATCGTGCGTTACACTATCGTGACAGGGCAGGTCTCCAACTTACACCTTATCGACCCTTTCCCGACACTAACTGAACTTCTTCGACCACTTGCCAAGGGTCTTTCTGCATCCCTGCGAGTACCTGTCAGGGCAGATGATTCCTGTTGCCCTCAATACAGTTTTACGCAACGTGGTATCACAAGTGAAAGTGAAATACTATCGTTGAAACTACCGTCAAGGAGACGCCATACATTCAGTGTTTCAATTCCCAGCATGTCTGAACCACTGAACCCCGAGAGAGCTCATCTGAATCAATTGATTGCCGAGGAGAAACTGCCCTGGAAATCGAAGGTAGAAGATGGACTATCCTGGGAACAGACTGCTACGGTGTTCGAGGAGAAGTTTCATCGACCCTTGGGTTCACCAGGTTTAGAACAGCGTTTCAACAGACTCAAGCAGACAAAAGCACAGATAGCCAAGGTAGATCTTACGCTCTTTGTTTCTTCGTGCTGACTATTGAGCAGTGGCAGTCTCAAAAGAAACCCCAAAACTGAATACTGAAGCTTCAGTGCAGTCTTGCTTACTTCCGGCTTGGACGTAGGGCAGAAATGAGAAGAAGTGAGGGAAAAGGGAGGGGATGGGAACATGGCGGCAGTGGGAAATCTATTCTGGGTGGATTAGGACTGGAGAAGATTTATGGCGTCGAGAGGACGACCTTGTAATTCAACAGTCAATCATTACTTTACATTGGAATGAGGATAGCGCTCGAGCAATCTTTGTACCGTAACTAGGGATGTTCGTGTAGGGAAAGATGGTAGTAGCAATGATTAGTAAGTCGGTCAAACGTCCTTGAATCTGACCTACTAAGAAAGGGACGGAGTTCTTTGGTTTCTCGCTGATGTGGCTAGAGGTGTGGGACTCTGTTCATGTTGACATCCCGACTTTAAGTCGCGTTGGAGCTTCCTGAACACTACTCTGACCATGGACATAAAAAGACAAGACCCTAGCCTGAATAACAGCGAAATCGGTCGTGGAAGACATTCTACTGCTGCTTCCAGGCATTCAAGTTAGCCATACATTATCAAGCATTCCTTCTCTCGTAATTTTACGACTGTCTATTGGGAGACTTATTTATCGTCTCAGCCCACCTCTTGCCCATGAGAATTTGTTCTGCACTCTTTGAAGGACCGGAGGATTGGGTCCTAGAAGCTCTCGGTGACTACCGCGACATCAATCCTGACTGCTTCTTATTGACTTAGTATGTGTGAAGGCAAGCACCAAAGTAATCTTACTGAGAGACGAAAGCATCGGACAACAGGTAAAAGATCGCCGCAATGTCCGAACTAGAGATTCCCAAAAATACCCCACGGAAACGCACAAGTACGGATGCTATTGGGGAAGGCGGAGAGAGTCGCAAGAGAGCCTGTGGGACGGCAAAGAAAGAGGCCACACACGACGACGTGGCGAAAGATGAGGCAGTTGTGAGGGAATCAATTTTGTATCATCAAAAAGCTGAGAGAAGGACAGAAGAGGAGAAAAGGTTTATCGAAAGAAAGCCACGCCAAAGGGTGCGACTACTTTCATGCGACCAGGAGTGCTGCAGTTGTAGAGATAAGAGCAGGTTTCGTACTAATGGAGTCTGCGGCTCATGTGGGCACCGCGGTGTGCCGAGTGCTTGATACGGCAATTGGAGACAACGGACAAGAGGATAGGGGAGAGGACAAGCAGCGGAGGGAATATGGAAAGGGCTTGATTATGAAGTGATGAAGTCATATTCGTACATGAATGGTGGCTGGGAAGATAACAATTTATGAAGGGAGTGGTATAACGATCACCAAACTTTGTCTATGCGAGCGGGTCTACCCCGTTTAAGTCCATGCTGTGCTCGGCCTTTTGCCTCATACTCCCGCAACAATCTTCGTGCGTTTCCTAATTCACTTCTGGGCAGCCATGTACTCTTCCAGCGTACCCTGTATTCCGTTCCCGACCTGGTCTCTCTCTTGTCGAGAATATTTATGACTTCCCACTCCTGCTCCTCGGCCTCTGCTCGGCCACCTTGGCCCTGAGGTTGCTCGGGAGCAAAGGTCCTGGTGGCGGTAGTGCTGGCGGAACCGACGGTCGCTGACGTTCTCCCATTGTGGTCATTTGCGTGGACAGTTCTCCTTTCTTGATCCTCAAATGGAGTGACGCTGAGAGAGCATAGGCGATCAAAAGGCTCGGCGGTTGTATTAGGATCCGAGCAATGGTGTGTCTTTGGCTCTTTTGTTGAACAAGGTATGTTGAGCTGGGTGTCTGCAGTATCAATTGCAGACATAATGCTTTCTATCTCAGCAGAAGTGCCCTCGTCGCCAGTCTTGATGTCCTCGTCCTGCACCACGAACGGGTTATCTGTGGAATGTCAGACACCGTTTCACTTTTGGGTTAGAGGTCCACTTTCTGTACCTACCCTGACTGCCACCAACCTCACTCGACCGATTTGAGCTTGCAGTATTCTCGTGGTCTTGGAGCGCTCGGTTGTAGTAAAGTCCGAGTCCAGGAGGAACTTTGAATACAGCTTGTAGAGTCGCGTTCTCCGCTCCCCTATGCTTCTTCGATGGAGGGAGATCATGATCATCGGTGTCGGTTCTGTCCTCATCGGTATCGTCGATTACGATCGAGTCTTCTAGAATTATCAGGCGTGCCTACGACAATCGAGACATGCGCACTGACCTGAACGCTCACTCTGCGTCTCACGCTTCGAATTGTGCCCACCCAGTCCCGGAAAAGTCAATACCTGCTTGCTCAGTAGCTCGAAGGGCGTCCTGATCGGCATGATGTCTGGATTCTTGTTCCGCCCATCGCTAGGTTCGAAGGTTGGTTTGATGACCGATTTATCGATCCTGTCATTGATTCCGGTATTATTGAGAACTCCGGGTGAGTGTTCTGTAAGATTATTAGACATGTTGAAGTTGAAGTGAATATAGCCTTACCATAAATCCCGGCTCTGCCGCCTTCGTCCAAACCGACTGTGTCTGCCTTGCGCTTGTGGGAATCCCAAATCTCGGGTGTGGCCATTGCCGCCATAGGCCCGTCCTCGGTAGGGAGCGTTGGGTTTGACATCCTCGATGAAAGACTCTGCTTCCCCGGTGGTTGTGCGGCACCTCCTTGAAGATGAAAATGGTCTGAAGCTAACGAGGCTGTCCAGGCGTCAATGTCAAGGAATTCGTCATCAGACAGAGCTTGATCAATCTTCTCCACTGGAAGAGGTGTATTCTTATCGGCTTCGGACGAAAGGTTGTGGGGGGTTCCGAAAGACTCGATGGATGGAAGGCAAAGGTCTTCCTCGTTATTGGTGTCACTGTCGCCGCCGCCCCGATTGTTCCCAGCCGTTTCCGAGTTTCCTGCGTCCGTTAGATAAGTTTCTCATGACGCTGAATTCCAACAATACCTCCATCCCCGGCTCTGGTATCTCCAGCCAACTTGCTTTGCAGCGGAGGTTCGATTTCGCGATTCGTCTTGAACAGATTGTCCAAGCTGTCGCACTGTATGGTCGCTGTGCGTTTTCCGCCAGCATTACCCAAACTTGGTGGCTTGACGCTGGGGCGTGGGCTCGGTCGTGGTTGGTAGAAGTGGATGGAGGTCATGTCGACGGTAGCCATCGTGGGATAGAATTGCGAGGGGATCTTGTAAACATGAAAACAGTGGAAATCGCTGCCTGTTCTAAAGGGGAGCGCAGAGGGATTATATGTCGAGGCCCGTTAGCCGCTCTCGGCACAAAGACACACCCAATCCCATTGCGAGCCACACAATCTCTGCGCTGTTCCTCTGAAGCTTCGTAAGCCCCCTCTTGGCTGCAGGCAACCCTCAAGGGTTGCCCAGCCCCCAACAATTCCTGTTTCCCCTCCTTTGTTCTCTTGCCGTCCAATCCACGCGCTGTGTTCCTCGGGACGATGTGCATCCGGAGGTCTCCAATGGAGCAGCCAGTTGGATCGTCGTTGATCTCCATGGATCAAACCTCACAGAACGCCTCGTAGAACGCCTCGCGAGACACTTGGTAGAGCCCAGGCCGCGCGGGTTTTCCCCTCCAGAGCTAATCGTCGATGATCCACCGATAGTCTATGGCCCGGCATCGGCACGACTGAGACAATCTCCTTCATGAGCTGGGGGATTTTCGCTGCAGATGACAAGGATGAAGGGTGTTCGGCAAGATGGCACAGGACGGCACAGGAAAATGTCACCTCTCCAACAGCCCAAGTCCCGGTCCAGGCAGTGCTACGCAGTGCACATGCATATCCTCTTAATCAAGCCGCTGCCACGTCAGCACCAACTGGTGCCTGAAACCCAGCCGAGCTGAACTCGACGAGGCTGCCCAATTGCCGCAAGCCAGGCTCCGGCAGGAGATGTCACCAGACCGCTGGCAACAGCATCACGCCATCCATTCGCCGGCGGCACAGTAGGAAACACGCTCAGGGTGGTGTGAGGCATTTGTTCGATTGGTCTCGACGCACAGGCGATAGCTCTCGGCAGGCTCCACCTTGCTCACGCCATTGTCGTGGCGATGGCGATCGCCCAACACCCCGTGAACAATAGTTGCCACGCTAATGGAACGAGGAACAGGAGGCCAGCTATGGGCAGAAAACAGGAGGACGCTGAGAGAGGGAGACAGGAAGGTCGAGGATCACTCTAGGAGGCGCAGATGAGGGACGCGAAGGACAGCGATCCAAGAAGTCAAGGGGAAAAGTGCGCGCCTTCAAACGGGGGAGAACGTGAGCAGAAACGCAAGAAACAAGTCTCGGGCCAGATGGGCGGTGTGGAAACTGGGCCAATAGAATCGATCATCGCGAAGGTGAGGCTTCTCCCAGATGTGGGTTGAGGTCCAAGCGAAGGGTTCATGGGACGGAAACGAGGAGCCGACGAAAAGCTCAGGCGAAAGAGACCAAGGAGATGAGGAGGAATGATGAAAGACGAGGGGGGACGGGCGATTATTTATGGACTGGGAAAGCGGCGAGGGGCTGTGCCGGCACGCTTTGCCCGATGCGGGGGGGTGCCAAACCCGACACGGCAAACACCTGAAAGTAAATAACATGAATTATCAAAATAACATGAGTGATACTGCTGACAATGATTATTCTGATTCTATATGCTCAGTTCTATATACTCAATTCTATATGTTCAAGCGCATGCAAAAGCAAAGTATTAAATCAATGAATTTATTATCTAACTAGTTATTTAATCATCTATTTAAACGAATTGTTGACTATGTAGAGTATTCAATAAAGAATCATGAAGAAAGTCATGAAGAGTGCTCGACAGAGAAACATGAAGAGTGCTTGATAGAAAAACATAAAGAATGCTTGGTAGAAAATCATGAAAGAAGTCATGTAAAAAGCACTGTTTAACTCATGTTATGCGCTCGATTGACGAGTAATTTGAAGCATGTAGAAAGTTTGACAGAGCATTTGATAAAAAGCTCAGTTGAAAGATCAGTAGAAAGCTTAGTAGTAGAAAGCTCACTAGAAAGCTCAATAGAAAGATTAGTAGAAAGATTAATAGAAAGCTCAATAGAAAGATCAATAGAAAGCTCAATCAAAAAATCAGTAGAAAGATCAGTAGAAAGTTCAGTAGAAAGCTTGATAGAAAAATCAGTAGAAAGATCAGTAGAAAGATCAGTAGAAAGCTCAATCGAAAGATCAGTAGAAAGATCAGTAAAAAGATCAGTAGTTTTAAAGAATTTGATAGAAAGTTCAATATCAAGTCATGAAGAGTGCATTCTATTGAGTTAGTTAACATTATTGAAATATGATTATTGTTGTTTTAGAAAGTAGAACTATGAAGAAAGAAAGAAGTGAGAAGAAGTAAATATTCTGAATTTTCTGAATTTTCTAGCGTCGATCTTTGACTGAGAGTGAAGATTACTAATCACAGAAGTAACAATACTGTTTTCAAGTCATGTACTTTGTAGAAAGCATTGTTTGAAGCATTGTTTGATTCATGTTATACATTCATAATTTGAAGCATGTAATCGTGCCACGCTGTCATCTACTAAAGTAGATGCTGATCATTCAAATGACGTACACTTTTCAAATGATGTTTTTTACCTCAACAGATCTACAATCTCTTTTATTGAAGCTTTATTCTTGTATTCTACATCTAAAACAGTGACTCATTTGTCGATTCACTTCTGAGCTGACTTGTCAGTTAATTTGAAGTCTTTTGCAATAGCTTTGTTTCATTTAATTCGAGCATTTGCATCTCGCTTCTTCTCTTGCTTCGATGCTCGAACTCGTTTTTTTCGCTTCTTCTTCATCTCAGCAGTAATTTTACTTCTTGTCTGTCGAACGATTATTATCTCTTTCTTCTGAGCAACAGATTCATCGAGTTTGTTTCTTTTAGTCTTCACTTTACTGTGATTGTGAGTCGCTTCAATGTCACGTTCGATCAAAGCAAGCGAGCTAGTTCTCACTAATGATTTCTTTATATATCGATCAAATTTTTCGCGTAGCTTTTTCGATATATCGTAGTCATTTAAATCATCTTGAAGCTCTGTATCAAGCTTCTGAATCTCTCTAGATTCATGCGAAGTGATCTCTATAGAGAAGAAGAATAGAAAAGAATCTCGTGAAGAAATTGACTCAAGAAATTGTCAGACTCTCATCTTTTTCAGCATCACTTTTGATGAATATAAAACAAGCTCAGTCTGTTTGAAAGTCGATCGTATATTCGATTCAGTGAAGATCTTGACTCGTAGACTGATGAAGAAAGCAAGAAAGTTCTGTTTGTTGAAACTCGTTGATTCGAGTCAAATTGTCTCATCAATCATCTTCGAATGATAATGCTTCATGAACTGAAATATTCTCACATTCAATGACTGCGTAACGTGTGTAGAATGCGAGGAAAGAATGAATATCACGATATTATGAAAATCGACGTACTGTAGAAACTCGTAGGTAAGATGAAACTCATAGTTATTCATGATCAAAAGTCTATGAGCTTCTATTTGAGTCTTTCGACTATGAAAATCGAAGTGCTTCAGTCAGTCAAAGATCTTTTCATCGTTCGAATATCCGAATTCAGTAGTAGCAAGCAATAGATCGTCATTCAGATCGTTTTTCTGCACTCATTTGTTCAAAATGTTGATTTCGAGAACGATGAGCATGAGAAGAATCTTTTCTCTCTCAGCATTAATCGTCTTCACATCGCTCACTAAATCTCTCATCCTCGAATCAATTGCATGAAGAGATCTCTTTTTGATTAATGTAATCACTAAATGATCTCTTTCAACTTCGATATGAAAGTCTGATTCATTCATGTTTCATATGTCATTCGATTGAATCGCATATTTGATCAGCACATCTCGAAAATCGTAGAAATGTTGCTTTGTCACCTCAACAGTCAGAGAAGTCTTTCTATCAGCGGCAAGAGAAGTTTGTTTTCTCTTGAAAAACTGAGGATTTTGCTGTAGAAATCGTACTGATCAGTGCTGTTCAACTCGAGAAGAATTCACGAGATTTGCCTGCTGCAGTAGAAAATTTGCTGCTTCCCGAAGATGTCTCAGCCGAGCAGAAATCGACAGCTTGTTCAGACGTGTCAAATATATACATATAGTCTTCCTTTGCTTAGTATTCAGAACATATTCATGTGATTTTCGTTCAAATAATGAGGTGTGAGTTTCGACTAGTCGTCTTTGAAGCGTTCAAACAGAAACTTCAAATGCCTGAGCTGCAGTGCTTGCAAACTTGTATTCGTCGTCATGAAATGCATCTGTAGTCTCTTCTATACGATACTTCAATTTGATATAGTATTCAGACATGATGTGATTGTGTGATTGAGATGAGAAAAAGTTGAATACATAAGGAAAAAAAACGTCATTTGAGAGGTGTACGTCATTTGAGTGATCAGCATCTACTTTAGTAGATGACAGCGTGACACGATTAGAAAGTTTGATAGAAAGTTTGATAGAAAATTTGATAGAAAATTCAATAAAGCATTTGATCGAAAGTTTGATAGAGAATTTGATAGAAAGCTTGATGAAAAGCTTAATAGAAAGCTTGATAGAAAATTTGATAGAAAGTTCAATATCAAGTCATGAAGAAGACATTCTATTGAGCTAATTAGCATGTGCTATGAAGCATGTATAAAGCATGTATGAAGCATATTATGAAGTAAATCATGAAGTAGATCATGAAGCAAATGATGTGTGTTTAAACACGTCACATGAAGCATGTTTTGAAGTGAGCAAGCTGATGAGTAAACTAATGAGTAAACTAACAAGTAGATAGAATGATAAGTAGAGTGATGAGTATGTAAAGCGATGAGTAGAATGATGAGCATGTAAAGTGAAGTAGAATGATGAGCATGTAGAATGATGAGTAGAATGATGAGTATGTAGAATGACGAGTAAAGTGATGAGCATGTAGAATAATGAGTAGAATGATGAGCATGTAGATAGATGAGCATGTAAAATGCAAAGAACGAAAATGTTGTTAAACTGTTTAATGATGCTGTTAATCATTTAATTATCTATGTGCAAAGATAAATGATTCAATTTATCAGCTATTAAATCTAAGTACAAAATTAATGATGTAATTAAGTGATGTTTGATTGAATCTTTGATCTAATCAGCTGTCAATGATGTTAATGATGTCAACGTGATGATTAGCTGCATGTGATTGACTAATTAACACTTAAGAATTTGTCTGTTACGATTCTAGCTACGCACCTTCGTTGATAGCTATGTTGATAACTATGTTGATGACTATGTTGATGGCTATTCTGAGAACTATCGTCGATCGCTCGTCGCTAGAACATAGGCTTGTTTCGAAGTCAACTCTATTCAGGATTAGCTTATGTTCTTCTGAGTCATATAGATAGTCGACTCTTTCCTTCTAGATACTTTTCTTTCTTAGTATTTATATACTCGTTACATTACACTCATATGACTCGCTCTATGCTGGTCTCTAACATTATATAAATGCTTCTTCGTTACAGGCGAAGTGAAATAATCTGCATCAATTTCTTCGAATGCTTCTGCTAGTAGTTCTTCAATTCTCTATCGACTTTGATCTAGCGACTTGCGTTCGTGCAGCAGCATTCACCTTTCTTCTTTCGTGAGCTGATTCAGCGAGAATAAACAAAAGATTCGAACTCGTGCGCTGGTCAGCGAGTATAAACAAACGATTGGAATCATTCAACTAGGTCAAAGATCAGCGAATTAATCGTTCATTCAGATTCGCAAGAAATTCTTCGAATTTGTTGAACAATCAAACGAGATCAGTCATAGAACTGCGTGAAGTCTCTATCTCGAGAAGCAAACCCTCAGTGAGTCTGCTTCAATGACATTGTCAATGCGATGATCTACTCGCTCTCATCGTCCTATTCATCAGTGAACCTGATCATACGTTCATGTGCAACTAGTGAGCCTGCTACAATGACGAGTTCAAAGTCGATCTCTTCGATGAGCAAGTCGATCAGTGAGTTTGCTTCAATGACACTGTCAATGCGATGATCTATCTTCTCATCGTTCTACTCATCAGTGAACCTGATCATACATTCACGTGCAACTAGTGAGTCTGCTACAAGAGCATCTTCCGTCAATGCGATGATCTATCTACTCACATCGCTCTATCTATCAGTGAATCGATCTGTCGACTCGTTCGCATGCAACTAGTGAGCCTGCTTCAATGACACTTCTACCTCGCATAGTGAGCCTGCTACAATAGGCATTTCGATTCTACACAAGGCTAAGAAAATACATTTATGCGAACATGAATCGTTGAAGGAAAGAAGTAATGTTACGATTCTAGCTACGCATCTTCGTTGATAGCTATGTTGATGACTATGTTGATGACTATGTTGATGGCTATTCTGAGAGCTATCGTCGATCGCTCGCCGCTAGAGCATAGGCTTGTTCCGAAGTCAACCCTATTCAGGATTAGCTTATGTTCTTCTGAGTCATATAGATAGCCGACCCTTCCCTTCTAGATACTTTTCTTCCTTAGCATTTATATACTCGTTACATTACACTCATATGACTCGCTCTATGCTGATCTCTAACATTGTCAATGATGCAAGTCTTGTTGAATATATAATAGTTTAAATCTGCATACAGTCTGATGAAATACTGTTTAAAATTCATGATGTTTTGATCAATTCACTGCTTTGCAGCTTCAAGTCAATGTTTTGTTTGAAAGTTATAAATTTCAGAATTACTAAGTTTAGCATGCAAGTATTTAATGTAGTATTTTCAGTTGAATTTCTCATAATGATTGTGCATGTTCATTACATGATTTTATTATTGATTACAAGACTTCTTTGACAAGTATGATGCAGATCATTGCAACTTCTCTTGTTTTGTGATGAAATCAGATGATGTCACAACTATGAAGTTTTTGCAGTTTTGCAATCAGAACATCAAGAAGTTGTAATTCATAATGCTTTATTCTTTAGACTCGCAAGATCAATTAACACACTTGCGTGCATTATTTCAATAATAATCATCATTATGTTAATGTCGATGATTAGAAATTGATTGAGTCTCTTACTCAAGTTTTGATACATAAAGTTGCAAGACAAGCAGTACATTCTGCATCTTCAAATTCTTTAACTGCTTGTGTACTTCACTTGTTGATTGTCAAGAAATATGATTTGTCTGTTCATTAAATTCTTGCAATTTAAACTTCTCATCTGCATGTTTAAATGTGTGATTCTCAGATCTCTTTTGATGAGATGATGAATTCTTAATGTGAAAGAAGTTATCACTTCTTTCAATCATGCAACTTTTGATGAGTTGCTGCATGTTTGATATTTCTTACTAAGCAGCTTCATGCAAATGAAGCAATTAAAACTGTGAAATAACGAGATCTTTTTATGTAAAACTGTGTAGTAAAAAATAATAAGATAGCACTTTATTGATGATAGAATTAATTGCTAAGAAACAAAAGTAAGAACTTACAGAGTTTTCATCTTCTGTCAAATCATTATCTTTATTCATTCATTAACTTCTTTAATCTAATTTCATGAGCTAGTTTTGCAGACATACATCATTCATAGTTGATGAGATGCATTCTCACAGTGAATCATGCAAAGTGTTCAAGCATGATCAAATAATCATGTGCATAATTTCGCTTTTTTGCGCTACTGATAATGTAATCTAAAATCACAGAAAACAGCATTTAATCTTCTAAAATATATCACATCAACTTTATTATTTTATTAATGATTAATTCATAATTAATCAATAAATAATAATTGATCAATTTATTATCAATAATTGATTAATCATGAACTTATTTATGATATCTTTACATATGTTGCTTTTATCATTGACATATCAAAAATTTCTCTCAAATATAATTTCATTCTATCAATTTATTATTAATCAGTGATCAATATAACATTGATCAATGAATGAACATTCAGAACTTGAAAACTTATTAAGATAAAATGATTGATTAATTATCGATTGATGAATTATTGATAAACAATCAATAAGTTTTATGAAAAGAAAACTTCATGATGTAAATAATTAATTAATTATCAATCAATAAATAATACTAGATCAATCAACAATTGATCACATAATTTACATTTGAAATTGACAAGTTGTGTAACTTGTCTGTCAATTGAAATTTCAGAATTATTAATTCAAGATCAATCTAGTATTGATTGTGTATTAGTGATTGATGGTTGAATGGGAAAGAGTTCAACGAACCATGGAAATTTTGAAATGGCTCAGCCGTGCGGCGGGAAGCCTAGCGCAAAACGTTAGCGTTGGTACCTCAACCGTTAGTGTTGGTCTGCCGACCTGCATCCTCTAAATCTTCTCCCACCCCGCAGCCCACCCCCCAGCCCTCCCCCCCCCTCCCCCCCATCCCATCCTCTCCCCCTTCGCACACATCTAAAAAAGCACGCTTCCCCCCCGGGCCCCATCTTTTACCTTCATACCTTCATACCTTCATACCTTCAAACCTTCATACCTCCAAATCTTCATACCTCCCTTCTCCCTTTTCCCCATAGCCATAGCCATAGCCCCAGCCCCTCAGATATATGTATCTCCACACCGCGTAAATGAAATGGATGGGGAAAAGGGCGGTAGGGTATGTATAAGCGAGAAACCGGGATGACGAGTTTTTTTGTTACTGTTATTGGCGCTAGTGCAGGTACCCCTTTGTGTGACAGGAGGACAAAGCTTTTACTAGTAGAACTACGGAGTGGGTGTGGTGGTGGTCGGGTGTCGGCGACGGATTTGCCGGAATGAGTTAATTTAATTTTGGGGGGGGGATTCGGTGCCCCCTGAGTAGGCGAGCATTCCGTTCGATTTTCACATAAACATGGAGGTTATTTTTTTTAAGTCGAGTATCATGTCCAATTGTGACTATTTGACCATGCAGTCGTTTTCGCAAGCGAAACACGACTGGCTAAATCGCGAACATGATAGCCCCGTGAATTCAACCACCTCACATCCCTCTTTAGCTTGCCAAGTCCATCGTAATAAGGTATCGAAAAATTACAACACGTAGAAAATTGACTCCAGGCTATGATTTTCGCGCAAGCGCCTGAATTACACCCTCATGATGCTCCCATTGCCGAAGTCCATCAACGAAGCCAGCCGAAGTCAACCATCCAAAAAGCACGCTTACAAAAGGTAAGCGGCCAGACCGAGGAGACCGGCGAGGCTGGCGCCAGAGGCGGCAACGTGGTTGGCAGCGCCGGTGAAGACGGGGAGCTTGCTCTTGGTAGGGGTTGGTGCACCAGTGCCACTGGCCGCCGGGGCGGTGCCGTTGCTGGCAGTGGGGAAGCTGGGAGAGGGGACTACCGGGGCCGCGCTGGAGACGGGAGCGGCGCTTGAGGCAGGGGCTGCGCTTGAGGCAGGGGCTGCGCTTGAGGCAGGGGCTGCGCTTGAGGCAGGGGCTGCAGAGGAAACCGGGGCGGCGCTGGAAGCAGGAGCAGAGCTGGCAGGGGCAGAGCTGGCGGGAGCAGAGCTAGCCGGGGCGCTTGAGGCGGGCGCGGAGCTGACTGGGGCAGCGGAGGAGGTTGGCACGACCGGAGCGCTGGTTGGGCTACGTCTTCGTTAGCTTGGTCGCGACATTACTGCAGATGCAGTGGGTACCAGGTGGAGCAGTACATGACGGAAGCTGAGGAAACTGGCTTGGTCACGGTGCAAGGGCAGTTGGTGATGGTCAAGGTGGTGGCCTAAGCAATCGGATGTTAGCTGCTAGTTCCTAAACTTTGGCGCGTCGCAATGGCGCGTGATTTCTTACCTCAGTGACGGTGTAGGTGCTGGCGCCGTGGGTGATTTGAGTGGCAGCCGGGCAGTAGGTGGTGTAGGCAGTAACGACCTCGGTGGTGTAGCTGACGGTGCCGTTGGAGTTGGCGAGGGCACCGGCCACGAAGGCAGCGGAAGCAGCGATGGTTGAGGTACGCATTTTGAGGTGTTATTAAGTTACTGGTTTGGGTTATGGGATTGGAATCGGTGAGTTTGAGGGGAAGAGGTTAAAGAATGGATTGCGAGGGTTGAGTATTAAAGAAGCGTATTAGGATAATAAACGAATGTGATCGGTGATAACCGTTGTAAGTAGTTGGAACTGAATGATGGATGAAAGACAAAGGGAGTTGGAGGGCGGTGTTGATACTTAACCGACGCGAAATGAGACACCCCTGAGCTAGAGTAAGCGAGACGATTCATTTGTTGAGTGAAGGAAATGGAAAGTTTGTTTTTGTTGCCCGCCGCTAGAAGGGGACTAGACCAGGAACCAGGAACCAGACCCTTTCGCCCCCTGCTCTCTCACCGCATAATACTGTAAGACGGAGTGAAGGGACCCCTTTTGACCCAGGGCCCTCTTACTTCGTACCAGTCCTACCAATCCAAACGACTCGCTGCTTATCACAATCAAACAGAAACAGCCCTGGGGACCTGGGCAGTAGCGCTGCAGCGTGCAGCGTGCAGCTGCGAGGATCGCAGGTCGGATAAAAGCAGCAACGGCTGTGGAAATTCGATGGCTACGGAATACTGGAAAAGGAACACGAATGTAAGGTACCCTGATGGAACTACTGCGTAGTCTGCACTTCATCAGGAGAGGCTCGCGGCTCTAATGGGCTGAGGGAATTGAGAAGAGCGCCAATGTATTCCGTATTCCGTATATACGAGCTCATTTATTAATCAACGCGCGCTACAGTACCTGCCAGGATCACGATGTTCATTGGCTTGGGAAAGTGATTACTACAATATCCGTTGAAAAGTACAGTACCCCTCAACCCACACGAAAGCCATATCACGAACTGGCGCGTAGATCATCAAATCCATCTTTCAGCTCCGAGCACCTTATCTGAAGTCCGTGCAGTGGGTTGGCTTCCGCCAGAAAGTTGGTGCCTCTTTCGACGACAGATTGCTTTGTCTGGATTCCGTCGTGATGGAAGAGTTGAGCAGCATGGGTGTTGCGTATCCGATATGAAGGTCTTGGCAAGCCTTTGCGGAAAGTAATCTCCAATCAATCTCCAGCATCTACTTTATTGGGTGCTATTGTTAGCAGTAAATTGCAGATGCGCGTGACTGGTAATCGATAGTACTGTAATCGATGGTTTCCTGGCCAGGCTGCATTCGCCTACTTGGAATCTTTACGTGTGAGAAAGTGTCACTTGCACCGTCTGCAGCGTTACATGCGAGTTCTTTTTGTACCTAACCTAGATGGGAAAGCATGCAAGGCAGCCCCATCGCTGCGGTAAGGGCGAATTCAACGGTAAAAGATCAAGGCACAGGTTTCAGCCTTGAAGACTGGATGTCTCGGGTCGACGCCAGACTGTCGGCAACAGTACGATCTCCACCAACGCTGCTGAGAGAAACTGTCAGACAAGTTTGGTAGCACGGCTTCGAGGTCCTGTAATTCTCTGCTGGCAAGGTTGATTGATCCATGTCGTTGTCTTGTATGCGCACACGAAGCCCGTAGTCGCCTTTAAAGACTCTCATTTCCATGCATCTGCGACTTTCTCAACCGACGTATCAATCCTTTCGTATGACAGAATCCCTCATGTCATGCAGCGGCAGCTAATGGTTTGATCGCTGTAGCCGTTCATGTTCCCGACCCCAGTGATTCTTGTTGTCAACGTACTTCCGCATACTTTCGTTGCCCAGAATGGACAGTCCCTGAGGCCAGTGACATGTAGCCATTTCTATCTGACGTGTAGTTTCTTCCCAGGCACCAGAACCGCAACGATCCCCCCGTCAGCTCCACCTTCGTCTACCTCCGGCTGACAGAACATAACCAAGCCCGAATCCACGCTTAACTACTGAGTATTACGAGTATTTCTCCAGAGTTACTTGTAATGGAAAAGACTATTCAGATCTAATCGAGAGCGTTCTTCACTCGGCCCTGTTTATCGAGCTCATTGGGGTGGTCGAAAAATCCAAGATCAAACATACCATCTCTGCAGAGTCTCTGTCTGTCCCATATGACGTACCAAAGCATACGTAGCATTTTGTTCTTTTCGTCAACATGCATTTGCAAAGACTGGGAAGGCCCTTGAACCAATACCCATCCCGCATTAGGACTGGTCTGGAAGTCATCACCTCTAAACTGTAGACCTTGCGATTCTAATTATATGTCTTTGGGGTCCTGAGGTCCAGAATCAGGTGTTCGACTCGACCACGCCAGCAACATTTCAAGACTTTGCAACTCGTGATCATCAGCATCTTGATTGAGCAAACAGTATCGTCTATCCGGCTCCGAGGTGCCAAGCACTTCATAGAAGAAATTCGGCCCGAGCGAGAGAAAGTGATCACAATAACCTCAAATTGGTAAATCGCAGAAGGTGATTTCTGACGGAGTTGACTCCAAGATTGCATTGTTGATCTGAGAAAAAGGGACGAAGTCTTTCCGAAGCTCTTTCCCAATGACCAGCGTTCGATACCTCTCGAATACGTAATTTGTAAACGACGCGATTTCCTTGATCTCCCACGGTGGGAATGACAGGAGGAACAGCCTGGCGTCTTCTTCATCCGTAATCATACCATCCGAGACGTCAGATACAGCATCACCTTCTTCAAGACATTCGCCTGCAGAAGCTATGCCGAATAAATTGTAATGGATTTGCCAACGATAGACCGCTCTTTTCAATCGTCGCCTTTCAGTCAAAGACAGCTGAAAAGTATTGCCGGAGTAGCTTTTAATTTTGCGATTCGACCACAATAAAACAGCAGAAATCATAGCCGAGGTAGTCCGTCGTTCGCCCCAACCTGAGTAAAGCAAAGCAACGCTGCCGGGGCCTGCGACATGCATTGCTTTTGATTATTCATGATATCCAAGAATCAAAGAGTACCTACTCGTGATCCAAAGTCATAGAGATCTTACAGTGCTCTGTTTCTTCGCAATCTCAACGGCTCCGAATACGAACGTCAGCCTTATTCTACCTGAGAAAGAAATTGAGCTTACAGCCACGGCAAACGAGCGTCAGGCTCCACTCCCAAACTGACTCATCCAGGACCCGCAACCGATACGGAAATTCCTGCGTCTACGCCGCGCTACTCTGAAACAACAGAGCTACGGCTCACTGCTCCCCGTTGCCGTTTTCCATACAGTATTCCCCGACACTCGCCACTGACCATGGGTTATGCATACTCCTAGAGGCTGTGAAGCTGATGACCAGCACTTGCCTCACTCTAACAAGCTTTCAATTACCCCCATCGCATTGATTACTGTAACCGCCGTTGATCCTCCTGCAAAGTTTTATGCTCATTCTCACCTTCGGAACTCAATCGGGGGGTTTCTGATTTCGCAAGTCTCTTGACTTGGTACCCCACCGAGTCTCAAAAGTGGTTCTACTCCCGCTTGATTGCTAGAACCCAGCAATAGGATGATGTTTTCCAAAGTACCTACCCTGGCTTTCGAGATCATTGAGCTTATCTCTACCTTCTTAGAGCCCGCCGACTTACGCTCCCTACGCCTTGTCTGTCGAGAGCTCAACAGCAAGACTATACATTACTTTGGTCTCGCAAACTTTGCTACTGTACAGACGAATCTGAGTCGCAAAAGTCTACAGCGGCTACAAAACATCTCGGAATCTGAGCACCTTGCGGTACATGTGCAGTGTCTACACATCAAGCATAGAGATGACGGTAAATTTGGTCGAGGATTCGATTGGCGTCGCCATCAATGGAATCTCGTGGCAGATCAACTCGATGGCGCTGGTTTGCTGCGAGACGTCCTTGTCAAAAGACTGCTCAAGTGCAGGTCATTCCAAATTGACATCTACGACGAATGCCCACCGCGTCGAGAAACGGACTCCTTGACACTCAGCGACGCTGTTGGAATCGTCCTGTCTATCGTCGCCGAGGCTGATCTCGCGTTGAGATCCTTTACTATTAAAAGCAACTACGACGGGGGAAGATTGGACACAAAGCGGCTGATGCGACTAAGTCATACGCCCCAATTCATAGCCGCATGGTCGCATATTGAAGAGCTCGTTCTGGACTACGGGATGACCTCTGATCAATACCGTTGGATATTACATCTCACCTCGTCTGCCCCACGACTCTGGAAATTATTGTTGGAATTTCACGGTACGAGTAGCTTATTCATGAAGCCCCTAAGCTCTTCGCATTCGCTTAACAGGCTTAAAGATCTCAGTCTCAGATCAGCTCATATGACGGTGGAAAATATCTCGACATTACTCTTCAACAATCGCGAAACTATTCATTCACTTTCTTTAAGGCATGCTACAATCGAGGATGGTGGCAAGTGGGCCACAGTACTGGAAAATATGAAAGGCCAACTCCCTCGTCTGGAGAATCTCTTGTTGTTTTGGCTCAAGGAGCAAACCGCTAATCATCGCGTAATCTTTTCTAAAATGACTAGACATCCGGTAGTCCCTGGATCCGAGGTTCGCAGGCCTAGTAGTAATCGTCTAATATATGACAGCCACCTGTTAGAACCGGTGGAAGAGCCTATCAGATTAACATACTGGGGTGGGAGGCGAAGGGTGGTGGGTGTCGAGTACCGTGGAACTGGAATCGACCATATCTTGAGCGCCCTCGCGGATACGGCAGAGACAGTGTAGATATTGGCTGCGATTCCTTTCTATAGATGCGAAGGTCTGTTGCGGGAAGTAATTGTTATACCTTGGATAGCTTTGGATCACCCGGCATCATACGATTATCGATCCGTCCGCGTTTAGGAAGCATAGCTAGACTGCTTGGACACCCCCAAACGTAGGATAGTCGTCGCTATTGTCGTGCAAGGAGAACGTGCAGGGAGAGCGAGCAGAGATGCGTAGCCAATCTTTGCGTATTTTCTTCAGGGCTTCCTCGGTCGCTATTGCTTCATGTTAGATCAATTCGCCTGCTCTAGAACGTTAAGCTCTGCAATCTTAAATGAAAAATTCCAAGCCCCCAATACGCAATCTGATTGGTTAGTATCTAGCGAGTAGCATCGACAGTAATTCGTCTTTCGAGCCGTCCGCGACTAACAGCAACGTGGAAACGGAGGAAGTCTTTGGTCGTAGCTAGGTCGAGGCGAGGTAGCCCTTTCGAAAGGCTTTGCGGCCCTGTGTAGTCGTTGGGCGATCCACCTTTGTCGGTATATTTCTTCTTCAGGGCTTCTACCCATCTATTCTGCATAAGTCCCAGGGGGTTAATCATCAGGAAGAGCACTTGGTAGAGTAGTACCTACATTTCGTAACGGACTAGCGCATTGTCCCTGGTCTTTGAGAGTTTTCTTTACATATTATATACAATTTAAAACACAATCTTCCGATTCGTGAGCACCTTGTTCATACCTATTGGCCGTAGCTTTTCCCCAAAGCGCCTCTGCAGACACTTTATCTCGGCCCATCGTGTGTAGATCAAGGTGAACGACTGAAGAGATGTCGTGACCGTCGTGACCGTCAAAGCGGGTGAAGCTGTTGCTGATTGCGCAGGCGCAAATTCGAGAGACGATGCTGCTACCAGAGCAGGTCAAACGGGACAGAGAGGAGACGATGGCGCTTTTCGTAGGATAGAGCGGAGAAGAGGGCGACGATTCTGTTGCAAGCAGGTTGGGAGGGAGTGACGGTGCTGGAGTCGCACTTTGAGAAGAGTGAGAGATGCGATTTTGTCGAGAAACCTCGGGGCGCGCTGGATTATGAATGGAAGCCAGACGGAGGCTCTCGGCAAATCCTAGAAAACGGCACAGGTTTCGCGATCAACGATAAGGTAGGGCGTGGGTGACAGATAAGGTAGATGGGATACAAATGGCGCCAATGGTAACTGTGACCTCCAGGGCCTCCCAATTTTACAAGCAAAGGAGATGAGGTATATCAATGGCACACTGCGATCAGAGATTCTTTGCTGTCCCAATACCTTTCTTGCCAATCGCGTGGTTGATGAGGCGACAAACCGCTTGACATAAAGTCTAAAGAATTACTTGCGCGAAACTACATACGAAGTATATAGTAGCGAGTTTCACTATAGCAAAATCTAGAGCTTTTGTTAGTGTCAGATAGGCGCTACCTCGACTGTGAACACCTGTTTCACATGGAAGGTCGCTTCACAAGTAATAAGCAGTCATGGGCGTCATGGCGCTTCTTTGGGCGTTAATACTGCTTTAGTATGATGGAGAGCCATCAAGTGACTGGCTTAGAAGGATAGACGAAGTATCCTTGAGGCTTCCGCAAGGCTCGATGATATACAGACACGACTGTAAGTGCCAGAGACCGTCCGGTATTGTCTCCTGCTTTGGAGTGTTTCAATCTCGATTCCAATTACTGTTCATGTTTGGTTCTTCTCTAAAACCTTATTAGTGATTTTCTGCCTTTATATAAGTTCAGATTTCCTCTCTGTGTTTGATCCTCTGCATTTGCTGTTTACCCCAGATCTGAATTCGCCAACAGAAGATGGGCTTTGGATTGTTCAAGTCGGGAAGACCTAGTCGACCCGACGACGATCGTCGAACACATAGTCTAACGATAGATGATTGTCCAATCCGAGTGCAGCCGCCTATGTACCCACCAGGTCGCAAGCCGGGAATATTGAGTTGAGAGTATCCAATATAGCATACTGAGTACACAGAAGACAGTTACAGAAGGATCCTAGAAGTTCATGGGCCTACGAATGTAGCAGTCCATTGCAAGGATTACAGAGAGGCACAGGGTAGAATGAGTAAGGCCAAGCAATCTTACCAAGAAGGATACAAGAGAAAAAAACAGCAGGCCGTAAGAGGACAAAGAGAGGAGGGGACTGAAAGATGGGAACTCGCTCCTCAGAGCCACCGCAACTTGCAACCCTACTCAGGACTTTATAAGGCTTACAAGCACCGAGTATGTTTTCGCTTTCTTATTGATGAAAGACAGCTCCACAGAAACTAATGCAAAGAATGTAGAGAGGTTTTTGAAAGAGCTGGATTTGATCGTTCCTATCCTACAGCTTATCCGACACTCGACAAGAAGCAGGATCACCAGCTAGAAGCACTTAACAAACTCAGAAGTCACAAGAAAGTTGCAGCTTTCGGCCAAGACCACGGACTGAAGTAAGACCCCCATGCCTTGGTCTTGAATCTGAAGGGAAAGTACTGACTACAGCCGACTTGCATACAGGACGAAAGCGCTCTTTCGGATCCGGCTCTAAAGGTTAGATACCTTAGTTGTCACGACGCTGGTAGTAGGGGCTCTGGTTTCCATGATGATCGATATTGTGTAGAGGGGTTATGTTCTAGCTACGTGTATGTGGCAAACGAATCAGTCGGACCAAGCCCTACAGACCTTGGGGAAGAAACTTGACAAATGGCCACAAGAGAGAAGAAGACCACGCCCGCGGGACAGCGAGGTGGCGACAGCTAGCTATATTCACCAAGGGCAAGTCTACTGTAAAACTTAGATAACGTCCCATACAATGTCAGCTCACCGTACGGTCTGCTTCTGCTTACATTCAACACACGTGTATAGCTTAGGCTCTTTCCACGAGGTGGTTGATTGAATGAGTTTGATGGTTGTTTGCTGTTCATTTCCGCAAGCGTGACTGACGAAGGGAACTGGATTTCGGTAAGGATAACTTATTTGCAATGTGGCCTACAACAGTAGGTTTATTACTGTGTTATTCGACGTTCGATGTAAATTGCTCGTAAGACGGGCGATACATAATTCGGTGTGCGATCTTAGCTCCCCCCGGAAAGAAAGACAAAACAACAAAGACCTACTGTACGAGTACGCCTCTGCCCTAACCCCCCTAGCACAAGTTCTGGGAAAAGGAGGGATTCTGCCTCTAAGATTACTCACCATTACAACGAAATCCGAACAATGCATGTTGCCCAGAGACGGTTGAAATTAACGCTAAAAACTAAGGCGAATCTCAGACGAGAGCCCTTTGACATATGTAGTAATAGAGGAGAGGGAAAGGTTTACTAAAGTTTTAGTTTGAGCTACGGTGGGATGAAGAGCGGTCTCGTAGGTGGATCTATCTTTAACACGTAGCTGAATCGATGGAGAAAAAAAAATCAATAGTTGTGGTGGCTTGGGTGGGTCGTTTGTATTATATTTCTTCAGTGTCGAGTCTATTGAGTTATCAAGCTGTTAAGAGAATGAAACTACCAAGTACATATATGTTTCCGGAGAAAATAACACACTTGCAACGGTGAAGTGAAAGTGCAACAGTGTGAAGCATGAGTGAATAGATGAGCCTCGTAGAGCACTTCTTCAGACCTGAGGGAACTTTGGAGCGAAGCCGGGGTACACTCTCACCTCACCAGTATCCTTTCCTACCAAGTACACATACAATATCACTTAGCAGTCTGGGCGACAGGCAAGCGGCCAGTGATTGCGACAAGCAGAATAGTATCGTATTGTCTCGAGCTAGCTATGCCAAATTGCTTTTGATAGTCTACACGTAGAGAAATCTTTTAGCCATCCGTCTGTCTTATCTCAAAGCACCATTGCAGTAAATGTTCGATCCACAAGTCCTCCAACGAAGCCACCACTGCTGTACATGAAGTAGTACGGTTCTTTCCTGTGCCTTAACAATATCGTTTGAATCATGCTCTCCTCGTCATCACTACAGTTATTCTGCAAATTCCTTCTTCCATCGCTCTTCCATCGCTTTGATGTTCTCCAGCTTGATCTTCTTAGCGTTCTGCATCGCCTCCCTAATCGAATCCTTGAGCCTATTGGTATTCTTGGTTCCATCCAAGTATTGGAAGCGATGAGAATCTGTGCGAGGATGTTTGAAGTTGACAACGTCGGCCGGCACAGCTTTTAGAGCATTGACAAAATGAGTATCAAAGACACTGGAAACTTTACGACGTCCGTAGAGACCGATGTTAACCCTGTCAAGGTTACCATGCTTTGCGAGAAGCTTGAGCATGTAGAGGCAATGGGCGTCATTGGCGTAGCGGCGCTCCTCATGGCATTTGTCGGGAGCTGTGGAAGGAAGAGCATCGTCAAAAGAGAGGCCAATCAGGCGGATCAGACCAATGTTGAAGGGTCCGATCATTTCAAGGAACCGACGGACGTTGCTGTAACCGATTTCCGTACGGTTTGGCCTCCAGAACTCTCCACATCTCTGAGGGTCGCGCTCAAAGATGAACTCGTTTTCCCCATAAAGAAGTGCACGGGCTTCTTCGTGAATCAGCTTGCAAGTACGGAGTAGGTTCGCCGAATGTTCGAAGTTACTTCCGTTGATAAAGTACACAGGGTTGTCACCTTTCATGGTTAGACGATAGATCCGGTTGCGTATTTCTCCGGACAGGCTTAGGAAACCGAGCCCCTTGGTAGCTGTGACGCTAAACGTTCCGGCTACAGTGTCGTGATGAATGGTGGATGACGCGGTGGTGGCGTAAACAAACCGATTTCTTGGAAAGCATCCTGGAGTGTCTAATGGGTGTATAGATTCAATGATGCGATCGAAATCTATATTAGAAACCACGAGACCCTCGTGCCCTTTTGGTATGTCAATCAAGATTTCAAGGGGTCTCGCTTTCGATTCTGACGATGCATTCTTTGCTAGTACCGAAGCATCTGCGTTTTTCCCATCGACATGAGGAACCAAGCGCTGCATAGATGTCATGATGTTATGGTGATCCACGTTAACAACCACACGGCCCTCATGACCTTTTGGGACGTTGATCATGATCTTTAAAGGTTGAACAGCCCACTGTCCTGGAGAGATCCCAGCGAACGGATTTGATCCAGTGATAAAGGGTAGTTCTTCCTGCAAAGGCACAACAGCCGGAGGCAGGGGCGATAAAGGTGGTGTTGATGGAGCAAGGATGGTTCCCAACTCAGGAGAAGCAACAGTATGAGACTTGTTGTCTTCACTATCAGAACCTGCTTCACTATCAGATTCTTCATCGTAGTAGTTGTTGCGCTCGTATTCATCTTCTCCGTCTGAGCTATCGACTACTAGGTTGCCAGAGTCCACAAAGCCAGGAAGCGACTGCGGGTTCCGCCCACGGCTCGCACGAACTGGACGGCCGTTGTGATCGATGGTGTTGAGAAAGCTTTCCTCATCATTGGCATTCATTTCCTCAAAAGACAGCTTCTTTGCTTTGACGCGCTTTGTGCTGGCTTGTCCGTTCAGGTAACTGGCAATATCAGTATCCCCAAGATCAGGAACGCTATTCTGATCCATTCCGGCGTAAGTGATTTGGAAAGAACCCATGAATTGCTCGGGTCCTGTCATCTGGCACATGTCAACGCTGGTACAACTTTCAAGGTGGAGAAGAACTGACACTGAGAGATTTTACACCGAGTCCGGATCAACCACTGTGGTGTGGCTACTCTGCACAAGCTGCAGAGGATGTTTTGATGGCCTGCTTCGTAAGAGCAAGCAACAGGATTGGTAAGGAACAAACAGTCGAGTTGTGATGAAACGATCACAATTTGGCAGGCAAGAAGTGACGATGAGGAAGGAGCTACAGATGTGTGAACAATTTGAACAAAAGTAGACGGTGGATAGGGCTTAGCGAATATGCTTCACTGTAATTTAGTTTCCAATGGTAGCCGACGTACGGAGGTCAAAGGTGGATCTGTATCATACAGTAGTGCTGTAAACGTTAGGTCAGGTCGTAAACCCGCACAATAACGGTCTGACGTAGGTGTGTATCTTGTCGCTTTCCAGAGATGTCTAGAGGATGAAGTATCAACCACAGAAGTAAGTTCGGTGTTGATAGGAGCTCCTAGAATGTTAAGCAGTGATAATTTGCCAACAAGCGTAGTGTGTTGGTGGCCCACATCACAGAGGCCTTTAACAGTAGAGAACCGATATCATATGAAAAGAAGAGGCGGTTGGTATTGTTTGGCAACTGAGGTAGGCAACCATCACCTACCTCTCTGAAGCCCTTCAAAGGAGCACCTCCTCAAAAGCTGAGGAATATTCAATACTGTGATGAAAGCATTGGACACCGAGAGAAGTGGATGGCAAGCAAAGGGTAGATAGACACAGGCTCTTACGCATATTACTATCTCCCTTTGTTTAGACCTTGATGTTCTCTTTTGCATAAGAGATATGAAGGGAGATGCGCTTGCTTTACATCTTTTGAACATGAACAACTACTGAGGCTACTACAATCAATTCGGGGTAGCAGAGCAATGTGATCTCAATGCTGCAGAAATGTGTTCGACGAATACAAAGTCATATGATGAACCAGGTAGGGGTAACAAACAAATCCAATCAGAGAATTTCAGATTGTTCCTTTCAAGGTGGTGAATGGACTCGGAACATATCAGCATCGCCCACACTACTTGGCTTGCGCCAATCGTGTGAGTGCTGTAGATGTCGTAGAAGCCATCTCATCATATTGGGTTTAGTTTGTGTAAAGAGAGAAGGTAAGATTGACATGAGAATTCAGAAATACTTATGAAAAAGAACGGTGTACAATAACGACTAGCGGCGCACAATCATACGCCCGAAAGGGCCGAAGTTCTTCCAAAAACGATGGAGGAGGAGACAACAAGACTGTTGAAGACAAACTTGCACACAGCAGGAAACTCCTTCAAATGGCAACTGCTCCAGGGGTAAGGTATGCCTGTCGGTCTCTCTGTACCGACGGCATTAAATCTTCCAAACCCATTTATGGCCAGCTCTTACGGCAGTGGCGACCGAGGGCAACGCGGAGCATGGCCTCCATGAGTGCTGAGAGTCAGCACAGGGTGAGTTATGGTATGGCTTGTATTGAGGTCATAGCTGACCTTCACGTAGCTACTTGCGGAAAATCTTCAAGAAGCGGATCCAACCGTGTTTGAGATTATCCAGAAGGTTTGCTCGACCCCGAGTTTTCGGATCTCCTCCGGAGACTCGAGTTAATGCTGGGGAATGCAGGAAAAACGTCGGCAGAAGCACTTCATAAATCTCATTCCCTCAGAAAACTTCACGTCGCAGGCAGTACTCGAAGCCTTAGGGAGCGTGATGCAAAGTATGTTTGGCCACTGCCCCTAGGCGGTCGTTATAGCCGTATGCTCACATTTCGACAGACAAATATTCGGAGGGCTATCCAGGAGCCCGGTATTATGGAGGCAATGAGCATATCGACGAGGCTGAACGGCTCTGTCAGAAAAGAGCATTACAAACATTCGGGTTGAGCGAGGACGACTGGGGGGTCAACGTGCAACGTGTGCCACTATACGCTTCCCACTTTCCGCATGTGCTAACTGGAATGTCTCAGCTCTTTCCGGATCTCCTGCAAATCTCTATGCTTACTCTGCCCTCTTGAAATCCCATGACCGCATCATGGGCCTAGATCTCCCCCATGGCGGTCACTTGTCCCATGGCTACCAAACACCCACTAAAAAGATATCAGCTATCTCTAAATACTTTGAAACATTACCATATCGTCTGGACGAGTCCACAGGTCTAATAGACTATCAGAAGCTGGAAGAATTAGCGACGCTCTATCGTCCGCGCATCATCATTGCCGGCACATCAGCATATAGCAGGCTTATTGAGTACGAACGTATGAGATCAATCGCCGACAAAGTAGGAGCGTATTTACTTAGTGACATGGCACACATATCGGGCCTTGTCGCTGGCGGTGTCATACAATCCCCATTTCCCCATTCGGACGTTGTCACAACAACGACTCACAAGTCCCTACGAGGTCCTCGTGGTGCCATGATATTTTTCCGAAAGGGTGTACGTCGAGTTGACAAGAAGGGAAATAAGGAAATGTATGACCTTGAGAACCCTATCAATGCCTCTGTCTTTCCAGGTCATCAAGGTGGGCCCCATAATCATACGATATCTGCTCTTGCTGTAGCTCTTCACCAAGCCCAGAGTAAGGAGTTCAAAGAGTACCAGAGAACTGTTCTCCTGAACGCCAAGGCTTTGGCCAATCGTCTGGGAAATTCTAAGGAGAAAGGTGGCTTAGGCTATACAGTAGTTGGAGGTGGTACTGACAACCATCTTGTTCTTATTGATCTCAAGGACAGAGGTGTCGACGGCGCTCGGGTGGAGCGAGTTCTCGAGCTGGTTGGCGTTGCCAGCAACAAGAACACAGTCCCTGGCGACAAATCAGCCATGAAGCCAGGTGGTCTACGGATGGGATCACCTGCAATGACGACTCGTGGGCTCCTGCCAGAGGACTTTGTGCGGGTAGCTGATATAGTCGATCGAGCTGTTACTATCACTCAGAGTCTAGACAAGACTGCTAGAGAGGAGTCAGAAGCCAAAAGTCAGAAAAACCCAGGAAGTGTCAAGGCTTTCCTGGACTTCCTCGGTGATGGCAATGAAGTTAGAGACATTGTAGAGCTGAGGAGAGAAGTCGAAGAATGGATCGGCACCTTCAGCTTGCCATGGATCAAGTAGGGATGGCTATGATGTCCTCGCCTATTGAGGCTTATTCAACACGGCCCTTTACATGATTGGAACGGAATATCAGATGCAGTACGATGATGAAAAGTCGACGTGAGTTCTAAGCCAGACTCTTGGTGCTTTGGAATATTAGTCTTCGGCTTCGTGGCGGTGTGTTTGCAACGTCCCATTTGTACATCAACGCTAAGCCCTCCCACGAAATGAAACGTTACCAGCAATACTTATTGTTTTTTTCTATATGCTACGATTTTATTCTTTGCTATCAGTTATCGACCATTCTGCTACGAAAAATCTAAACATAATCCCAGTATCTACCGCCTGTCTACACCATCTCAGCAAAAGACACCATGTCGAACGAAATCCAGAGTATTTCCCAAGTTGGTTTCAAAGTCCGTCAGCACTTGAAACTGCAGCTTTCACCGTTCTGTTCGTTTTATACTCTATATAGGGGATTATCTGTCACAAATTCTGGGAATATTAATCCCGTAGCAGCACGGAGAAAGATGACTTACGGACTCAATACCTAGCAAACTCCAGCTCGCCGAATCGTTCGACCTTTGCAGGACTCCGACCTACCAACATGCTGTTTTACACACTAGCATGCTTAGGTAAGGTTCAGAAGAACATACGATATTACCACCAAACCGCATTCGATTTTAGTAGTTTCGAGGGCGGGCTTCCCAAGGTGAATTATCCTGTATAGTATTTCTTGAGGCGGCATTCCTAGCGAAGTTTCTGTTCTGCCCTGGGTCAAAGGGGGGCCTAAGCAATCGAGATGGCCTGACACCTCCGAAACCCAGATGCTGGAAATGGCCATACCTACTCGATCCTTCCAGGCACTATTCCTGGACCCTCTCGTTTGTCCCCTTGATCTCATGCAGGTCTTGTATGCCATAGCCTCAATTCTGAGTATACTTAGTCTAGAAGTTCGTAGTAATATATTATTGGGCCACGATACCAATAAGCTGACTCCATGAAATTATCAAGTCCAATTATCAAATGGATTTCCAATAGAGGACTTCAAGCGACCTTTCCTGATCACGTTAGTGCAACGGAGCGGGCCGCCGGCCCGCTGCCTAGACCTGACGTTCCTGATTGTAGCTCAATCTTTGTCTTGTCAGTGCGAAGACATTGTGTGTACATGCAAACCTACTTTATATTGGCCAAGCCTGTCCTTAGCCAATGGCCCTGGAGACCCATTGCCTCAAAATGCACAACCGGTGACAAGGATACATCAAGGCAAGAAGCGCAGTCGATTCAGGTGAAAGATGTTTGGCAATCTAGCCGCGTTGTGTAGGTGAATAGATATTCTTCAATAAGCAGAAAGATTCCCCTATATACATCCCCTTGTATTAGACCATGCTCTCTTGTCTGTATATATATTTCGATTCCCTTGAAGAATGCTCTAGCTTGCTTGGGATGGTGCTTAGTGTTTCCAAGATGTTGATTTCGCTATTCTTTGGAGTCGAGTCTCAATGAGCATGGACATTTGGTTCCTCTACTTCTTCTATCGTCATTGAAGTTCGGAAGATGTGACAAAACGTGTGACGTCGTAAGGATTTGTCAATGATAGGCGTAAACATGCTGTTAGAGCGACTTCAAGTCCGGAAAGAGTGCAGACTCAGCTATGTGGTATCTTCTATTCGCTATTATCCCGTTCAGGGTTGGTGTAGACGTTCACTTGGGCTTGCAAATCTCAGTATTCCGGGAGTTTCTTTCAGGTGCTAGCCCTACCGCAGATCACAGATCGTTGTTATTACCCTTAACAGCTACCCCCCACACAACATGAAGATCACACAAACCACAGATACAACCATGCTCCGCTCCAAAGTGGGCCAGTTCGACGGTTTGAAAGGGGAGCTGACATATCGCCATTTAGCTAGCGGACTGGATAGCAAGCCTCGCGACCCACCTAAAGCAGCTACACCTGTGCAGCTTCCCCTGTACCCCCAGGGTACATCAGCAAATGTCCCGTACACAGCAGGAGAAATTTACCGAACTCTCTGTACGTTCTCAACGTCAGGGCCAACCCAAAATCACGTCGACGTATTGGGTGTTCAAGTAGTAGCAGATATTCCGCTTGAACAGCTTATTCCAACGGGCTATTTGCCCCCAGTATCATGGCTTGCCGATCCGGCTACATCTGGTGGATCCAATGAATTTCCGGCGCCTATTCCACCGCCCGACGAGAAATTGCGTAACGGTGCTCGTAAACCCGGGCACGAGGAATTCTTTTTGAGGGCAAAGGAGGTAATCATGGACAACGAGGATGCATTACGTATCCTCCAACGCAAACCTCCTCTAGAGGGCCGCCCCCACATGAAACTCTCTCACTTTCGTAAGATGTTTGAGGGCCTATCAGATATGGCTGAATACTGGGACACAAGTCTCGACAATTACGCTACTACTTCAACTGAGTCGGAGGCAGTTGCTTCGAACATTGATAAGACTCGCCAAGATGCAAAAGCCGCCGACGGGGGCAAGAGTTCCGAGACTTCCCCAAAAACTCCAAGAGTAAGCTACACAGGTCGCCGCATCGGTAATGGCGAACAAATGGAGCCCAGCTACCGCGTAAACACCATTACTGCATTTGTCGAAACCATTGTCTGGTGCTTCCGCTGCGCCGTCGAACCAAATCGTAAAGATTGGCTCAGCTTCCACAAGATGATGGTTAGGGTGCCACCATTCGATAACGTCTACTGTACCCCCGAAGACAAGCAGCAAGCTCGTCGCGGGGTGCGGGAAGGCCCTCTAATGGGTATTCAATGTCGCTCTAGTACCATGTTTCGCAAGACCAATGAGATCGCTGGTGAGGGAAAGAGTGAGCTTAGGGATCTGCTTTTTGAGGTCGCTTTGGGGCTGTTTCTCGCTCAGAAGAGAGATAGGGAGGGGAAGCAGGAGATTAGGCACTGGGAGGGGAAATGGTGGTGTACGAAGCCACGTTGGGGCGGTGGGCCGGGTGGACCGATGGTTGAAGGTGACGGTGAAGTGACCAAAGAAGGGAAACAAGAGAGAGCTGGTGTGAAAGCCAAAGATGAAGTGAAAGGTGAAGCGAACGATAAAGGAGAAAAGGAATTGAAAGTCGAAGGGAAAGTATCAAGCAGCAAGGACAAGCCCAAGCCATCTGATCCTGCCCGCAAGAAACAGAAGCTATCCGGTGCAAGAGCAATCTGGAACGCCGCCCTTCCGCCACAGAGCGCCTGGGAGAATAACGTAGCATACCAACACGTCGGCAAAGTCGAGGGCAGTGACCACGACGACGTGAGCTCCCCAATACCATCCCCTTCACATAGTAATAAAGAAAAAGAACTAACCCCTCAACCAGATCTACCTCATCTCCTCCGTCATCCACCACATCTCCATCGTCCACCTCCGCGTCCCCACTGCCTACGTCGCCTACATCGGCCAGATGACACCTCCCCCCGCCGACTTCGTCCCCACCCAGCACCCGTGGTACGCGCTCAAAGTGCGCCGCTCGCGCTGGTACGACCTTTTCGATAAGGAGGATAGGATTGAGGCGATGAGGGGGGTTTGGGGGGTGGTTGGGTGGTTGATGAGGAAGGAGAAGAAGGGGAAGGGGGAGAAGGGGTATGGCGGAGCGGAGAAGGAGGCGCAGCAGGATTTGACGCACGGGGGGAAATACCGCTTTTAGGCGGTTGGTCTAGGTGGATGGATCGTGTGGTGGAGGGGGAAAAGGGGGCGAATAGACTGTGCTTTCTTCTCTCTCCGCCTGGCTGACCTTCGTATCAAATGGAGGTTCAATTGTAATAGCAGTGTTCAGCTGCACCTAATTTTTCCCTTGGCAATTTTATCACCTAGAAAATTCTGCTCGCTCTTGCAAGGTTTTTTAAGGTAGGATCGACTGTGTTTTCTTTGTGGCTAATTAGAAGATCGGAGCATGAAGGTGATGTCTGAAAAGAAGAAGCGAATAGATTTTTTCTTCCCGTCTACCCTACATGCAAACTCCTCTCCCAAACCGAAAATTCTATTCAAGAAGACTCAAGTCCTAAATGAACGAGTCCTTCTTTTTCTGGCTAAAAAAAACTCTTTCTTCTGTTACACAACCTTCAACAGAGAATTCAAACATCTTTTTCATTTCGTTTAATTAGTAAACCAGTCTGTAAGACACTATAAAAGACCCCCCCCCCCCACCCCAAAAAACCTCATCTTTAATTCTCATCAATCTCAGAGGGGAAAAAGGGGGGCTGGATAGGTCGTTCGCTTTTTTTTCTTTTTCTTCTCGTCCACTGACGAAATCCTTCGACAAGTGCAAAAGGTAGATCTACAATCAATCTGATCAGCTTTGAGCGGAAAATCTGCTCATATTAGAAAAGATTCGAGCAGGGCTAGAAAGTACTGTTCCTGCAAAACGCGGTTTTTTCAAACGTACTGTACTGTACGTGCATTCGATGTTCTTTTTGAGCACAAATCTAAGCAATAAGGGTTTTAAACCTCTTTCTCTTCTGGATTAACCGTCGCTGTGAAATATTTCTCATTACGATAGCTAAAGGCGAAGTATATTGGGGTTTTGTTCGGCGTCATCTCTAATTACCGCCTCTGGAATACTCCCCTACCTTCGATAAAAATATCTTCTCTCTTTCAGCAAAGCTCTGTCGAATTGTACAACCACGGATCGTCCGCTCAGGAACCTTTTGTTGCACCGTCTCGATCCAGTCACATGATCAAACCAGTAGCAAAAACCCCAAAGTGTAAATCTCTATATATAATGAAAGTGAAATATTTATCCTTAATTCTAGATTCAATCCGCGCCCCTCTCTCCCGAGGAATTCCTAACCACCTTCTCTGCACTCACACCGTCCCATCTGCGCAGCATCATCCATCCTCTCAACTTGCTTCTCCCACTCCCTGGCCCTTTTTCTTCTCCGTCCTTTCATTTCCTGATCCCGTACTCGCTCATCCGGTCACCCTTACTCCTAAATAAACTCACATCCCTTGACCCCCTTTAACTCAATGCTCTTTTGTTCTCAAAGGGCAGGGTTCTACAGTGTGCGGGTGGAGGGTGGCTGATATGAGAGAAATTCAAGGTGGCATTTGTGCATGAGGGTCGTGGAAATTGGGATCCTGGGCTTGCGGGTTTTGTGGGCTGGGTTGGAAAGGGTGATCGGCGTTGGGAAAGGTGATGGGAGTCATGGTGCCGGGAGTTATGGGGACGAATGTGGTTGGAAAGGCCTCTAGGGTCGATGGCATCGCCATTTTTTTACGGTGGCATGAAGGTGGAGAGAATGTTTCAGGCTTTGATATCGAGGCACGCCCGTTGGAGCTCTGACACGCCTTTGGAAGTGAGAAAAGGTCTAGGAGTCTTCTCTTAATAGCCGATGCGTTTTAGTTGCCTCTTGAGGTCTCCCGAGGTAATCTCATAGCCATCTAGTTAAGTCAGGTCGTGGATCACTGGAGGATTGGCTTTGAATGGCACGTTCTTCTTACTTTAGGTTCTCATTTTAGAGTATATATAGGTTTGGCAAGTTGATCGAGAAACGACGATCAATTTTGTGGGGTTAATGATTTCTCTCCGCTAAAGAGGACATTGTGAAAAAAGTCTGGCTTGGCTAAAGCTGCGGACTATTGTCCTAACTCTCACGTGCTGCATAGAACAAGCAGGTAGTATATGCGCAGATGGCGTACTCAGCGAAGCGATATAAGATTGGTCGATGAGCTCAGTTCTTTTCAATCAATGGACTGGTCGATGCGCTGTAATGAAATAGCGTGCTTGGAGTTGATCATAGGACCCAATTCTGCCGTGGACTCGGCGAGACACGCAGCACATATGCTTATCGTCACACTGCGATGCAAGTCGGAGTAACTCGGTGTTATCTCATTGAGCATCAGAGAATTGACGTCTTTATTTGATGTCTTTAACGACCAAAGAGCTTGAGTCGAGTAAGTAGCTTTTGATCATGACCGTTGAGGATCGGCCAGTCTCGGTCGTACAGGCTACATAGGAACGAGGAGTCCTGCGAAGGCAGCCACGATATCGGCTCTCAAGTCGCCTCTAGTGGCTGAACAGTTCGGATGCACGCATTTGATCTTGATAGCTGCATTGCAATGACCGGAGCGCTTCTAAAAGGTTCTCGTCTGCTGGCCAAAAATCTACCTTTTCGACGACGAAGAAATTCCGGATTTATCTGCAGATGCAAATTGACATAGTGCAAAGGCTAGTCCCATGCATAAAGGTACTCCGGACGTAGAGGTATCTCGGGAAAAGTGACAATGCTTTTGATGCTTCGAACCAGTCACTCAGCAAAAAGAGAGAACCGAACGAAGAAAAAAGTCCATGCTTGATTCTCAAAGAACCAGAATGTTTAACAGAACTGGCACGTTACGACTTATGGTGCTTGATAAGATTTGTCCATGGTTAATAGCAACGACAAGCTCGTTTTGGGTGGAATGTCAATGATCTGCTTTAGGGCTCGCTTAGTTTATATCGGAAGGACAAAAAGGTACGATAAGCAACCACGATTTTTGTACCTTCGAGTTGACATACTATTGTCCGAGATTTTATCACGGAGCTTTTGGCCCCGTCTGTCATCAGCTTGCCAATGTCGTGCATGTGGGTATTTACGGTAACAAAAGACGTTGTTGCGGCTCTGCCACACTGCATGCACTGCCATCTGTACGACATAAGTAGCGGTACCCACAAGGTACAGGCCTCAGGTAAGTCTGAAGTCGAGGCATCCATTACCGTTTTACCGAGTTTTGCGATATCTTGTGCGTGTGTGCTTCCTGGGCTCGCTGGAGGAACAGTATCCGAGAAGAGGGGTTAGCAACAAACAACAGTAAGGGCAGCCGATCTCTGCAGCAGCGCCGTTTCCTGTCGAACAAATGCTTTGCCTACAATCCAATCAATGAGGGAAACAGAGTAACGACGAGATGGTTGTCTGAGCAGGCTGGTGGAACCACTACTGTGCCGTAAAAGGATTCTTGTGAGTGGCTTGCCCTATGAAGTGATCAGAGATTCGGATGGGAGGTGGGAAGGGGGGGGGGTTGCCAGAGAGACGTGGTCAGCAGTCATTGGCTGGGAAGCTTCCAACCCCTGGTGTGTCCCTGTCGTCCAGGTTTGCTTGGGAGTACTCAAAATCGGAGCCTATCGGAAGGATTTTGCTGAGTTGGAGGCCACGAAAATTGCTGTTCGCTTCCATTTTGACTTTTCGCGCCTCGATAACTACGACCACATCTGATACAAGCGACGACCGCATCTGGATTGAATATTCGATGAAAAAGGAAACGGATTCGGCGCCGCTCTCTTCGGCAGCACCCCCCCGCAGCGGGTCATACTCGCATATGCAGCAGCGGGTTGGTGCAGGCGAAACTTGACCAGTAAACTGGCAGTTGCCGTTGGGAGGAGATTGTATATTGTGTGTATGGTGTAGGGATGGCGATGACACCAATCATCGATAAAGAATAGGTGGGTCTCTGACAGTGATATGGAACTAGAGTACTCTACTTGTGGAGTCCATTAATATACTTTCCCCATCTTAGCCTTTGCGGAAACTAGTCAAGATTGGAGATTCGGAGACCGAGGAAAACTCTGCAAAACGTCTTTCATACCCGAAAGTCCGCACTCGTTGCCTTGAGTAGAAAGGTTCATCAACTGCGCCTGGTAAACGGTTGTACGACATAGCTGCCATGTTCGAGCACCATGAAACAAGCTGTGCCTTGCTGTGGCACACGAAACGTGTGCGTGGTGTGGAGTGCCTTCCCTTTCCGTCGTCTGATGCCAAATGGTAGGGGCGCTTAAGAAGTTATCAGGATTTCAGAATGCTCACAAAGATGTGCGATGGATAGCGCTCAATTCGGGTTCGTTGATCCTTGATGATATTGACAATGTGGACTGTGCCCCTGGGGTTGAGACATTGGATAGCCTTAGCGAAGCGGATGCAGTGCAAGCTTAATCTTGCAGTGACATCGCTTCCTGCAACTTCTGGAGATCCACATGCACTTCCTCATCGCGGGTCGACGGTAGCAATATTCCAAATTTCCAACGTTTGGAAGATTATTTGACCAATTCGAACAAATGTGCCGGTGGCTTGACGTTAGTTCCACTGTGTTATGATGCTCTTGTGTCCATGGAGAAGCCTGCGCTCATTCGCCAGCTTCTACTTCCTGGTCGGACTGACGAAGAGTACTATGTACTGTACGGTATGCGATGAAATCATCTTGTTGGAGATCGGCGAATCTGAACCAAGGGATACGAGGAATCCCAATCATGGCATCGGCTTTTCTTGTCTTGTGCCACGTTGCTGACTTTAGCTCACGAGTCACGACGAGCTCATCGTCCATCAACATTCCACGGATGCGGCGCCTCTACCTTTCGGTCTCGTTTTCGTCGTTCCCGGATTTCGGTTCTGATGGCCAGCGCATCCCTCCACACCGCCCAAAATCTCTCCTATCAAATCGTTCTCTGCACACCACCCCGCGGGTAGACTTTCTCAAGCTAAGGCCCGTTTGATGCCTAGTCCAGCAGCCTTCCTTGATCCCCTTCTCATTCGGTAAGGTATCCTTGAGCATTATTATTTTAGTCATCACACTCACAGTATTTTGGACTGTCAATTGTCATATCCTCTTCTGGCTGCCTTATCGCTGTCAGTGTCAAGCGCTGTACCGTACCTACCTCTTCCCTCTCATTCGTAGACTCCACTCCACTCACCATACTCGATCCGAACGATCGAGGAGAACACCCTTGCAATTCTACAATCGATTTGTCTCGGCTCACTCCTCCAACATCAATTCCGATATCGTACAACAGAAGCAAGAAAGGGTTCCTTTGTCCTTGCGAGTGTTCGTCCAGATGACCATCGTGACTCGGCGCGATTACGGAAGATAGAGCGTGGTTATTTCCCACCCTTGCCGCCCCACCAGACAGGCATCCATTCGGTTGATCTCCGTTCCCTAGCTAGGCAAATCAGACTAAAGCATGATTGTGTTCCCGAACTTCGCCTCCTCCGCTTCCACAATGAACGTTTTTCCTCCCCAAGTCGAGGGAAACGAGGCTTCACCCCTCCGGTTTTCCCTCAACGTTCGCTCGCTATCCCATGAAGCTTCGATGACAGCTGCCCCATTCCAATCTCCCGCCAAGTCTGATGATAAACCAATAAGCTCTCTCTACCGCTCCATGCATGTCAACGATGCCCCAGCAATCCAAGCCTGAAGTCTCAACATTCGAGCAGGCTGATCCAAAACTGCGATTTGATTGGACCTCTTCCGTTTGGTCAGGACCCTTTGTAGATCTAAATTAACGACAGGGTTGGGGGCACTTGGGGGCACTTGGGGGCACTTGATTCGATCGTAGCAGTGGGTCGTCTCGTCGCTTGCCTGCATGCAGTCGACTAGAACTAGGTTGCAATTCCGCTGCAGCCCAGACGCACGCCGACGCTTGTAAGACAGATGGCTTAGCTTCTTTCCAACGAAGCTTTCACATGACACAGACCACCTCTGGGTAATCTTTCTTTGCTGCTTCTTCCGCCGTCCAATATTTGGACCGTGGTACAATTGGCCCATGCCCAAACATTATTGTTGCGGCGTTGAACGGAGTACCGCAACCTAAAAGAACGTCTGGTCTTGAATCGATTAGTATTGTATCAGGGCCATCAGCTTGACCATCCTCCTAGAAATTCCCTGCGTAGCTGGCGCGCCGTCCCGCAATCTGCGTCTGCTGTAAAAGGGCCCGTTCTCCCGCAGCGCATCGCATTGCAGCTCTCCAGTCTCCACCGACTGACGGTCAAATCCAATTCAACTCACAGCCTGAACGGTGTAACTTACTGTTGTTGTTATTCCCCTTCTCATTACCCACCTGGGGCAAAGCACAGCTGTAGCCATAATCCTTGTTATTTGGGCCAATTGGACCTGACAATCTCCGTTACGCATGCTGGACGATATCTTCCCATCCCCAAATCTACAGATCGAAGATTCTTTCCTCGAAGGATCATCAACCTCTGGAAAGCCATCCGTCTTACATTCGTTCCCTCACTGTCCCTAAGGTGCCATTAAAGATTGTACCTTCAGCCTTCTGTGTCCTATCACAGCGACAATCCAAAGGCCGGTGTTTTCGCGCCAGTCCTCGCGCTAAAAATTCGCTCCCTCCACCACCAACAACGCACCCCAACCTCCTCTTCCCTTCCCTTTTCCTTCCTCCGCCCCTCGTGCGTTCTGACTTGGTCGAGCGCTGTGCACTTTTGCATGATTACTTCACGGAGCAGCAAGGTATGTACAGGTACATCCCGTTCTGACAATGCTGCCTACCTTATCGCTAGTCTGCATTCCGCTTGCGCCTAACTAACGGCTCTGCTGCAGAATTAACGAGACCAAATTTTGTCCAGCCCATAAGCAACGATAGTAACGGCCATCCACGACCTTTCTTTACTCAATACGCCAGTACCCGGTAGACGCGTTCCTGAAGCGATTATTGCCTTTGAACTTCGCACCTTTGCCTATTCCGATAAAGCACGGTGAGAAACATACATCCGCTGCGACTCGCCTACGTCAAACCAGCAAACCGCCTTCAGGGCTTTCCTCTTTAATGATCTGAAACGAGCCTCACGTCAACATTGCAGTACATTCGCCTTATCTACTCACCAGCCCAAGCGTGGGGTTTCCTGTTACGACCCTGTATACATCAGCCTGTCAGACCTGCATTGCCACTTAAGTCGAAAGAGCAACTGCCAACCTCGTGCACCAGTTGCAGATTGCAGAGACCGCGGACGTTCATACTCGATCGTCTTACCGGTTGGTTTGGTTCTCTTGGTTGAGAACACTTTACGCCACAGCTTGCTACCTTTTCAGCCCCAGGCTTAGAAAGGCAAACGGTATCCGGTTGCGTTGTACGTTCAACGTGGTAGATAACAGCAGAAGACAATTGGATTAGCTCAGGAGGACACCGGCGACCATAAATCACGGTGGACGCTTTTACCTCGGAAAACCTGCGAGGCCTCACATCAGCCTTCTGTCAAACTAAGTTTTGACTGAGGACGGGTGCATCCTTTGCTTCAATTCTTGCCTGATTGGAGCAATCCCTGCCTCTAGGTCACTCAAGGCCCTTTCCACACAATACCGAAAAACTGGAGCTCCCTTCAATCTCCCAGGTCCACACTCGAGGTCCCGTCGACATTCCGTGGTATAACTCCCACTACTCTCAGCGCTCATTGCTGTCAGGCGATCGGTTACCGAACTTACATCTACCCCAATCATACACATCCAGTACTTCCTACGGCTTAAACTCGTCTCGCTCTGGACTGTCCGATTCATCCTCGAACGGCAACGGCAGCCACTATCCGTCCTCTCAGACGAGTCCCTCGTCATATCCTAGTGCCAACTCGGGGATTGGCCTGAAAACTCCCTCACCTTCTCCGACGTCTCAGAATATTGCTCCTCAACCTCACGGACTAGCAGAAGAACAAGCGGAACATTCTGAGTACTCGAGCCAGCCTCAGGGTATCCAACCGTACACTCAAGTGGCTGAGCCCTACAACATCACAATGAATCAACCACCACAGTATATGGATTCCCATCAGTCACACTTGTCGGCCGGACAGTCGTATGCGCCTCAACCAACCACCGCAGGTGGTATGTCTCATTACCCACAGTATCAACAGCAACCACCGGTCCTCCAGACGGGACCAGGTGGCTATGCTCCACCGCCAAACTCGTATGGCCAGTATAGCTATACAAACGGTGTCACGTCGCCACAGGGTGGCAGTCATCCCGTATCTTCTTCCATGGGTCCCCAGATGAACGCGATGCTACCCTTACCAGGTACTTTTCTGCGATTCTAGCAATTTTCGAGTAATCAGGCTAATTATGACAGCAATGCCCCAAGGCGGACCACAAAACGGCTATGGTGGTGTTCCTGGGGGTATCCAGGGATATTCTCCGCAAAACTACGATACGACAGGTCAGGTCGCGCCTCCTGGGATGAAGCCTCGAGTTACGGCGACTCTGTGGGAAGACGAAGGCAGTATGTGTTTTCAGGTTGAAGCAAAGGGTGTATGCGTTGCAAGACGAGACGGTACGGCCCACTGCATGCAGCCGCATTGGCGAGATGTTTCGCCTTACGAGACAAATGCTGCCGAACAACGACTGATGATAGGTTACAGATAATCACATGATCAACGGGACAAAGCTCCTCAATGTCGCAGGTATGACTCGAGGTCGCCGCGATGGTATACTCAAAAGTGAGAAGATGCGACATGTGGTCAAAATTGGCCCGATGCACCTAAAAGGAGTTTGGTGCGAACCCTCTAGGCGAAATCTACTTGACTGAGGACTAATTAGTTTGAAAGGATACCTTTTGAGCGTGCTTTAGATTTCGCGAACAAGGAGAAGATAACCGAACTTCTGTATCCTCTGTTTGTGCATAACATAGGCGCCTTACTCTATCACCCAACGAACTCTAACAGGACGAATGCTGTCATGGCTGCGGCAGAGCGTCGCAAGCTCGACAACAGCAAACAGCAACAAGGGGGTCTCCTTGGCCCTCCCAACTCGCAACCGCCACCTCTCCATCATCATCACTCGATGAATAACCCCGTTGGCTCGCACGTTCCACAGCCACCCCATTCCATAGCCCCACACCCCGGAGTTGGAAGACCGGCCTTAGATCGTGCGCACACTTTCCCGACCCCTCCCACAAGCGCCTCGAGCACTAGTCATATGGGTATGGGTAATCAAGGGAATTCATATGACTGGACAGGTGCTCAAAGCACTCAGTCTGTTCCAATTGATTCTCACGTACATTCCACACCCAACACACCAGCAACCACCCCTCCAGGAGCTTCGATGCAGAATATGCAAAGCTATCAAAATCAACAGTCTTATGACAGTTCCCGGCCAATGTACTCTGCCGCTACATCGCAGCAAGCTCAATATGCCCCCCAACAAAATGTGCAACAGCAAGCTATGACACGTTGCGCACCGATGCCGGGTAATCCCTACTTGAAGAATGAGATGGGCCCTCCGACATCTCGCGCGCCGGGATTAGGCTCAGAGCTCGAACATACTGATCACAAGAACGGCTCCTATACGCACAGCCAGGGAAACGAGCAGGTGGGCCATGGAACGGGTGAAGAAGAAGCAGATCATGAGCATGACGCAGAATATCCGCATGAAAATAACACTGCTTACAACGGGAACCGTGGTCCAACATATACTTACAACTCAGGTGCGAATCTTGGTTCTCTGCACGGAGAGCCTTCTCACCTTTCACCGGAAATGAACGGCTCTCCCTCCCATCAAAATGGGTCTGGTCGAGGAACACCTCGCAACTCTACGGGAAGCCAGGCCCAATGGGCGGCTGGATACCAAAGCCCACCACGCGCTGCACCATCCAGCAATCTGTATAATATAATGAGCGATGCCCGAGGTAGTGCGACAAACGGGAACTCGACTGCGGACAGTTATGCTTCAGCCCCACTACAACCTACTTACGCACCCTCAAATATCAACGGCGCAACTCCCTCTAATAAACGCATTCGTGAGGACGATGATCAAGATCACCAATCTCGTCCTGCTAGTCGTGGTGATGACATCGAAGCGATGAAGCGTCGAAAACTTGGGCGAGAAGGCAGCGTGGGCGGACCTATAGGTTCTAGTTCCTTTGAACGGAATACACGCCCTATCAATCAAACCAGAACTGCCGCTGTTCCACGGGGCCGCCGGTAGCCTTACGAAATGATCTTGGATGATGTTTGTTTTTGCATGGAGGAGCGTTAGAAGAGCATCTGGCGATAACCACGAGTACGGTTCACGATGTTCGGTGACGAATTTTAACGATGGGAATTTGGGCATTCAACACTAAGCATTTGTTGTGTGCGACAAGTTTCCCTAATTTACTTTTGGCTTGATCCACCCTAGAAAGATCTTGCTACTCAAGGACACATCTTCTGACACATTTCTTATCTTGTCACCAATGGAGAACCCAATGGTCTATGTTAACGACCTTGTTCCTACTATACACTTACTAGTATCTTTACGACCTTACGACATGACCTTCGATTCTCCCACGACTCCGCCTACCTTCACCGGGAGGTGTGACGATTACGAATTTCTTTACAGTAGGATATCTGAAGCAGGGGGTACGGATTACGAGAGTACACTGTTTAATCGACCAAAAAACCCTTCTCACGATCCAAGGCCGGGGTATGGGAAAGCGTTCTGAGCGAGAGAAAGGGGTCTGCTGTTTGGCTTGGCAATATGCTCTAGATATCTCAGCTATGCGCAAATAACAAAAATGGGATCTCTTGACGGGCCCGAGATAAAGCCACCTAGGAAAGCCAGAAGCAATGTGTCCATCATGATGGTAGTTACGTGCGTAGTCTGATGAACAATGCCCTAAGCCCAACGTCGACACCTACATGCTGTTGCAGCCGGCCCTGTAATTTTCCAAATCTGCCAGATCGTGGGTTCTCGTGTCGAAGCGAAAGCTTGCATGCTTCAGATGGCGCCTGTTGTACGAGTACCGACATGCACTAGATATTGATGTATGTACCGTCTCGAGCTGTACATATGCACGACTTACGTGCGTTACTGTCTGTGCTTTCTGGGCTCATTTTCGTCGTATCAATTTACCCGCAAACGTCGTACTACTTCTGTCCACATTTGGAATTGTTTTTTGGCGCTCCAATGTTTTCGTCTTGATATCATCCGACCCAAATCTCGCCGTCTCAATGATTTACACAACAGTTCAAACCACTGACAAGGATATTCAGAACCAAGGAAATCATGGTTCTCTATGTGTAGCCTATTCCTCATGCATGTTATTAGCTAGAAGTGGCAGATATCATACTTTTTCGCACCCGACGTGCAAAATCTGCAAAAACCCGGAACCCACGAAAACAAACCCTGTTGTCACACCAACCAGCAGAATCAGAACCAGGCTCAGGCGCATCTCAAAGATCGCATCGACACCAATCGCTCGCTCACTCTGTAAAGCATCGCTACGAAAGCCCTAAATCCTTGCTCCACCTATGCTCTCCTCGCAGATCCTCTGGTGCTTCAACCCAGATCAGCTTACACAATGCCGCCCCAACGCACGCCACATGCCCCGGCCGCGGAACCCGCCCGCAAGATCTTCGATCCCTGGAATTCCTCCGCTACGGGGCATCAGCGCGCCGACAATCGTCTAGCAGGCAGCACGTCGTGGCGTGCATCGCGTACGGCGAAGCTAGCGCACCAGTACAAGGCGGGGCTGGGGGGCGGGAAAAGGGTCTATGATAGTGTAGGGGCTGGGAGTGAGGATTTTGGAAAGGATGGGAGAATGGAGAACGGCGGGTGGGAGAACAGGGCAGCGGGTCTGAGGGAGAAGGGGTGCCAGGATGTTAGGAATTTACTGGCTGGTCAGGACGGGGGAAGCAAGGAGCGGCGAGGGGAGGTTGAGATCAAAGCCAAGAGCAGGCGAGCCGAAGATGACGAATCCGGGGAGCAGCGGAAGTCGGGGCAGCCGAAGAAGATATTCCGTGATCTGCGTATCTACATCAACGGCTCTACAGCACCTGCGGTTAGCGACCACAGATTGAAATACTTGCTGGCGGAAAACGGAGCCGGTGTCAGCATCGCATTGGGAAGAAGAAGCGTCACACATGTCATTCTAGGGACTCCAAATGGAAGTGCAGCGGGTCCAGGGGCTGGCGGTGGGCTGGCCGCCAGTAAAATCCAAAAGGAGATCAAGAGGGTCGGTGGTTGCGGTGTCAAGTATGTTGGGGTTGAGTGGTAAGTACACTCAAGAGAACCGACTTTGTCCATTGGACCGCTAGATCTGGGCAGGTTGATAAGACTTTATAGGGTTCTAGAGAGCATCAAAGCTGGAAAGAGGCTTCCGGAAGCACGATTCTCAAATATGTCTATTGCGCCAAAGGGGCAGAAGAGCGTTTATGGGATTTTCAAAAGGAAAGGAACCGTAGCGGAAGATGAGAGCGAGACGCCGGTGATGGCATTGTGATTGTCTCTATGCGGGAAACCCACAAATGGGTATGTTATGGGGGTATGTTGCATTGGAGGGGCGTTTCGGACCGGTGATACCCAGGTAGTTGATTCAATCAATGGCGTTCAAATTTCACGTTCCCGTTGCGACAGACATACCTAAGTAAGTCGCGTCGGCCATCCATTCTCTTCAATGCTATACATTAGCCTGTTGGCCTCAAGGCGAAGAGAATCGTCGATGCATTGTGCGTTTGGATAGTCACAGGACGAATCTTCGAGTATCTCAAGCTTCAAAGATTATAGAGCTCCAGTACCAACTGCGTCCTCCTCTCCGCCCCCATCTGCACCCCCCCTTCTACGCGAAAACTCACCAAACACGAACCCTTACTATTCGCAGAAGGGGACAAGAGCTTGGTAAGGGCGTTCATTGGCATGCCGGAGATTAGCGAGAGGTCTCCCCATCTACCAAGTCTCTCAACCAACCTCATCATCCCCAGCTTATCCTTCCATACAATAGCCCCGTATTCGAAAACCTCTACAGCTCTAGACAAAAGCATGCAAGGCAAGTCCCTTTTTCTCACAATACCACCAACTCATACGAGATCCAACGATGTAAAAAAATTTCCTTCCTCCAGCTCATTCTCTCGCTCTCGCTCGCACCTTGTGACTGGCTTTTTCATCTGATGCTTAAACGAGGGTACTGTGCGATAAACCCATCGGGATGGTGCTGTTTGTTCTCGTCTTTTCTAATCCCATGGGATGATTGATAGTGGTTACTTGTGTATCATCCTAGCTTATAGATCCCTAAAAAGGGAGTTTGGAACACGCATCAATTTCCGCTTCGAACAACAGCACCTTTGAGAAATCTCCTATGCCCCCCATGGTTTTCCCGCGAATGAAGATATTATCTTGGAGGTGATTGATTTCCTTCCGCCCCCAAGCGAAAGACTCTGAAAATTCTCAACAAGAACCCTGGTACTGCCAGGACAGATTTTATATAAGATTCTTGAATGATTCTAACCTGTTCGGTTTACAAAAGACATTCAAAACTCAGATGATGTTGGTAAACTGGAACACGTTATACGGTGCACCATACCCACAACTGTGGCCCCCTGGGTTAGGGTTTAGGGATATGGGAGAGGTGGTCTTAGATGGGCGATGTAGAAATCAGGGGAATGGCTGGGGCGAGGAGTGGGAAGTTTACATGTTAATAACATGGTATGAGCATTTCATAAATATCTAACCGGGGAATTAGCTACTTACCTTCCCCCCTTTCCTCTCGGAAAGCTCAGAGGTCCCAAGGTCTCGGATCCGCAAATTCAGGCATGCCAACTCTTCTATCCACCCCCCTCCCCTTCCTCAGCTCTCAAACCCCCCCACAAAGCCCTCCCCCCTCTCCTGCTCCTCGGCCAGCGCTTCCAACCGCGCCATTAGCGCTTCCACATCCATATCCCGAGCTTGATAAGACTGTGGGGTTTGGCGTGTCCGAGGCCGAGGGTCCTGGGGAAGGCCGAGGGATTGCGGGGTCGAAGGCTGAGAGAAGAAAGGGGAGTATTGAGAGGGGAAGTCGTGGCGGAGGGTTTCCACGTCCAGAGTTCCGGCTCGGTGTGCTGGGTCGTTTTTCTGCGTTGGTGCGTTTAGGCGCGCCAGCTGTGGGGTCTTTGAAGGGGGGATGTGGATGTGGTAGGTCGGGAGTTGTTCGTCGGGAGACGAGAGTTGGTACTGGTGGACTAGGAATCTGTTCTGGTGAGCTGGGAGTTCGTCGTCGTGGCTTACGGTTTTGGATTCGTGGATCAGACGGTGGTTTTGGTCGGGAGCAGCGGGATCGAGCTTGTGATTGGTGTGGTAGTGTTGGGTTTGGCGGGAGGGGGATAGAGCGGCGAGGACGAGGCGCCAGGGGATGCAGGACATCTTTGCTGGTGGTAGTTGGGTTTTCTTGGATAAGTGGGTTTTGCGAGGGTGGGGACGATGGGAAGGAGGGAGATCTTAGATTGAGAGTTTTGTGGGTTATGGACGATGATGGCTGGAGTTATGGGCTTGACAATGAGAGATATGGATTCGGGTTCCTGACAAATGGATAGACGAGTTTGAGATACGATGGGACAATAGATATATGCGTATTCGAGGTAAAGCAAAGCGACTCTTCCACAGGACAGTAATGTATTACAAGCTCGAATCGAAAAGCAATTCACCGCAAGCTCTGAATGCCGACATCGGCGTATTTGTAGATCTGTTCAGTCGACTCACCTACTTAAACCCCCCTCCAGGCGTTATACCCCTCCCTCCTCAAATCCCCATCCAACCTGTCCATATCCCACTCCTCAGCAAGTACCTCCAGTCTCACCGTGAGCGTTTCGACGTCCTTTTCCGGAGCATCTCTGCGAAGTTCTCCGTCTTGTCGACTCTGGATCTCGTCTTGATGGAGTTGGTAGCTGGCGTGATAAGGGACTTCGTCCCGGTAGAGCTGGACGGGGGCGAGGTCGTATTCGGGCTCGGGGTAAGTGGGGGTTGTGGGACGGCGTCTGGTGGGCCGGGATGGGAAGCAGCCCATCGTGAAGGTTTGTAAGGATTTTGGTGGGCGTTTGTTAAGATGATAGGTGTATTTATCGGAGAGGGGTTTGAGTTTGGGAAGAGAGGGCTTGAAAGTGGTAGAGGTTTTGACAACTGAAAGTGGAATGAGAGAAGACATGAGTGATGAAGCAGAAAATCGGACAATAATATGTTCCAGTTTTAAGTGTTCATTGAAGATTAAAAACAATGAAATGGTACAATATGTGTTCGGGTGTTGACATCGATAATAATTAGGAATCTCGTATCTCGTATTCTAAGCAACTGAAGCAAGCTGTCCTGGGATTCGACTCTCCTTCGGGACTCCGTCAAATTTTCCCTCAGACTCACCTAGTAGTACTCATCATATTCCCGTTCTCGACGCCTCTCCCTTTGTTTTTCCCCTCCTCCAAGATCCCTGGCAAATCTGCCCATGTCTTGATGTTCATGAAGCTCTGCGAACCTCGACCCCACCTCTGGCGATTGACGACAACACGCCACTGGTTCCTCATCATGGTCCCGATGGCGTCGGTGTGATGGCATAGGCCCGAGCGTATTGTCATAATTATAGGTGGAGCGCCGGGAAGGGCGTGACGGCGTGCAGCCCATGCTTGTTGTGGGGAGTGGTTTCTTGTGTGATTGGGGAGATGAGAAGCTGGGTGTAGGTGAGTAGCTGAGCGTAGTTCAAAAACGAAGAAAAACGAAGGAAGCAAAACGTGATTAGGAGCCTTTATAGAAAATGTTGAGACATGGACAATTATGGGCGCTGGGTCCTGACAATCAAATGTCCATAAACAGGAGAGCATTGAAGCTGTAAGGTTCCTGGACAATCCAATTGACCCATTCGACCCCTTAGCTATGTCGAAATCCTGGTCTAGACCTATCTACTAAACTTGTGAACTTGCATGATTATGTGACTCTTATTTGTATTTGGAATGGTGTACTATCGATGTGTAGAAATTGATGATGCAAAAATAAACTATCATGATAATTCAACGGACCCATCCCGACTCTCTAGCGCATAGCCATGAACCAACGTACACCCAAAAAGATTGAGACTCACCTCTTATTCCGGCCAAACAACATGCCTTCCTTTGCCTCCATGTTCGACCATTCTCTCCATCGACGCCTGATGCTCCGCCAGAACTTCTAGAGCACCTTGCAAAGTTTCTGGATTGAACTGCCCACGCTCTTTCTGCTGCGTGTAAGGATCTAGATTTGATTGTTGCTCTTGGGCGCGAGAAGGCACTGGAGCAACGGTGTAGTTGTCGTTGCGGTCGTAAGTCTGGTGTGCATGCCAGACTTGAGAGTGAGAGCGCGGTGGAGTTGGGGGCGGCAGCTTGGGCCGCGAGGGAAAGCACCCCATCGTTGCCCAGGTTGAGATCTATTCCTATCGAAGTTGATTGAGTTGTCTGAGAGTGATAGGTTGCTTGGGGATGGAAAATAAAACCAGAGGAATGAAGATGGACAAGAGTCTTGTAGAGGTTGGTAGGGAACTGGCTCGAAATTAAATGGTAGTGTCGACAAAGAACAATGTATATTTAAATCCCGACAATGGATCGCATTGTTCCGGTCTTGAACAATAGGATATCAGCAATCAGGCACTGGGACTTGTTTGAATAGATGTCCAGCCAATAAAGTTATGTTAGATAATAAAGTATAGAACAATGTGATGATTGACCTACAAGTGAAGTTGGCAATGAGATAATCGTTGAACGTCCAAGCTGCATGGCTATCTATGCGTACATTCTGATTATACTGTCAGTCACTGACTCATAATCCCTATCTTCGCCAAGATATGCATCGACTATCATACCTAGATCGTCTCCTTCAACTTGCGCAGTTTGATCTTCATCTGCAGCTCTTTCGCTACATTGGGTTCCATGATCGTCACTGTTGTGGTCGGAATTATGGCTACCTTCAGTGTTTGTAGCATCTCCTGACGTTGCGATTTTGAAACTGCGTTCTGCAAGCCTGATCTTACACTCCCTCCTGCACACCTCTAGCGCAACCTTCACATCCTCCTTCCGCCAATTGTCCTTGTTCCCTTGCTTGAGAATTTCCCTCTCAATTCCTGCGTATCTTTGCCGAATGCTGTTCTCCTGCTCACGTTCGCACTGAGCGCAGAAAGGATGCTCGAGCGTTATAGAACTGACCACCTCGTTTTTATTGCCGCGGCACTTGTTATCTTTATAAGACCAGCCATGGAGACATGAACGAAAAAGAGAGTAGTGAGGGTAATGATCACAGGCTCCATCGTTAATTTTGGTGACTTTGCACATCGTGAAGAATGTGGTGATTTTTAGTTGGGTTCCGAGGATTAGTGCTTTGCGTTCAATAAAGATGCTCGAGCAAGACTCGCCGAGTAATTGATGAAGTCCGTATAATTTCCAAAAATAGGAAGGCTTCTGTCTTCTTGATGGATAGAGCAGAACGTGATCTCATATACCCAAAGCAGTATCCATAATGAGTGCATTGCTTGACGTCGGATGATTCTTTATGCGTGCAGCACAATAAAACATTACTACTGCTCTTCTCTTTGGCTCCTTCATCCTTTCTTGAAAGGAACAAAGCCAATTCTTGACCTCCCGATCCTGCTTTATTCCCTTCCCGAATGCACAATATCATTCTTCCATTGTGACCTTGGTGTCCCTTGTTACTATGCGTCTCCTTCTCGCCCCTAAGTACATATAAAGTCTTTGCAAGTCTCTTATCAACCTTCATATCATCAAACACGTCACGTATATCTGGTCAGTGCAGCCACTCACACGGACATCACACCTCAGCAAGCCATTCAATTTAGATATATAATGTGCGACTCCATCGAGCTCTACGACGATTCTTGGTATAGTTCGAACGCTCTTTACACAATGCCGATACCCGGGGAGTGTGTCACAATGGAAACTTACGTCAAAGCCCTCTGTACACTTGCTTTGGGGGCCTGGATGTCTTTCAGCGCTATCTTGCTCCTATATTTCAAGCTCAAGGATACTTACCAAGCATGGCAAAGGCCCCGACGAGACCGGGAGAGCCCCTTCTCATGTATCTTTATGGCAGGCGGACAACTTTTCGAGAGAAAGCCTAGTCCCAGGAGGAATTATGTCACCAAGGATGTCCAGTGGAATAATTACCGTGCCGAGAAACGGAGAAGAATTTTCTAGGGGATCACTGGCGAATAAGACGTATCTGGCGAGTGGTTCTTGGGGAAAGATGTAACGTAAGACTTGGACCGAATCCAGCGATTGTATCTCTGTTTGATTCCCTCGTTAAGTAAACAATGTTTTATATCTTCTCATAGTAATTTTTCTCCGGGAATCTTTGAATCAGGTTGAAGGATTAGGATTTCTCCCCCATCAACATATAGTGTTCGTACTTAACCAATTTCTTAAGATTTTTCCCGACCCTCAAGAGTCAATATCAACCCAGTCTCACTTAGTATATGAACAACTTTCAATCCTCACACAGAACCACAAATAGAGGACCCCATAGGGAATGGGTGTGGTGGTGTTCGTTGCTCCACGGCCACCTCGAAGGAGACTATTCAATGCTTGACAATGCCAAACAGCCTTGACGGATAACCAAGTTGGATGCTATTCTGTCGAAGTTGGACAGTCTACTATCAAAGACATCTTGGCCTTTGGAGCAGGAACGCCGGGCTTGCTGCAAGGCCTGAGTAGACGAACGAACATAACAGGCCCGACACTAGACACCTGGATGTTTGGAGCAGAATTTCGGGCTTGAATAGACCATTGAATATACCGGATTCGACAGCGAAGCTAGTAGTCGATTACAGGATTTTACTGCTCTTGTTGCCAGCTCCTTTTCGAACTATTTTGCAGTGTTCGGCCCCGTCAGCTACCATGCGAAACAGTGACTAAACATTTAGATGACTGGACAAACAGGCGCAATCTTTCGATGAGGCAAATGTCAAAATCAAAGCTGCTACACGAATGAGTGCCGGGCCACCAGTCATAACAGTAGCCGGATGTTGCAATAGACTTAGTGCTTTGCAATCATCAAAAGCCCCGACATCAATCAAAACGATCATGTTTTGACTCATATGGGACTGTCTACATTTGGAGATATGTGCATGGCTTTGGAATCAAACACTCTAGTGTCGAGCGATACAACGGTTGCGGATGCGGATATCGAGCGTACCGGACCAAAAACACTGGTGGGAAATTCTGGTTGGTTGGATAGAAGAAGAAGGCACGGAAGGATAGTATTTTCTCTAGAGAGATTATCCGAGCTTTATAGCCCGGAACTAAGCTACCCAAGTCGCACCTTCCAGGCTTTCAGCTTCGGAAGGTGAGGGGTGGAGCGGAGTTTAATTCGCCATTACTGTAACTCCGTGAACTTCTCCATCGTGCTCTCTGTACGGAATACAAGAATTCATATCATTTGTTCTTGACATAAGTGATAAACTTCGAGTTTTTTTCAAGACTGCAGTGACTGCAAGTGAAGTTTACGCGCTTCAAAAGTTGATGCAAAGTTCAAGAACGAAATGATCAGAGACTAGAAATTTCTGATCTCATTTTCGTTGACTTTGAGAGATGAATGACGCTTTTCATTCAAGCGAATTTCGAGAAAGAGTACAGAGGACTTCAAAAAGTGATTCTGCATATGTCGATCAGCAATTCAGACAAAATAGAAAGTTTTTCAAAGAAAATCTCTTGACGATTGTTTTCTCAATATGAAATTCGTGAACACGTCGAATACGCTATCTCAAATATTCAACTCCCTCGGCACTTAAATCGAAAAGAGTCTCAAAGTTATCGTGACACTCTATTCCACACATTCAGCGCCGGCAAGCAGATCTGCAGCCCACAGAACGATCATCATCGACGCGTCAGCTTCATCCTGCCCACAGACGCTCGGTCTGATAGCCCTCAGTACTTCGAAGACCCTGCGCATAAAAGTGCCGAGAAGGCGAGGAGGCAAACAGACGAGCATTTACTGAGCTACAGGAAAAGGCCGAGACAGTACAAGTTGTGCTGGTCCGGACGATGAGCGACTCTCAAGGAAATTTGACAGATCTGACTACGTAAATGATGAGGATGATTATCGCATCGGCTCCCCTACTCACTCCTGGCTTTTCTCTTCACAACGGGCACCTTACTTCTGACTGCCCAATCCACCTTGGCTCCCATTCACGATGCCTGCTTTTACGGTACCTGCTGTCACGGTACCTGCTCTCACGGTGCCGTCTTTCACGATACCTGCCTCGAATAAGTCGGAATAAATTCCGAGTATTCAATTCAGGATCTCATTATTGTCGAAATTTCTGAAGATCGTTTCTGAAATCCCTACGGGGTGCAGACGAGATATTCCAATCTCCATGTTTAATTTGAGCATAGAATATAAACAACCCAGGCAGGTATGCATGACTTAGAAAGCGAATTAAGGTCGTGTCAAATCAAGGGACATAGCAAGCTTAAAGCACAAGATCGAGCGTGTACCCGTGAGAGGTATATATGTACACTCAGAAAGTATACACCTTCAAAAGATCCAGGAAGCGTATACCCTGGAATTGTATTATACCCTCTTAAACGTGATTTCATGGATACGTATAACAATACCGAGTAAGTCTACTCAGACTCAAGCACAAACATGCTCCGTATCTCATGGTGACGCAAGAGCAAAAGCACCTCCGATTACAGTAATCAATCGTCAGACTTCCCCTTCCACTTATGGGGGTCGGTGCTCCTGAAACAATGCTTGGAGCACCACACTTTCGTCACAGCAATGTACCAACGAACACGGCCAATGTGACACGGAATCTCGTAAGTATGGCATTGTCTGGCCCCGGAAACATAGCTATCAGCCTGCTTGAGTCATGTTGTTGGCGCACAACCAGTAAGGATCTGGATCGATGGACTATAGAAAATTTGATTCTACCAGGTGCGACCTATCATCATCCAGCCACTCCACGCCCGCATAGCGAATTTCAATGAACTGTACTCGGAATCCACAACACAACATATTTTTCTGGCCCGACCACAACCTCATGCTTCTTCCACCGCCCCTAGAAATGAGGGGTGTTTAAAGCCATTCCCATCAACAAACCAGCGATCAACCCAGCACAAGGTAGGGTGAGCACCCATCCACAGAAGATGTACGCCAATTGTTTCCAGTTGACCGCGGCAGCGTCAAAGTTCATCAACGCCACACCGACAAGCGCACCAGTAAGACACTGGGTAGTCGAGACAGGAAGAGCCAACTGTGAAGCGAGCAAGACGGTGATGGCAGCGCCGAGTTCAACAGAGAAGCCTCGGATAGGACTGACGCGCGTGATTCGGTTACCTAAGGCGCGGATGATATGGTATCCGAAAAACCAGAATCCGGCGCCGAGGAGGAAGCCGGCGATGACCAGGATCCAGACAGGTGTGTCGGCCTTGCTGGTGACTTGGCCCGTCATGAAGGTATTGTAGGCAGCGACCCAGGGTGCAACGGCGTTGGCGACGTCGTTGGAACCATGAGCGATGGACATCATCATGGCGGAGGCGACTTGTGCGTACGTCCAGAGATGCTCGACCTTGTTATCGTAGATGGCGGCATGAGAGTGGATGGAATGGAGAAGTCCTGCATCGAAGGTGACGCAGTCTTTGGTAACCCCGCGGAGGAAGATGTACTTGACCCAGGCGAAAGCACGAGCAGGATGGTAGATAGACTTCCCATTGGTGGGGCCCAGGAATTTCTCGCGGGGTTCCATGAGAGCAGAAGGACCCAATGAAGAGTCATCTGACGCTGCCTTCTCGTCGGTCGGGGTGGACACATCAACGCCCTTAGACGAGATCATCTGTGTATCGTATGGTGAAGTCGATGCGGTAGAGCCGTCGGATGGATGCGCGAGCTTGGCACTGCCCGAGTAGTCCTTGACGACCGTCGTGCTCTTTGACGGAAAGTAAAGCGGAGGGTTTTCGCGCCACAGTAGCGGGCCCAATGGCACATGCCATACTCGGACACGTGTGTCTTCGCGGACCAGACGACGATGTAAGTATGGAATGAGAAAGGCGCATGTAAACGCGAGCACACCGAAGAAGACACCTAGGATGATGCCGACGGCCTTACCAGCGCCAAATTCTGCCAATGAATCGCCGTTGGGAACTTCGACGACCATGAAGAGTGCCAATACGGCCGCGGTGAAGGAGAGGTAGACTGGTATGAGACGCATAGCCCACTTGAAAGGGTCCTTGCGCTTAAGGATGCCGAACTTAATGGTACCAAATATGATAGCGGCAAAGCAACCGGCGATTAGTGGTGCAATGGCCCATGACGCGGCTATCTGGGACACACTCCCCTTTTTCCACCCCCATTGCACTTTGGCGCCCGCAGCAATCCCGGCACCAACGAGGGCACCGACAACGGTTTGGGTGGTAGAAACAGGAAAGCCAGACCTCGTGGCAAAGATGAGCCAGGTCGCGCTGCCGAATTCGGTGCAGGCCATGGTCAGGATCAGGGTAGCTGGCTTGGCGTTGAAATGCTTGATATCGATGACATTGCTCTTGATAGTGCCAGTCACCCGCGATCCGAGGGCGACGGCGCCGACAAACTCAGTGATCATGGCCAAGACACCGACTTGTGGCATTGTGAGAGTGCGCGCGGCCACGGAGGTGGCGTAAGAGTTGGCAACATCGTTGGCCCCATTTCCAAAGGAGCTTACGCAGAAGGCGATAGAGATCAAGGCAATGATCCACGAATACTTTTCGAGGACAGCCATTTCTGGGTGCGTTTGGATGAAGCAGATAGATCAGAGAAGCGTGGGAGGCTTTGTCGAGGCGGGAGTCCAAGATTCCACGACGCATTGATACAGAGGCAGTCATTGTTATATAGCCCTGATGGCCGCAGATTTTCGTGAAATTTCCATCTCTACTGCGTACGCCCAAAAGTAGTACACGATGAAGCACTTGAAGCAGTATCTGACCAAAGACGAGGATGCATCTGAGAACGTGCTCATCGATGCTCGTCATCAAAGGCGTGAGACTGTGCCCTTGGCAGCTTGGTATTTTCACGCTCGTGGGATTTGATACCACCCTTTTTCCCCAAAGTAGCTAGACCTTCTTGTGGCCGCAGCGTCGTACTAGAACCGCTGCATCCATCAGTCTGGACCTCGTAAGCGGCCAATGACAACCAGATAGGTTTCGGTAATAGCTGATCGCGTCCTCCCGAGTGTCTATCTTGTCACCACGCCCAGCCCGCCAAGAATGCCGTCATTCCACGCGCGAGCCCCTAACACAGGCTGACCAAAGTGCATCACACCACATGGCATTAGGCAAGACCATCCTTGGCTCCAAGCCCTTGGCTCTTGGCACGTTGTCCCGACATATGCGTCCTTGCTCAGCTCCAACAGCCGCGGAAACACCACCGCTGAGAAGCCAAGACAATAAGAATCACATGTCACTACCTGCCAAGGTTGATCTGTATCAACCCGCTATACCCTGCAGAAAGGACGTTCGCCAACCTTTTGCGCGGTTGCGCCGCAGGGATACTAGCGTTAGTCGCCACTCTTGAAATCGCCCATCAAATCAACCCATCCAACAACGAAGTGTCGAGATGAATCTCGAGATGAGGAAAGCTAGACGCGCGCCACAAGCGTTATCCGTACCTCGCGCTAAGCTCAATTAAGCTTAGGGCGGGGTACGGACACATGAGCCAGAATCTATTGAACGACATCGGAGCGTCAACGTTTGCCTCCACCGGCGAAGTCTAGCTCAGCGGCCCCGTTCCTGGAATTCGCCAAATGGAGGAAGACGCGCTCACAACCCGTCCTGGTCGAACAGGACAAAACATTCCACGTGAGAGAGCAGCCTTAGGCGTAGAAACCATTCTCCGCCAAGGAGTGATCCGCCAAGTATAACGTCCCTAAGTAGCCCTAGAGGAGCTCAGGGAGGCCGCTTTCTGGCGAGGCCTATTGATTGTACAGTAAGGGTAAAATAGCATCTGCGTCTAGGGGGGGCGCGTGTTCCGATCATTCGATGACAAACTTCTGGCCTTTCATAAGAAGGGGATAAACACTGCCATGGCGTGATTGTAGTGTGTTCCTTAAGGTAAGAGATTGTGGGGTCAAAAGCTGTCGCCTCTCGGAGTGGCGGAGCGCACTTGGCAAGCTTGGCGAGCTTGGCGAGCTTGGCGATGAAATACCGCTTATCGGCACTCGATCTCACAAATTCACAATGTTGTTGGTCCTTTCTGGTTCGACTATGTCATGTTGTCTCTCGCGTCTCCATTCTGTCGGTCGGCGTTTTCGTCATCTCTTTCGAAGCACTTACCTACTTCGTCATACAACCGCCAAGTCTTAGCGATACCGATCAAAATGAGAGCGGCATCAGGTATAACATCGTCCTTCGTCCCGTGTTTCCGAAGAAGTCGAATCCGACAGCACGTGATAATCACGATCCCGTCCATCTTTGCAGCTTTCCATCCAGAAAGCTAGACGACGTCTCTCTATCCTATTCAGAAGACATCCTCCTTCCACACCGTCAATCCATTTCTCTCCTTAATATGGGTATCTCAAAATTCACCAAGCAAGTCTACCCTAGCCATCCCTTCCTACTACCACCAAGTCAGATCTTTGATCAACTAGGCACAAACCACGAAAAGGGCTTAAGCCAGCTCAAGGTTCAGGAGGCCCAAAAAATCTATGGACCAAACAAGATTGAGGGAGAAAGTGGAGTGAAATGGTACTCAGTCCTCCTCAAGCAGATCAGCAACGCCATGATCCTCGTGCGTACTCCCCAAGTCAACATGATGGCGAAGCACGCTCAATGCACAGCCAATTGGTCATGCATACCAGAAGAGGGCCATCGTAGTTGCTCGCAAATTAAAAAAGACTCGTGCTAATGGCACATCCAGGTTCTTGTCCTCGCCATGGCCCTTTCCTACGGTGTGACAGACTTCATCGAAGGCGGCGTCATCAGTGCCGTCATCATCCTCAACGTTGCAATCGGATTCTACCAAGAATTCCAAGCCGAGAAGAAGATGGACTCTCTTCGTTCGCTCTCCTCGCCCTCTGCATCCGTCCTTCGAGATGGTGTTATCGAGACTGTCCCTTCGGCTGAAATTGTCCCGGGGGAAATCGTCCAAATCAAGACCGGAGACACCATTCCTGCCGACTTGAGACTTGTTGATGCCATGAACCTCGAATGTGACGAGAAAATATTGACTGGAGAAGCAATTCCTGTAGCGAAGGACGTGAATATCGATTTCTCGACCAATGATGAGCTGTCGACCGGTCTAGGTGATCGTATGAACATGGCCTATTCCTCCTCTACTGTCTCTAAAGGGCGAGGTCGTGGCATTGTCGTCTTCACTGGTATGTACACCGAAATAGGCAAAATCGCCGAGTCAATGCAAAGCAAGCAACGCAAAGCCGGACGATCTATGTCTCCGAAGCATAGCAATATGCAACCAGTAAAAGGGGCCGCGCTCCTTGTGTGGGATGGCCTCGGAGCTTTCCTTGGCCTTACAACAGGGACACCCTTGCAGAGAAAATTGAGCAAACTTGCTTATACTCTCTTTGGATGTGCGATTATTCTTGCTGTTATTGTGTTTGGTGTAAATCGGTTCAATGTCACGAATGAGGTCGCCATATATGCAATCTCGACAGGTTTTTACCTCTATCACTAATACTGTTACTGCAATCTTATGTTAAGCACATCTCAGGTATCGCGATCATCCCAGAATCTCTCGTTGCTGTCCTGACCATCACGATGGTGGTCGGTATGACACAGATGCGCAAACGCCGCGTCGTCATTCGCCAGCTCAGCGCTCTCGAAGCTCTTGGGGGTGTGACCAATATTTGCTCAGATAAGACCGGCACCCTTACCCAGGGCCAGATGGTGGCTCGAAAGGTATGGATCCCGGACTCTGGGATCTATACCGTGGATGGAGCAAAAGACTTGAATCCAGAGAAAGGCACCCTTAGCTTTTCAAGTAACCCAACGAGCAAGTCCTCCACCGAAAATGACGAGAAAACCGCGCTAGAGAAGGCACCGACGGAAACACCAGATATCACTTCGCAATTCGAATCCTTCCTCCAATCAACCGCACTGTGCAACCTCGCTATTATCTTCTACGACGATCAGAAAAACGAATGGAAAGCAATCGGCGACCCCACCGAAATCGCACTGCAAGCGTTCACCCATAGCCTCAACTACGGCAAGAAATCGCTCGAAGAATCCCACGGCTGGAGACAGCAGGCCGAATATCCCTTCGACAGCGCCATCAAGCGCATGTCAGTCATCTACGCTAAAGACAGCTTATACCACGTCTTCACCAAAGGCGCCGTTGAGCGCGTCCTCGACCTCTGCACCTCTATCTCCACCCCTTCCAACCCCACTCCCATGACGGAAGAAAAGAAATCTCTCATACTCAACCAAGTGACCCTCCTAGCCGAACAAGGCCTTCGTGTGATGGCAATCGCCAACCGTGTGCTCTCCTCCTCCCCCATCGATACACACTCGCCACCAATCCGCGAAGAGATTGAATGTAACCTCACCTTCCTCGGCCTCGCCGGCCTCCACGATCCCCCGCGCCTAGAAACAAAAGCCGCAGTTCGCGAATGCTCTGAAGCAGGCATCAAAGTCCACATGCTGACCGGTGACCATCCATCCACCGCCGCCGCTATTGCTAGAGAAGTCGGTATCCTCCCCTCTCAATCCACGATCTCGTCCCTCCCGCGCAGCACAGCCGACTCCATTGTCAAAACAGCCGCGGAATTTGACGCCTTATCCGAATCCGAGATTGACGGTCTCTCCACCCTCCCCCTAGTAATCGCCCGCTGCGCACCGTCTACTAAAACTCGCATGATCGCCGCCTTACACCGGAGAAAAGGCTTCTGCGCCATGACCGGCGATGGCGTCAACGATGCCCCCTCGCTACAAGCCGCCGATGTGGGCATAGCCATGGGTATCACCGGCTCCGACGTGGCAAAAGGCGCCGCGGACATCGTCCTCACAGACGACAACTTCGCATCCATCGTCAACGCCATCGAAGAAGGCCGGCGCATGTTCGATAATATTCAAAAATTCGTGCTGCATCTCCTAACCGCCAACGTTGGGGAGGTCGTTCTCCTGATTGTGGGCCTGGGATTCCAGGATGAGAGTGGCCAGAGTGTTTTCCCACTGTCGCCGCTACAAATCCTCTGGATCAACATGCTCACCTCATCTTTCCCCGCGTTTGGTCTTGGCCGCGAGGGAGCGTCTTCCGACGTCATGAAACGCCCCCCTCGAGACTCGAAGCGAGGCGTCTTCACCTTGCAAATCATCGTCGATATGGCCATCTACGGGCTCATAATGGGCGCGTGTACACTCCTCACCTTCGTCATCATCGTCTATGGTCCCGGGGAAGGCAACCTCGGAACGGATTGCAACCGCGAATACTCTTCCTCCTGCGACATCGTCTTCCGCGCTCGCGCGGCCGTATTCGCGGAAATGACGTGGCTCATCCTCGTTAGCGCATGGCAGTTCAAGTCTTTACGAAGGTCAATGTTCAGCTTGGACCCCGAGGGCACGGGCAGAGACAGCAAATTCCCCTTCTTCAGAGATGTCTACGCCAACAGATTCCTCTTCTGGGCTGTGGTTAGCGGTGCACTTTCTGTCTTCCCTGCTGTTTATATCCCAGGGTTGAACACGGCTGTTTTCAAGCATTCGGGTATTGGGTGGGAGTGGGCACTTAGTTTTGGAGCTGTTCTCGTTTTTGTAGTGGGGGTTGAGGGTTGGAAGGGTCTCAAGAGGGCGTTTGGATGGTTTGACGATGTGAACAAATGTGAGGAGCAGGACAGGTTTGGTGTTGGGCATGGAATACTGAGCTTAACGCGGAGTCTTTCGAAGATTAGGACGGACACGGGGGGAAGCATTACAAGGGTCGAGAGGGGGACTGGTGTTTAGTGGCACCCTAGAGTAGAATAAAAGGTTGATGAACAAATGCAGTAAAACCTGGCACCTGGTTATAGCGATTTTCGGTATAACGATATTCCGGATAGAATTTCTTGTATCCACTGACTTTTGGCCTAATTCGGTAACCCCATACACACTCCTATCGACCTACCATTCCTCTCTAGCTTTAGTATTCTGTCTATCCCCATTGACATCGTCCATTCCAGTCCGGACCGGCTCCTGAAGGGATGGATAATGAATGAGGGGGACAAGATAAAATAATGAGCGCGAGCCTGGACGCTCTCCCAATTCCAAGATAAACTACTCCTCTTCCCTGCCTCGCTAATAACTGCCCACAAGACCGTACATCCATCACGCTCATCCCACACCTGTGCTCTCCGACAATGCAGCGGGCAGCCAGCGAATGCAAATCCCATCGGCGCCGCCACCTCCCGACGCACTCGGCCCTTCGCTTTCAAGGACCGCTTCTGACGACTCTTTCCCACCGTGGGTGTTTGCTCTCTTGGCACGGAGTTGCTGCCATCTTCTCGATTGAGCCGAATTCTATTCTCCCTCGAAGCTCGATCTCGTTTGGTTTCATCTCCGCTGCGCTGGAGTTCAGTGACACCACTCACACGGATATCGAGGTTGGATTAGGAGGGTAGTGATACTGTGTTGGTTTATGAGTTCACTTTTGTGGAGCAGGAGTGTGTGCTACTCGAGTAGAATTCTCGCCCGGCAATTGAGTATCATGGCCGGACACTGAAACACGTGAGTTGGACTGATGGATGATATTGATATTCGAGGGGTCGGGGTTTCGAGGTTTGTCTGCAACTTTCCAGAGGCAAGAATGACGTTTATGCTTTGTCGTCCCTCACCGCCATCATGGTAATGTAGTATTGTATTTTGGCGGACTGGCACACTCAGAGACACGAGCGCAGCTTTTGAATCCACTCCATCCCCAAAACCTCCTCCGCAGTCGCCCTCTCCCCAGGCTCATACCTCAAACAGCCTTCCAAGAGCAACCGCAGCCCAACCTGGTCCTCTTCACTCAGCTGCTCGGCCTTCTTTGCAGCCGGTGGCGTCGACCTCATCCTCCCGATCCTCACCGCTAGCGGCTTGACCTCTTGATACTCCTCTGTCAAATCCTCAATATTCTTCCTCCCGTCCTCGTAATATTCTCCTCTCGCTTCCCACTTCCACCACCATCGCTCCGGTAGCCGTCCGAGGGTATCCACGATTTCCGAGAGTACGTCATCGGTGGTGGGCATGAAGCCCTCGAAGAGGGATTTGTTGTTGAAAAGCGCGAAGACTGTGCATGCAAACGCCCACATGTCGGTTGGCTGGCCGACGGGCTCACCGAGGAGCGCTTCTGGCGCTTGGAGGAGGATCGGGGTGTGCCATTTCGTTCGTGGTTCGGCGGCGAAGGAGGCTTCGCCAAAATCGAGGATCGAGATATTATTCGTGGGGGGTTTGCCCAGTTTCAGAAGGATTGCTGGGGGCACTGCATACAGGGGCGCTTCTGGCTCGAGCGGGTTTTTGTCGTTGCGATTTATAACTTGCTTAATGGGGGTGCCTATGTAGGAGTAGAGTTTCTCGATAGGCCAAGAGTCGAGGTTAGGTAGTCTGAATGCGATATTTCTGAGGTGGATGTCTGACGTGTTGTAAGTTAGTAATGCCACCTAGATAAAAGACCTTTTTGTATCATAGTGAAGGCTTACTTACCTCCATGGATAATCCCGCAAGAATGTATATCAGCCAAACCGAGAGCTAATTGCACAGTGACTCTTCGTGCGATATCGAGCGATAGAAGGTCGCAATCGAAAGATTCTTTCACATCTGAGACAGTTGGGCCAAGGATCTCGGTGACGAGGCATCTGTGGTTGCCATTTGGTCCTCTTATGGAAAAGTCATTGAGAAGAGACGAGACGAACCTGCGACCTGGATGGAGGGGGTTATTCTGATGGATTATTTCCAGCACCTGTGACTCTGAGCTACGCTCTGAGGCGGTCGCTGTGACAACCTTCAAAGATACGTATATGTCTGCGGCGGAGTCTCTAGCCAGCCAAACGGTGGAAAAGGCGCCATACCCTAATTTGTGGACGATGCGATACCGACCTCGACAGTACTCGTCGCCTAGCTTGATCGGGTGATAGCCACCTGGGCGGTAGGCTTCGAGGTTCTCAACGTCGTCCTGCCAACGGTAGACCGTTTGGTGGGTTGGAAAAGCGGAGCTCATGGCTTTGATTGGGCTAAAGATTCGCCTTGTCAAGGGGGACGCAACCCTAAGAAAGGCCAGACACATGCTTTGGTTAAAAGAGATAAAAGAGAGCACCTTCTTCAACTACATCCACCATGTTCAGAAGACCTTCGGTAACTCCAATTTCTGGTAACAAGACTCCTAGAAAGGAGCTTTCTTTGCTCACCAAAAGTGAAATATCAGGACAAGCTAAATTAGGCCTTACTCGTACATCCACCCAAATAGCACGATGTTTGGACGTTCCCCGAAGCATCGTTCGAAGCGTTTTGGAAGGCTTCAAACAACACCCTCCGGAGCTAACAAACTCAGATCAGGAAGGCCCTTATCAATTACATCTCAAGAAGTTAGAATACTGTTACGTCAGTTACGATCGAAGCTCAAAATCACCTGAAGACAGCTGAAAAAGAGCATCGGGATCGATTTGAACCCGAGAACTCTCAACGCAACACTACAAGCTCACGGAATTTCTCACTGACTAGCTCTTCGGCGAGCGAAATTAACATCTGAAGTTGCTCTGCTTCGATTAAAATAAGCTGAAAAGCATAAGAATTGAACCATGAATCAATGAAGCAATGTCGTCTGGTCGAATGAAATATTCGTGACTCAAGAAACAGGTAAAGCACGAAAATGAGTCTTGAAACTTTTGATCAGAAATGAGATAGAAACAAAGTAACAGAAATCTTCAAAGAAATTCGACACCCAGAATCCCTCGAAAACCCCCGCAACGAATGCGTCAGTGAAGACGAAGGCAACAAAATCACCTGCGACGGGCCCCTCCCTTCCTTCTAACTCCCTACCCCTTGCAGCGTTATGCCGCCCCGCTCCGACTTTCAAACCAATCAGCAACTCTACGCCGTCCAACTCAACGGCGGCCTCCTGGGCGCCAACGCCGGCGGCTACTGCCATCGCAGCGACGCCCTTGACCCAACCGGTACCTTCCCCATCCAAACCGTCTGGTTCTCCGACGAAATGACCCCGCGCCTCGACTGGACCTAGGGCGGGGACCAGTTCTTCGCCAGCGCAAGCATTCGCCTCCACTGCTGGCTCCACTGCCGCTGCAGCGTCGGCGAGACAGACAAATCGTCCACGGCGCGCGTATGGCGCTTCGTCGAAGGCCATCAGCTCGCGCTACGAGACTCGGGCCAGATTGACCTCGCGCGGAGCGGCCGCAGCGGCAGCAGCAGCAAGACAACCTTTGCGGAGATGGGGGGTAGCGGGAGCGGCAACGGCGAGCCCGACCCGAAACGAATGAAAATAAGATCAACAACCATGACCATCCTCCATCCGCAAGACAACCGAACCCACCCCGGCTCCACCATCCCCCACGGCACCTGCGGCCCTGCCCTCGAGACGGCGGCCATCCCCACCATCCCTGCCTCCAGCCCTGGCCGACAACGCTCCTAGGACCCGTCCCCCGCGCGCCACCCAAAGCCACCGAAATCGTCCAGCCCGATCCCCATAGCCCCACCGGCAAAACCGACTTGACCATCTGCGGCAACACATGTCAGGGGCCGCAGGACTGCAGCGCTGGCGGCGGCGGCGTCGGTGGTGGTGATTGCACGGGCAATCGGACCACCGATTTTGCGTGCACGTGCGCGTATCCGAATGCGCGTGATGCGCGGTGGTTAGGGTTGGATCCGGTGATGCCGGCGAGTGTGTTTTTGGTGTTGATGGGGGTGGCGTTTGGGCATAAGGGAAGTGGAGGATTGCATGAGAAGGACGAGGTGGGGGATGGTTATGGCTATGGGCGAGGGTTAGGGTCAGAGAGGAGGAGATACTTTGATGGAGAGGGCGAGCAGTGGCGGTGTCGGTGCAATGCTACCTTGACGCATAATCTGTGTTGTGGGAGTGGGCATGGTGTGGTTTGATTGATGTGACGCCTTGTTTTTCTGCATGTTGTTAGGCCCCTTCCTGCTGCCTAGCTGCCTTGCTTCCAACACTGCGCCTCTTCAAAAGTTTCGTTAAATAGCTCTAGAACTATTCGTCTTGCATTGGGTCCTCACTACACGGGAACCAATTTTGGGTCTGCCGATTTCCCACTACTTTTCCGGTCTTCTACTCTCGCTCGTAATTTCCTAGGTACCTTTCCGTTTACCTGCTTCTTAGACCAAGCGAATGGAGAAAGTACCCGATTTTAAGAAAATGGGATTCGAGGACCAAGGCTCGCACGTCTATGCTCTCGTTGTCGAGCTGCGAATCGACCGATCTTGTTGAATTGCATCCCAAAACCAAGCGGAGTGCTTAACTGGCTACTGCCTGGGCTGAAATTGCACTCACTACATACTTACAGTAATTCTGTTACCTACAGTAGACAATTAGAGATCCCCGCCAGAGGGCGTCCAATAGAAGCCGATTACCATTCACCATCTCGCCAGTATCCCAGCCATAAGCGGAATACACCCCTGGTGGAGGCTTCCAATGAAAGTCGATTGCCACTCACCATCTCGCCGGTATCCCAGCCATGGGCTGAAGCACTCATACCGTTGGCCTCCTCGCCTTCTACCTTCCTTCCCAGTTCAGAGATCAATTATGTATTACATATATAAACAGATATGACAAAGGCCAGTTTTTATCGAGGGCTATCGAGGCTATCTACTAAATTATCACCTTATTGTGAGAGATCTTCGATAGCCGCCCTGACTCAGCTTAAGTGGCCCCCAGAGTCTACAATTCCATGCGAGATCTGTCTCCGACGCTAGCTGCTAAAAACCCCTCTTCATCTTCATGAGTTTGACGTCCACTGCTGCTTCCTATCGCTGACTCATCATCATGAGTGCAAGGCAACGACAATTCTCGCCGCAGGACTATACAGTTGGATGGCTCTGTGCTCTACCGCTCACCGAGCAAGTCGCAGCACTCATGATGCTAGACGAAGAACATCAAGCGCCTACTACAAAATCCGCCAATGATCACAACGCGTATATCTATGGCTCCATCGGTAGCCATAACATAGTCATTACGTGTATGCCCCTCGGTCAGCCTGGCACAACTTCTGCATCAAGAATGGTAGGTTCGATACCGAACAGCTTCCCAAACTTAAGGTTCTACTTGTTTGTGGGCGTCGGGGGAGGGATACCTCGCAATCCTCCACATTCAAATCAGGCGCAAGATATCCACCTTGGAGATGTTGTGGTTGGGTTGGATGACACTGCGGGAGTTGCAGGTGTCGTTCAGTACGACTTGATCAGAGACTACGGACCAAAAAAAAGGGAGCTATTAGGGATATTTGATAAACCACATCCGGAGTTGCTGAACAATTTGTCGATGCTGTTCACTAGAATCAAGGCAGGAATGAGTGACCCCATCAGGCATTTGGGAAAGCTTGCAGACTTGGAGCCAAATTTTTCTGAGCCCCCACCTGGCGGAGATAGATTGTATCAGTCAAGTTGCAAACACAAGAACGGTGCCGCGAACTGCGATCAATGCCCAACCGACCAGCTCGTGGACAGATCTGAGCGTCCGAACCCGAAGGTCCCAATATTTCACCGCGGTCAAATTCTTTCAGGAAACTCGGTTATCAAGGATTCCGACCGACGAGACGAACTCAGCCGAGAATATCCTCATGCACGTTGCTTTGAAATGGAGGCTGCCGGAGTAGTGGACCAGACACACTGTCTAATGATACGGGGCATTGCCGACTATGCGGACTCCCACAAGAATGGGACATGGCAACCTTATGCAGCCGGGACAGCAGCAGCTTTCGCGAAAGAATTGCTTTTGACCGTCCAGCCTTCAAACATACAACAGATAGGTCCCGTAAAGAGTACGTAAGAAGGTTATACCTGTATTAAACAAACTGTTACCACGACAGCTGCCCATTAATCATGATCACACAAAGAACATTTTTCACTCCAACTTCATAGTTGTCGTTGAACTAATGTTATGTAATAGCCCCTATAGAGCCAATCTTCACTGTGCCATTTTCGCGAGACAAGGATTTTGTTGGCCGCAAGGATATATTAAAGAGTATCGATCAAGGATTCCTTCAGGGGAAGACCCTCCAACGGATGGCATTAGCTGGAATCGGCGGTATTGGGTAGGATATACTCGCCTCAGTTGATGTCGTTACTGACGTTGAATAGGAAATCTCAAATCGCTATTGAATACGCATATCGACTACACAAAAAATCGCCAGCAACATCGGTATTCTGGGTTCATGCCAATAATACTGCTCGTTTTCAACAAAGCTACCGGAATATCGCCAGCGCCGCGAAGATTCCAGGTATTGAAGACCCGAAAGCTGACGTTCTAAACCTGGTCTTTCAATGGCTAGGTAGTGATGAAAGTGGCAGTTGGCTTTTAATCCTAGATAACGCGGATGATACGGACTTATTTTTCAGCCCGTTTATATCTGCCACAGCTCAGACTTCGGCACCAAATATTGAATCGCCTTGTTTGTCAGGATATCTACCTCAGACCGGGACCGGATCAATTCTAGTAACATCTAGGGACGAGGGCACCGCGATACGTCTCACTGGTTCGAGGAAGCAAGTGCTCCGTGTCGAGATTATGTCAAAAGATGATACTAATGCATTGCTTCACAAAAAGTTACCTGACGATTCTTCAGATACGGCAGCAAAGGAACAGTTGATTATCGAACTTGGTTCCATTCCATTAGCGATCACTCAAGCTTCAGCTTACATCGCTATCCAAGGATCAAGGATAACGATTGCCAAGTACCTTCAATTACTTCGAAGTAATGATAATAAGCAGGTCCATCTTCTAAGCCGAAACGAAGCAGACCTTCGGAGAGATCCTGGAGTCCCAAACTCGGTAATCACAACATGGCAGATTTCTTTCTTAAAGATCAAAGAACGAAATGCTGCCGCTGCTGAGCTCCTATCACGTATGTGTTTTCTCGATCGACATGGGATTCCTGAGTTTCTGTTCTGTGAAGAAGATGACGAGCCGTCTCTGGGCTTTGAAGAGGCTGTGGGAATTTTGATTCAATTCTCATTCGTAACAGAAGTATCGGGAAAAAAGACGTTTACGATTCATCGACTGGTGCAGCTTGCAACTAGAATATGGTCCGAAACGTACGGAGAGGCTGAACGAATCCGAGAGGAGGTCCTAGATCTCGTTTGGCGTCATTATCCAAATGGGAAATACGAAAGCTGGAGTAGATGTGAAGTTCTGGAGCCGCATGCACAAATCGTTTTGGGTTCTACCTATAACTCACACAAATCTGAGCTTCAGAAAGCGAAGGTTTTGAACCAAAATGCTTGGTATAATATGACTCAAGGAAGGTACAAAATCTCAGAGGAAAAGGTTCAAAAAGCTATAAATCTCAGAAGGTCATATTTGAATCTCGATCATCTGAACCATCTAGAAAGTCTTTCTCTCCTGGCAACGATCTACATGTACCAGAGACGCTGGGATGAGGCAGAGCAGCTACAGGTGCAGATTATAGAGACAATGAAAAGAGTGTTTAAACCTGATCATCCGGACACGCTGACCAGCATGGGAAATCTGGCAGGGACCTATAGAGGCCAAAGGTGTTGGGATAAAGCAGAGAAGCTACTGGCGCAAGTTATAGAGACAAGGAAAAGAGTGCTCGAATCCGATCATCCAGACATGCTGACTACCATGTCCCATCTGGCAGTGATCTATATAGGCCAAGGGCGTTGGGATGAAGCAGAGAAGCTACTAGTGCAAGTGATGGAGACAAGGAAAAGAGTGCTCGAATCCGATCATCCAGACACGCTGATTATCATGTCTCATCTGGCATTGATCTATAGAAACCAAGAGCGTTGGGATGAAGCAGAGAAGCTACTGGTGCAAATGATGGAGACAAGGAAAAGAGTGCTCGAATCCGATCATCCAGACACGCTGACTATCATGGCAAATCTGGCAGGAATCTATACGAACCAAGGGCGTTGGGATGAAGCAGAGAAGCTACTGGTGCAAGTGATGGAGACAAGGAAAAGAGTGCTCGAATCCGATCATCCAGACACGCTGACTACCATGTCCAATCTGGCACAGACCTATTGGAGCCAGGGACGCTGTACCGAAGCTATTGCGTTAATGCGAAGTACCGTTGACGTTCAGAAAAAGGTCATTGGGGAGGACCATCCTCAAACTGTAGTTTCAATTGAGTGGCTGAAGGTTATGTCTGGTCCATAACATCTTGATATACATAGAGGAGAAAGAACCCATAGCGTTGACTCAGGTAGCAACCATCAAGTTCAAACCCCATCTTATATGCCTCGACCAATTCGATCCAAGGCTTTCGACCTTTCCCAGCGCCGTTGCCAAACTCTTCAACAGCAAGATCTTACTTCCAACCAGCCTCACAGAACCCCATCACCACCTTCTACTGCACACTACAACGGTGTGAACACCATCTACCGTATGTATGTATGTAATAACACCCCTCTGGCGCTCCTCCACCCTCCCTTCACTCACCCATCCCTCCCCAACCCTAACTTCACGCTATACACAACAAAATCTCTACATCCAATACTTCTCTTCTCAACCATCCATCTACCTTTCCGGGCGATGCCAGAACGCGATGCACTGGGGAACCCAAGCCCTCCCCGAAGTACTGGGTGCACACGCCGCTCGGCTCAGATGAAAGGAAATGAAATGGGACGCATGTAGTAGGGTATGCACTAGAGCGTAGGATGGGATCCGAGCCCGCAGCGGGAGTGAAGGGGAGGGGACAGATTAGTATGATGGAGAGAGAGAGAGAGGATAGGTAACGGTAAGGGGGAGGGGAGGGGAGGGGAGGGGATATATATCACGCATGATTATGAGAGTCGAGTTGGTATCCGTATTATTAAAGCGCCACTGGGAATCAGAATTGCGTGCCATACTGCGTTGATTCCCATCGACGGCGCGACTCTCACAAAGCAAATAGGCAGCGTCATGTAATGTAGTTGAACTTGGGCAGTCCGTGCAATGATGTGGATCCATGTACATCTTCCATGCACCCTATGTAGTATGTACGTACTGTATGTTGCAGCCGATCAAGCGGCGCGAATCTGGGGGGGGGGCTAACAGATGCAGCCAAGTATGTGCGAAGA